>Ga0181521_10000209_pt1 | contig 69664 bp, 79 predicted proteins | sample PEATcosm2014_Bin_32_FD_119764 | JGI IMG/M metagenome (GOLD analysis project Ga0181521, IMG submission 119764) | Peatland microbial communities from MTU Mesocosm Facility, Houghton, MI, USA - PEATcosm2014_Bin02_60_metaG | ecosystem: Environmental > Terrestrial > Soil > Wetlands > Peat | place... | reverse complement strand
GCGAGAAATGCCTGGAGGCCGGCGCGTCTGACTATCTGGCCAAGCCGGTGAACACTGAACAATTGCTGTCTGCGCTGCGGATATGGCTGCATCGCTGAGGAAGGACTCCGCCGTGAACGCGATCGGGCCAAATCCGGCAGAGAAGGTGAATATCCTTCTCGTCGACGACCAGCCGGCAAAGCTGCTGAGCTATGAGGTGATCCTCGCCGAACTGGGTGAAACGCTGCTAAAGGCGAACTCGGCGAACGAAGCGCTGCAGCACCTGCTGAAGAACGAGATCGCCGTCGTGCTGATCGATGTCTGCATGCCGGATCTCGACGGGTTCGAACTGGCCGGAATGATTCGCGAGCATCCGCGGTTCCAGCGCACCGCGATCATCTTTGTCTCCGCCGTTATGATGTCCGATCTTGACCGACTGCGCGGTTATGAACTCGGCGCGGTGGACTACGTTCCGGTACCGTTTGCACCGGAACTGCTGCGCGCCAAGGTACGCGTGTTCGCCGACCTGTTTCGCAAGACGCGCCAGTTGGAGCTGCTGAACAGCGAGTTGGAACGCCGCGTCGAGGAGCGTACGGCAGAACTGGCGCGGGCGAATACCGAGCTGGAGCAACGCGTCGAGGAGCGCACGCGCGAACGAGAGGAGGCGCTGGCACAAGTCCACGAGATGCAGAAGATGGAGAGTCTGGGTCAGCTCACCGGCGGCGTGGCGCACGACTTCAACAATCTGCTGATGGTCATCCTGGGAAACCTTCAGCTTCTGCGCAAGCGCGTGCCGGACGAGGTGCGCTTCGCCCGGCTGATCGACGGCGCGATCAAAGGTGCCGAACGCGGCGCGACCCTGACCAAACGCATGTTGGCCTTTGCGCGCCGACAGGAGTTGAAGCCGGAGACCGTAGAAGTGATGCGTCTCATCGGCGGTATGGAAGAAATGCTGCGCCGCACGCTGGGTACCACGATCCAGATCAATATCGAGCTGCAAAGCGACCTGCCGGCGATACGGGTCGATCCCAACCAGCTCGAACTTGCCCTGTTGAATCTGACACTGAATGCGCGTGATGCGATGCCGCTGGGCGGGCGACTTGAAATTGCCGCGCGCCGCATGTCGGCCAACCATGGCCCGCAGGGTCTCGTGCCGGGCGATTACGTGTGCCTGGCGGTGGCGGACTCCGGCACCGGCATGGACGAGGCGACGGTGAAGCGCGCGACGGAGCCGTTCTTCACCACCAAGGGCGCCGGCAAGGGTACTGGGCTCGGCCTGTCGATGGTACACGGACTGGCCGCACAATCGGGCGGCGCCATGCGTATTTTCAGCCACGTTGGCGCCGGCACCTCGGTGGAACTGTGGCTGCCGACGGCGGAACGTGTTGCGATCGAACCGGTCGGCCCATTGGCGCTCCGTAGCGGTGCAGGACGTTGCTATCGCATCCTGGTTGTGGATGACGATCCGCTGATCGGCTCGGCGACAGTGGCGATGCTTGAGGATCTCGGACACGTGGTGATCGAAACGACATCAGGCACGCGTGCGCTGGAGATATTGCGGAGCGGGCCGATGGTCGATCTGCTGATCACCGACCAGGCCATGCCGGGCATGACGGGTACCCAGCTGTCCCGCCTGATCCGGCGGGAGTGGCCCGACCTGCCGATCATTCTGGCGACTGGCTACGCGGATCTGCCAAACGGCGAGGACCCCGGATTGCCACGATTGTCCAAGCCCTATCAGCAAGAAGAGCTGGCGGGGATGATTGCCCAGGTGCTGGGCCCGTTTGGCGCCACGGCCGACAACGTGATCTCGATCGAGGCGGCGCGCCGCGCCTAGGCGGCGCACAGCCCGCCCTGCTGTTCGACGAAGGCGGCGATTTCCGCCACGCCCTGTCCCGCGCGGATGTTTGCGAATACGAACGGCCGGACGCCGCGCATGCGTTTGGCGTCGCGGTCCATGACGTCGAGATTGGCGCCGACGAATGGTGCCAGGTCGATCTTGTTGATCACCAGCAGGTCGCTGCGCGTGATCCCCGGGCCGCCTTTGCGCGGTATCTTGTCGCCGGCGGATACGTCGATCACATAGATCGTCAGATCCGCGAGTTCCGGACTAAACGTCGCCGCCAGGTTGTCACCGCCGCTTTCGATCAGGATCAGGTCGAGCGTGGGAAAACGCCGCTGCAAATCGGCGACGCCGGCCAGGTTGATCGATGCGTCCTCGCGGATCGCGGTGTGCGGACAGCCGCCGGTTTCGATGCCCAGGATGCGCTCGGGCGGCAACGAGCCGGCACGCGTGAGGAATTCGGCGTCTTCCTTGGTATAGATGTCGTTGGTGATCGCCGCGATATCATATCTGTCGCGCAAGCGTTTGCATAGCGCATCCATCAGTGCGGTCTTGCCGGTGCCAACCGGGCCGCCGACACCAACCCGCAAAGGGCCGTTAGGGGAGATCGTCATGAGCGGAACAGCCTCGTGTATTGCGTTTCGTGCCGCATCGCGGCGAGGTCGGCGCGGCAGGTGCAGCCGCCGATATCATCCAACGTTGCGGTGCCGGTGTCGCCGGCGACCTGCCGGATGATCGGTTCGAGCGCGGCAAGCGCCTGCAAGCCGGTGGTCTGGCCGAGCGGCACCAGGCGTATCGCGGCGGAGATCAGGTTGGTCGCGAAGGCCTGCAAATACGCCGCGGCGGTGAGGCCTTCGTCGATGCCATGCCAGCCGGCGAGTGCACCGACCGCGACGGGATAAGCCACGGCCTGCGGCAGGGTTGGGCAGTCCCAGGCCCGGGCGGCGCGCAAAAACGCCGTGCCCTGGTCGATCGTTTCGGCATGGCGCTCGCGACTGGGGACGGCGGCGGCGGCCAGTTCGGCGAGTTCCGCGAGCGCCGCCGGATCGCGCGCGGCGCGATGCGCGTGGCGCAGCAGGATGGCGTCGTTGCGGCCGGAGCCATATGCGCACACATCCGCCAACCAGGCGCGCAAGGTCTCACCGTCATGGATGTCGCCAGCTTCCACCGCCCATTCCAGGCCGTGCGAGTAGGCGTACGCGCCGGTTGGGAAGCCCGGCGACAGCCATGCGAGCAATCGAAGCAGTGCGAGCGAGGCGTCAGTCATCGTCATGGCGATGGTGGCCGTGGCCGCCGGCATAGGCGCCGGCCTCTGGATCGAACGGTGCGTCGACTGCTTCCACGTGTCCGCCGAGATGCTCCACCATTTCCTGAATCACGTGATCTGCTCTTATACGAATTCGGTCATCCAGCAATTGCACCGGCAGATGGCGATTGCCGAGATGCCAGGCGATGCGCACCAGTCCGCCCGCCTCATGCGCGTGGATCTCCAGCAGCCGTTCCGGCCGGGCGCAGACCTGCACAACGCCACCGCCCTCCAGCGCCAGCCCGTCGCCGTGGCGCAACCGAGCCGCTTGCGCCAGATCGAGTAATAATTCCGCACCCGCTTCGGTATGCAGCAGGATGCGCCGGCGGTGGCGGTCGTCGTAGTCGATCAGCACGCGATCGATGGCGCTCGACAAGTCCCAGGTGCCGGCCGGCAGGACGCTGTGGCAGCGCATCAGAACAGGAAATAGCGTTGCGCCATCGGCAATACCGTGGCCGGTTCGCAGGTCAGCAACACGCCGTCGGCGCGAACTTCGTAGGTTTCGGGATCGACTTCGATGACCGGCGTTGCGTCATTGTGGATCATCGAGCGCTTGCCGATGCCGCCGCGCGTGTTCGCAACCGCCACCAGCCTGCGATGCAGCTTGACCGCATGCGCAACGCCGGCGTCCAGCGCGGCGGCAGAGACGAAGGTGATGCAGCTTTCCACCATGGCGCGGCCGATGGCGCCGAACATCGGTCGGTAATGCACCGGCTGTGGGGTGGGGATGGAGGCGTTGGGGTCGCCCATCGGTGCACAGGCAATCGAACCGCCCTTGATCACCAGGTCGGGCTTAACGCCGAAGAAGGCCGGAGACCACAGGACAAGATCGGCGAGTTTACCCGCCTCAATCGAGCCGATTTCGTTCGCCATACCCTGCGCGATCGCCGGGTTGATGGTGTACTTTGCGATATAGCGCTTGATCCGCGCATTGTCGTTGCCGTCCCCGTCGCCCGGCAAGGCGCCGCGCTGCATCTTCATCTTGTGCGCGGTCTGCCAGGTGCGGATGATGACCTCGCCGACCCGCCCCATCGCCTGGCTATCGGACGACATCATCGACAACGCGCCAAGGTCGTGCAGGATGTCCTCGGCGGCGATCGTCTCCTTGCGAATGCGGCTTTCGGCGAAGGCGACGTCTTCCGGAATGGCGCTGTCGAGGTGATGGCAGACCATCAGCATATCGAGATGTTCGTCGAGCGTGTTCGCGGTGTACGGACGCGTCGGATTGGTGGAACTCGGCAGAACGTTGGGCAGGCTGGCCACCTTGATGATGTCGGGGGCGTGGCCGCCGCCGGCCCCCTCGGTATGGAAGGCGTGGATGGTGCGGCCTTGAAAAGCGGCAATCGTGTCTTCGACGAAACCGGATTCGTTCAACGTATCGGTGTGGATCATCACCTGCACGTCGAACCGGTCGGCGACGGACAGCGCGCAGTCGATCGCGGCCGGCGTCGTGCCCCAATCCTCATGCAGCTTCAGGCAGGCGGCGCCGGCGCGGATCATCTCCTCCAGCGCGGCAGGGCGTGCGGCATTGCCCTTGGCGGCGAACGCGAGGTTCACCGGCAGGCCCTCGGCTGCCTGCAACATGCGTGCGATGTGCCAGGGGCCGGGCGTACAGGTGGTTGCCGCGGTGCCCGTGGCGGGACCGGTGCCGCCACCGATCAATGTGGTGATGCCGGCGGCGATGGCGTCGTCCACCTGTTGCGGACAGATGAAATGAATATGGCTGTCGATGCCGCCGGCGGTGAGGATTTTGCCTTCTCCCGCAATGATCTCGGTCCCGGGGCCGATGATGATATCGACCTTCGGCTGCACGTCCGGATTGCCCGCCTTGCCGATGCGCGCGATGCGCCCGTTGGTGATCGCGACATCGGCCTTCACAATGCCCCAATGGTCGATGATCAGCGCGTTGGTAATCACCGTGTCCACCGCGCCTTGCGCCTGGGATGCCTGCGACTGGCCCATGCCGTCGCGGATCACTTTCCCCCCGCCGAACTTGACCTCTTCGCCGTAGGTCGTCAGATCACGTTCCACCTCGATAATAAGGTTGGTATCGGCGAGACGCACGCGATCGCCGGTGGTGGGACCGAACATGTCGGCATAGGCACGGCGCGTGATGCGGGCCATCAGTCGAGATCTCCCATGACGGCGCCGCGGAAACCTTGCACGACGCGGCGGCCACGATATGGCACCAGCGTGACCTCCCGCGTCTGGCCTGGCTCGAAGCGCACCGCGGTGCCGGCGGCGATGTCCAGCCGCTGGCCGCGCGCGACGGCACGGTCGAACGACAGCGCCGGGTTGGTTTCGGCGAAATGGTAGTGGCTGCCGACCTGGATCGGCCGGTCGCCGGTATTGGCGACGGTCATCGCGGTGCGCGGCAGACCGGCATTGAGTTCGACATCGCCGGCTTGCGGAAAGACTTCTCCGGGGATCATGTGGCACCCTCACCCCAACCTCTGCCGCGAAGCGGCAGAGAAAGTGTCGTTGTTACCTGATCGGTTCGTGCACGGTCACCAATTTGGTCCCGTCCGGAAACGTCGCTTCCACCTGCACGTCGTGGATCATTTCGGCGACGCCTTCCATCACCTGCGCGCGGGTCAGCACCTTGGCGCCGGCCTGCATCAGGTCTGCGACGCTGCGGCCATCGCGGGCCCCCTCCACGACGAAGTCGGTGATCAGCGCGACTGCTTCGGGATGGTTCAACGTCACACCGCGCTCCAGCCGGCGACGCGCCACCATGGCCGCCATGCTGATGAGCAGTTTGTCCTTCTCACGCGGGGTCAGGTTCATGCGTTTCCTCTCAGCACAGCCACACACGCGGCAGTGGACGCGGCGCGCGCAGCATAGCCAACGCGGCAATGACTGCGCGGCGCAGCAGGGCGGCGTCGCCGGCAAGAATACGCGCCACCAACATGCCATTCCAGGCACTGACGCCGGCCTCGACGTCCGCGTCGGCCAGCGCGGCACGCACACCGTCCAGCGCCGCTTCGGCATTCGGTGCGACATGCACCAGCGTCGCCATGGCGCGTGCACCGCCGGCGATCGTTGCGCGTCGCAACGACGCATCGACCTCGCCCTCCAGCCGCACCGCATCGTGCAGCAGCCAGCGCCCGCCGCGACGCACGCGGAAGCCGTCGCGCAGCCAGGCCTGGCCAACGCGTTCACCCATCGCCGCGCGACCGAACACCAGCGACTCCACGCCAAGGAACCAGGCATCGTCTGCGAGATCGATGTCCAGCCGGCGGTCCAGCGCACACCGATCATACAGGATCGTCTCCTGCGGCAGCCATTCGAGGCACGCGCCCGCCGCCACGGTCAGCCGGTTTCGCACGAACGCCGCATCGCTGCCGGGCAGTGCGCGATAGAACCGTTCCGCTGCCTGCGCAGTAATCGTAGCGCGCGTGCCCTCGCGCAGGGCGAATCCACCGTCCAACCGATCACCGCCGGCGACGCCCCCGGCTGTGTTCAACATGACCGCCGAGGTCCATTCTTCCTGCTCGACACGCGGAAAGCGCAGCTTCAGGCAGCCGACCTGGCGCAGGTCGTCCAGCACTGTCAGGTCACCACGCCGCTTGAAAGCCACGCGCAGCTCACCGGCCGCACGTTGCAGGGAGGAAACGTCAGACCGAGAGGCGACGTCGAACATCCGCTTCGTCAAGCTCCTCCCGCCGCCCGGACAGTACGATGTCGCCGCGGTCCATCACCGCGATCGTCTGGGCCAGCTCCTGCGCGAAATCGTAGTATTGCTCGACCAGCAGGATGGCCATGTCGCCCTGCGAACGCAACAGCGCGATCACGCGGCCGATATCCTTGATGATGCTGGGCTGGATGCCCTCGGTCGGCTCGTCCAGCACCAGCAGCTTCGGCTTTGTCACCAGGGCGCGCGCGATGGCCAATTGCTGCTGCTGTCCGCCCGACAGATCGCCGCCCCGCCGGCGCAACATCGTCTGCAACACCGGGAACAGTTCGAAGATGTGCGGCGGCACACGACGCTCCCCGCGTGGCAAAACCGCAAAGCCGGTCTCCAGGTTTTCCCGCACCGTCAGCAGGGGAAAGATGTCGCGGCCTTGCGGCACCCAGGCGATGCCACGGCGGGCGCGCTCATAGGTGGGCAGCGGCGTGATGTCCTCGCCATTCCAGCGAATGGCACCGGCGCTGATCGGATGCGCGCCGACAACCGCGCGCAGCAAGGAGGTCTTGCCGACCCCGTTGCGGCCCAGCAGGCAGGTGACCGCGCCGGTTTCCACGGTCAGCGACACCTGGCGCAGCGCGATGGCCGCGCCGTAATGCAGATCCACGCGTTCGACTTCGAGTTTCATCGCCCGAGATACACTTCTATGACGCGCGGGTCGGCGCTGACATGGTCGATCGAGCCCTCGGACAGCACGGACCCTTCGTGCAGCACCGTCACTTTCACGCCCAGCGCGCGGACGAAGGCCATGTCATGCTCTACCACCACCACGCTGCGCGTACGGTTGATCTCGCGCAACAACTCCGCCGTTTGCTCGGTTTCCGCATCGGTCATGCCGGCCACCGGTTCATCGACCAGCAGCAGTTGCGGTTCCTGCGCCAGCAGCATGCCGATCTCCAGCCACTGCTTCTGGCCGTGCGACAGGTCGGCGGCGCGGCGATGGTGATGCTCGGTCAGGCGGATGGTGCACAGAATAGAATCGATGCGCTCCCGTTCAGCCGGCGTTTCGCGCGCCCATAGCGTGAAGCGCGGCCTGCGGTCGCCCGCCAGCGCCAACAGCAGATTGTCCCAGACAGTGTGCGGTTCGAACACGGTCGGCTTCTGGAATTTCCTGCCGATGCCCAGCGCGGCGATGGCCGGCTCGTCCAGTCGAGTCAGATCGGTGTCGGGGCCGAATACCACCTTTCCGGTGTCGGGACGGGTCTTGCCGGTGATCACGTCCATCATCGTCGTCTTGCCGGCGCCGTTGGGGCCGATCACCGCGCGCATCTCGCCCGGTTCCAGCACCAGCGACAGCGCGTTCAACGCGCGGAATCCGTCGAAGCTGACCGTTACATCATCGAGATAGAGTAGTGTGTTGGTGCCGCGCTCGCTCATCCGGTGACCTCGCGCGCTTCGCCGACCGGCGGCTCGATTGCCGGCTCGTCCGGCACGATCCGCACGCGCGGGGCGAACACGCCCATCAATCCGCGCGGCAGAAACAGCGTGACGAAGATGAACAGCGCGCCCAACGCGAACAGCCAAAGTTCCGGCAATGCGCTGGTGAACCAGGTCTTGCCGAGGTTGATCAGCACCGCGCCGAGGATGGCGCCGACCAGCGTGCCGCGACCGCCGACCGCGACCCAGATGACCGCCTCAATCGAGTTGGCCGGCGCGAATTCGCTCGGGTTGATGATACCAACCTGCGGCACGTAAAGCGCGCCACCGATGCCGGCCATCATTGCCGACAGCACGAACACGAACAGCTTATACGATTCCGGACGGTAGCCGAGGAACCGCGTGCGCGATTCGGTGTCGCGCACCGCGATCAGCACCTTGCCGAACCGCGACGTGACAACGAAGCGTGCAAGCAAGTACTGGCCGCACAGGAACACGGCGGATAGCACCAGCAGGCCACACCGTGTGGCTTCCGCCTGCACCGGGAAGCCCAGCAGATCCTTGAAATCGGTCAGGCCGTTATTGCCGCCGAAGCCCATGTCGTTGCGGAAGAACGCCAGCAGCAGCGCGTAGGTCAGCGCCTGGGTGATGATCGAAAGATACACGCCGGTGACGCGCGAACGGAATGCCAGCCAGCCGAATACCAATGCCAGCACGCCGGGCACCAGAAGCACCATCAGCGCGGCGAGACCGAACCAATTGAAGCCGTACCAGTACCAGGGAAGGTGATTCCAGCCGAGAAACACCATGAAATCGGGCAGCACCGGATTGCCGTAAACCCCGCGCGTGCCGATCTGGCGCATCATGTACATGCCCATCGCGTAGCCGCCGAGCGCGAAAAACGCCGCGTGGCCCAACGACAGGATGCCGGCGAAGCCCCAGACCAGATCGACGGCCAGGGCCAACATGGCAAAGCACAGATACTTGCCGGTCAGCGCTATGACATAGGTGGGAACATGCGCGGCGGATGCGGGCGCGGTTCCCAGATTCAAACCGGCGAGCAATACCGCGCCGCCCAGCAGCAGCACCAGCGTCGTCCATGCCGTGCGGTCGAGCCCCTTCATGCCTCGGCTGCCCTGCCCTTGAGCGGGAACATCCCGCGCGGGCGGCGCTGGATGAACAGAATCAGCAAGACCAGCACGACGATCTTGCCCAGTACGGCACCGGCCACCGGTTCCAGGAACTTGTTGACGACTCCCAATGTCATCGCACCCACCACGGTGCCCCACAGATTGCCGACGCCGCCGAACACCACCACCATGAAGCTGTCGATGATGTAGTTCTGCCCCAGGTTGGGTGAGACATTGTCGATCTGGCTCAGCGCCACGCCGGCCATGCCGGCTACGCCGGAACCCAGGCCGAACGTCAGTGCGTCGATCCACGGCGTGCGAATGCCCATCGCCGCCGCCATCAGCCGGTTCTGCGTCACTGCGCGCATCCGCAGGCCCAGCGGCGTGAAGCGCAACGCCGCCATCAGCGCAGCCAGTACGATCACGGCGAACAGGATGATGTACAAACGGTTCAACGTCAGCGTCAGACCGCCGAGATGCATATCGCCGCTCATCCAGCCTGGCGTATCGACGTCCAGGTTATGGGCGCCGAACAGCGTGCGCACGGCCTGCTGCAACACCAGCGACAGGCCCCAGGTGGCCAGCAGCGTTTCCAACGGACGGCCGTACAGCCAGCGGATCAGGCTGCGTTCGATGGCGATGCCAACCACGCCCGCGACGATGAAGGCCAGCGGCACCGCGAACAGCAGATTGGCCTGGTACAGCGACGGCGCGAACTGGTGCATCAATTGCTGTACCACATAGGTCGTGTAGGCGCCGATCATCACCATCTCGCCGTGCGCCATGTTGATGACGCCCATCACGCCGAAGGTGATCGCCAGCCCCGCCGCGGCCAGCAACAGCACCGAACCGAGGCTGATGCCGTAATAAACGCTTTGCAGGATGCTCCAGAGTTGCAGCACGCGATCGATCGAGTCCACCGCCGCGTCCACCGCCTGCGCGACGGCGGGTGGTTGGCCCGACAGCCCGGCCAGTGTCGATCGCGCGTCGATGTCGCCGCGCGCTTTCAGCACCGCCACCGCATCCAGCCGATTTTGCTCTGAACTGCCTGCCGAGTACAACAGCGCCGCGGCCCGCGCCTGTTGCATGCGCAGCTTCACCGCCGGGTCGGATTCCGTGGCCAGCGCCTTGGTCAGCCCTGGCAACGCCGCGGGGTCATGCGACTTGAACACTGCCTCGGCAGCCTGTAACCGCGTGTCCGCGTCAGCCGAGAACAGGCGCAGGCTGCCGAGCGCCGCATCGATTGCGTTGCGCACCGCGTTATTGAGCCGCACCTGCTTCAGGCCGTTCGCCATCACGTCCGGCGCCGCCGCTCCGGTCGCCGCGTCCACCACCGTGCCGTCGGCAGCCTTGATGAACAGCGCATGGTCGGCACGCACGTAAAGCGTGCCGGACTGTAGCGCGGCGATGATCGTGGCGGCTCGCTGGTTGCCGGACGCGGCCAACACTTCGACTCCATGGCGAACCGAATCGAAGTTCGACGTGCCGAGCAACGCCAGCGGGTCTTCGTCCTGGGCGCGCGCCAACGGGGGCGCCAGCGTCAGGACGGCCATGAACAGCAGGGCGAAGATTCGCTGCATCGGTGCGCCTCGATGGGACCGAACGGGGGCGGCCGGGGAGGAGTCGGCCGCCCCCGACGAGGCAATCAGGCCGTCAGGCCTTCTTGCCGGCGGTGCACTTGCCGGTTGCCACGTTGAATGCACCGCACTTCAACGGCGCCCGCCAGTCGCCGATCAGGTCCTTGGTATCGGCGACGTAAGGCGACCACTCCTGCGCCACCACCAGTCCGGGAGTCTGCGACACGATGTTGAACTGCCCGTCGCCCTGGATCTCGCCGATCAGCACCGGCTTGGTGATGTGATGGTTGGGCATCAGCGCCGAATAGCCGCCCGACAGGTTAGGCACCGCCACGCCGATCAGCGCATCGATCACCGCGTCCGGATCGGTGGTGCCGGCCTTCTCCACGCCCTTCACCCACATGTTGAAGCCGATGTAGTGCGCCTCCATCGGGTCGTTGGTGGTGCGGTTCGGCTTGTTGGTGAACTTGTGCCAGGCGTCGATGAAGGTCTTGTTGTCCGGGTTGTCGATGCTCTCGAAGTAGTTCCACGCGGCCAGGTGGCCGACCAGTGGCTTGGTGTCGATACCGGCGAGTTCTTCCTCGCCGACGCTGAACGCCACCACCGGAATGTCGGTCGCCTTGATGCCCTGGTTGCCGAGTTCCTTGTAGAACGGCACGTTGGCGTCGCCGTTGATGGTGGACACCACCGCCGTCTTCTTGCCGGCCGAGCCGAACTTCTTGATCGACGCCACGATGTTCTGCCAGTCGGAATGGCCGAACGGCGTGTAGTTGATCATGATGTCGTCGGGTGCCACGCCCTTCAGCTTCAGATAGGCTTCGAGAATCTGGTTGGTGGTGCGCGGATAGACGTAGTCGGTGCCGGCCAGCACCCAGCGCTTCACGCTGTTCTCGCTCATCAGGTAGTCCACTGCCGGGATCGCCTGCTGGTTCGGCGCCGCGCCGGTATAGAACACGTTGCGGCTGCACTCCTGGCCTTCGTACTGCACCGGATAGAACAGGATGCCGTTCAGCTCCTCGAACACCGGCAGCACGGACTTGCGCGACACCGAGGTCCAGCAGCCGAACACCGCGGCGCACTTGTCCACCGACAGCAATTGCCGCGCCTTCTCTGCGAACAACGGCCAGTTGGACGCCGGGTCCACCACCACGGCTTCGAGCTTCTTGCCCAGCAATCCGCCCTTGGCGTTCTGCTGCTCGATCAGCATCAGCATGACGTCCTTCAGCGTCGTCTCGCTGATCGCCATGGTGCCGGAGAGTGAGTGCAGGATGCCCACCTTGATGGTGCCGCCCGTGGGAGCGGCGGCCTGCGCGCGTGCGGGTGTCGTGGCGGCCTTCACTGCGCCAAGCGCGGCGACTGTGACGGCGGCAGCGCCAAGCCGGCCGAGCCGGCGACGCGACATGCTGGTATCGATAGGTGCCATAGCCTGTGTCCTGTTCCCCGTTCTTGTTTGATTCACGGCAGCCGGAGCGTCAGATGCTCTGCTCAATGAATCGGATTGCAACGGTCATGCCAGACCGCGGGAGGGCGGCAAGCTGCCGGGGGCCGCCGCGCCTCGCGCGGTTCTGCCGCGTCGGCGGGCAAATCTTTCGCAACTCGCCCAAAAACCAGTCACCCGGCTGCGTCGTTCCTTGGGATAACGCGTCCGCATTCAGCAGCTTTTCGTGCTTCGCGAACCTTGTCGCCGGCACCCGCATTGACCTACGGCACGGACGGCCGCCGTCGTCATGGGCGGACTTGATCCGTCCATCTTCCCGGCACCACCGCTGCATCGTTGGCCGGGTCGGGCACGGCCATGACGGGGGATCGACCGCACGACGGCCAATGTCTCCTGCCGTTCGATCTTAACGCGATGCGCGTGGGTCACGCCCGGCCATGCCGGGTGGGGCCAGTCGGTGCGAATCGGCCGAGTGTCAACCGGTAGGCCGGTTGATATAGTGTTCGGAACGCCATCCCCGAGGAACCAGGCCATGCGCGCGTTGTGGCTGCCCGTCCTGATCGTCCTTTGGCCGGGGCTCGCGCCAGCGGCCTGGAGCCAGGAACGGATCGATCTGCCGACGCGACCTGGTGTCACGCAGCCGATCCACCTCACCGCTGCGCGCAATCCGGTGGCCAGCGCCGTTCTGTTTCCCGGAGGGTCCGGCGTGGTGAGCGCGATGCGCAACAATTTCCTGATCCGGGTCGCTGGCGATTTCGCCGCTGCCGGGGTGACGGCCGCAGTCGCCGACGCGCCGTCGGATCACACCTGGGGCCTGGATGTCGGAGTCCGGGCCGGAGAAGCGCAGGCTGCCGATACCGCGGTCATCGTTGCGTTCCTGCGCAGTCGCGCGGCGGTGCCGGTGTGGCTGGTCGGCACCAGCCGCGGTTCGATCTCCGCGGCCAACGCGGGCGTGCGTTTGGGGCCGCGGGTTATCGCCGGCGTCGTGCTGACCTCGTCGGTGTGGGCCGGCGGAATGTCGGCGGTGCCGTTCGGCACGATGCGAGTGCCCGTGCTGATCGTGCATAATCGCAACGACGCGTGCAAGGAAAGCCCGTTCGCCCTGGTCGAACCGGCGTTTGCTACGCTCACGGCGACGCCGGCGAAACAGCTCATCGCTGTCGCCGGCGGATCGCTACGCGGCAACCCGTGTGACGCGCTATCGCCGCACGGTTATTTCGGCATCGAGGACCAGGTGGTCCCGCCGATTCTAGACTGGATCAGGTCGCACTGAACTCGGGAGCGAAGCGCTGGGTGCGGAGCACCGCTGCCGCGCTGACCCCGAACAGCAGCTTCGATGCGAGCGTCACGACCATCGGCAGCAGCGTCAGGAAGCCGGGATCGAGGTGCGGCAGCACGACCAGAAAGTTGAAGGACCAGACGGCGCCGAGCGCCAGCACGACAAGCATGCTCTGCGGCCAGGCGCCGACGCGGCGCAACAGCGGCGCGCGGAACGCGGCGACGACGGCGATGCCCAGCCCGACTGCGAGCAGCATGTGCAATGCGATGCCGATTGCGGCAATGAAGGGCAGCGTGCCGAGACCGGGAAGCAGCGCCGTCGCGACACCCCGTGCCACCGCGCCGGCCGGCGTGCCGGTTATTGCGCCATAGACCGCAACCCACAGGACTTCGGCCGCGCCGCCGGCCAGACCAGCCGCCACACCCAGCCGCAACATTCTGTTCGCCATGCCCGTTTCCTTTCGCCTTGAAGACGAGGTAGCGTAGCTTGGGAAGGCGGATCAATCAAACTGTTTGGGATCCGGCCGGGCCGGGCGCCAATTCTCTCCTCCCCCAAGCCCGGTTCGCTGTGCAACCCGGATCCTCAAGGGGAGGGAGAGAACGCATCGCGTGTCGCTCACAGCTTCCCGTCGGGCTTCCGGTAGGTGCCGAGCAACCGGTCCCAGAAGAAGTCGATCACCGCGAAATTGCTGTTTGCGTGCAGATGGTGCACGAAATGAAGCTGCTGCATGCGTCTGAACCAGGCAAAGCGTTCCAGCAGCGATCCCTGCACGTGGTACGCCTTGTCGAAATAGACATGCAGATAGAACGAGGCCGCGGCGGTCAATCCCATGGCAAGAAACAGCCCCAGCGGCAGCAGAAAGAACGCCACTGCTCCGACCAGAATGGTCGGGATCAGGAAGAATGGCGTGTTGTTGCCCTCTTTGCCCTGATAGGCCGGGGAAGCGAGGTGACCTCGCGCGTAATACGTGTGGTGGTAATTGATATGGTTGCGGAAAAACAGGCCGCCGAGCCGGCGATGGCCGAGCCAGTAGTGCAGCAGGGTCTGGCTGCACGATATTGCCAGGTGCGTGCAGGTTATCGTCAGCACCAGCAACGGCAGTTCCCACAGCAGCCACGCATCCCGCGCGGGGATCATCGCCACGGTTTCCGCTCGGCTGGGCCAGCGGTGGCGGCCCTATGGTTGCGGCAGATCACTGGCTGTGACCGCCCGCGTCATCAGGTCCGCGACCGCTGCAACGACTTGATGATGCCCTGGGGACGACCGGACGCGAGCGCGACCTTTTGATCCTGGGTCTCGATCGCCGCCTTGGCCGCATCCTCCCCCGCCTCCAGGGTAGAACTGGGAACTTTCCGATGAGAGCTGCGACTTCCATCCGCATAGGTGACATCGAAAAGCACGAAGGCGCTTTCGGTACGACGCTTCATAATACAGATCCTGTTGTCTGACCGTAATTGGTCACGATTCGGACGACTCTGACGCTTCCGCTTCGCTCGAAGGCGCGGCCTCCTGTTCGGACTTGCGGCGGGTGGCTGCCTCTTCGCGCTCGCGCTGCTTGGCATCCTTTTTCGCCTGCTTCAGGCGGTTCCGCTCGGCACGCTGCTGATTGTAGTTTGGCTTGAATGGCATTCAGTTCTCCTCTGCCCGCCAGGACGCGGCGCCCGTCCCAGGCGATGTCTGCAACGGCCGCGCCTAGCCGAGAATTCCTTGCCGCGCCGCCAACTGGCTCTCCAGCACGACGCGCTCATGCCCGTCCGGCGCGTGCTTCACGCGATATTGCAGATCCTTGGTCTCGCTCGGCATCAGCCGCTGGACGGTGTATTTGCCGCGCGGGACATTGCCGTCGGCGGGACCCGGCAGAAAATCGACCACCTGGCCGACGGCAAACTTGTGACGGCGCATGGCACCCTCCGTTGGCACATCCTCCGCTGCGGCCGATGCTGCCACCGGCAGCATCGGCCGCATCGGCAGCGAGACTCAGAGCGACTTCAGGTTGGTCGCCGAAGTCTTGCCCTGCTGGCCACGTTCCAGGTCGAAGCTGACCTTCTGGCCCTCGTTCAGTCCGCCAAGGCCAGCGCGCTCGACCGCCGAGATATGGACGAAGACATCCTTCGAGCCGTCATCCGGCTGAATGAAGCCAAACCCCTTCTGAGCGTTGAACCACTTGACCGTTCCTTGCGACATCGTAACTCACTCCATGCAACCCGGCGACCCGCACATCACGGATCGAAATACTTTTCACATTGGGGAGCACCGGATGCGACAGTGTCGCAAGAAGGCATAGGCCGCCCAGGCCGAAAAGCGCCGTGCTCGTTAAATAGGGATTCGGCGCAAGCTTTGCCAGGGAAAATCGCCCCGGCGATCGCCGGGAGATTCGCTCGCCGCCGTCAGGCTCAGGCCGCGGTCGGCTGGCGGTCGGCCAAGTCCACCGGCGCGCGCGCGGCGTGGTGCAGTGCCTGCGTGATCCGGTCCAATGCTCCGGCCTTTTCGGTCCGGGAAACCGCGGCGAATTCGGCCGCGAGCCGGTCGATCGCCAACTCGAACAGGTTGCGCTGGCTGAAGCTGCTGCCGGTGCCGTCCCCGGCGGCTTGCAGGTCGCGCACCACCTCGGCGAGCGCATGCAGATCGCCGGAGTTGATCTTCGCCAGATATTCCTGCGCGCGCTTCGCCCACATCAACCGGCTGACGCGCGGGCGACCGCGCAGGGTGGCCAGCGCCTGGGTCAGTGCCTCCGGCGTGGCAAGCTTGCGCAGTCCGGCGGCACGCGCCTGCGCCGCCGGGATGCGCAGCGTCATCCGGTTCTCGGCGAAGGAGACCTGGATCAGGTTCAGCCGGTGCCCGGCGATCACTTCGGAGCCGATCCGGTCCACCTTGCCGACGCCGTGCGCCGGATAGACCACGTAATCGCCTTTGCGAAACGGGTCCGCGTCCTGCGGCTTCGCTTGCGCCGCCGTCGCGTTGAACGCGGCATCGACCATTGCCCTGGTGACCACTGTCGCCGCTGCCAATTTTTCCACCTGATTCGTTAGAACGCTTGATATGGGCCTGTTCCGGCCGGATTCATCGGGCACGCCCCGACGTTTACGCGACGCGGGTCAGCCGCGTGCCTCGGAGCGTTCGCGTGCGGGCCGGACCCGGGCGCGCGGTGTTGCCGCCCGATTGCCGGCATCCTGCGCCGTTGGCTGCGCAGTCGGCGATGGCGCCTCGGCTTGCGCCGGCGGTGGGGATTTCGGCGCTTCGCCGGTTGCAGCGGGAACCGGTTTGCGTGGCGCCAGGGGAGTCCACGGACCGGCGTCCCGTATCATCCGCTTGGCCTGGACGATCCAGGCATCGGCCTCATGTTCGCTGCGAAATCCAGGCACCGTCTGCTTGCGGCCATCCGGCTTGTCCATCTCGACGTCGAAGCCGCTCTTTCCCCGAGGGACCACACGATAGGAGATGTCTGTCATACGACACTTATGGCATATATCGTGCTTGAAGACAGCACAAATCTCCGCGGCGGCGGCCTGATGCCGTCTGCGGCGTGGCTCGCCGGGCTCATTTGGGCGGCCGGACCATGCGCCGCAGCAGCGCCACCTGGCGGAAGAATTCCTTGCGTGGTTGCGCCGGGCTGCCCAGCAGCATCGCCCCCGCCGAGACATCCGAAATGACGCCCGCCTGGGCGCCGATCTGGGCACCCCGGCCGATGTGCAGGTGGCCCGCCATGGCCGCCTGGCCGCCTACCTGGACGAAGTCCTCCAGGATCGTCGAGCCGGCGATGCCGACCTGCGCAACGATGACGCAGCAGCGTCCCAGTTGGACGTTGTGTCCGATCTGCACCAGGTTATCGAGCCGCGACCCCGCACCGATGACGGTGTCGCGCGTCGATCCCCGGTCGATCGTGGTATTGGCGCCAATCTCCACGTCGTCCTCGACGATCACGCGCCCAAGTTGCGGGATGCTGAGGAATCCCGAGTCGGTCACGGCGAAGCTGAAGCCTTCCTGGCCGATCCGGGCGCCCGGATAGATATAGACGCGCGCCCCCAGCAGCGCGTGGCTCAGGCTGGCATGCGCGCCAATCCGGCAATCCCGCCCCATCGTCACACCCCGGCCGATCGAGACGAACGGACCGACGCGGCAACCGGGGCCGATCTCGACGCCCGCCTCGATAACGACATAGGGACCGATTTCGGCGGAGGCATCGACGCGTGCCGTCTCTGCGACAACCGCCGAGACGTGAATCCCCGGGCAGGGCGGCGGCACCGGATGAAACAGTGCCGCGACGCGGGCCCAGCCTTCGTAGGCCGCGGTTGTTACAATCGGTATGGTTGTCGCCGGAACGCGCGGCAGCATGTCCGGATGCACGATGACCGCGCCCGCCGCGGTGTGCTCCAGCACGCTCGCATAGCGCCGGTTGTCGAGAAAGCTGACCTGGTCGGGGCCGGCCGATTGCAGCGGTGCGACACCGGAGAATGTCCGCTCGATCGGCGGTGCGGTGCCGTGTGCCGTGGCCGCGATCGCCGCAAGTGCATGCGGACTGCTGCGCGCGAAGAACCGCGCGTCGCCCATCGGCGCTTCAATCAACGCGCATCCCCGTTCTCCCCGATCACTCCGTTAGGACCTTAGTGGAACGGGCGGGATACGAATACCGGGTGGGCTGGCGGGCTGCGCGGAAAATCGCATTCTGGGTGAATTTTAACGCTGGCACTCTCATATGAGGAGTGCTAAGGTCCGCGAATTGGCGACTTATGTTGCGTCGGCCGCCGTTGCTGTCGGCTGCCCAATGCCAATGAACCGCGACAATCAGGGGCAAGTTTCCGCGAAGCCTGGCCTCGCGTGCGATCGGGCGATCCGTCGTCTCAATGGTGAGGCGGCGCTGCCGGATGGGCGCGCCATTGCGTTCCGCTACCGGAACAGGTCTCTCGGGGGTCAACGCGGCGATCCCGTTTCATCATCGATCTCAGGAAGGATAAGCAAATGGCAGCCAAGGACGTTCGGCTCGGTGGCGATGCCCGCCAACGCATGCTGCGGGGCGTGGATATTCTCGCCGAGTCAGTGCGGATCACGCTTGGCCCCAAAGGGCGCAATGTGATCCTGGACAAGAGCTACGGCGCGCCGCGCATTACCAAGGATGGCGTCACGGTCGCCAAGGAGATCGAACTCTCCGACAAGTTCGAGAACATGGGCGCCCAGATGGTGCGCGAAGTCGCATCCAAGACCAATGACATCGCCGGCGACGGCACCACGACGGCGATCGTGCTGGCACATGCCATCGTGCGGGAGGGGCATCGGGCGGTCTCCGCCGGCATGAACCCGATGGATCTGAAGCGTGGCGTGGACAAGGCGGTGACCGCGCTGGTCGAGGAACTGAAGAAGCGCAGCAAGAAGATCACCACTCAGGCCGAAACTGCGCAGGTCGGCACCATCTCGGCCAACGGCGAGGTGGAAATCGGCCGCATGATCGCCGAGGCGATGCAGAAGGTCGGCAACGAAGGCGTCATCACAGTGGAAGAGGCGAAGGGCATCCAGACCGAGCTCGACATCGTCGAGGGCATGCAGTTCGACCGCGGCTACATGTCGCCGTATTTCATCACCAACGCCGAGAAGATGACCGTCGAACTGGAGGAGCCCTACATTCTGCTGCACGAGAAGAAGCTGTCCGGGCTGCAGCCGTTGCTGCCGTTGCTGGAGGCGGTGGCGCAGTCCGGTCGCCCGCTGCTGATCGTCGCCGAGGATGTCGAGGGTGAAGCGCTGGCAACCCTGGTGGTGAACAAGCTGCGCGGCGGGCTGAAGGTTGCCGCGGTGAAGGCACCCGGCTTCGGCGATCGCCGCAAGTCGATGCTGGAGGATATCGCCGTGCTCTCCGGCGGCACGGTGATCAGCGAGGATCTCGGCATCAAGCTGGAAAATGTCACGCTCGAGATGCTCGGCAAGGCAAAGAAGGTGCTGATCGACAAGGAGAACACCACCATTGTCGAAGGCGCCGGCAAGAAGGCCGACATCGTCGGGCGCTGCAAGCAGCTTCGCGCGCAGATCGAGGAGACCACCTCCGACTACGACAAAGAGAAGATGCAGGAGCGGCTGGCGAAGCTGGCCGGCGGCGTCGCGATCATCCGCGTCGGCGGCTCCACCGAGATCGAGGTGAAGGAGCGCAAGGACCGGGTGGATGACGGCCTGCACGCGACCCGTGCGGCGGTGGAGGAAGGTATCGTGCCGGGCGGCGGTGTTGCCCTGGCCCGTGCGTCGCTGATCCTCGCCAAGCTGAAGGCCGACAACGACGACCAGCGTGTCGGCATCGAGATCGTGCGCAAGGCGATCCAGACGCCGCTGCGGCAGATCGCCGAGAATGCCGGCGAGGATGGCGCGGTGATCTCCGGCAAGATCCTCGACCGGGACGAGTACAACTGGGGCTTTGACGCGCAGACCGGCGAGTTCAAGGACCTGGTGAAGGCCGGCATCATCGATCCGACCAAGGTGGTGCGATGTGCCCTGCAAAACGCTGCATCGGTGGGATCGCTGATGCTCACCACCGAGGCGATGGTGGCGGAGCGGACCGAGAAGGCGTCGGGCAACGATGGATCGTCGTCCGGCGGCATGGGCGACACCGGCTACTGAGCCCGGTCACGCACGGGCGGCTTGAACGATGCAATGTGTCACGCCTTCGCTATGAGGGCGTGGCACGCTGCCGCAGGAGGGTGCGATGGTGGATGACGATCGTCCCGACCCTGAATTCGATGCGATGACGGCGCGGCTGTTGCGTCGCGAGGCGCTGCGTCGTGCGGCCGCGGAAATGAATACGACCTCGGGACCGGGACTCGAGAGCGTGCTGGCGCGGATTTCCGCCGAAGTGACCGCCGAGGCCGCGGCCAACAAAACCTCTCCCGCGCTCCGCGCGGGCGAGGTTACACCTCGTCGGTGAAGACCTTGAAGCTGGCCAGCGTGTTGGGGCCGAACGTGTTGCTAATCGGCACGTCGACCGCGTCGCGGCCGCGGGCCATCAGGATGCGGCCGATTCGCGGCATGTTGTTGCGCGGATCGAAGGTGTGCCAGGCGCCGCCCAGATAGGCCTCGAACCAGCCGGCGAAGTCCATCGGCCCATACGGCGGCGGCATGCCGATATCGCCGAGATAGCCGGTGCAATAGCGCGCCGGGATGTTCATGCACCGGCACAGCGCCACGCCAAGATGCGCGAAATCGCGGCACACCCCGTGGCGTTCGTTGAACGCCTCCCACGCCGTCCGGGTGGGGCGGGCCTGCATATAGTCGAACGTGATGTGGTTGTGCACGAAGTCGCAAATCGCCTGCACACGCGCCCAGCCTGTTGGCGACTGGCTGAACAGACGCCACGCGGTTTCCGACAGATGATCGGTCTCGCAGTAGCGGCTGCCGAGCAGAAAAACCAGGGCGTCGTCGGGCAGGTCTTGGACGGGATGCTGGTGGGCGGCGGCAACCACCGGATCGGGCTGGCCGGAATCATTGACGACGCCGGTGCTCGAGATGCGAATCCTGCCTGGCGGCGCCACGATCCGGCTGCACCAGTTGCCGAACGCATCGCGATAGGCGTGGACCGGCACGGCCGGGTCTGTCATCAAGTGATCGGGTACGGCGATGTCCGGCGCCCGCGAATGATGGATGTTCAGCATCAGCAGCATCGGGGTCGGTTGCGGGCAGTCATAGACCAGTTCGTAGCCGACACGGATTTGCATGGGATGCACCTTGATATGAGGTCGGATCGGGCGGGGCTGCCTTTGCGATGACGCGCGCCGGCCCGTGCACCCGCCCTGGCGCACCGCCTTGCACACCCCGTGCCACGCCGCATCCGATCGCGGCGCGGCGGAACCAGGCCGACGGCAGCGCTGCGAAGGAATGAATTTGCATGGCACGCGAAACCATCTATCTCGTCCAGAGCTTCAGATCGGGCAAGGGAAACCGCCTGGACGCCGATCCGCCGATCCGCTGCAAGTCATCGGACTCCGCGCGCAGGAGCGCGGAGAACCTGGCGCCGACCAAGGCCGGGGTCGTCGCGTTCGCCACCTCAGGCGACGCCGAATTGGGCGATTACGACGAACAGCCCGACATCATCTTCAAGGCCGGGCGTCTGCCGGCGGCGTTCGAAGATGCATGAGGTCGCGGGGCGGTGCGGCCGCGCCATCAAAGCGGATGCGATGGTGCCGGGTCAGGCACCGCGGCGGGGTTGTCGGCTGCCGCCATCCGCTGGTCCCGAGTCACCCGTGCGCGTGCGTCAGCCTCGCTGCCGAAACCAGGCGCGGTGCGAAGCATGGCACCGCGCTGACTAAGCGCGACGCCGTAATTTCCATCGCGTTGCATAAAGACGTCATAGGTGGTCCGCGGCATCGTGGGTACATGGCGTGGCATCGGCGCGAATAACATGCCCGGGCCATAGATAAATCCGCCGCATGCGCCAGCGATCGCGTCGGCGAACCGCACCCTCGGATCGATGCGGCTTGTATTCCCGCCAGGCCATGCTTACATCCTCTTGGCATCTCCTGCACAATTTAAGGAAAATCTGGTGGCATCGCCCGATGTGACCGCGTTACAGCGGTCGGATCTGAACCAGTTTCTGTTCGCTGACGTCGGCACCGAAGCAAGCGGCATGACCTTGAGTGTTGTGTCGGTACTGGCTCGCCAGGGTAGCGATCCGTGGCGCGAGGCGGGCCGCTTGGCAGATCTGCCAAAGGCTGAAGCCACCGACAGCCTCGCTCGAACAATTGCCGGCATGCCCAAGAGCCTGTGGAATCTTCCCGATGCGATCGTGATCGCCGCCCGGCTGACCGGCCTGTTGCCGGCACGGCCGGCAAAAGGGGTGGAACGCATCACCCGACGCTGGCCGATCCCCCGCATGGCCGTGGTGCTCGCCGGCGTCGCGCTGGCGATCGCTTATGCCGTCTCGGTGCTTATGCAATAGGCCGCTGCGCCAGGCGCGCCGGCCGCCAGTCCCGCCGGGTCATCAGAGCACACGTGACGAAGGCAGTGGGGTTTGCCGCACCCACTCCTGCTCCGCGCGGCAACAGTCCGGCAGAAGGAACAGACCGATGAGCATGGCGCACGGCAACAATGAAACCGATCCGGACGGCGAAGCCGGCAAGCAGGCCGACGCGATGAAGGATCGGCTGCGCAAGGATGTCGCCTCCTGGTCGGCAGCGCGATCCGCGACACACAGCCGCGAGGCCGCCGACTCCAGTCTGCCGCCGCCGCCGCCATCTCCCGCGGCGCAACCCACGGCTCGCGCGAAACGGGCGAAGCCCGTGGCCCCCACCGCCGGCAAGCCTGCCGTCGTCGCGCGGAAGCCGTTCCGCATGTCGTACGACGGCGTGACGGAAGCGGATTACATCTCCTACATCATCGAGCGAGGTGCCTGATGACCTGGGTCACCTTCGAAGTCGTCGGGGGCGGCCTGGTGGCGGTGCAGCCACGCCATGTCGTAGCGATCTACGACGAACTCGGTGCCGTCAAGCTGGCGACCACCGCCGGCGACGTGCATATCCTGAAAGACATGACGGTGCAGCGGGCCACTGCGCTGGTTTCCAAGGCGGCGGACGCGGACACGACGCGGTCCAACTAGCACGATCATCACAGGGTCCTTTGCCCCCGGCCGGCGCGACCGTCGGGGGCATGGCCGAACCATCCCATGGCCAGGAGCGTTGAGCTTTCATGCAAGCAGACACCCAAGACGACGGGCTGATAACCTACGATTTCGAGGAATTCTGCGACGATTATGGACACCCCGCCGGACGGCTGTTCACCTTCGAGGTGACGCACGACGCCGTGACGTATATCTACGCGGATGTGACCGGCACGGTCCGCGGCAGCGAGGTGGTCTTTTGTCTCAACGCGGACGACCTGGTGCTCACGCGCAAGGCCCACTGAGCACCCGCATCGCGGTATCCGGCAGGACCCGGGCGCTCCGGGCGGCCAGGTCCGCGTGACCCTGCGCCTGGTATCGTCGAGCGACGATCGCGCGCTGGCGATCCGTGACCACGTGCTGCCGCTGCTGCACGACCACGGTGCGATCGAGGTCCAGCGCGACACCGTACGGGTCGTCGAGCTGCGCATGGCCGCATGGACGTTGCGCCACTGGACGCCGTTCAACGACTTGTCCGCCGGCGAGGCCGCCTCGCCCGGCTATCGCCACGCGATCGAGCGACAATATACGCAGCCGCATCTGCCATATGGGCTCGAGGTGTGGCACGGAACCCTGGTGCTGCGCATTCTCTGGGCCGACGAGGTGGCATTCGACGTCGTCAGCTTCGTCCGCGGCGCCTGGGAAGACGCCGCGCTGGCCCTGTGAGCCGAAAGGGAACCTCTCCCGCTGCGCGGGAGAGGTTTCAGCTACTCGTTGAGGCTGATCGATCCCACTTCAGGGCCCTTGGCGCCCTGCACCACACCCATCCGCACCGACTGCCGCTCCTGCAACGGCGCCAATCCGGCGCGCTCCAGGGCTGTCGCATGGACGAAGACGTCCCGGCCGCCGTCCTGCGGGGTGATGAAGCCGAACCCCTTGGCGGGATCGTACCATTTCACCGTGCCGACCATCTCGACCGCCGAACTGAGATCGACCGGACGACGCGGCCCGGCCGGCGGACGACCCGCCCCGAACTGCGGCCGGCGCTGCTCCGGTTGCTCCGCCGTGCTGTCATCGACCGAGATGACTTGCTCGACCTGGCGTCCCTTCTGCCCGGCGCCGACGCGAACCCGCAATGTCGCTCCCGGATTAACGGTCTGACGCCCGGCGGCCTGCAAGGTGTTGACATGCAGGAACACGTCGCCCGAACCGTCGGCCAGCGCCGCAAAGCCGAAGCCCTTTTCGGCGTTGAACCATTTCACCGTCGCCTGCACCTCCGGCGCGGATGACGCGGAGGCGAAAGATGGCAGCGGCACCGGGGCCGGGGTGTTGCCGTAGAAATTGTCGTCATCGAAGCCTCGCCGGCGGGGCTGGTATTGCCGGTGGCTGTTTTTGGGGGAACGCAAAGTACCGCTATCCTCTATGGTTGATCGTGGGCGAAGCCGACGGCCACAATACGCAAACCGCCGGCAAATTGGTAGCTCCCGGTTTGGCGCACCCCCGTCACAGGGTCGTTGCCCGGTTACAATTCAAAGGCACCGCAGGGAACGACCGCCCGCGCCACCTCTGTGGCCGGCTGTCGCACGCCAACGCCGGCGCGCGGCACGGTATACCGTGCATATCCTGGCCCGGCGTGCCATATTGAGCAATGGCGCAGACAACCTATCGGATTCTGCATCGCGAGGACGATAGCTTCGCCGTCGAGGTCGTCCGGACGGGCGTGCTGCCGCAAACCGCGATCGGTTTCGCGACCGAGTCCGAGGCCCGGGGCTGGATCGCCCAGGACAAGCGGCTATGGGATGCCGCCGATCCCTTCCGGACCCAAGCCAGCCGCAACTGGCGCGGGTTCTGAGCGCAGGCGCGCGTTCGGCTCCTCCGCTGCCGGCTAGCGTCCACGACGTTGCCTGCTCCGCATGAGCCTTACCCGGCCGAGGAGGTTTGCGCCGCCTCGACCAGTCGCGAGTGCACCAGATCGAGCAATCGCCGGCGGGCGGACAAGGCGATATCGTCGAGCGACGGCGTCTGCGCCAGCCGCGCCCTGGCATAGCGACGGACCTCGTCCAGGGTGGGTACCTGCGGCATATCGATCTCGCTCCAGAACGCCTCCGCCTGCATGCGCGCCGACAGGAGCCGCGCCTTCAGCTCGATCCAGCCCGGCGAATGCGTCAGCGTCTCGAGCACCTGGTTGGCGATGAGATTGACCGGGAACGACCCGGCGAGCTGCCCGGCGACCTTGTCGATCACCACCTGACCCAACCGTTGCTCGCCGCGCACCACGGCTTTCGGCGGGACATGCAGGTCCCAGACGACCCCGATCCAGGACAACGCGCGCAGCACATAGTAGGTCGGATCGTACTCCCACCAGCGGAACCCCTGGCGGACCGACACCTGGTAGGCGTGGTGATTGTTGTGCCAGCCCTCGCCCATGGTGATCAGGGCAAGCAGCCAGTTGTTCCTGGACTCGTCGCCGGTGACATAGCGGCGCCGGCCAACCACGTGGGCGAGCGAATTGATCGAGAACGTCGCATGCCACACCGCGACCGTGCTCCAGCAGAAGCCGACGACCAGGCCCGGCATGCCGCCGATCAACCAGGTCGCCAGCGCGAGCAATGCCGGGGGCAAATAGAGCATCCGATCCAGGAACATCAGCTCCGGGTACCGGGTGAAGTCGCGAATCACGGCATAGTTGGTCGCGTTGTTACGCGGCACGAAAATCCAGCCGACATGGGAATACAGAAAGCTGCGCAGCACCGGCGAATGCACGTCCTGTGCCGTGTCCGAATATTTATGGTGCCGTCGATGGTGAGCGGCCCACCACAGGGCACCGCGTTGCGCGGAAGTCTGCGCCACGAAGGCCAGGCAGAACTGAAAGACCCGGCTGGTGCGGTAGGCGCGATGCGAGAAGTAGCGATGGTAGCCGGCGCCGATCGCGAAGATCCGCAGGAAGTACAGCGCCAGGCCGAGCACCGCGGCGCGCGGCGTCAGGCCGGTCCAGAATACCGCGAAGCACGCGAGATGGATCAGCAGGAAGCCGATGCTGGAGGGATAGGCAACGTCGTCCGGGTTGTTCTGCGAGGCGTTGCTCATGGCGCCGATCATCTCCAGGGGTCCTATCCTGTCACCGCATCGATAGCACGAACGACGCCCTGGTGGACGTCGTTCTTGTGGCAGTTCTCATCGTGCGGAACTGCCGGCCGCCGCTACCTTCCATGTCCCGGCCGGCCTTCGCCGGCCGGGACACCTGGGCGAGGATCACGCCGCCGGACGATACCCCACCCGGCCACGCTGCTGGTAACGCCGGCGGTTCGCGCCCGCCGGCTGCTGTCCGCGTCCAGGTTGGGCCGGTCCAGCGTTCGGCTGCCGTGTCGGCGGTGATCCACCGGCGATATTGATCACCGTCCCGGTCATGCGCTCGATCGCGCGCAACGTGCCATGCTCTGCGGCATCGCAGAACGAGATGGCGACGCCGGTCGCTCCGGCCCGCGCGGTGCGGCCGATGCGGTGCACGTAATCCTCCGGCTGGGCCGGAAGATCGAAGTTTATGACATGCGAAATACCGGTCACGTCGATGCCTCGCGCGGCGATGTCGGTGGCGACCAGCACCCGCGCGCGCCCGCTGCGGAACTGTTCAAGTGCCTTGATCCGCGCCGGCTGGCTCTTGTTGCCGTGGATCGCGCTGACGCGGACGCCGCCGGTGTCGAGGGTTTCCGCGACCCGATCGGCGGATCGCTTGGTCCGGGTGAAAACGATGACGCGCGACATCGCCGGATCGGTCAGCAACCGTCCCAGCAGTGCCCGCTTGCCCGTCGTATCCACGAAATGCACATGCTGCTCGATCGGCAGCTTGGCCGGCGCGGTTATCGCAACGTCCACCCGCACCGGGTCGCGCAGCAGCGTTTCCGCGAGCTTGGCGACTTCCACCGGCATGGTGGCGGAGAACAGCGACGACTGCCGCTGGACCGGCAGCGCGGCAACGATCCGGCGGATGTCGCGAATGAAGCCGAGATCGAGCATGCGGTCCGCTTCGTCGAGCACGAAATGGCTGACTTCGTTCAGCCGCAGTTCGCCGGTGGCCATCAGGTCGCAGATGCGGCCGGGCGTGCCGACCACGATGTCGGCGCCGCCGCGCATCCGCTGCACCTGCGCGAAACGGCTCATGCCGCCGAGGATCGCGACGATCCTCTGACGCTGCTGGCTGCCGAGGCGCAGCAGGCTTTCCTCGATCTGCAAGGCGAGTTCGCGGGTGGGGGCCAGGATCAGGGCGCGGGTGGCGAAGCGGTGCGGGGCGACCTGCTTGCTTGCCAGGTGTTGCAGCATGGGCAGCGCGAATGCGGCGGTCTTGCCGGTGCCGGTCTGGGCGACGCCGAGCAGGTCGCGGCCGGAGAGCAGATGAGGGATGGCGGCTGCCTGGATCGGCGTTGGTTGGAGGAAGCGCTCTTTCTCAAGGGCGCGCAGCAAGGGCTCGGCAAGGCCGAGCGTCGAAAAGGTAATCGATGACACGAAGATTGAAGCTCCAGCGCCGGCCACCGCGGGTGCATCCCTGCGGCCAAAGGCGAGCGCCTTGATGTTCGCCTGCCCGCGCGACAATGGGGCGAACGCGTTACACTAAGATTTCCGGGAGGGCATCGTCCAAGCCGGACCAGACGCCAATCACGCATTCACGGAAAGCAGCCGGTATATCGCGCGGATGCCGCCCAAGCGCAAGGGGCATCGCGATCTTCATCGTCATGCGGACCCGTGGAAGACCGCCGTCGCGCCGGCGCCCCCCACGTCATGGCCGGGCTTGCCCCCGCCATCTATCGCGCCACCGTGCCGCATAGATGGCCGGGCCGGCCATGACGTGGGGAGCATTGCGCTGCTTGATGACGGGCGCAGGTTTCGCTTGTCGACGGGTTTATTTTTGTCCCGCCGGTGTAATGGCGTGGCGCCGCCCCATTTTAGTCGATACCTCGCCTTTTCGGTGGGAGGAGATCCGTCCTCCTAATAGTGTAAAGAAAAAATCCAATGCAAATCCCTGTTTGGCTCAAGCCCGGACTGTGGGGCGCAGCTTGTGGCGCGGTCGCGATGGCCACCGTTGGATTCTCGCAACTTGGCTGGACGACGCAGAAAACCGCGGAACAAATGGCGCAGGACCAATCCGAGACGGCCGTCGTCGCGGCGCTGGTCCCGTTCTGCGTGGCGAAGGCCCAGCAGGACCCCGACCATGCGACGCTCGTCAAATTCCAGACCGAGCAATCGTCATACTCGCGCAGCGATCTCGTCATGCAGGCTGGCTGGGCAACGGTTGGCGGCAAAACGGCTCCCGATAGCGACCTCGCGCGCGCCTGTTCCGAGCGGCTTCACGCGATCAAGACCGGCTGACGTTCGGCAGCCGGCCAATCGCGAAGGCCGTGGTTTCCCCGCATCGGGGGCCGGTATCGCCGCGTAACAACGAACCACTCTACAGGCGCCGATGGCATGCCTGTTGTTAGGAATATGCGATGGGCAGGCCGGAACTCGGCACCAAGTGCACCTGCACGGGCTGTAGTGAGCGTTTCTATGACCTGAACCGGGCGCCTGCCATTTGCCCGAAATGCGGCGCGCAACAACAGCCCCAGAAGGCCCGTGCGGCGGCGTGGCCGTCACGCGGCGTGACCGGCCCCAGGCGTCCGTATCGCCCGCCGGAGCCCGCTATCGCCGACGAAGACGCACCCATGACCGCAGTCGAAGATGAGGACGAGGAGGACGATGCCGTCGTCGATGCCGAAGACGACGACGTGGAGACTGTCATCGACTCCGACCACGATGCGAAACTTGACTGAACTGTTCGGTCCAACCCATGCACAGGCGCCAGCCCAGCCGGCCGTCACTGAAGATCACGCGCCGCGTCGATGAACAGCGGGCCAGCAGCCTGACGTTCGAGGTGTGGAGCCCCTTCGTCGCCAGCTACCAAAGGGTTGCGTCAGTCGAGGCCGGGCTGCGGCGGATCGACCAACTCGCGCGCCTGATCTGCCAGATGCACGAGCATCACCACCAGAAGCAGGATCTGCTCGCGGATGTCCCCGACGCGGATCCGACCGATAACGGCCAGTGGGCCGAGTTCCGCGTCAGTGCAACGACCCACCGCAGTTATGACACGCGACGGAAGGACCGGCCGCACTGGGCGCGGGCAATCGGCATGCTGCAGGCTGCCGAGGCAACCTGCGCCAGCGTCGGTTGTGCGCCGCCGGTGCACCAGGTTGCATAACCGGCCCGTGACGGCATTCGTGCGTGTTGCACGTCGCCGGCGACTGAATCGGGCGTCAGCGGCGGAGGGTAGCTCCCGCGCCCGCCCCGGAACCCAGAACAGCATGGTCGAAACGGTTGCGCAGGTCACCAGGATCGTCGGCACGCATCTCGGCATCGCGCCGACAGCGGTCGTTCCGGGCGCCTCACTGGTCGATGACCTCGGCGCCGACAGCCTGGATACCGTCGAACTGGTGATGGCCTTCGAAACGGCGTTCGACATCGTTGTTCCCGAGGCCGACGTCGAGAAAATCCGCACGGTGCAGGACGCGATCGACTACGTGGAGGCACGTCTGCCTCGCCCGCCAAGCGGGAGAGGTCGAGACGCGTAAGCGGCGGGGGTGATCGGGCCGCCCCGCCGCGCAACTTCCAGCCCCCCACCACCGCCGCCGCCGCGTAACGTCGCCCGCTGGCCCGCCGCTTGCTTGCCCCCCCGCAGCAATTTCCGTGGGGAGGCTCTGGCATGAACGACGCAAAGACCGCACTCGGCCACAAGATCCTGGCGATCAAGCGGCAGAAGAAACTGAGTTGGGCGGCGATCGCCGCGCGGCTCGGCTACTCGCCCACCTGGGCCTGCGCCGCCTGCCTCGGGCAGATGTCGATGACGCCGGAAACCGCGGCGAAGGCGGCCGACCTGTTCGGCCTGGACGACGCGGAAACCGCGTTGCTGGAGGCGATCCCGTATCGCGGCTCGCTGCCCGGCGGGGTGCCCACCGACCCGTTGGTCTACCGGTTCTACGAGCTGGTCATGGTCTACGGCACCACCTGGAAGGAGTTGATCCAGGAGGAGTTCGGCGACGGCATCATGAGCGCAATCGACTTCGACATGGCGCTGGAGCGGCAGCCCGACCAGAAAGGCGACCGGGTGAAGCTGACGATGTCGGGCAAGTTTCTGCCGTACAAGCGGTACTGAGCTGCCCAATCTCTGTTCACTGCCCGGCAAAACTCTGCACCAGGCTTCCCGCCACGAGCCGCCAGCCGTCCACCAGCACAAAGAAGATCAGCTTGAAGGGCAGCGACACCACGCTGGGCGGCAGCATCATCATGCCGAGGCTCATCAGCACGCTGGCCACCACCATGTCGATGACCAGAAAGGGCAGGAACAACAGGAAGCCCATCTCGAATGCGCGACGCAGTTCGCCCACCAGGAAGGCGGGAACCAGTGCGCGCCACGGCACATCATCCGGCGTGGCGGCTGCCGGCAGATGCGCCAGGTCGAGGAAGAACCGCAGGTCCGCCGGACGCAGATTGGCGGTCATGAAGTGATGGAACGGCGCGACCGCCAGCCGCATACCCTCCATCTCGCTGATCTGCCCCGCGGCCATCGGCGCCAGCCCGGCGGTCCAGGCATCGTTCAGCGCCGGCTGCATGACGAAGAACGTCAGGAACAGCGCCAGTCCGATCAGCACCATGTTAGGCGGGGTGCTCTGGGTGGCGAGCGCGCTCCGCAGCAGCGACAGCACGATGATGATGCGTGTGAAGGCGGTCACCATCACCAGCAGGCTGGGTGCCAGCGACAGCACCGTGACCAGCGCGGTGAGCTGGATGATCCGGCTCGTCGCGCCCGCCTGGCCCGCGGCGCCGAGGTCGATATTGACCGACTGTGCCTGCGCCGCGACCGGCGCCAGCGCCATCGCCGCCATCAACAGCAGCCCGCACCATGCCACGCACCGCCGGTTCACGCCCCGGGCTCCGCACCCGACCACTGACCGCCGGGCACCGCCGACGGTTGCGGCAACCAGCCGACCACCAGGTCCTGCCCGCCGCCGGTCAGCAGCACCACGTCCCGCGTGCCGCACCGCACCACAAGCAATCGCCGGCGGGAATCCAGGGCGAGGGCGTCCTGCAACGCCAGGATCCGTGCAGTGGCCGGGCGTGGCGCCAGGCCGGTGAGCCGCGCGGCGCGCGCGCCCAGCCAGACCAGCGCCAGCACCACGACGAGCGCCGCCACAGCGGTTAGCAGTGAACTGAGACCAAGGAACATGGCGCGGCCTTTTGCCGGGCGGATGAGAATAGAGAGGTCAGCCTGGCGGCGGCGCCCGTGTCGCCAACGCAGCGGTCAGCGCGTCGATTTCCGCGCGCAGCGCAATCAGCTCTGGCCGCATAGCGCGGCCCTCGTCCGGCGGCAGATCGAGGGTGCGGGCGCAGACAAAGCCCATCTCGGCGTCCAGCCCGGTCAGGTCCACCAGCTTGCCGGCCCGCACCAGGTTGCGGGCGATCCCCAGCGTACGGCCCAATTGCTCAAGGCAGGCGCGGACGGTGGCGAGCGGCGTCTCGGCGTCGTTCGGAGCTTGCATGGCCGCATTAGAACCGATCCGTGTGAACGAATCCTTTCCGGGCGATGTTTTGGCGACGGGCGGCGGGGCAAAGTGCTCCCCCTCCCCTGGTGGGAGGGGGAGCACTTTGCCCACACCCGTTAACCGTCCGTTCAGTCTCCCCGACGCACTCTCTCACCATGACAGAGATCGGCCTGTTTACCCTCGCGGAACAGCGGCTGGCCTGGGCGGACCAACGCCAGGCGGTGCTGGCGCAGAACATTGCGAACGCCTCGACCCCCGGCTTCCAACCGAGCGACCTGCCGTCCTTCGCCCGCACGCTGGAAAACGTCGCCAGCGTGGCACCGGTGCAAACCCAGCCCGGCCATCTGGCCGGCACCTCCGGCGGACCACTGCAACCGGTCACCGAGAAGGATGCGCACGGCCCTGACGGCAACGGTGTCCAACTGGACGCGCAGTTGACCAAGGTCGCGGACACCGAGACGACCCAGTCGCTGGTGACCTCGATCTACAAGAAGTACATGAGCCTGTTCAGCCTGGCGCTCGGCCACAGCCAGTAAAAGAGGCGGCGATGGACCTCAACAAGGCACTGGACATCTCCGCCGCCGGCATGGACGCACAAACCATGCGGCTGCGCGTTATCGCGGAGAACCTGGCCAACCAGGACACCACCGGCTCGGCGCCCGGCGCCGATGCCTATCGGCGCAAGACCATCACGTTCGAGAACCGGGTGGACGCCAGCACCGGCGCCCCCACGGTGCGGGTGAAGCAGATCGGTCAGGACAAGACCGAGCAAACGCTGCGCTACGATCCGTCCAATCCCGCCGCGAATACCGACGGTTATGTCAAGACGCCGAACGTCAACAGCTTCATCGAGGTCATGGACATGCGCGAGGCGGAGCGCTCCTACAGCGCCAACCTGTCGGTGCTGCAAGCGACCCGCACCATGCTGGACCGCACGATCGACCTGCTGAAATGAGCACCATCCCGACCATCACGATCACGCCCTCCGGCGCCGCCGACGCCTATGCAAAGGTCGATCGCGGCGCCACCGGCGGGGCGGGCGGCAGCTTCGGCTCGGTACTGCAAAACGCGTTGAATGGCGCGGTCGAGACCGGTCATGCGGCGGAGAATTCGGCCATGCAGGCGATCTCCGGCGAGGGCAACCTGACCGAGGTGGTCACCGCGCTGTCGCGAGCCGAACTGGCCTTGCAAACCGCGACGGCGATCCGCGACAGGGTGGTGTCCGCCTATCAGGACATCATCAAGATGCCGATATGAGTTTGCGCAGGGGCATGGGCAAAGAAGAAAGCACACTCCCCCTCCCCTTGTGGGAGTGGGTTGGGGCGAGGGGTGCGTACTACCGAGGTCGGCGGCTGCATGTACCCCTCCCCCCAGCCCCCTCCCTCAAGGGGAGGGGGAGAACTCTCTCTCCTGCCCCGCCGGCGGCCCCCCATGAATGATGCCGACATCGCGGCGCTGGTGCGGGACGGCATGCTCGTGGTGCTGAAGATCGGTGGGCCGCTGCTGGCCGTCGCACTGGCCTCCGGTCTGCTGGTCGCTTTGGTGCAGGCAGTCACCCAGATCAACGAGGCGACCCTCGCCTTCATTCCCAAACTGCTGGTGATCGGCATCACCCTGGTCTTGCTCGGGCCGTTCATGTTCGCGACCCTGTCGAGCTACACAATGACGTTGTTCGACCGGATGATCGCGGTCGGCGGCTCGTGACGCCCGACGCCACCGCGCTCCTCGCGGACCTGCCGGCCTGGAGCTTCGCCTTCATGCTGGTGTTGGCGCGCTTCGGCGCCGCCATGGCACTGTTGCCCGGTCTCGGCGAGACGACCGTGCCTGCCGTCGTGCGCGTCGGCTTGGCGCTTGGCGTCACGATCCTGCTGCTGCCGGCCATCTTTCCCCAGCCACCGCCAATGCCCGAGGTAGGGCTGACAGCCGCCGGCATGATCGCCGCCGAGGTGGTGACCGGGCTATGGCTCGGCTGGCTCGCCCGGCTGATCTGCCTCGCCCTGCCCATCGCCGCACAATTCATCGCCTATCTGCTCGGCATCTCCACCGTGCTACAGCCGGATGCCGAACTGGGACCGCAAAGCACCGCCCTGTCGGCGTTGTTCGAGATCGCCGTGCCGGTGGCGATCCTGGCCTCCGGGCTGTACGCCCTGCCGGTGACCGCCCTGGCCGGCAGCTATCGGCTGATCCCGCCCGGCATGTTCCTGCCCGTCGCCGACGGCACCGCAACGGCGGTCGCCGCCGTGGGGCAGGCTTTCGGCCTGGCGCTGCGCCTGGCGTCGCCGTTCGTGCTGGCGGCCATCGTCTGGCACGTCGCGATCGGGCTGATCGCCCGGCTGGTGCCGCGGCTGCAAATATATTTCGTCTCCATGCCGGGACAGATCGTCGGCGGGCTGGCCCTGCTGGCGAGTCTCTTCGGCATCATCCTGGCGGCCTGGCAGGACGCCGTGCGCGACGCCCTGGCCGCGCTGCCCGGCAACTGATCCGCCATGGCGGAGGACACGCCGCAGCAGGACCGCACGGAAGCCGCCACGCCGCGGCGGATGCAACGCGCGCGCGAGGAAGGCCGCGTGCCGGTCTCCCGGGAGATCCACAACTTCGCCGGGCTGGCGGCGGTGACGCTGGTGGTGGCCATCGCCGCCGGCAACACGGCGCAGGGTCTGACCTTGCGCCTGAGCACGTTTCTGGCCCACGCCGATGTGCCCGGGCTGGCGGGCGCCAACGCCTTGCGGCTGGCCAGGACCGCACTGCTGCGGGGCGCGGCGCCGTTTGTCCTGGCAGCGCTGCTGGCCGGCGTCGCCGCCTCGCTGTTGCAGACCGGCTTCCTGATCAATAGCAGTGCCCTGCATCCTGACTTCGGTCGCATCAGTCCGCGCACCGGCCTGCGCCGCCTGTTCGGGCTGGACAGCCTGGTGGAGGCGGCGAAATCGCTCGCCAAGATCGGGGTGATGTCGTTCGCGCTGTGGCGCGTGCTGCGGGACGACCTGCCCAGCTTGATGCAGGCCCCGCGATGGGAGCCGCAGGTACTGCTGGCGCGCACGATGCCGCCGGTGCTGCACATGCTGTACGTCGTGCTGGCGGTGCAGGCCGTCATCGCCACGTTCGACCTGCTGTGGTCGCGACTGCGGCACGCGCAGCAGATGCGCATGACCAAGGAGGATGTGCGGGAAGAGCAACGGGAGACCGAGGGCGACCCGAAGATCAAGGCGCGGATCAAGCAGATTCGCACGCACCGTGCGCGCAAGCGCATGCTGGCCGCGGTGCCGAAGGCGACGGTGGTGATCACCAACCCGACGCACTACGCCGTCGCACTGGCCTACGACCGGGCACGCAACGCGGCGCCCAGGGTGGTAGCCAAGGGGGTCGACTCGCTGGCGGCGCGCATCCGCGAGGTCGCCGAGGCGAACAAGGTGCCGCTGGTCGCCAACCCGCCGCTCGCCCACGCGCTGTATCGCGTCGAGGTGGATACCGAGATCCCCGCCGAGCACTATCAGGCTGTGGCGGAGATCATCGCCTATGTGTGGCGCCTGGGTCAGCGGGCGCGCGGCATGCGTAGAGCGGCATGATGCTGCCCGCCGTCATGCGCCGCCCGGTGCGGCTGATCGACCAATTGGCGCGGCCGCTGCCCCCGGTTCTGGCCGCGCTGTTCGAGGATTCCGGAACCGGCGCGCTGGTGCTCGACCGCGATCGGCGGATCGTGCGGACCAACCGGCGTCTGGACACGATGCTGACCGCGAGTGGGGCATTTCCGGCAGCGGGTGGGGCACTGCCGGCGGCCGGGGCAACGCCGGCAGCAGGCGGGGCGGCGCCGGATGCGCCGGCCGAGGCGCTGTTCGCTCCGCCGGATCGGAAACGCGTGGCAACCGCGCTCGCCGCGGGGTTGGGCGGCGATCCGCCGCCGCCGCTACAGGTCCGGCTGGCGGCCAAGGACCCGGCCGCCGCGACGGTGGTGGCTCTATCGATGGCGCCGCTGCGCGAAAGCGACGGTGCGATCTCCGGACTGCTGCTGCGGCTGACCGACGTTTCGATCGAGAAGCGGCTGGAGGCGGAACTGGCGCAGCTTCAGAAGCTTCAGGCGGTCGGCCAGCTTGCCGGCGGTATCGCGCACGATTTCAACAATCTGCTGATGGCGATCGGCGCCGCGGCCGATGCGGTGCTGGAACGCGAGAGTTGCGAGCGGTCGACGCTCGACGACGTGCGGCAGATTCGTCATAGCGCCGACCGGGGCGCGGCATTGGTGCGGCAGTTGCTGGCGTTCGGCCGGCGGCAGCCTTTGCAGCCGTCGGTGGTCATGGTCAACGAGGCGGTCCGCAACCTCTCGGGCATGCTGGTCCGATTGCTCGGCGAGCGGATACGGCTGCACCTGGACCTGGAAGACCCGGGCCGGTCGGTCCGCGTCGACCCCACGCAACTCGACCAGGTGCTGGTCAATCTCGCGGTCAACGCCCGCGACGCGATGCCGGGCGGTGGCACGCTGACGCTGCGGACCGGACATCTGACGCTTTACCGGCCGCAACAGGTCGGGTCAGAGACCATGCCGCCGGGACGCTACGTGGCGATCGGCGTGGAGGACACCGGCGAAGGCATCCCTCCGGCGATTGTGCCGCAGGTATTCGAGCCGTTCTTCACCACGCGGCGGGATCGCGGCGGCAACGGGCTGGGACTCTCGACCGTGCATGGCATCGTGCGCCAGTCCGGCGGGTTCGTGACCGTGGAGAGCGCGGTCGGCCAGGGCACCCGCGTCAGGTTCTGGCTGCCACGGCATGAAGAGACGGAGGTGGTCTCCGGTGTTTCCCTGGCCGACGCTCCCCGCACGGGCGCTATCCGGGCTGCAACTCTCCAAGCTGGTGTTTTCCCGACTGACGGTCCCGAGGCTGACGGTCCCCAGGCTGACGGTCCCCAGATTGACGGTCTCCAGACCGACGGTCTTCAGACTGGTGCCCCCCGGACTGCCGCTCGCCAGCCGCCGGCGCCCCCCCTAGTGACGCGTGCACGCCAGACCGGCGCAACACTCCAGGCTGACGGTCTGCGGACTCGCACTGTCCAGGCTGGTGCTTCCCTGACTGACGGCTGCCAGACCCGAACGCCCGACACGGCCGCCGCTCCACCGGCGCGGTTGCCGACGGCGGAGCGCTGCGTGTTGTTGGTGGAGGACGAGGAATCGGTACGCCGACTGACCGAACGCGCCCTGCAACGCGCCGGCTGGCAGGTTTCGGCGGTCGACTCGGCCGAGGCGGCCCTGGCGCGACTGCCTCGCCCGGGCGATCCGGTCGCCCCGCCCTGTGTCGTGGTCTCCGACATCATGTTGCCGGGAATGGACGGAACGGAGCTGGCGCGGGCGGTGCGGGCGCTCTGGCCCGATCTGCCGGTGGTGCTGGTTTCCGGCTATACCGACTCGGCGCTGTTGGGCGATCTTACAGCCGAAGGCGTGTCCTTCCTGGCGAAGCCGTTCAGGTTGCGAGAGCTGGTCGCGTGCGTGGAACGTGCCGTTGCGTGAATGCGGATTCACGTTCGGGGGTGGCGGAGGGGGGGCGGCGCGATATGTTCGCGATTAGTTCTTGCATCCCATGGCATTCTGGAACATAGAAGGAACGAAGTCTTAACGGTAGCGAGTGAGGCTGGTTATGGTTTGTTCTCTTGCGCGAAGGGGTCGTTTCAATGCAATCTAAGCGCGAGGAAGCCGGTACCAAGCAAAACGTTCGGTTGCAGGTGGTCTCCAGTACTGAGGAAGCAGGTCGCATGGAAAAGAACAAGGCTCTCGACGCCGCAATGGCGCAGATCGAGCGGGCGTTTGGCAAGGGCTCCATCATGCGCATGGGTGCGCGGGCGGGAGACGAGCAGATCGAGGTGATTCCGTCGGGCTCGCTCGGGCTGGACCTTGCGCTGGGCATCGGCGGGCTGCCGCGCGGGCGCATCCTCGAGATTTACGGTCCGGAGAGTTCCGGCAAGACCACCCTCGCGCTGCACGCGATTGCCGAGGCGCAGAAGCGCGGCGGCACCTGCGCGTTCGTCGATGCCGAACATGCGCTGGACCCGACCTACGCGCGGAAGCTGGGTGTCGATGTGGACAACCTGCTGATCAGCCAGCCGGATGCGGGCGAACAAGCGCTGGAGATCTGCGACACGCTGGTGCGGTCGGGCGCGGTGGACGTGGTGGTGATCGATAGCGTCGCCGCCCTGGTGCCGCGCGCCGAGCTGGAAGGCGAGATGGGCGACAGCCACATGGGCCTGCATGCACGGCTGATGAGCCAGGCGCTGCGCAAGCTCACCGGCAGCGTGTCGCGCAGCAACACGATGCTGATCTTCCTCAACCAGATCCGTATGAAGATCGGCGTGATGTTCGGCAACCCGGAAACCACCACCGGCGGCCAGGCGCTGAAGTTCTACGCCTCGCTGCGGATGGAGATCCGCCGCATCGGGCAGATCAAGGATCGCGAGCAAGTGGTCGGCAATCAGACCCGCGTGAAGGTGGTCAAGAACAAGCTCGCCCCCCCGTTCCGCCAGGTCGAGTTCGACATCATGTATGGCGAAGGCATCAGCAAGGTCGGCGAGCTGATCGATCTCGGCGTGAAGGCGAACGTGGTGGAGAAGTCGGGCGCCTGGTTCAGCTATGACAGCCAGCGGATCGGCCAGGGGCGCGAGAACGCCAAGCAGTTCCTGCGCGACCATCCCGACGTGGCGGCCAAGATCGAGGTCAAGGTGCGCGAACAATCGGGCGTGGTGGCCAACCTGATGCTGGCAACGGCGGATGAGGCAGAGGAGGCCGAGGCGGCTGAATGACCCGCTTGCCGGCGGAACGCCGCCGGAGCTGGCGCTTTCCGACGCCGACCACGCGCTGATTGCCGCCGCGCATGACGTGTTGGCGCGGCATTACAGGCCGTTCTGGCACACCGTCGCCGCGGCGATCCGCGGACGCGATGGCCGTGTCTGGACCGGGCTGCATATCGGCGCCACGGTCGGCCGGCTGTCCGTCTGCGCCGAGGCGGTGGCGTTTGGCCGCGCGCTGCTGGAAGGCGACGGCTTTATCGAGACCGCGGTGGCGGTACGGCATCCGAAACCGGACGAGCTGGATCGCGCGTTAGCCGTGGTGCCGCCCTGCGGCGCCTGCCGCGAGATGATCCTGGACCATTGCCCGGATGCGTTGGTGATCGTGCAGGACGCCGGCGCGCTGGTGAAGCGGTCGGTGCGCGTGCTGCTGCCGGTGCCTTATCGAAGGTAGGAAGAGCGGCACGGGACAATCCCTCCCCCTCCCCTTGTGGGAGGGGGTTGGGGGGAGGGGTCGGCTGGAGATTCGCACCGATCGACCTCTCCCCCCGGCCCCCTCCCACAAGGGGAGGGGAAGCATTTTACTGCGCGCATCACGCCGCCACGTAGACCATCCACGTCACGCCGAAGCGATCGGCGACCATGCCGAAGCGCGGCGAGAAGAACGTCTGGGCCAGTGGCATCCGCACCTCGCCGCCGTCGCCGAGCGCCGCGAACAGGTGCTCGGCCTGGACAACGTCCGGCACGGTGAGCGACAGCGCAAAGCCCTGGAAATTCGGCTGGCCGAGGCAGCGGCCGTCCGACGCCAGCACCGTCGTATCGCCGATGCGCAGGCTGGCGTGCATCACCTTGTCCTCGGCGCCGTGCACCATGCTGGGGTCCGGGCCGTCCTTGTATCGCATCAGCATGGTCACCTCGGCGCCAAGCGCGCTTTGGTAGAACGCGATCGCCTCGTCGCAACGACCGTCGAAGAACAGGTAGGGCTGGATTTCCATGTCATCTCCTTTCTTGCGGTCAGCAATGCGGCGATCACGCGAGGCGCCGCGTCAGCCGGGACGCCGCGCCGTCGTGCCCGGCAGAGCGGGTGGCGAAACCAGCCGCCAGTTTGCCCGCGCCGTATCGACGGTGATGCGCGCCGGGCGGGCACCGGCGTAGGGCGGAAAGCGCAGCGCCTTGCGCCCCCGGCAACGGTGTTGCAGGCGTTGCTGGTCGGGTGAGAGCAGAACATCCAGGCGCGCCGAGGCCGCCGGGGCGTTCAGCCGCGGGCGAGGGCGTAGATCTGCGTGCCGCCCGGCGGCGGCTGGTGTGTCGTCCAGGTCTCGCCGCCGTCGTGGCTGCTATAGACCTCGCCGCCATTGGTGGCGCAGGACATCAGCGTGGGACGCCGCTCGTCGAACGCCAGCGCGAACATGGTGTGAGGTGGCTGTACGCCCATGTCCACGCGGGACCAGGTATCGCCGCCGTCGCCGCTGTACAGCAGCACGCCGGCGTCGCTCTGGAAATTGGCCCCCGCCGCGACGAACAGCTTGCGCGGATTGCCTGGCACCTCGCGGATGTCGCGGCAGTAGATCTGACCCTTGGCGTTCATCGGCTCGAGCTTCACGTGCCGCCAGTGATCGCCGCCGTCGGCACTGTGGAACATGCCCGCCCGGCCGATGCCGAACACGGTGCCGGGGTGCCAGCGGCTGGCCAGCACGCCGTGCATGTCCACCGCGTCGTCGTTGAGATACTGGCCGTCGCTGAGGTTTTCCCAATGCTCGCCGCCGTCGATGGAACGGATGGTGCCGCCGACTTCGATGGCGGCGTACAGATGATCCGGCTCGCTGACGCTGGCATCCAGCCGCAGCACCCGCTTGGCCGGATTGGACCCGGGCGCTGTGGTGATGTCGGGGAAGCGCACGCTGACTGGCAGACGGATCCAGCGTTCGCCGCCATCGTCGCTGCGATAGATCTCGCAGTTCTCGTAGCCGACGAACATCACGTCGGGATCGTATGGATGGAACAGGAACGACCAGACCGGCAGGCCGTGGTCGGGAACGTTGACCTTTTCCCAGTGCTGGCCGCGATCTTCGCTGCGATACGGGCCGGATTGGGTGCCGGCGAAGACGATCTCGGGGTGCAGCGGATGCACCGCGAGGGCGCGCACGGCCGGTGCGTCGGGAAGGCCGTGCTGTAGCGCCTCCCATTCGCCGCTGCCGTCGGCCATGCAATACAGGCCGGACTGCACCACCCGGCCACGCCCGGTTTCACCGGCCAGGCCCAGGTAGATGTAGGATTGCTGGCCGTTGGTTCCGTCGATAGCCATGAGATTGCCCTCCCTTTGGCTGCATCGCGTTGTCACGCCTGATTGGTCGCGGGTCGAAATCGCCGGTCCGCTGGCGCCGCGTCCGGGCAGCTTGACAAGTCTTGCGGGGTTGACGCAAGGCCGGCCGATCGACGCCACGACTCTGGCGGTTCGGCAGAGTGCGCCCGCCTGGATTGCAAGTTGCACCACAAAGACACCAAGGCACAAACTTCTCCGGTCGCGTGACCGCCGTGCCTTGGTGTCTTTGTGGCGAGATGTTCGCTTCTCGCAACCGAATGAGAACGTGCGGGGCGAGCCGCCAGGTCGGGGGGCGTTGCGCGGGCGCGCGAGCCGATGCGTCGCGTCGGCGTGCCTGCCAATGCCCACCAGTGCGCACCTGCTGCATCGAGCCCGCGGCGCTGCGCACCGCCGAGGCATGGATCGCCGCGCGGCGGACGCATTGGGAAGGTCGGCTCGATCGGCCTGGCGACTACCTCGCGGCGCAGGACGCGCCACCACCCAACAGGAGCAAGCGATGAGCGGACGATCCACCCATCATGCGACATTTGTGATCGAACGCGTCTATGCCGCCCCGCCAGTTCAGGTGTTCAACGCCTGGGCCGATCCGACCGCCAAGGCGGGCTGGTTTGCCGGTCCCGACGAGTGGGTGACGATCGAGCGCAAGTCGGACTTCCGGGTTGGCGGCAGCGAGTGCGTGCGTTCGGGTCCGCCGGGCGGTACCGTGCATGCGTTCGACTGCCGCTACCACGAGATCGTGCCCAACGAGCGCATTGTCTATAGTTACGATATGCACCTCGACGCGAAACGGATCTCGGTATCGCTGACGACGGTGGAGTTCAAGCCGGCGGATGCGGGGACGCGATTGATCTTCACGGAGCAGGTGGTATTTTTGGACGGCTACGACGATGCCGGCGCGCGCGAACAGGGGACGCGCGGGTTGTTGGATAAGCTGGGCGCGGCGCTGGAGCGCGGCGCGGGCGGCTGAGCGTCGCAGCCAGTAACGCACGACCTGGTGTCGCGGGGAAACGACGGCCGCCGACGCGAATCACATCGTCATGCCCCGAAAATCGCTTTGCGCACATTGACGATTTCCGTCGTTTGATCCTGGTGCCGCGGCGTGGATGGCAGATCCGGCGCGGCCTCACGCACCGTGAACGGCGTGTCGCGAATTTCCCAATAAGGACCGAAGATCGTCACCCCGCCGCCGGTGTCGTCGGCGTACCAGCCGTCGTGCAGCGTCACCACATTGTGCCCCTGGTTGCGTGCCGCATCGGCATCGCCCAGGCAGAACCAGTCCACCAGATCGGCATCGCGCGCCACCAGCGCGGGCGTGCGCCGGCGCAACTTCACGTCCAGCCCCTCTGGCCGGCCGCCATCATTCCTCACCAGAAACATCACCACGGCTTGCGAACCTTACGTATCGATGAAAGCAGCGACATGTTCAACAAACGCCTCTGGTTGCTCCAGGTCCGGGTGGTGGCCGGCCGCCGGGATGACCCGAAACGTCGCGCCGGGAATCCGTTGCGCATAGGCGCGGCCGTAATCCGGCGTCACGATGCGATCGGAGGCGCCCCACAGCACCAGCGTCGGCACCGCGATCCGGCGCAGCCACCAGGCAAGCTGCGGATTGAACATGTGCGGCTTCCACCCATACACGCACAAGGCGTCCCAGTTCCGCGCAAGCGTCACCATCTCCGCATCACTCATCGCGTCGCTGATGGTCGCCTGCCAACCCAATCCGTACACCCCGTCCGGCCGGCGCCCCGGGTCATGCCAGGCGCGCCGATGCAGTTCCGCGGGATCGGTGTTGAAGAAGTGCACGATGTCACGCACCTCTCTGCCGCTGATCTTGATGCCAACAGGATCCACCAGCACCAACCGATCGATTTTCCGTGCCCCGGCCACCGCGAGTTCGGCGGCAATCCAGCCGCCGAAGCCGAAACCCACGACGCTGGCAGCGGGCGCGGGAATCGCGTCCAGCACGTCGTGGTACAGGTTGACAAGATCGTACATCGTATCGAAATCGCCCGGTCGCGACGAGGCGCCGAAGCCGGGATGCGACGGCGCGATAATCTCACCATGCCGCGCCAGCCGATCGACGAACGGCGCGCGAGGACTGACCGGGTTGACGCCATGGATCAGCAGGATCGGCCGGCCCTCGCCCCGGCGCAGCACCTCCAACTCCAGGAGACCGGCCCGCATCGTGGTCATGTGCCTGCGCCGACCGTGCGTTTCGTCATAGCCGCAGCATGCGCGTCATTCACGGTGCTGCTGCGCGCCCGCAGGAAAAACGATGATGGCGGCCCGTCGGCCGCCACGATGTTGGGCAGCGCTTCGGCCAGGATGGCGTTGGGCGGCGCTTCCGCCGGCATGTCGCCGGGCGGCGATGACCACCTCATGCGCGCACTCCCTCGGCGGCTGTCTCGGGCGCCTCGATCGGTTCCAGGTCTTGCAGTTGCGGCAGCACCTCGCGCGCCACACGGGTAAAGCTCTTCTGCGCTTCCGCGTGAGTCACCAGACCCTGTCGCGTCATCATGATGATGCGTCCCACGCCGCGCACGCGACGGCGGAATTCCTTGATCTGCCGCACCACCGTATCCGGGTTGCCGGCGAACATCTGGCCCTGCGCAATCAACGCCGGCACGCTGAGATCGGTCGGGCGCTTGGATACGCCGCCGCGCCAGGCCGCCGGCGCCATCTCGGGCGGGATTTGCCCGGGCTGGAACTTCGACATCTGCGGCATGCTCTTCATGCTCACGGTGAGGAACCAGGGGATTTTCTGCCCGACCCGCAGCGCTTCTTCGTCGGTGTCGCCGACATAGCAGAAAGCCATATAGGAAAACCGGTCCTCGCCGGGCGGCTGCATCCCCGCCTCGGCGCGCGCCCGCCTGTACGCGTCATAGGCTTGCTTGGTGCGCGTGTAGCCGCCGAACAGCAGCGTGTTGACCATGCCGCGCCGGCCCAGTTCGGCGCAGGTCGGCAGATCGCTCGTCGCTGCCCAGAATTCCGGCCGCGGCTGCTGCCACGGCCGCGGCCATATGTTCACGTGTGCGTGGGAGAAGAACTTGCCTTCCCAACTGAATGGCCCGTCATGGCTGGTCAGCGTCTTCTCGATCAGGTCGATCGCTTCCCATTCGCGCTCGCGGATGCGCATCGGGTTGGCGTCGCCGGAGACCATCTCGGTCGCGCCCGACTTGACGAAGCCGATGTCCAGCCGGCCGCGGCTCAGCACGTCGATCGTGGCGTATTCGGTCGCCACCCGCACCGGATCGGGTCGCACGGTAATCAGCGTGCCGAGCGACAGGATACGCACCTTCTGCGTCATGCGCGCGACGATGCCGGTAATGACCGGGCTCGCGGCCCACAGGTTGTTGATGCCGGAGTGATGTTCGTTGGTGACGATATGCAGGCCGAGTTCGTCGCACAGGCGGTATTCCTCGAACACCTCGTCATACAGGCGCGCCGCGATTTCCGGCTCGCAGTAGCGGTTGGGCAGGCTGGCGCGTACCGCCGGCGCCGCGTCCAGCACTTCGGCCGGCACGAACGGATAGGGATTCTCGCAATGATTCCACAGCTCGATCGAGGTCATTGTCCCCGCGTTCCTCCGACGCCACGAGGTGCAGCTTACGGTGGGTTGGCCCGGTTGCGAAGCACACGCACAACACCGTCGTGGCGAACGTCATCGTCATCCTGGTACTGCGTGCCGGCTTGCCCAGCCGTTCACGCCTGCTAGCCTTGCGCCCGCGCTCGCCGGCGCCAGAAGGAGTCCTCCATGCAGGTCGTCGAAACCGAACGCCACGGCCAGATCCTGGTCGTCCGGATGAACCGCCCCGAGCGCCTCAACGCGCTCAACCAGGAGCTGCGCACCCGGCTCGCCGAGACCTGGACTGCGTTCCGCCACGATAATGACCTGGAGGTCGCCATCTTCACCGGCGCCGGCCGCGCCTTCTGCGCCGGCGAGGACATGAAGGAGTCGCTGCAGAACGGCGCCCCCGGCGGACGCCGGCCGGCGATCGAGGACCCGTTCATGTCCGGCGTCCTGGAAAAGCCGGTGATCGCCGCGGTCAACGGCTTCGCCATGGGCGGCGGGTTCATGCTGGTCGAGCGCACCGACCTGCGCGTCGCCGTCCGCGGCGCCGTCTTCGAGGTCTCCGAAGCCAAGCGCTGGTTGCTCGGGGGCTACAACCACGGCCACCTCGCCAACCTGCCGTTTCCCGTCGCAATGGAGATGGCGCTCGGCTTCCGGTTCACCGCCGAGCGATTCCATGAATTGGGGTTCCTCAACCGCCTGGTGGATCCGGACGACCTGCTGCCCAGCGCGCTTGCCATGGCCGAGCACCTGCTGACCCTGCCGCCGGCGTCGCGCGTCAACACGGTTGCAATGATGCGCGCCATGAGGCCTGCGCCATCGGCTGATCAGCGGCGGCTGGCCGCGGCGTTGCACGAGCATGGGGCGAAAAGCGATTTGATGGAGTCGCGCGCGGCCTTCGCGGAGAAACGGCCGCCGCGGTTCAAGGGCTGGGACGACCCGCAGGACCGCTACCGGCTGCCCACGCTCGATACGTTAGACACGCCGTAGCGAGATACTCCCCCTCCCACAAGGGAAGGGGGAGTAATCCTGCGGGAAGTCCTTCATCTGTCAGTAGGTTCCGGGCTATAGTTGCGCCAGCGCCGGAGGTTCCGCAAAGCATGGCCGCACGTAGCACCGCCGAGACCCGCCGCATCGCCTCCCCCGCGCTGCGGACGCTGATGAGCCGTCGCACTGCGGAACTGAGCGCGCTCGCGCTCGGCGTGCTGGGCCTTGCCCTGCTGGTCGCGTTGGCCAGCTACGACCCGCGGGACCCTTCGCTCAACACCGCCACCGATCGCCACCCGAGCAATCTGGCCGGCACCGTCGGGGCGGGTCTGGCGGACATCCTGCTGCAAGGCTTCGGCGTGGCCGGGCTGCTGCCGGGCGTGGTGCTGCTGGCCTGGGCGTGGCGGATCGGCTCGCATCGCGGGCTGGGCAGCATGGCGGCGCGACTGGCGGCGATGCTCGCCGCCTTGCCGGTGCTGGCCGCCATGCTCGCGGCCTCGATCCCGCACGGAATCGCCTGGCCCACCGTCGCCGGTCCGGGCGGTGCGATCGGCAGCCTGCTGGCTCGTGCGGCCCTGGGCGCCGGCAGCGGCTTGCTCGGACCATTCGGCGCGGTGGCCGCGTGGATGGGCGGCGCCGCCCTGGCCCTGCTGCTGGCCCTGGCGTCGCTCGGCCTCCAGAAGGCCGAGTGGCGCGCTACCTGGCGGTTCGCCGGCCGCTCGGCCCGCTACTCCTATGTGGGCGGACGCGGCGCCGCTGGGATACTGATACGCGGCGCCCATCGCATGGGCAGCGCCTCCGGTTCGCTTAGCCACTTCCTGCGCCGCGAGCCGGGCATGGACGCGCCCGCCCCCGGCACCATCGTCCGCCGCGAGCCCGACACCGCCTCCTCCGGCCTGCCGCCCGAGCCCGACGCACCGATAGCGGCGGCTTCCGTGCGCACCGTCCGCAAGCCCGCCCCGCGGCCGACCCCGCCGCATCAGCCGCCGCTGCCGCTGCCCGATGCCGGTTGGCGCTTTCCGCCGCTCTCCCTGTTGAAGCCGGCGCCGGCGCGTGCCACGTCCGGGCCGTCCGAGGAAGCATTGCAAGCCAACGCCCGGTTGCTGGAGACCGTGCTGTCGGATTACGGCGTCCAGGGCAGCATCGTGGAGATCCGCCCGGGCCCCGTGGTGACGCTGTATGAGCTGGAGCCCGCCCCGGGTATCCGCAGCGCCCGGGTCATCGGGCTGGCCGACGATGTCGCGCGCAGCCTGTCGGTGACCGCGGTGCGCATCGCCACCGTCCCCGGCCGCAATGTCATCGGTATCGAGGTGCCGAACGCCAAGCGGGAAACGGTGTATTTGAGCGAGTTGCTGGGCTCGGACGAGGTGCAGAAGCATCCCGGGCGGCTGGCGTTGGCCCTGGGCAAGGATATCGGCGGCACCGCCATCGTCGCCGACCTGTCGCGCATGCCGCATCTGATGATCGCGGGCACCACCGGCTCAGGCAAGTCGGTGGGGGTCAACGCGATGATCCTGTCGCTGCTGTATCGGCTGTCGCCCGACCAGTGCCGGCTGATCCTGATCGACCCGAAGATGCTGGAACTGTCGACCTATGACAGCATCCCGCATCTGATGGCGCCGGTGGTGACGGAGCCGGCCAAGGCGGTGACCGCGCTGAAATGGACCGTGCGGGAGATGGAGCGGCGCTATCGCGCCATGAGCCAGCTCGGGGTGCGCAACCTGACCGGCTACAACGACCGCGTGGTGCAGGCCCGGGCCAGGGGCGAGGTGGTGACCCGCCGCGTGCAGACCGGCTTCGATCCCGACACCAGCCGGCCCACGTTTGAGGACGTGCCGCTGGCGCTGGAACCGCTGCCGCTGATCGTCGTAGTGGTCGATGAGATGGCCGACCTGATGATGGTGGCGGGGAAGGAGATCGAGCAAGCGGTGCAGCGCCTGGCGCAGATGGCGCGCGCCGCGGGCATCCACGTGATCATGGCGACGCAGCGGCCGTCGGTGGACGTGATCACCGGCACCATCAAGGCCAACTTTCCGACGCGCATCAGCTTCCAGGTGATCTCCAAGTTCGACAGCCGCACCATCCTGGGCGAGCAGGGGGCGGAACAGTTGTTGGGGATGGGCGACATGCTGTTCATGCAGGGGGGCGGGCGGATCCAGCGTGTGCACGGGCCGTTCGTCTCGGACGAGGAGGTGGAGAAGGTGGTGGCGTTCCTGCGCGAGCAGGGGGAGCCGGCCTACGTGGAAGACGTGACGGAACCGGCGGAGGGCGACGACCGGGGCGAGGCTCTGTCTGGCGGGTACGGTGGCGGCGGGGATGGCGAGAAGGGGCTGTACGACCAGGCGGTATCCGTGGTGGCTCGGGAGGGCAAGGCGAGCACGTCGTTCATCCAGCGGCACCTGAATATCGGCTACAACCGGGCGGCCAAGCTGATCGAGCAAATGGAGAAGGAAGGCATCGTCGGAGCGGCCAACCACGTGGGCAAGCGCGAGGTGCTGGTGCGGCGAACCGGGGACGACGACGAGGATTGAGCGCGGCTGGTTCGGCCGGCGTGGGGGGCGGGACCGGACAGGGATTTCGGGGGCCGAATTCCGTCATGCCCGAGCCGAATAGTACACCGAATACGGCAGGTTTCGGCGGTTTCGCCCGCGGGTGCGGTTTTGGACTGCATCGGCGAACATGCTGTTGCCGTGCACGGCGCGCATGAGGCGGGACGATCAGCGTCCAGGTGCTGAACGAGGTCGCCAACGTGGCGCGGCGCAAGATGCGGCTGTCCTGGGCGGAGACGCGGGCGATGCTGGGGACGTTTCGGGATCTGCTGCCGGTGCGGCCCGTCACGGAGGACATCCATGACGCCGGACTGGCGCTGGCCGAGCGCTACGGCCTGTCGGTCTATGACGCGATGATTGCCGCCTCGGCGCTGGATGCGGGGTGCGACACGCTGTGGTCGGAGGATATGCAGGACGGGATCGTGCTGGAAGGTCGGGTGCGGGTGGCCAATCCGTTTCGCGAGGCGTAGCCGCCGGTTGCTGCTACGCGTACGACTCCGTCATCGCCGAGTAGACCAGCGTTCGCAGATCGCGGCGGAGCGTCAGACGGACGTCGCTGCCCATGACCTGAGTCATGAACACCACTGCGAGTTCTTCCTTCGGGTCGATCCAGAAGGCAGTGGAAGCCGCGCCGCCCCAGAAGAACTCGCCCAGCGTGCCTGGCAGGCGGGTCTTGGCGACGTTGATGTTCACCCCGCAGCCGATCGAGAAACCGATGCCCGAATAGCCGGCCTCGCTGAACAGGCCGGGCGGCGCCATGTCTGCCAGTTCCTGGTTGTCGGGCAGATGATTCAAGCTGAACAACGCGACGGTCTTCGGGCTCAGGATCTGCACGCCGTCCAGCGTTCCGCCATGCAGCATCATCCGGCAGAACCGCAGGTAGTCGTGCGCGGTCGATACCAGGCCGCCCCCGCCGGACTCCAGGCTGGGCGGTTCGGCGTATCTGCTGTTGCCCGCATCGTCTTGCAGCTTCAACCCGCCGCCGTCTTTGGGTTGGTAGCAGGATGCGAAGCGGTCGAGCTTCTCCGGCGGGCACCAGAAGGCGGTGTCGGTCATGCCAAGTGGCTCGAACAGCCGGGTGCGCAGGAAGTCTCCGAAACTCATGCCGCTGAGCTGCTGCACGAGGTAGCCCATCACGTCGATCGACACGGAGTAGTTCCACGCCGTCCCCGGCGAGAACTCCAGCGGGATAGCCGACAATTGCTCGATCATCGCGTCGAGGCCGCCTGCGGTATTGTAGTCGGCCACAAGCGCCCGGCGGTATGCGCCATCGACGTTGGTGCGGTTCATGAAGCCGTAGGTCAGGCCGGAGGTGTGCGTCACCAGGTCTACAACCTTCATTGGCCGCTTGACCGGTGTCGTCATGAAGGGTGTCGGTCCGGCGGGCACGATGGCCGGAACGCCGGTGGCGTAAACCCCGAGATTCTTCCACGACGGAATGTGCGTCGCCACATCGTCGTCCAGGCCGATCAGGCCTTCCTCGGCCAGCATCATCAGCGCCACCGACGTGATCGGCTTGCTCATGGAATAGATGCGAAAGATCGCGTCCTCCCGCATCCGCTCGCCGCGTTCGAGGTCGATGTGGCCCGCCATCCCGGTATGGGCGAGTTGGCCACGCCGGTAGACCATGGTCAGCAGTCCTGGCAGGCGGCCGCTATCGACGTAGCGGCGCGTCATCACCTTGTCCACGCGCGCCAATCGAGACGCCGATAGTCCAATCGCTTCTGCTTTCACCACCGTCTCCCGCTCTGATGATCTTCCCGGCACCTGACCGGCGAAGCGAGGCTGCTCGTCGAATCGGCTACGATGGCGCTGGGCGGATTGCAGCGTCAACCCAGCGCTTGAACACCAGGGCGCCGCAACCTAGCCTCTCGACCCAGCGCCGCCGGCTCATGTCAACACAAAGCAACAGATGCCATTGCTGAATGGCGTCGGTCAGGAGGATGGACGTCATGCTGACACTAGATGCCCAGGTTCACGCTTACGAACGCGACCACCCGGGCCGCCCCTGGGCCGCCGTTCTCCGCGGGCCATCGCATGTGACGGGCGACGAGATGGTGGCTGCCATGGACGCCGTCGGTGTCGATGGCGCGCTGTTGGTTTCGCCGTTCACCATGTACCGCTACGACGCCAGTTATGCCATCGCGGTTCACGCGGCGCATCCTGGCCGGTTCCGCTTGATCAAGCCGGTCGATCCGACCGATCCCGCGGTGGACGAAACGATCGCCGATTGGGCGCGCACCGATGGTACGGTCGCCATCCGGCTCATGATGAATCGTGGCATGTCGACCGATCCCGCCGACCCCGGCATCAATCGGGTTCTGGTCGCCGCCGCGCAACACGGCCTGGCGGTGAACCTCATGTGTACAGGACGCCTGGCACAGGCCGGAGTGCTGGCGGCACGAAACCCTGATACGAGGCTGGTGATCGACCACCTCGGGCTGCAACAGCCGCACGAGCCGCCGGCCCCCGCGGAACCGTTCGCCGATCTGCCAAAGCTGCTGGCTCTTGCGACACACGCCAATATCGCGGTGAAGATCTCCGGGGCCTGCACGCTGTCGCACGAACCGTTCCCCTATAAGGACATTTGGGATCCGCTCTGTCGCATCTTCGACGCCTTCGGTTTCGATCGCTGCATGTGGGGCACCGACTGGACTCGCGCGGTTGCGTTGTTGACCTACCAGCAGGGGGTTGAGGCGTTTCGCGTCACCGACCGCCTGTCCGACAACGATCGGGCCGCGCTTATGGGTGAGACCTTGCAGCGGGTCTATAAGTGGTCGCCGGAAAAAGCCTGATCGGTCCTGGCTGGTCTGGGCTCGAGATGCCGTCGTGTGAATAGGCATCAGGATAAGCGACCGACCGGGTAGAATCATTCGTTGCACCGGCCACCCCTCCGTCATGGCCGGGCTTGACCCGGCCATCTATCGCGGCACCACGGCTGCATAGATGGCCGGGTCAAGCCCGCCCACGACGGTGGGGTGGCCCGTGCGAACCAGCCGAGAGTCAATCGTTAGGGCTGGTATGACCCATCGGGCACGGTCGGCTTGAGCATCAGCGCGAGCTGCGTCCGGCTTTCCGGTTCCGCCGTCGTCAAGTTGGAAATCGTCACCCCGAGAAGCCGCACGCCAAGCTGTGGCGGGAAATGCGGTCGGAGCAGCCCAAGGGCGATATCTTCCAGTTCGGCCTGCGAGCCGATCGGTGCAAGGCAGGACTGGCTGCGCGTGATCTGCTGGAAGTTGGCGTATTTGAGCTTCACCGTCACCGTGCGCCCCGAATAGACGCCACGGTTGCAAGCCGCCCAGACCTTGGCGAAGACGGGCTTTAGCGCCGGCACGACCTCCTCCCAGCGCGTGATATCGCGCTCGAAGGTGGTCTCGGCACCGACCGACTTGCGTATGCGGTCGGGCTCCACCGGACGATCGTCCTCGCCGCGCGCGACGCCATAGTAATAATTCCCCGCCTTGCCGAAGTGCTCGGACAGGAATGCGCGCGACTGGCGCCGCAGGTCGAGGCCGGTATGGATGCCGAGTGCATGCATCCTGGCGGCCGTTGCCGGTCCCACGCCGTGGAATTTGCCGACCGGCAGGTCTTCGACGAAGGCCGGGCCCATCCTGGGCGTGATGACGAACAGGCCATCCGGCTTGCGATGATCGGAGGCGAGCTTGGCGAGGAACTTGTTGTAGGAAACCCCGGCGGACGCCGTCAGGCCGGTTTCGGCGCGGATCGCCGCACGAATCTCTGTGGCGATCGCTGTCGCCGAGCCGTGCTCCGCCAGCGTCTCGGTCACGTCGAGATAGGCTTCGTCCAGCGACAGCGGCTGGATCAGCTTGGTGTAGCGAGCGAAGATACCGTGGATCTGGCACGACACCGCCTTGTAAACGTCGAAGCGCGGCGGCACGAATACCAGGCCGGGACATTTCCGGCGCGCAGTGACCGACGGCATGGCGGAGTGCACACCGAACTTCCGTGCTTCGTAGCTTGCAGCCGCCACCACACCGCGCTCGCGCGAGCCGCCAACCGCTACCGGCACGCCCCGCAGGCCAGGGTCGTCACGTTGCTCCACGGACGCGTAGAACGCATCCATGTCGATGTGGATGATGCGCCGCTGAACCGGGGGCTGGTCGGACGAAGTCATTCGGCTTTTGACTTTAGCACAGACCGCATCGGCTTCCCCTACGCCACCCCAGTCCGCTCGCGCGGTTTCCAGGCGTCATCGAGCGTGTCCGGGTCCGCACGCCAATCGACGCAGGAGAGCCGGAACAGCAGCGCCTTGGCGTCCGCCCGATCGGCCTGCTGCGCGAGGCGTCCAAGGCACAGCCGATCGCAATTGACGACCACACCGCAACATGGCACCTGCACTATTGGGGCAGACCAAACCGGATTGCGCCACTGGACATGAATCAAATGATGACCGATGAGATCGCGCGCCTCGCCGGCGACGTCAGCGCACCAGCGATGATGCGGCATCTCGAGGAATTCGCCCGCCGCATCAAGTTGTCGGGCACCCCTGAGGAACTCGCCAGCTTCCGCTACTTGCAGGCCAGCCTCGATAGTTTCGGCTACCGGACTGAACTCATCCTGCATCCCGCCTATATCAGCTTGCCGGGGGCGGCACGGCTGACGGTCGGCAACCTGTCGCCTCGCTGCATCACGCATTCCTTCTCGCGACCCTCCGGCGCGACGGGGACACGCGGGAAGCTGGTCTATGGCGGCAACGGTACCGCTGCGGACCTCGCCGCGGTGGACGCGCGCGGCGCGATCCTACTGCTCGACGGCATGGCCACCCCCGCCGCCGCGCTCCGTTCCTCGGCCGCCGGAGCGGTTGGACAAATCCAGATCAGTCCCCATGAGCACATTCATGAAATGTGCATCTCTCCCGTTTGGGGCAGCCCAACTCTCGAGGCTGCCGGGAAGCTGCCATCGACCGTGGTGCTAAGCGTCGAATGGGCCGACGGAGAGCAACTCAAGGCGCGCCTCGCGGCGGGTGAGCCGCTCGACGCGATCTTGCACGCCGAGGTCGATACCGGCTGGCGCGAGACGCCGATCCTGGTGGCCGAATTGATGCCGGATGGGGCTACCGCGGAGACGCCGTTCATCATGTTCTCCGGCCATCACGACACCTGGTATTACGGCGTGATGGATAACGGTGGCGCGAACGCGACGATGCTGGAGGTCGCGCGCCTGTTGGCACCGCACCGCGCGCAATGGCGGCGCGGCCTGCGGCTTTGCTTCTGGTCCGGTCATTCTCATGGCCGCTACGCCGGTTCCACCTGGTATGCCGACAACCATTGGATCGAGCTGGAACAGCGTTGCGCGGTCCACATCAATGTCGATTCGACCGGCGCCAAGGGAAATACCGTGCTGGCCGACGCCCCGTCGTCATCGGAGCTTCTGGCCCTGGCGCGCGACGCCGTGTCCACCCAGGGCGATCAGCAACTTGACGGGCTGCGCATGAGCCGTGCCGGCGACCAGTCCTTCTGGGGCATCGGCGTCGCATCGATGTTCATGGGCATGGGCGAGCAACCCGCATCGGCGGCTGCCGATGTCACCGCCGCCGTATTCGGCGGAGGCAATCGCAAAGGCGCCGGATTTGGGTGGTGGTGGCACACACCGCACGACACGCTGGACAAGATGGATCCGGATCTGCTGGTCCGCGACACGCGAATTTACGTTCATACCATCTGGCGCCTGCTGACCGACCGCACAATCCCGCTGGACTACGCCGAGCATGCGCGTGCCCTGCTGGGTGTGCTGACGCCGCTGGCAAGGCAACTGGCCGGCCGCTTCGATCTTGCCGAGCCGATCCGTCTTGCCGCAACGCTGCGGGATGTCAGCGAGACGCTGTTTGCCGTTTCGCCGGATCGCGATGCCGCATCCGTGGATCGCGCCTTGATGCGGGCGAGCCGCGTGCTGGTGCCGCTGGACTATACGCGCGGCGACCGCTTCGAGCACGATCCGGCGCTGCCGCAGGCACCCTGGCCGGCGCTCGACGCCGTGCGTCAACTTGTCGCCGCGGCTCCCGGCTCCGACCAAGCTGCCTTTCTTGCTGTCGCGGCCCGGCGTGCCTGTAACCGCCTGGCGCATGCCCTGGAAGCAGCCATCACCGCGTTGCAGTCAGTCGCAATCGCGACCTAGCGAGACGGGGAAGGACCCGTGCGATTGTGGGTCCTCGCCCTTGTCACCACGCTTGGAATGCAGAGCGTGGCGTCGTTCCTTAATCAGAGCCTGCCCATCATCGCGCCGCTGCTGATGCAAGGCACCGGCCTGGCGCCCGAACGAATTGGCAATATCTCATCGCTCAATTCGCTTGGCACCGTGCTGTTCCTGATCGTCGGCGGGCCGGTGCTGGCCTATCTCGGGCCGGTGCGAGCGCTGCAAATGGGTGCGCTGCTGGCGTCGGCCGGCCTGCTGATTGGCGCGAGCGGCTGGTGGCCCGCGCTGGCCTTTGCGGCGGTGCTGATGGGGGCGGGCTACGGACCGTCGCCGCCGGCCGGCAGTCGCATTCTGGCGGCGACGACGCCGGCGCGTCACCGGACACTGATCTTCTCCATCAAACAGGCGGGCGCACCGGCCGGTGGTGCCTTGGCGGGCATCACGCTCGCACCGGCCGCGGCCGCCTGGGGTTGGTCCACTGCCTTGCTGATTTCAGTCGCCGTCGGCATCGTCGCCGCCGTGGCAATATCGCCGGCGCGCGCACGGCTTGATGTCGAGCGTGCGCCGGATCGCCAGCGACTGCTCCGATCGATGTTCAAACCGCGCAGCCTGATCGAGCCATTCCGGCTGCTGAAGACCGACAAGAGCCTGCTGTCGGTCACCGCGCTCGCCTTCGCATTCGCGATCTTGCAGGGCGCCTTGTTCACGTTCCTGGTCACCTACCTGGTCACCGGCCTGCACATGCCTTTGGCGCAAGCCGGGTTCGCCTACGCTTCCATGCAGTTCGCTGGAGTCTTCGCCCGGGTGTTCCTCGGTTGGCTGGCCGATCGAACCGGCCGGGCTGCCTACAACCTCATGATACAGGCATTCGTCGCGGCGGGCGCAGTAGCGTTGTTCGCGCTGTTGCCCGATCAGCCATCGACGTGGTTTGCAGCGGTCACTGCCGGCGGGGTCGGCTTTGTCGGTGCAAGCTGGAACGGCATCTACATGGCGGAAGTTGCGCGACTGGCGCCGGACGACCGTATCGCAGAAGCAACGTCGAGCAGTGCGGTCGTTACGTTTTTAGGATATTTGGTTGGACCAAGCCTGTTCTCCGCGATCGTGACGCTGACTGGCGGTTGGGCACCGGCGTTCATGTTCGTTGCCTTCCAATTGGCTGCGATGGCGTCGATTCAACTCGTCATTCTGAAGTGCGGGACGACGGCGTGACGGCGCGATGCCAATGGCCCGAGAGCATGGCGAACGGCCCGGACGGAGCGCTATGCAGTCGCCCGGCAGCGCGCGCTGGCGCGATGACCTGAACCGACCGCGGCGGCACCTCGCGAGCAATCAACTGGCGAAATGGCAGGCGACCTGGCGTCCGTCCGCCAGCGCTGCCAAGGCCGGCTCCTCCGCCGCGCAACGCGCTTCGGCGCGTGGGCAGCGGGTGCGGAAGCGACAGCCAGATGGAAGCTGGCCGGGGCTCGGCGGTTCGCCGATCAGCACGAGCGTTTCGATGAACCGCCGCCCGCCGATCTGCGGCACAGCCGCCAGCAGAGACCGGGTATACGGGTGCTTCGGATCGGCGAAGATCTCCTCCGTCGCACCGATCTCCACCACACGGCCAAGATACATGACCGCGATGCGTTGGCTGAACAGCCGAACCACCGAGAGATCGTGGCTGATGAACATGTAGCTCAGCGCGAACCGGGCGCGCAGGTCCAACAGCAGATTGAGCACGGTCGCCTGCACGGAAACGTCCAGGCCCGATGTCGGCTCGTCGAGGATGATCAGGCTGGGCCGCAGCATCAGCACGCGGGCCAGACCAATGCGACGTTGCTGACCGCCGCTCACCTCATGCGGGTACAGGTCAAGGTGCCGCTCCGGCAGGCCGACCGCGCGCAAGGTTTCCTGAATGCGCTCCCGGCGTTCGCCGCGCGACATCCGTGTATGGACAATGAGCGGCTCCTCCAGCGCGCTGCCGATCTTCCAGTGCGGATCGAGCGATGCGCCGGGATCCTGGTAGCAGTATTGCAGCTTCCGCCGCAGCGCCTTGCTTTCACTCGGCTTCAGATTGCCGATTTCCTGGCCCTCGAAATGGATGCTGCCGCCGGACAGCGTGTTGATCCCCGCAATGGTCTTGCCGAGCGTGGACTTGCCGCAGCCGGATTCGCCGACCACGCCCAGGATCTCGCCCTGCCCGACATGCATGGAAACGCCGTCGAGGGCGCGCAGCACGCCGGAGCGAAAGCCCCAGGCATTGCGAATGGCAAAATGACAGTGCAGGCCCTGCAAGCGGAGAAGCGCGGCGTCCAACTCACGCAGCCTTTCGTTCAACCGGATGATGGCATCGTACGACGTGGCCCGGTGCGAGCTCACGTACCGCGGGGCGCAACGTCAGACAGGTCTCGCTGACGCGCGGACAGCGGGTGTTGAACCGGCAGCCGCCGGGCGGCGCAAACGGGCTCGGCACCTCGCCCGGAATGCCCGTCAGCACCGAACCCTGCATCGGCAGGCTCTCCAGCAGCAGCCGCGTGTAGGGGTTGGAGGGGTGGTGAAAGAACTCGCTCACGCCTGCGGATTCCATCTCCTGGCCGGCATAGGTCACCGTCACGCGGTCGCAAATCTCCCATGCGGTGCCCAGATCGTGGGTGGTGAAAAGCACCGAGGCGCCGCGCTTGGTTGCCAGCTCCTTCAGCAGCTTGAGAACCTGTGCCTGGATGGTGACGTCGAGCGCCGTTGTCGGCTCGTCGGCGATCACCAGCCGCGGCTCCGGCAGCAGGGCCATGGCAATCATGATGCGCTGCCGCTGTCCGCCGGAAACCTCGTGCGGGTATTTCCGCAGCAGGCCGGGCGGGTCGGGCAATTGCACCTGGCGCAGCATATCCATGGCGCGATCGCGGTCGCGCCGCCGCCGGCGCATCGCATACCTGCGTTCGCCGCGTTGCCGGTCCGGTGACTTCCAGCGCAGCAATTCGACGATCTGGTCGCCGATCGTGAACAGCGGACTGAACGAGCTGAACGGGTCCTGCGGGATGAAGGTGATGGCGCGACCCCGAATCGTTTCAGCAGTCTCCCGCGGATCGGCGCCGATCAATTCCTTGCCGTCGAAGCGCAGCGAGGCATCCGCGGCGATCGTCGCATTGGGCGGCAGGACGCCCAGGATCGCGCGGGCCAACGTTGTCTTGCCGCAGCCGGACTCTCCCACCAGCCCCATGACCTCGCCGCGCGCCACGCTGAGATTGACGTGGTCGAGCACCCGCGCGACGCCACTCTCGGTGGTGAACGACACGGCAAGGTTTCGCACGCTCAGCAGGTCATCCACTCACACCACCCCGACCCGACCGCGCATCCAGGACGTCACGCGGCCCATTGCCAAACAGATTGAATTCCATGACCACCATCAGGATCGCCGGACCTGGCGCCGCTGCATAGCACGAGGCCGCGCAGGACTTGGATTCTGTCGGCGACCATGCGTCCCCATTCCGGCGTCGGCTCCGCCGGTTGCTGACGCGCGGGCCGCCCTCAGCATCTCACCCATTGCCCGTTCCTGCCGCGCCGCTGGCTTACCGCGCGACGGCGGCGCGAAGCCGTCGCACGGCGCATCGCAGGCCGGATGGACGCCGACGCGCCGTCCTTGCGCCTGACGGCCTGTGGCCGGCAAGAGTTCGCCGGCGATGCGTTCTCTGGTGGCCGCCGGCGAGGCAATCGCGGCTGCTTGACCCCCTCCCGACTCCTCCGTAAACGCGCCGCATGAGCGACACGCCACCCAGCACCCCGCCCGACCTTGCCGCAGCCACCGAGCGCGCGCGCGTGCTTGCGCAGGCGCTGCCGTTTCTGCGCCGCTACGCCGGCGCCACCATCGTGGTGAAATACGGCGGTCACGCCATGGGCGAGGAGAACCTCGCCGAGCAATTCGCCGCCGACATCGCCTTGCTCAAGCAAGTCGGCATCAACCCCGTCGTGGTGCACGGCGGCGGCCCGCAGATCAACGCCATGCTGAAGCGCCTGGCTATCCAGTCCACCTTCGTGCAGGGGCTGCGCGTCACCGACGAGACGATGGTCGAGGTGGTGGAGATGGTGCTCGCCGGCACCGTCAACAAATACGTCGCCAGCCTGATCACCCGTGCCGGCGCGCTGGCGGTCGGCATCTGCGGCAAGGACGGCGGCATGATCCGCGCGCGCAAGGTGACGCGGACGCAGCGCGATCCGGACAGCAACATCGAGCGGGTGCTCGATCTCGGTTTCGTCGGCGAGCCGGTGGCGATCGACGTGCGGGTGATCCACGCGCTGACCGGCGGCGGCCTGGTGCCGGTCATCGCGCCGGTCGGTGTCGACGACGAAGGGCAGACATACAACATCAATGCGGACACGGTCGCCGCCGCGATCGCCGGCGCGCTCAATGCGACGCGGCTGATCATGCTGACCGACGTGCCGGGGGTGCTCGACAAGGACAAGCGGCTGATCCCGGACCTGACGATCGCGCAGGCACGGGCGGCGATCGCGGACGGCACGATCACCGGCGGCATGATTCCGAAGGTCGAGAATTGCATGGACGCGGTCCGGCAGGGGGTGCGGGGCGCGGTGATCCTCGACGGGCGCACGCCGCATGCCTGCCTGCTGGAACTGTTCACCGAGGGTGGCACCGGGACGATCGTCCGGCGATAGTGCCACTTCCCCTCCCCCACTTCGTGGGAGAGGGGAAGTGGGGGTGATCGGGGCGCCCGCTGAACCCTCACCCCGGCTCTTCGCGCCACGTCGAGCCACTGCGCGGCTCAACCCCGCAGGCGGAAGAGGCGGGTGGTAAGCCATCCACCCGGCACTCTAGCTACTCTCAGATTGAGCGGGGTGGTTGGATCGGGAGGCGGGCTCCGTCGTGCGGCGGGCCGCGTCGGTGTTGGGCAGCGATAGCGCTGAGTTGCGACGCGCGTGGGGAACCGTCCGCAGTCACCGCCGGCGAGGCCACCGCCGCCGTTTCGCTCGGTTGCCTTGGACGCAATACAAGATATACAATGGCGGCATATATCCGAAAGGAAGGCGCCATGCAGATCAGCCGATGGGGCAACAGCCTGGCCGTACGCCTGCCCGCTGCCGTTGTCGAAGCGCTCGGCCTGCGGGAGGGCGACGAAATCGAAATCGAGGTGGCCGAACCGCACCGTTTTCGCGTGGCTCGCGATACCAGGCGCGACGACGCGCTGGAGCGGTTGCGCGCACTCGGCTGGACGCTGCCGGCGGGATATCGGTTCTCCCGCGACGACGCCAACGCGCGTGGCGCATGACCGAGCGCTTCTTTCTTGATAGCAACGTTCTCATTTATGCCGCACTGCAACCGGACGCGCGCTCCGATGCCGCCCGTGCCTTGCTGGCGCGGCGCGGTACGATCAGCGTTCAGGTGCTCAACGAATTCGCCAACGTGGCGCACCGCAAGCTGCGTCGGTCCTGGGAAGAAATCGCGCAGGCGCTGGCTGGTATTCGCGTTCTCTGCCTGCCGCCGCTGCCGATCACCGCCGCTCTCCATGAGGCCGCGGTGGGTGTTGCGGCACGCACCGGATACCAGTTCTACGACGCGCTGATCATAGCGTCGGCCCTCGACGCCGGATGCACGACGCTGTTCTCGGAGGACCTGCAGGACGGGCAGGTGATCGAGGGCCGGCTGACCATCCGCAATCCGTTTGCGTCCGGCTGATCGTGAAGGCGGGGCGCGTGATAGCCTCTTTCAGGCGAGTGGTGAACGGCACAGCGTCGAAAGGATCCAGTGGTGGCGTATGCGTTGCGGCAAGCACGAGCACGCGGGTTTGCGATGGGCTGGCTGCAACGGATAAGGCGAGGACCCAACTTATGCCGCCCGCGTGGCCTTGACCGGCAGGGCGACGGTTTCAAGCGTCGATAGGTCGAGCCGCTGCGACGCGTGGTCTATGTCGAAGCCGACCACGTTACCGGCCGCGTCGATGTCGACATTCAGCCCATCGGCGACCTCGCGCACTTCGGCACCCGGCTCGTGCCGCAACTCGATATAGAGGCTGTCGGTGTCCGGATAGCAGTGCAGCTTCATGGGGGGTCCTCACGGTATCCTCGATCGAAGAAGGCATTGTGCACAGTCTCGCCGTCGTCCAGCGTTACCACGCGCAGCAACCTTGCCCCACCATCGAATGCGCCCATTCGACTGGACGGAACGGCGAAGTGGCGTGGCGAGAACGGTAGCGAGCCAGTCGTCCACCAAGTACGGCCGTTTGCGCCGCACCGGTTCGTCGAAATAGCGGGTCGTCTTCATGCTCCCGCCATGGCTAAAGTGAAACCGGGCGCCGCCGAGCCGAAGCAGCGGCAATCGGTCCTATCTTATATCCTCAATGCGCCTCCGCCCAGGTGCGCCCCGTTCCGGTCTCCACCACCAGCGGCACCGCCAGCGTCGCCGCATTTTCCATCACGCCGCGCGCGACCTCTGCCAGCCGCACCGCCTCGTCCTCCGGTGCCTCGAACAGCAGTTCGTCATGCACCTGAAGCAGCATGCGCGACCGTAATCCGGCGGCACGCATTGCCGCGGGCAGTCGGATCATCGCCCGTTTGATGATGTCCGCCGCGCCGCCCTGCAACGGAGCGTTGATCGACTGCCGCTCGGCATAGGCCCGCCGCGCCGGGTTCTTGTCGGCGATCCCCGGCACCCAGCAGCGCCGTCCGAACGGCGTGGTGACAAAGCCGTTGATCCGCGCTTCTTCCTTCGTCCGTTCCATATACGCACGGATGCCCGGATAGCGTTCGAAATACCGGTCGATGAACACTCGGGCCTCGCCGGGCGCGATGCCCAGTTGCCGCGCCAGGCCGAAACCGCTGATGCCGTAGATGATGCCGAAATTGATCGCCTTGGCCCGCCGCCGCGTCATCGGGTCCATGCCTTCCATCGGCACCCCGAACACCTCGGACGCGGTGCGCGCATGGATGTCCTCGCCGCGCGCGAAGCTGTCGCGCAACGCGGGAAGCTCGGCGACGTGCGCCAGCAGACGCAGCTCGATCTGCGAATAGTCGCAGCTTACCAGGACGTTGCCGGGCTCGGCGATGAAAGCGTGGCGGATGCGGCTGCCTTCCTCGGTGCGGATCGGAATGTTCTGCAAATTGGGATCGTTCGACGACAGCCGTCCGGTCGAGGCGATCGCCTGCGCGAAGCTGGTATGCACCCGCCCGGTTTCCGGATTGATCTGCTGCACCAGCGAGTCGGCGTAGGTCGATTTCAGCTTCTGCAACTGCCGCCAGTCGAGCACCTTCGCCGGCAGCTCCAGCCCCTGATCCGCCAGCGTTTGCAGCACGGATGAATCGGTCCCATAGGCGCCGGTCTTCATCCGCTTGCCGCCCGGCAGGCTCATCTTGTCGAACAGCACCTCGCCCAACTGTTTCGGGCTGCCGACATTGAATTCGAAACCCGCCAACCGGTGACACTCGCGCTCGATCACCGCCATACGTTGCTCGAAATCCACCGACATGCGGCGCAGGTCGTCGGCGTCCACCTTGATGCCCGCGCGCTCCATGTCCATCAGCACGCCGGTCAGCCGCCGCTCCATCTGCTCGTACAGCGCCAGGGCGTGGTTGAAGCGCAACCGAGGCCGCAGCGCCTGCCACAGCCGCAGCGCCACGTCGGCGTCCTCCGCGGCATAGGCGGTGGCGCGGTCGATCGGCACCTGGGCGAACGGCAGCCGGTTGCGGCCGGTGCCGGTGACCTCGTCGTAGGTGATCGGCGTGTGGCCGAGATGCAGTTGCGCCAGCTCATCCAGCCCGTGGCCGTGCATGCCGGCTTCCTGGGCGTAGGAGATCAGCATCGTGTCGTCATACGGCGCCGGAAGCGCGAAACCCGCCCGGGTCAGCACCAGCATATCGAACTTGGCGTGGTGGAAGATCTTCAGGATGCCGGGATCGCGCAGCACCGGGTCGAGCGCCGCGATCACCGTCTCCAGCGGCAACTGCGGATGCGGGTCCAGCATCTCATGCCGCAGTGGCACATAGGCGGCGCGCCCCGGCGCCACCGCCAGCGACAGCCCGACCAGCCCGCACCGCATCGGGTCCAGCCCGTCGGTCTCGGTGTCCAGCGCCAGGAAGCCGCACCCCTGCGTCTCGGCCAGGAACGCGCGCAGGTCGGCTTCCGTGGTGAGTGTCCGGTACGGCCCGAAGCCGACCGCCCCGACCTCCGGCGCGGCGCGCGCCTCGGCGGGCAGCGGCAACGCGACCTGGGTCCGGCGCGGCGCGGCCTCCACCATCGTCGGGGCAGCGGCGGCGGTCTCGCCATCCAGGCCCAACCGGCTCACCACGCTGCGGAAACCCTGCGCGCGCAGCCACGCCGCCAGCCGCGGCTTGTCGGGCTCGCACGCCAGCAGTTTCTCGACCGGCACCGGCAGCGGCGCATCCGCCCGAAGCTGCACCAATTCGCGCGATATCCGCGCCTTCTCGGCATGTTCGATCAGATTGTCGCGCCGCTTCGACGGCTTCATCGCCGGCGCCGCCGCCAGCACGGTTTCGAGGTCGCCGAACTCGTTGATGAGCTGCGCCGCGCCCTTCGGCCCGATGCCCGGCACGCCCGGCACGTTGTCCACCGAGTCGCCGATCAGCGCCTGCACCTCGACCATCTTGTTGGGGGTGACGCCGAACTTTTCCATCACCTCGGCCGGGCCGATCGGCTTCTGCTTGATCGGGTCCAGCATCTCCACGCCGGGCCGGATGAGCTGCATCAGGTCCTTGTCGGACGACACGATGGTGACCTGGCCGCCGGCTGCCTCGGCGGCGACGGCGTAGGCCGCGATCAGGTCGTCCGCCTCCCAGTCGGCCAGCTCGACGGCGGGGACGCAGAACGCCTCGGTTGCCTCGCGGATCAACGCGAATTGCGGGATCAGCTCTTCCGGCGGCGGCGGGCGGTGCGCCTTGTAGGCATCGTACAGCCGATTGCGGAACGTCAGCCGTCCGGCGTCGAAGATCACCGCGATATGCGTGCCGACATGCTCGCGCAGCAGCTTGGCCAGCATGTTGGTGAAGCCGAACACCGCGTTCACCGGCGTGCCGTCCGGCCGCGTCATCGGCGGCAGGGCGTGGAACGCGCGGAAGATGAACCCGGACCCGTCGATCAGGATCAGGTGCAGCGGGCGCTCTGGCGGCGCATTGGTGGCCGAGGCGTCCTCGACCGCCGACGGCGCGCCTGCCCCCGGGTCCTCGGGCCCGGGGCGTGCCCCCGGGCTCTCGATCCGGCCGTCAGTGTCCGCTGGCGTGACCGGCTCCCGCGGCAAGCACATACAGCCGCGAGCAATACGGACAGATCACCGACTGCTGCTCGATGTAGAGAAACACGCGCGGATGGCCGAGCGGGCCGTTGCCGCCGTCGCAGGCGACGGTGCGGTCGTCCACCTGGATGGTCTCGGTGGGCAAAGGGAGGGCGGGCGCCTCAGACATTTTGCTTCCTGGGATGAGTTCTCGATAGCGTGATCGAGGGGGAGATGATAGCGATATACGCCGTGCTTTCAACCTTGCCGCCTCTGTTGTTCCGCGCCGTGACCGCCCTGCTGCTGGGCGGGCTGCTGCTGGGCGGCTGTGCCGTGCCCCGGCCGCCGCAGATGGAGCGTGCGGGCGCGCCGCCGGACACGTCCGGCTATTTCACCATGACGGATGGCACGAACCTGCCCTACCGCGCCTGGATGCCGGCTGAGACGCCGCGCGCCGTGGTGCTGGCGCTGCATGGCATGAACGACAGCCGGGACGCCTGGGAATACCCCGCGCCCGACCTCGCCCGGGCCGGCATCGCGGTGTTCTCCCCCGACCAGCGCGGCTTCGGCACCACGCCGGATCGCGGCCTGTGGGCCGGCGGACGCGAGATGACGGACGACGCGCGGCAAATGGCCCAATTGCTCCGCGCGCGCTATCCGCATACCAGGCTGATCCTGATGGGTGAGAGCATGGGCGCCGCGGTGCTCATAGTGCTGGCGGCGGAACCGAACCCGCCGCCGATCGACGGCTATGTGCTGATCGCCCCCGCCGTGTGGGGTCGTGCCGAAATGAACTTTTTCCTCCGCGCCGGCCTGTGGTTCTTCTCCAATACCGTGCCGGGCATGACGGCGACCGGCAGCGGCATCGTCCACGTCACGGCCAGCGACAATTTCGAGGCGATCCGGCGGCTGTCGGACGATCCGCTGACCATCCACGCCACGCGCTGGGATACGATCCGCGGGCTCGTGGACCTGATGGATTCTGCCCTGGCCGCGGCCCCGCGTTTCCATGGCCCGGCGCTGTTCCTGTATGGCGGACATGACGAGTTGATTCCGATGAGGGCGACCGCTGCCACCTGGCGGGCGCTGCCGCCCGGCGTGCGCGAGGCGTACTATCCCGCCGGCTACCACCTGCTGATGCGCGACCACGAACGGATCACGCCGATCGAGGACACTATTGCGTGGATCCTGCGTCCCGATGCACCGCTGCCATCGGGCGCCGACCGCGCCGCGGCCGCCTGGCTGCAAGAGCAACCGCAGCCGTAAAAGCCCCTCCCGCAGGTAGCGCGGAAGAGGTTCTGCCTCTCAGAAAGCCTGCCCAATCCCGATATACAGCTCGAACGCGTCGCCCCCGCGCTCCCGGTTCAGCGGCACCGCGACATCCAGCCGGATCGGCCCGATCGGCGTATAGTAGCGCAACCCGATCCCCGCGCCGACCCGCCACGCATTGCTGAACGGCACCCCATTGGCGCTCACCTGCCCCGCATCGACGAACGCCGCCGCCCCGTAATTCCCCAATATCCGCTGGCGGAACTCGACGGTCGCCGCGCTGACCGCGGTCCCCCCGGTCGGATTTCCGTCGGCGAACGCCGGTCCCACCGACTGATAGCGGTAGCCCCGCACCGTCGCACTGCCGCCCGCGTAAAAGCGCTGGTCCGGCGGCAGTGCGAATGTCCCGACCCCCGGCACCTCGCCGACCAGCCCGCGCAACGCCAGCACGCTGCGTCCATTGCCGCTGAGGTCGAGATAGGTCGAGGCCGCCGCCTGCAGGATCACGAAGCTGGTGCTGGCCGTGCCGAGCGACTCGGTCGGGGTGGCGGAGAAGGTCGCGCGTATCCCCTTGGTCGGATCGAGCAGATTGTTGCTGCTGTCGAATTTGAGGCTGAGTGGCAGGCCAACCAGATTGTAGTGCCGCTTCTCGCCTTCCTGGGTAATCTCCTCCTGCTCCCCCGACAGGCCGACGCTGGCGGTCCAGTACTCCGATAATTTGCGGTTGATCGCGATCTTCTCGTTCAGCGCGTTCTGGTCATAGGCCTTCAGGCTCTGGTCCACCGCGCCGAGATCGATCTCCAGCGCCTGGTCGCGGGCCAGAAAATCCGGCTTGATGAACTGCGCGCCGAACTGATAGCCGGGCTTGGTCACCGCGTCGCCGCCGAGTTGCATCATCGCCGTCAGGTTCAATTGCTCGGCGTTGCCGAACAGGTTGCGGTCGTGCCAGCCCACATTGAAGTTGAGGCCGAGATCGGTCGAATAGCCCACGCCGGCATCGACCGCGTGCAGCGGGCGCTCGGTGACATTGACCGTCAGCGGCAGCCGGCCCCGCGCGTCCAGTTGCTTGGCCGGCTCGATCCGCACCACCGAGAACACGCCGATCGAGGCCAGGTCCTGCCGCGCCTTCTCGATCGCCGAGGGGCTGAATGGCTCGCCGGCATGCAGCAGCAGGCGCCGGCGCACGTAGGATTCGTGCATGTTCTTCAAGCCGGTGATGGCGATGTCGCCAAACACCGCCCGCGGTCCGGTGGTGGCGGTGAACGCCACGTCCAGGGTGTTGTCCGCTGGCCGCAGGGTCGCCGGCGGCATGTCCACTTTGGCGAGCGGATAGCCGTCCTCGCGGATCGCCGTCAGCAAGCGCCCGTGCGCCGCGAGCACATCCGCGGCCAGCGCCGGCTGGCCCGGCTCCAGCCCGAGCTTGGCACGGGCGTCCGGCGGAACGCGCCCGTCGATGTCGATCCGCCCCAGGTGGAATTGCGGCCCGAGATCGAACCGCACCGCCACCGGCAGTGCGGGCTTGGGCGGCGCATGGTCGATCGCGTCGGCCAAGCCAGGCGCGTCCAGATCGCGGCCGTCGATCGTCAGCACGATCCCCGCCTTGTAGTAGCCGTAGCTGTGCAGCGCGGTGGTAAAGCGGTCGAGGTCCTGACGCGCCCGTTCGGTCAGCGCAAATCCCCCCACCGGTGAGGACTTCTGCAGCGAAATGAGGCTGGAGGTGTCGTGCAGCGCCTTGTCCAGCGCGCTGTTGCCGGTAGGGGCGAGCGTGACCTCGTACGGCTGCGGGTCGGCGGCGACGCCGGGGCGCGGCATCGTGCCGATCAGCAGCATTGCGAAGAGGAGGGACCAGGCGGGCAGGCGGCGCATGCGGCCAGCGTAACGCCGGACGGGGCGGCCGGATGTTCCTGCAACGGTCACGGTTGCGCCATTGTCCAGTCACGATGTGCGGGCTAATCCGGCGCCCATGCGGGAATCGCCACGCCGGCTGCGCCGCCTCGCCACGCGTCCCCTGTTGTTGACCCGCGGGGGGCCATCCAGCGGGCTGGAATCCTCCGTCCTGTACGACGGGAGGCACCTGATGCGGCGGCTGCGGGTGATCCGCCGCTTTCTGGCGATCCTGCTGTGGACCTTGCCGGCGATGCCGGTCCAGGCGCTGTGCCTCATCCTCCCCGGTCGGCCGAAGGTCGCCTTCGCCCGGATCTACTGGGCGCTGTTCAGTCGTCTGCTCGGGTTGCAGGTGCGGGTGATCGGCGAGCTGGCACGTGGCACGGCGGCGCGTCCGGTGGTGTTCGTGTCGAACCACTCGTCCTGGGTGGATGTGCCGGTGCTCGGCGGTGTGCTGGATGGGTGCTTCGTGGCGAAGGGCGAGGTCGCCGGCTGGCCGGTCGTCGGCACGATCGCCCGGCTTGGGCGCTCGGTGTTCGTCACCCGCCAGCGTGGCGCGACGGCCCGCGAGCTTGACGACATGCGTGCGCGGCTGCGGGCCGGCGACAGCCTGATCCTGTTCCCGGAGGGCACCAGCTCCGACGGCTCGCGGGTGTTGCCGTTCCGCTCGTCATTCTTTGCCGTGGCCGAGGCGGCCGGCGGGCCGCCGCCGCTGATCCAGCCGGTGTCGATCGTGTACGACCGGCTGGGCGGGCTGCCGACCGGACGCGCCAGCCGGCCGGTGTTTGCGTGGTACGGCGATATGGACATCGCCTCGCATTTCTGGCGGCTGGGGCAGCATAGCGGGCTGCGCGTCACGGTGCTGCTGCACGCGCCGCTGGATCCGGCGCGGTTCCCCGACCGCAAGGCGCTGTCGCAGGCGGTGTGGCGCATCGTGGCGGACGGCGCGTCCACGCTGCGGCAGAACCGGCCGGCCCAGCCGTTGGGTGCGGCGGAAGCCGAGGCGGCCACGACGGGCGGCGAACCTGCGTTTGCGTAGGGCGAGCGCGAGCCCCCGCGGGAGGGCGCGTAGGGGAGCAATCACCGACCGCCGATGCCTGTCGGACCGCCGGCAGCCCAACGGCGATCGCCCTGCCGGGACCATCTCGGTTCTGTCTCAGAATCTCGATCGGTGCGACGGCGTCCTCTGTTTCCGTGCCGGTCCCGTCAGGCGGCCTGGTCCAGCCTCTCGCCGCGACCCCGCCGAACTCGTCGAGCAGGGGCAGCAGATCGCCGGTGCCGCGGACCAGCGCATCGATCACCGCCGGATCGGTCGGCAGCGTCACGTCGCGGAAATGCGCCCTGCTCTGTGGCGTGACGCCGCGGTCGTGGCGGATCTGCGTCGCGGCCTCGAGGTTCTTCCGCGCCAAGGCATCGGCCTTGGCGATCGCCTCGGGCGAGGGCGGCGGCGCGGCTTGCACGGGCGGCGGCGCTTGCGGTTCGGCTTGTGGCGGCGGAACCACCCTCGCCCGCAAGGCGGCAGTAACCTCTCCCGCTTCGCGGGAGAGGTCGAGACGCGTCAGCGGCGAGGGTGAGGGCGATCGGGTCGGCACGCTCCACCTGCACCATGCCGCAGGAAAGTCAGCGGATCGCACGAACCGAACGCGTGCGCCGTGCCTGGCCTGGCACGGGATTTTCAATCGGCACGAATCAGGACGGCGGGGCCGGCCATGCTCCGGCCCCGTGCATCAGACATGACAGCGGTTGGCAGTCCCGGGCAGCCCGGTGGCCCGGTCGACGGACGGGGGCCGGCACGGGCAAATACCTGCCGCCATGACCCCGGCAACCATGACGCAGGCAACCTTGCATGCGCGGCTTCGGCTTGCACGGCGTGCGGCACCGGCGGCAGCGCATTCGCAACAGCCTCCTGCGGAAGCAGCGCTGCGGTCACCGCAACGGGCGCGCCGAAGCCTTGGAAGACCATGCCCGGCACGACGCCGGGGTTTTCCCACCATTGCAGTCCGCAGGGCGGGGCGCCGGCGCGGAACCCCTCCAGGCTGCCGCCAAATGCCACGATGGCGCGGGACAGCTCCGGCCAGTCCGCATGCCCCGGCCCGATGCCGTGGCGCAGGCACAGCCAGCGGATCGAGTTACCGAAAGCGCCGCGGACCGACGCGAAATAGGCCTGCGCCGAGCCCGCCGGCAGGTCCGGCCGATCGTGCCACCATGACGACGACAGCCGGCCGGAGCGCAGCAGGCGAACGGCGTTCACAGGCTCCAGAAGGAAGAAGATCAGCAGGGCGAGCCATCGGGCCAGCCACTCCGGCGGGTGTGCGGGCGCGTCCGGCCCGGCCCGATCCGCATCGGGGGCATAGGCTTCGGCCGGAGCGGTGGTCGGGGCGCACATAGCGGGGCGGACACTACGGCGGGACGGGAGAGCGAGTCAAGCATTATTTCCTGGTAAATAGGACGAATATCCCCTAGAGTGACAGGCGCGCCACGGCGGCGGCGAAGCCTGCCCCGGCGAAGGCCGGGGGGCCGCCCGAGCTACGGTTCGTTGGGTGGCCTGGCGGGCAGTGCCGCTTCCCACGACGCAGCTCGATTTTGCCGGAAGCAGCGAGTCAAGGATCGACCGCAGAATTAATGACAGGCAGCACTAGCGGCTTTCGACCCATTGCGGGCATCCCGCATCGTCGGCGCCACGCCCGGTGCTGGCCGGAAGCTGACTGCCTCCTATGGAGGACACGGCCGGCCAAAGCCGACACTGCAATACGTGGACCTTGTGACCGCTGTCGACCCAAAGCGGACATTCGCCAGGAACTGGGCATGTGGCCCTTCCCGACCCATTGCGGTCGCTCGACGACATGTCGCTGCCAACGGAAAGCAGGAGCTGAACCTAATGGTTGAGACTGCACGCCCCCGGCAAACAAACGGTCGCCACGTGGTAAGAACTCCTTGACATTCGCCTTCATGTAATCGGAGCCGCTTTTATCCACGGTCGGTGGCAACGCCATCGGGGTGGCATGGCAGTCACCGCTTTCGGTAAGTAGGATCATATGATATCAATTTAATGATCGTCACCATGGTTTCCGGTGCGGCGGAACACTGGCCGCAACGCCGCAATGTTCAGGCGATTTCATGACTTGCACCATACCCGCCAATGAACCCCGGCCATCCCATGGATAGCCAGGCCAAGGCGGGAGTGGGGAGAAACGAGATCAATGAGCGAAATCCG
>Ga0181521_10000208_pt1 | contig 69837 bp, 57 predicted proteins | sample PEATcosm2014_Bin_32_FD_119764 | JGI IMG/M metagenome (GOLD analysis project Ga0181521, IMG submission 119764) | Peatland microbial communities from MTU Mesocosm Facility, Houghton, MI, USA - PEATcosm2014_Bin02_60_metaG | ecosystem: Environmental > Terrestrial > Soil > Wetlands > Peat | place... | reverse complement strand
CGCGCGTGGAAGTGGGGCGGGGCCTCTTGGGACGGGTGATCGACGGGTTCGGAAAACCGATCGACGGGGGGCCGTCTATCGACGCGGAAGAGGCGTATTCGTTGTACGGAAGGGCGACCAATCCGCTGCATCGGGAGCACATCACCGAGCCGCTGGTGACGGGAATCCGCGCGATCGACAGCCTGCTGCCGTGCGGGAAGGGGCAGCGGCTGGGGATTTTCGGCGGCAGCGGGGTGGGGAAGAGCACCCTGCTGGGGTCCATGTCGCGGCATAATTCGGCGGACGTGACGGTGATCGGGATGATCGGGGAGCGCAACCGGGAGGTGCGGGGATTTCTGGAGAACGAACTGGGAGCGGAGGGGCGCAAGCGGAGCGTGGTGGTGTGCGCCACTTCGGAGCGGCCGGCGCCCTTGCGCGTGCGGGCATGTTTCGTGGCGCTGGCGGTGGCGGAGTATTTTCGGGACCAGGGCGCGCACGTGCTGCTGGTGATGGACTCGGTCACGCGGCTGGCGATGGCGCAGCGGGAAATCGGGCTGGCGGCGGGCGAGCCGCCCAGCCAGAAAGGGTATACGCCTTCGGTGTTCAATATGCTGCCGAAAGTGCTGGAGCGGGCGGGGAACTTCCGGCGCGGCTCGATCACCGGATTCTTTACGGTGCTGGTGGAAGGAGACGATTTCAACGAACCGATCTGCGACGCCGTGCGCGCGATTCTGGACGGCCATATTATTCTCTCGCGGCAGCTTGCAGCGCAGGGACATTATCCGGCGATCGACATTCTGCATTCCGTGAGCCGGCTGAGTAGCGCGATTGCCACGGGGCCGCAGAAAGAAGCGGGGCTGAAGCTGCGGCAGGCGCTGGCGGCGTATCACGACTCCGAAGACCTGATTCAACTGGGCGCCTACGTGGCCGGCACGAACCCGGTTTTAGACGCAAGTATCCGGCTGCGTCCGGAGCTGCTGGAGTTTCTCCGGCAGGACCACATGGCGCGGGCGCCGATCGAGGAGACCCTGCAGCGGCTGGAGCAGTTGGCTGCGTCGCTGGAGGGTGCGCGGAAGTAGGGGCGCTGTGGATTCACCGGAGAGACGCGGAGGAAAACGGAGAGCGCAGAGAAGAGGAAGAGAGCAAATCCTTTGCGTGGCAGCCAACGCCCTTGGGAACTGAGGAGACCGCCGGTCGCAAAATAGCCATGGCGTTTGCTTCCGTGCTCTTCTCCGCGACCTCCGCCGATCTCCGCGTCTCTCGGGTGAAGGGCGGCGCCGGGGATTGCACAGCCGGCCGGGGAGAAGGAAACCATGAAGGATTTCCGGTTTTCGTTGCAGAAAGTGTTGCAGTGGCGGCAGACGGAATTGGAACTGCGGGAGATCCAGTGCAAGCGGCGGGCGGCGGAGGTGGCGGCGCTGGATGGCGCGCGGGAGGGGCTGAGGAGCGCGGCGGACCGGGCGGAACGCGAGATCCGGAAGCGGGATGCGGTGGACGGGAGCGACCTGGCGGCGCTGGGAAGTTTTCGCCAGCAGGTGAAGAAGAAGGATGGGGAACTGGCTGCGCGGCGCAGCGAGGCGCAGAAAAAGCTGGAGGAAGAGCGGCGCGCCATGATGGAGGCGCGGCGGCGCTGCCGGCTGCTGGAGCGGCTGGGGGAGCGGCGGCGCAAGGAGTGGGAAGCCGGGCGGGATAAGGAGGTCGAGGAAACCGCGGCGGAATCGTATCTGGCACGCTGGGTACGGCGGCAGGCATAATGGTTGCATGACTTCAGAGACGATTGCCGCCGGCGCGAGCGCATTGCCCGCCGTGCCGTTGACGGTGGAAGGGGCCAGCGTGCTGCACCAGATGATGCGTTTCCGCTGGGCGGCGTGGCGGGCGCTGCCCGAAGAGACCCGCGGCCAGATTCTAGAAGAAGCGGCGGGCGTGCTGGGGCGCATGGAGAAACCGGCGGACGGGCGGCAGAGCGCGGTGTATTCGCTGCTGGGGCACAAAGGCGACCTGATGCTGGTGCATTTCCGGCGCAGCTTCGAGGAACTGAACGAGGCGCAACTGGAAGTGGCGCGGCTGGGGTTGAGCGGCTACCTGGAAGCGTCCTCTTCGTATCTTTCGATGGTGGAACTGGGGCTGTACGAATCGACTTCGAAGGTTTACAGCGGCCTGGCGGCGAAAGGCGTGCAGCCGAATTCGGAGGAGTGGAAAAAGGAAATCGAGGAGGTTCTGGCGCGGCAGCGCATGGCCATGGCGCCGCGGCTGTGGCCGGAGATTCCGGCGGCCAAGTATTTGTGTTTTTATCCCATGGACCGCAAGCGCGGGGAAGCCGTGAACTGGTACACGGAAGCCATGGAAGAGCGGCAGCGCATGATGCACGAACACGGAATGGTGGGGCGGCGCTACGCGGGGGAAGTGCGGCAGATCATCACCGGCTCGATCGGGTTCGACGATTGGGAGTGGGGCGTGGATCTTTTCGCCGAGGAGCCGCTGGTTTTCAAAAAACTGATTTACGAGATGCGGTTCGACCAGGTGAGCGCGGTGTACGCGCTGTTCGGGTCGTTTTTCGTGGGAGTGCGCGTGCCGGTGGAGAATCTGCCAAGCGTTCTGCGGGTGTGAGGCTACGGGGTGACGTGCCCGTGGGCGGCGCTGGAGCGGAGATGGCGGTAGAAGCCCAGGTCGGCGCCGGTGATCATTTTGGTGGCGAAGATGATTTGTCCGGCGTGCATGGAAAAGTGCTCGACAACGTGATAGACGGCTTCGAGGACGGAGACTTCGTAATGCTGCACGGTGATGCGCTCGGCGAGGCGCTCGGGCGGAAGGGCGGCGATCAGGACGGCGGCTTCTTCCACGGCAGCGCGCAGGCGTTCCGCTAATTCGGAGACCGGGACGCCGCCGCGCGATTCGAACTCCTGGTCGCGCTGGCGAACATCGGGCCGGCCGCCGACCCCGGAGACGATCCACTGGCGGACATTGCCCGACAGGTGCAGCGCCAGGTTGCCGATCGCATTTTCGTTTTCCCCGCCGCGGGCCCAGACCTGCTCGCGCGTGAGGGCGGTGAGACAGGTTTCGATCCGTTCCGTCAATTGGCGCAATTTCTGGACGGAGTAATCGAGGAACAGCCGGTCGATGGTGGCCATGCTGCGATCTTAACTCTTCCGGCGGGAGAATTTCTTAGCGCTGGATTTGCGCTTGCCGGTGGATTTGCCGGCGCTCTTCTTTTTCGCGGCTGCCTTTTTCTTGGGGATTTTGGCGCCGGCGGCGCGCTTCGCTCAAGCCGATGGCGATGGCTTGCCGGCGGCTCTTCATCCTGGCCTTGCCGCGGGGTTTTAATCTGCCCGTGCGTGTACGCAGGCATCGCCTTGCCGACTTTGGCCTTGGCTTTCGGCGAAGACGAACTTTTCTTGGACGACGCCGTCTGTTTGGTTGCCATTCACGCTTCTCCCTCTTCGCACCGGTTGGGAAGAAATCGCACGACTCGAAAGAGGGTTCGGTATCCTGAAAGCACAGAGGAGCGGCTTGAGGGAAACGGTTCACATTATCGGCGGGGGCCTGGCGGGAACGGAAGCGGCCTGGCAGGCGGCGCGGCGCGGGGCGCGCGTGGTGCTTTACGAAATGCGGCCGGCGCGCCGAACGCCGGCCCATCAAACGGACCGGCTGGCGGAGCTGGTATGCAGCAATTCGCTGAAGAGCGAATCCCAATCCACGGCGCCGTGGCTCCTGAAGGAAGAATTGCGGCGCATGGATTCGTTGCTGCTGCGCGCGGCGGAGAAGGCGCGGGTGCCGGGGGGGCATGCGCTGACCGTGGACCGGGAAATATTTTCGGCGGAAGCGACGAACGCGATTGCGGGGGAAGGCGCAATCGAAGTGCGGCGCGAAGAAGTGACGGCGCTTGCGGAAGAGGCGATCACGATTGTGGCCACCGGTCCGTTGACGAGCGATGCGCTGGCGGCGGAGATCGCGCGTCTGACGGGAAGCAAGCGGCTGTTTTTTTTCGATAGCATCAGTCCGATCGTGGAAGCCGACTCGGTGGATACGAACATCGCGTTTTGGGCGTCGCGGTATGGGAAGTCGACGGACGGGACGGACGATTATTTGAATTGCCCGTTCGACCGCGAACGGTACGAACGCTTCGTAGACGAATTGCTGAAGGCGGAGCCCGCGGCGGGGCACCTGGCGGCAGAGGACACGGCGTTTTTCGAGGCTTGCCTACCCATCGAGGAACTGGCGCGCCGCGGGCGCGAGACGCTGCGCTTCGGGCCGATGAAGCCGATGGGGCTGGCGGATCCGCGCACGGGGCGCCGGCCGTACGCGGTGGTGCAGTTGCGGCAGGAAAATCTGCGGGCGGACAGTTTCAACCTGGTGGGGTTTCAGAACCACTTGAAGTTTGGCGAGCAGGCGCGGATTCTGCGCATGATTCCGGGGCTGGAGGGCGCGGAGTTTTTGCGGTTCGGGCAGATTCATCGCAATACCTACATCAACGCGCCGGCGCTCCTGACGCCGTCCCTGCAGTTGAAGGGGCGGCCGCGGGTGCTGTTCGCGGGCCAGATTTCGGGCGTGGAAGGGTACGTGGAGGCGATTGCCACGGGCCTGATGGCGGGCATGCACGCGGCCGCGCTGGCAGCGGGCGAAAAGCCGGTGGCGCCGCCGCGCGCGACGGCGCTGGGGTCGTTGTGTCATTACATTTCCGGCGCCGACGCGCGCCATTATCAGCCGGCCAACATCACGTTCGACCTGCTGCCGCAGTTGGACGAAGAAACGCGGCGCAAGCTGCGGCACGATAAGCAGGCGCGCCACGCGGAGGTTTGCAGGCGGGCGCTGGCGAGTTTGGGGGAGTATCTGGAGGCGCGGCGGAGCGCGAGCGGAAAAACCTTCACCGCGGAGGCGCCGGGGCGCCGAGAAGAATAACACGGAAAGCGAAAGTCAAAACCTGAGAGCGCTGAGGACGGGGAGGCTGCCGGGATTGGCAGGGACGATGGAGCGCGCGTTCGGGAGAGAAAAGCCCGTCACCGCGGAGGCGCCGGGGCGCGGAGAAGAATAACACGGAAAGCGAAAGTCAAAACCTGAGAGCGCTGAGGAAGCGGAGGCTGCCGGGATTGGCAAGGACGATGGAGCGCGCGTTCGAGAGAGAAAAACCTTCACCGCGGAGGCGCCGGGGCGCGGAGAAGAATAACACGGAAAGCGAAAGTCAAAACCTGAGAGCGCTGAGGAAGCGGAGGCTGCCGGGATTGGCAGGGACGATGGAGCGCGCGTTCGGGAGAGAAAAAACCTTCACCGCGGAGGCGCCGGGGCGCGGAGGAGAATCGGGAAGACGGAACGCGACAGTCAAAACCTGAGTGCGCTGAGGGAACGGAGGCTCCCGGGATTGGCAAGGACGATGGAGCGCGCGTTTGGGCTAACGGTATGTGGGCCGCGGATAAACGCAGATGAACCCGGATAAAAAGGACGCGGGGCCGGCGCCGCCCGGCCGCGGCATGCTGGCGGAGCAGATCCGGGGGTATTTGGAAGAGCTGGCGCGCACCGGCTCTTCGGTGCACACGATTGCGGCGTACGAGGCGGACCTGCGGCAGTTTTTGGAATTTCTGTCGCCGCCCGGGCTGGCCGTGCCGGAGCCGGGAGCGATCGATTTGCTGCTGCTGCGGGAGTGGTTGGCGGGGTTGTACCGCGACGAACTCACGGCGGTGACCATCCGCCGCAAGCTGGCGGCGGTGCGGGGCTGCTTCCAGTTCATGCTGCGGGAGGGCGCGGTCGCGGTGAATACGGCGCGGCTGGTGCGCACGCCCAAAGCGCCCAAGAAATTGCCGGAGGTGATGACGGCGGAGCAGGCCAACGCGCTGGTGGACGGAGTGGCATCGAACCAATTGGAACGGCCGTTTCCGGCGCGCGACCGGGCGATTTTCGAACTGCTGTACGGTTGCGGCGTGCGCGTGAGCGAATTGGCCGGTTTGAATCTGCCGGATCTGGATCGCGCGGAGGGGTGGATTCGGGTGCGCGGCAAGGGCCGCAAGGAGCGGCAGGTTCCGGTGCCCGGCAAGGCCGCGGAGGCGCTGGAACGCTACCTGGGCGAGCGGCCGGTGGCGCCGGGCGAGCCGGCCGTTTTCCTCAATTACAAACGCACGCGGCTGACGGCGCGCGGCATCGCCGGAATCGTGAAGATGTATGCCACCCATTTGAGCGGCGACCCTTCGGTGCATCCGCACAGTTTCCGGCACGCCTACGCGACGCACCTGCTGGCGGACGGCGCGGATCTGCGCGCCATTCAGGAACTGCTGGGGCACGCGCGGCTTTCCACCACGCAGAAGTACACGCAGGTTTCGCTGGCGGACCTGATGGCGGTATACGACAAGGCGCATCCCAAGGCATGAGCGTGACAAGCTGAAGCATGTTCCACCTGCGCAAGGAGTTTGGTCCCATGGTGCGGCTGGCTGCCCCGCTGGCGATGGCGGAGCTCGGCTGGATGGCGATGGGGGTCGTGGACAGCGTGATGGCCGGGCGGCTGGGAGCGGCGGCGCTGGGAGCGGGGAGTTTGGGAACCATGGTGTTCTACCCCGTGGTGATCGCCGGGACCGGCATGCTGCTGGGGATGGATACGCTGGTGGCGCAGGCGTTTGGCGCGCAAGATCCACGGGAGTGCCGGCGCGCGCTGATTCAGGGGCTGTGGCTGGCGTTGGCGATGACGGCGCCGCTGATGCTGGCGGTGTGGGGACTGATTCCGGTGCTGCGGGCGGCGGGGACCAATCCGCCGGTGCTGGCGCTGACGATGCCGTATCTGAAAGCGCTGGCGTGGGGGGTTCCGTTCCTGCTGTTTTACGCGGCGTTCCGGCGGTACCTGCAGGCGGTGAGCGTAGTCAAGCCGGTGATGTTCGCCCTGGTGAGCGCGAACGCCGTCAACGTGCTGGGCAACTGGGTGCTGATGTACGGCCATTGGGGCGTGAAAGCCATGGGCCTGGAGGGTTCGGGGTGGTCCACCTCGATTTCGCGCGTATACATGGCGGGGGTTCTGGCGGCGGCCATTGTATGGCAGGAACGGAAAAAGGGCAATTTCATTTTTCACATGAGCTGGCAGGCGGACCTCCCGCGCATCCGTGTGCTGGCTGGGTTGGGCTTGCCGGCGGCGGGACAGATTTTGTTTGAGGGCGCGGTGTTTGCAATCGTGACGGCGCTGGCGGCGCGGCTGGACGAAGTTTCGCTGGCGGCGCACAGCATCGCGGTGCAGACCATCGCCACGACTTACATGGTGCCGCTGGGGATCAGCTCGGCGGCGGCGGTGCGGGTGGGGCAAGCGGTGGGGCGCGGGGACCGCCGCGGCGCGGCCAGCGCGGGATGGACGGCGCTGCTCCTGAGCGCGCTTTTCATGGGGAGCGCGGGCGTGGTGCTGGCGGCCGAGCCGCGCTGGATCGTGCGCCTGTTTATCGCCGATCCGGCGGTGATTCGGGTGGGCGGCACGCTGCTCCGGATCGCCGCATTGTTCGAGTTGTTCGACGGCTGGCAGGTGGTGGCCACGGGAGCGCTGCGCGGCCTCGGAGACACGCGCAGCCCCATGCTGGCGCACCTGGCGGGGTATTGGGCGATCGGCCTGCCGATTGTATACGTGCTCTCGTTTCCGCTGGGCTGGGGGGTGCGCGGCATCTGGGTGGGGCTGACGGCGGCGCTGATTCTGATCGGTGCGGTTCTGGTGGGAGTTTGGCACAAGAGGCTGCGCGATGCGACAATTTCTGTGAGGAAGCACACGCTGGAGGCTTGATGAGTCCGCAGGAAGTTTTGGAATTTGCGAAAAAAAACGATGCCCGGCAGCTCGACTTGCGTTTCACCGACATCCCGAGCTTGCAGCATCACGTCTCTTACCCGATCAGCGAGCTGGAAGAAGACAGCTTCGAAGAAGGCTTCGGCATGGATGGATCGAGTATCCGCGGTTGGGCGGCGATCCACGAAAGCGACATGCTCCTGATCCCGGATGCGAATACCGCGTTTATGGACCCGTTCGCCGAAATCCCCACGCTCGTGATGTACGGCGATATCAAGGACCCGATCACGAAACAGCGCTATGAGCGTGACCCGCGATGGATCGCGCAGAAGGCGGAGATCTACCTGAGAAACAGCGGCGCGGCCGATACGGCGTATTTCGGCGCGGAAGCGGAGTTTTTCATTTTCGACAACGTCAGCTTCGATCAGAACCAGCACTGCGGGTTTTATTTCATCGACGCGGAGGAGGGGCGCTGGAACTCGGGGCGGAGGGAAAACAACCTGGGGTACCGGCCGCGCTACAAGGAAGGATATTTCCCGGTGCCGCCCACGGACCATTACCAGGACCTGCGCAGCGAAATGGTGCAGACCATGATCCAGTGCGGGCTGCACATCGAGTGCCACCATCACGAAGTCGCCACGGGCGGGCAGTGCGAGATCGATCAGCGGTTCGACACGCTGGTGAAATCGGCGGACAACATGATGCTGTACAAGTACGTGATCCGCAACGTGGCCAACCAGTACGGCAAGACGGTGACGTTCATGCCGAAGCCCATCTTCGGCGATAACGGCAGCGGCATGCACACGCACCAGAGCCTGTGGAAGGAAGGCAAGCCGCTGTTCGCGGGGGATTGCTACGCGGGCATGAGCCAGATGGCGCTGCACTATATCGGCGGGCTGTTGAAGCACGCGCGGGCGCTTTCGGCGATCATCGCGCCCACCACCAACAGCTACAAGCGGCTGGTGCCTGGATACGAAGCGCCGGTGAACCTGGCGTATTCGCGGCGCAACCGTTCGGCGGCGTGCCGCATCCCCATGTATTCCGCCAGCCCGAAGGCCAAGCGGGTGGAGTTCCGTCCGCCCGACCCGGCGGCCAATCCGTACCTGGCATTCGCCGCCATGCTGATGGCCGGGCTGGACGGGGTGATGAACAAGATCAACCCGGGAGAGCCCCTGGACAAGGACATTTACGATCTTTCGCCGGAGGAGATGAAGAGCGTGCCCTCCATGCCGGGCTCGCTGGACGAAGCGCTGAGCTGCCTGGAAGACGACCATGGATTCCTGATGCGCGGGGATGTCTTCACCGAGGAGCTGATCGAAACGTTCATCGATTACAAGCGCAAGAACGAAGCGGAGGCCATACGGTTGCGGCCGCATCCCTACGAGTTCGCTTTGTATTACGACATTTAGGCACGAAAAGAAGCTCACCGCGGAGGCGCGGAGACGCCGAGAAGAACGAGAAGAACGAGAAAGGCAAAAGCAAAAACCTGAGAACACAGAGCGGGCGGAGGCCGCGGAGGGCCCCGCCTGCCCCACTATTTCATGCCAGGCACGATTGTGCAGGTTAACGTTTCCCCGGGAGGGCTGCCCAAGCGGGCCATCGCGGCGGGGTTTGTGACGGAGGCGGGGCTGCGCGGGGATGGGCATGCGCATCCCCATATACATGGCGGCCCGCGCAAGGCGGTGCTGCTGATTTCGACCGAAACGGTGGATGAGTTGATCGCGCGCGGGTATCCGCTCTTTTATGGCGCGCTGGGGGAAAATCTGAGCACGCGCGGGCTGGATGTGCGGGAGTTGCGAGTGGGCGACCGGCTGCGCGCGGGCGGTGCGGTTTTGGAGATCACGCAGCCGCGCGGGCCGTGCAATCAGCTCGATATTTACGGCGCGGCGATGCAGAACGAAATTTACGACCGGCGCGTGAAGGCGCTGGATGCCACCTCGCCGCGCTGGGGGATGAGCGGATTCTATGCCAGCGTGGCGCAAGCGGGGCCGGTCCAGGCGGGCGATATAATTGCAGTCGTGGCCAAGCTGGCCTGACCATGCAAACTTCGCTGGGAGAACGCGTGGCGGAGCGCATTCCGCTGCTGCTGGCTTCGGTTCCCGACCCGGAAACCGCGCTGCGGCAATTGCAGCGGCTGCGGGAGGACGCGCCCGCGGCGTTCCATCGCATCGCCAGCTCGCCGGCGGCGCTGCGCTGCGCGGTGAACCTGTTTTCCTACAGCCGGTTTCTTTCCGACGCGGCGCTGAAGCATCCGGAGCGCATTCTGGAAGTGGCCAATTCGGGAAGCTTTTACCGCGTGCTGACGGCGGAAGACTACAGCCTGCGCCTGCTGGATTTTCTGGGCAAAGGGCACGAAGGGATGCCCGCGGCGGTGGACCTGGCGCGTTTCCGGCGGCGCCAACTGCTGCGCATCGCGCTGCGCGACGTGCTGGGGGCGGCGACGCTCTCGGACGTGACGGAGGAGCTTTCCAATCTCGCCGACGCGATTCTGGATCTGGCGTACCGGCGCATCCGCGCGGTATTCACGGCGCGCCACGGCGAGCCCCGGCTGCCCGATGGAGGGGCTTGCGGGTTCTCGGTGATCGCGCTGGGCAAACTGGGCGGGCAGGAGCTGAATTACAGTTCCGATATCGACCTGATGTTCGTTTACGGCGGCAACGGAGTGACGGACGGCGCGGCGCCGGTGAGCAACAAGGAGTTTTACAAGAAGGTCGCCAACCGGTACACGGGACTGCTTTCGGCGTATAGCGCGGACGGGCAGTGCTATCGCGTGGACCTGCGGCTGCGGCCGGACGGAACGCTGGGCGAGATTGCGATTTCCGGGGAAGGAGCGCGGAAGTATTACGCCGAGCGGGCGCGCGATTGGGAAAAACAGATGCTCATCAAGGCGCGCGTGGCGGCGGGCGAGCCGGAGCCGGGAGCGGCGCTGCTGGAATTCGTCGAGCCGCTGATCTACCGCTCGTCGCTGGATTTTCGCGCGGTGGAAGCGGTTTCGGAAACGCGGCAGCGCATCAGCGAGAAAATGGCGGCGCGGCGGGGAACGGCGCGCGGGCTGGATATCAAGCTCGTGCCGGGAGGAATTCGGGATATCGAATTCCTGGTGCAGTGCCTGCAAAGGCTGCACGGCGGCCGCGAGCAGTGGGTGCGGCACGGCGGCACGATGCTGGGGATGTTCCGGCTGCGCGACAAGGGATTGCTGTCGGCGGGCGAGTATTCCCGGCTGGCGGCGGCTTACCGCTTTTTCCGCTACCTGGAGCATCGCCTGCAAATGGACGAAGACCGCCAGACGCACACGCTGCCGGCCGATGGGGAGCAACTGGATCTGCTGGCGCGCAAGATGCCGGTGGAAGCCGCCGGCGAAGCGCTCACCGGGGACACCCTGAAGCAGCGCCTGGAAGAGCACCGGCTGGTGGTGCGGGAGATCTACGATCGCGTGATCCACGCGCGCAAGCCGCTCGAGTACGAAACGGCGGAATTGCCGGCGGTGCAGGACGAGGTGGAAGCGCTGGCGCCGGCCAGCAACCTGGCGCGCATGCTGGAGCAGCGCGCGCCGCAACTGGCGGAGGCGGTGGAAAAGGGCGGCCTGCATCGCGGGCGGGAGCGCTTCGAGCATTTTCTGGAGAAGCTTGCGGGAACGCCGGATTTGTGGCACCGGCTGAATGCGGATGCCAGGCTGGCGGCCGCGGTGGTGGATCTGTTCGAGCACAGCCCGTACTTTTCCGACGATCTGCTGCGCTATCCGGAGCTGCTGGACGAGATCGGCGCGCCTTGCCAGTTGGAAGGCGGGCAGCTCGAGGATGGCGCCGCGCTGCGGCGATTCTACCGGCGGCAAATGCTGCGCATCCAGACGGAGAGCATTCTGCGGCGCAGCCCGATTTTCGCCACCCTGGGGCAGACGTCGGCGCTGGCCGACAGCGTGATCGCGGCGGCCTACCGGATTGCCATCGCCGAAGCGGAGCCGCCCGCCAGCGCGGCCTACCGGCCGGCGGACCACATGATGGTGATCGCGCTGGGGCGGCTGGGAATGCGGGAATTCGACCTGGGTTCGGACGCCGACCTGGTGTTCGCGATCCCCGACGCGGACGCGGGCGAGCATTCGTTCTGGACGGACGTGGCCGAACGCATGCTGCAGACCTTGAGCGCATATACCGGCGAAGGCGTGATGTTCGCGGTGGATACGCGGCTGCGGCCGGACGGCCGCGAGGGCGACCTGGTGCAGACGGAGGGAGCGTATAAGACCTATTTCGCCAGCCATGCCGAAGCCTGGGAAGGGATCACGTACATGAAGGCGCGGGCGGTGGCGGGAAACGCCGAGCGCGCCACGGAATTCCTGCAGGAATTGCAGGCGGTGGATTGGCGGCGCTACGGGCAGAGCATGCGCTCGCGAAAAGAGCTGGCTGAAATGCGGGCGCGTCTCGAGCGCGAGCAGGGGCCGCGCAATCCGCTGAAAGCGGGGATGGGCGGATACTACGATATCGACTTCGCATTGATGTATCTGCGGCTCAAGGGCGCGGGTATTTTCTATAAAGTGCTGAACACTCCGGAACGGATCGACGTGATCGAAAAGATGGGGCACCTGGATCGCGAGGACGCCGATTTTCTGCGCGAAGCGGCCACCTTTTACCGCGCGCTGGATCACGGGCAGCGCGTTTCCACGGGACACGCCGAAGGCAGCCTGCCGGTTTCGCAGGGACAGTTCGAAGTGCTTACCGAACTGGTGAAGCGATGGACGCCGGAGCATCTGCACGGGCAGCGGCTGGACGGGACGCTGCGCGAAATCCGGCAGCGCACGCGCGAGTTCTTCGACCGGCTGTTTGGCAGAACATGAAGATCTGGCGTTATGTGGCATCGTTGGCGGCCGCCGCGTTGGTGATTGCGGTCTACCGCCTGCTGCCCGTTAACACCACCACGGTGGCGTTGACGCTGCTGCTGGTGGTGCTGTTCGTTTCGGCGCGCTGGGGATTGGCGGAAGCCACGGTGGTCTCGATAGCGGCCATGCTGGGCTTCAACTTTTTCTTTCTGCCGCCCATCGGGCAATTCACCGTGAACGACCCGCAGAACTGGGTGGCGTTGGCGGCGTTTCTGGTGACGGCGGCCACGGCCAGCCAGCTTTCCGCGCGGGTGCGCCGCAGGGCGGCGGAGGCGGAGGCGCGCCGCCTCGAGATCCAGCAGCTTTACGACCTGGTGCAGGCCATGATGCTGCGCGGCAATACGCGCAAGACCATTCACGAGTTCGTGCACAAAGTAGTGCAGGTGTTCGGCTGCAGCGCGGCGGCGGTGTATTACGCGCCGGCGGCGGAAGTGTTCCGCTCGGGTCCGGAGAGCAAGGTGGTGACGGACCACGATTTGATGGCGGAAGCGGAAGTGGACCAGATGCGCGTGGAAGCCGAGGGGCGCATGGCCATGGCGCCCATCCGTCTGGGCGGCAGGAGCCTGGGCAGCATGGCGCTGGTAGGGACGTTGCCTTCGGAGCAGACCATCAAGGCCATTGGAAACCTGGTGGCGATTACGGTGGAGAAGGCGCGGGCGCTGGAGGAGGCCAGTTACGCGGAGGCTGCGCGGCAGAGCGAGATGCTGAAATCGGCGCTGCTGGATTCGCTGGCGCACGATATCAAAACGCCGCTCACCAGCATCAAAGCGGCGGTCACCAGCCTGCTGGGCTCGCCGGCGGCAACCGATCGGGAATTGCTGGCGATCATCAACGAAGAGGCGGACCGGCTCAATGATCTTTCGGCGGAAGTGGTGGCGATGGCGCGAATCGAGGCCGGGAAACTGCACCTCGAGCGGAGGCCGGTGGAGATTCCCGAGCTGATTGCCGCGGCGCTGGCGGAGTTGAAGGGCATCCCGGTGAAGGTGAGCGTGGATGGGGGGTTGCCGCCGGCGGACGCGGATGCGGAATTCGTGCAGCAGGTGTTGAAGCAACTGGTGGAGAACGCGGTGAAATATTCGCCGGAGGGGTCGCCGGTGACGATTTCGGCCGCGCGGAAGGACGGAAAAATCGTGATCGGAGTGAAGGACTTGGGACCCGGCATCGAAGAAAACGAGCGCCGGCTGATCTTCGACAAATTCTTTCGCGGCAGGCGGCACCGCTTTTCCACCAAGGGAACGGGCATGGGCCTGGCAATCGCCAAGGGTATAGTGGAAGCGCACCGGGAAAAAATCTGGGTGGAGAGCGAGCCGGGACAAGGCTCGGCATTTTATTTTTCGCTGCCGGCGGCGGGAGGCGTGGAGAATTGAGCGCCGGAAAAATTCTGGTGGTGGACGACGATCCGCAGATTCGCCGCGTGATGAAGGCCACGCTGGTGGCCCAGCATTACGAAGTGGTGGAAGCGCGCACGGGCGAAGAGGCCCTGGAGAGCGTGCCGCATGAAATGCCCAGCCTGGTGCTCCTGGACATGAACATGCCGGGGATGGGGGGGTTGGAAACGTGCCGCGAGCTGCGCGCTTCGTCGGATATCCCGGTGATTATTCTTTCGGTGCGCAACACGGAGAAAGATAAAGTCGCGGCGCTGGACGCCGGGGCGGACGATTATGTCACCAAGCCGTTCAGCATCGAAGAACTGCTGGCGCGCATTCGCGCGGCGCTGCGGCGGTCGCCCGAGGGAGGGCCGCGCCAGTTCTCGGCGGGCGAGCTGGAGATCGATTTCGATACGCGGCGCGTGCGGGCGCGGGGCAAGGAGGTGCGGCTGACGCCCAAGGAACTGGAACTGCTGCGATACCTGGTGACCCACGCGGGCAAAGCCATCACGCACCGCGAGCTGCTGCAGGCGGTGTGGGGTCCGGATTACGGCGACGAACCGGAGTATCTGCGGGTATTTGTGAATCAGTTGCGCAAGAAGATCGAACCGAATCCGGGCAAGCCGCAATATATTCTGACGGAGCCTTGGGTGGGATACCGGTTCGCGGGGTAAGGCAAGCTTCGGCTTGTCCGGCCGGCAGGCGAAAGCTCCCAGCGCATGAGGAAGCCCCGGCCAAACTGATATCCGGTGGTGGGGCTGGTTTCCTTCAAGGCCCGAGCCGAGCCGCTGAAAATTCCTCCGCGGCCGGAAAGATATTCGCGCGCCGAAGCGCTGGCCGTTGGCGGGATCGGGCGCATGTTCGATTACCCACGCTGCGCGGGTCTGCATCGTTTTGAGCGCGAAGTAATCCCGGCAACGCGGCGAAAACGGCCACTCCCGCGAACGGCAACATGTCCCAAGAGTTGAAAAATGAGACATTTGGAAGCCGTAAAATCGCGCACCCTTAATTCAATCCTGATTTCTTCTTTACGACTTCTTTATGTGCCGGGCCGTACGCTGGGACAATGAAGTCGCGCGGCGAGCTGCGAATGGACCCCGGCGCACTCCTGATGGCGGGCGCCGGCGGCCAGATCGAAATCGTCGTGCCCTACACCGAATGGGAAGTGACGGCAGCGGTGCTGCAGCGGGCCGTGGCGTTGACCGCCGGGCTCAATGCCCGGATTTCGCTGATCGCGGTGCACACGGTGCCGTATCCTTCCACTTTCGGCTGTCCCGCGTCGGTGCACGCCTACCTGGTGGAGCAGTTGGTGGACCTGGCCGGGCGATGCGCTTTGCCGGTGAACGCGCAGGTGGTGTTGGCGCGCGGTCTCTGGGATGGCTTCCGGCACGCCGTGCCGGCGGAATCGATGGTGTTGTTAGGGAGCCGCAAGCGTTTCTTTCGAACTTACGAAGAGCGGCTGGCGCGCATGCTGGCTTCGCACGGGCACAAAGTATCGCTGATTCACATAGACTAGGTGAAGCATATGGCGGATCTGATTTTTCTCGTTCTGACGATTCTCTTTTTTCTGGCAAGCTGGGCATTCGTAAAAGCGTGCGGCCGGCTTTAGGAGACGTATGGAATACATTATTTCGCTGATCGTGGCCGCGGCGCTTGCGGTCTATCTGTTCTTCGCGCTGCTGCGCCCTGAAAAGTTCTGAGAGACAATTCATGACACCCAGTGGAATTCTGCAAATTACGCTGTTCCTGGCGGTGGTTCTCGCGCTGGCGAAGCCCATGGGCTCGTATATGGCGAAGGTGTTCGCGGGCGAGCGCACCTTTATGCACCGGCTGCTGCGTCCGCTCGAAGTTGCCGTCTACCGGACGTGCGGCATCGAGGAAAACGGCGAACAGCGATGGACGGCTTACGCCGCGGGTTTGCTGGCGTTCAGCGTCGTGAGCCTGCTGTTTACGTACGCGCTTCTGCGGCTGCAGCAGTGGTTCCCGCTGAATCCGCAAGGGCTGGGAAATGTGGCGCCGGACCTTTCGTTCAATACGGCGGCCAGTTTCACCACCAACACCAATTGGCAGTCCTACACGCCCGAAACCACCATGAGCTACCTGGCGCAGATGATCGGCCTGGCGACGCACAACTTCTTCTCCGCCGCGGCTGGAATCGCGGTGGCGATCGCGGTGGTGCGGGGGTTCGCGCGCCACTCCGTGCAGACCCTGGGCAGCGTATGGGTGGATATGACGCGGGGTATCCTGTACGTGCTGCTGCCGATCTCGGTGATCTACGCGCTGGCGCTGGTCTCGCAGGGAGCCATCCAGAACTTCCACCCGTACGATAAGGTCACCACGCTGGAAGGGGTGGTGCAGACCATTCCACAAGGACCGCTGGCCTCCCAGGAAGCCATCAAAATGCTGGGCACCAACGGCGGCGGGTTTACCAACGCGAACTCGGCGCACCCTTACGAAAACCCCACGCCGTTTTCGAACTTTCTGCAGATCGTCTCCATCTTTCTGATCCCGGCGGGCCTCACCTATACGTTCGGAAAAATGGTAAAGGATACGCGCCAGGGCTGGGCCATTCTGGCGGCCATGACAGTGCTGTTCCTGGCCGGGGTGTTCGTGACGTATCCCGCCGAGCAGGCCGGCAATCCGAATCTCGCGAAGCTGGGAATCGAAACCAGTGCCACCGCTACCCAGCCGGGCGGCAACATGGAAGGCAAGGAAGTGCGTTTCGGCATCGCCAACTCGGCGCTTTTCACCGTGGTTACCACGGACGCAAGCTGCGGCGCCGTGAACAACGCGCACGACAGCCTGACGCCCCTGGGCGGCCTGATCCCGCTGGTCAATATCGAACTGGGAGAAGTGGTTTTTGGCGGCGTGGGCGCGGGGCTGTACGGCATGCTGATTTTCGCCATACTGGCGGTATTCATCGCCGGCCTGATGGTGGGGCGAACTCCCGAATACCTGGGCAAGAAGATCGAGCAGAAAGAAGTCAAGATGATGATGCTGGCGGTGCTGGTGCTGGCATTCACGATTCTGGGCTTCGCCGGCAGCAGCGTGAACCTCGCCACGGTAGGGAACAGCCTGGGCAACCACGGGCCGCACGGGCTTTCGGAGGTGCTATACGCCTTCTCTAGCGGCACGGGGAACAACGGCAGCGCGTTCGCCGGTTTGAACGCCAACACGACATACCTGAACACCGCATTGGGCATCGCCATGCTGAGCGGGCGCTTCCTGATGCTGATTCCGCTGCTGGCCGCGGCGGGCAGCCTGGCGCAGAAAAAACTGGTGCCGGTTTCCGCCGGCACGTTTCCCACGCACGGTCCGCTGTTCGTGGTGCTGCTGGTGGGGGTGGTGACGATTGTGGGAGCGCTGACGTTTTTCCCGGCCCTTTCGCTGGGGCCGGTGGTCGAACATTTCCTGATGGAACAGGGCAGGCTTTGGAACTAGAATTATGGCGACGACAATGACCCCAATCACTCCTACTCCCTCGGATGACATCACTTCCCTGATGCCCAAAAAAGGGGCGCGGAGCCGGCCGCTGCTGGACCCGCCCATCGTGAAGCGGGCGCTGGGGGATTCGTTCCGCAAACTGAATCCGCGGACCATGATGAAGAACCCGGTCATGTTCGTGGTGGAAGTGGGAGCGGCCATGACCACCCTGATCACGGTGCGCGACCTGGCGGCGGGCGCCGGCATAGCCGGTTTCACGCTGCAGATCACGCTGTGGCTCTGGTTCACCGTTTTGTTCGCCAACTTCGCCGAAGCCATGGCGGAAGGGCGCGGCAAGGCGCAGGCCGATACGCTGCGCAAGACCAAAACCGAAACCCCCGCGCGCAAGCTGGTGAACGGGCGCGTGGAAACGGTTTCCGCCACGCAGTTGCGAGCGGGCGACGTGGTGATGGTGGAGCAGAACGAAACCATCCCCGGGGATGGCGATGTGATCGAAGGCATCGCCAGCGTGGACGAATCGGCCATTACCGGCGAGAGCGCGCCGGTGATTCGCGAATCGGGCGGCGACCGCAGCGCGGTCACGGGCGGCACCAAGGTTTTGTCGGACTGGATCAAGGTGCAGATCACCAGCAATCCCGGCGAAACGTTTCTGGACCGCATGATCGCGCTGGTGGAAGGCGCGGAGCGGCAGAAGACGCCCAACGAAATCGCGCTCAATATCGTGATCGCCGGGCTGACGATCGTCTTTTTGCTGGCGGTCGTCACGCTGCAGCCGTTTGCGATTTTCAGCGTGGCGGCCAGCGGCAGCGGCACGGCGCCTTCCGTCGCGGTGCTGATTTCGCTGCTGGTTTGCCTGATCCCGACCACCATCGGCGGGTTGCTCTCGGCGGTGGGAATCGCGGGCATGGATCGCGTGATGCAGCACAACGTGCTGGCCATGAGCGGCAAGGCGGTGGAAGCGGCGGGCGACGTCAATACCCTGCTGCTGGATAAGACCGGAACCATCACGCTGGGCAACCGGCAGGCCGTCGAGTTCATTCCGGTGGGCGGGGCCACGCAAGCCGAACTCGCCGACGCGGCGCAGCTTTCCAGCCTGGCGGACGAAACTCCGGAAGGCCGCTCCATCGTGGTGCTGGCCAAACAGGAGTACAACATTCGCGGGCGCGAAGTGGCCGAACACCAGGCGCACTTCATCCCCTTCACGGCGCAAACGCGTATGAGCGGCGTGGATCTGGACGGGCGGCGCATCCGCAAGGGCGCCACCGATTCGGTAATCGAATTCGTGCACGAGCACGGCGGCGTGTGCGCTCCCGAGCTGATGGAAATCACCGAGCGCATCGCGCGCTCCGGCGGCACGCCGCTGGTGGTGGCCGACCGCGACCGCGCCTTGGGAGTGATCTATTTGAAGGATGTGGTCAAGGGCGGAATGCGCGAGCGCTTCGAGCAACTGCGCGCCATGGGCATCCGCACCGTGATGATCACGGGCGACAATCCGCTCACCGCCGCGGCCATTGCGGCGGAAGCCGGCACGGACGATTTTCTGGCGCAGGCGACCCCCAAAGATAAAATGGACCTGATCAAAAAAGAGCAGGCCGGCGGGCGCCTGGTGGCCATGACGGGGGACGGCACCAACGACGCGCCCGCGCTGGCGCAGGCCGACGTCGGCCTGGCGATGAATACCGGGACCATGGCAGCCAAGGAGGCCGGCAACATGGTGGACCTGGACAGCAATCCCACCAAGCTCATCGAAGTGGTGGCCATCGGCAAGCAGTTATTGATGACGCGCGGCGCGCTCACCACGTTTTCCATCGCCAACGATGTCGCCAAGTACTTCGCCATTCTGCCGGCCATGTTTATGGCCACCTATCCGGTCATGGGGAAGCTCAACATCATGGGGCTGCACAGCCCGCAGAGCGCCGTGCTGGCGGCCGTGATTTTCAACGCGCTGATCATCATCGCGCTGATTCCGCTGGCGCTGCGCGGCGTGAAATACAAGCCCATGAGCGCGGCGGCGCTGCTCAGGCGCAACCTGGTGGTGTACGGGCTGGGCGGCGTGATCGCGCCCTTCCCGGGCATCTGGATCATCGACCGGCTGCTCGGCATTCTGCACCTGGCGTAAAGGGAGACGGCCATGAAACAAATTTGGATTGCGATTAAAGCCACCGTGGTGCTGACGATCTTGACGGGAGTTGCGTATCCCCTGCTGGTCACCGGCGCGGCCAAGCTGCTTTTCCGGCATCAGGCGGACGGCAGCCTCATCACGGCGAAGGGCCGGGTGGTGGGAAGCGAGCTCATCGGGCAGCGATTCACGCGCCCCGAGTATTTTCACGGGCGTCCTTCGGCCGCGGGCAATGACGGCTATGACGGCCTTTCGTCCGGCGGCTCGAATCTGGGGCCGACTAACCAGAAGCTGATCGACCGGGTGCGCGAGGACGCCAGGAAGTTCCGCGCCGAAAATCCCGGCTTCACGGGACCGGTTCCGGCCGATATGCTGACGGCTTCCGGCAGCGGCCTGGATCCGGACATCAGCCCGGCGTCGGCCGAAGCGCAGGTGCAGCGCGTGGCGGCGGCGCGCGCTGTGGCGCCCGATGCGGTGCGGCAGCTTGTGGCCGCGAATACCGAGGACCGCCAGCTTGGTATCTTCGGCGAGCCGCGGGTCAACGTGTTGAAGTTGAATTTGGCGCTGGACGAAGCCGCGCCGGCGCGGCATTAAACAGGCCGGTAGGGCGCGGCCGGCAACCTGGTTGGCTGCCGGGCGTCGCGTTTTTGGCAACCCGCTTCGGCTCGGCGCGGGAGGAACCGCGCGCTGCCGCCACACCCCTCCCGCTCCGTGTATTATCCTGGTCTCGTCATGCTACGAACTTCCAGGGCCCTCGCCACCGCCGGCTGCGTTGCCGCGTGTGTAGCCGCCGCGCTGCTCGCCCAGCAGCAAAAACGGGATGGTTACAAGGACACCCCCATCCTGCCCGGCTTGAAATGGCACGTGCACGATCCCGACCGCCCCTATCCGCGCGAAGTGACCCCCGGCGCAACTCCCGGCGCGCCGCCCTCCGACGCCATCGTGCTCTTCGATGGCAAAGACCTTTCCCGGTGGGCCCAGCACGGCCGCGGAGCCGATCGCGGCAAGCTGGTGGACGCCCGCTGGATCGTCAAAGACGGCTACGCCGAAGTGGTCCACGGCACCGGCGACATGGTCACCCGCGAGAAGTTCGGCACCTGCCAGTTGCACGTGGAATGGCAGGAACCCGAGGGGATTCAGGGCCGCAGCCAGGAGCGCGGCAACAGCGGCGTCTACCTGATGAGCCTGTACGAAATCCAGGTGCTCGATTCCTACCACAGTCCCACATATGCCGACGGCCAGGCGGGCGCCATCTACGGCCAGTGGCCGCCGCTGGTCAACCCGGCGCGCCAACCCGGCGAATGGAACGTCTACGATATCGTCTTCGACGCCCCCGAGTTCAACGGCGATAAGGTCGTCCAGCCCGCCTATGCCACCGTCTTCTTCAACGGCGTGCTGGTTCACAACCACACCGCCTTGAACGGGCCCACCGATTACCGCGTCTCGCGCCCCTACAAACCTCACGGCGAGGAGCCGCTGCTGCTGCAGGACCACGCCTCTTCGCGCCCCGTGCGCTTCCGCAATATCTGGATTCGCCGCCTCAAGGGCTACGATCAGCCGGAGTGAGAAACTGCTCGCGTAGGGCAGGATGGCATCCTGCGGACCGATTGCCAATCGGTCCAGCCGGGCGCAGCCCGGCCGTCGAGCAGCCTCCTTTTACCGGCGCTTTCGACGTGCCGGGGCGACACAGGCCAGCGTCTATCCCAAGTTTCGCAGAGCCTGTGCCACAGTAAAGAAGATGCGCCGTCTCATGCTCTTGCCCCTGATGATCTCCGCCGCGTTCGCCGCGGACCCGGCCTTGATGCCGATGCCCGCCACCGTTCGCCCCGCCGATGGCCGTCTCCTCATCGACGCGAATTTTTCCGTCTCCTCCACCCTTTCTGGTCCGCGGCTGGATGCCGCCATCCATCGCCTGGTCGCGCTGGTGTCGCGGGAAACCGGCATCCCCATGTCCGGCAAGCCGGCTCCCGGCAATGCCGTTACGCTGACCATCGTCTGCGCCGCGCCCGCGCCCGCCATCCCCGCTTTGGACGAAGACGAATCCTATACGCTGGAGGTAGCCGGCGGCGCCACTCTGCGCTCCGCCACCACCACCGGCGCTCTGCGCGGCCTGGCTACTTTCGCCCAGCTCATCGTTCCCGGCCCCGATGGCTTCGAAATTCGCGGCATCCGCATCGAGGACCACCCCCGCTTCGCCTGGCGCGGGCTGATGCTCGACGTCTCCCGCCACTGGATGCCCCTCGAGGTGGTCTTGCGCAACCTCGACGCCATGGCCGCCGTGAAGCTCAACGTCTTCCATTGGCACCTCTCCGACGACCAGGGTTTCCGCGTGGAAAGCAAGCTCTATCCCAAGCTCCAGCAGTTCGGCTCCGACGGCAACTATTACACCCAGGATGAAATCCGCCAGGTAATCGCCTACGCGGGCGACCGCGGCATCCGCGTGGTTCCCGAATTCGATATCCCCGGCCATACCAGCTCCTGGTTTCCCGGCTATCCCGAACTCACCGCCGCGCCTGGAATTTATGAAATCGGGCGTCACTTCGGCGTCTTCGATCCCGTCATCGATCCCACGCGCGAAGACGTTTACGCCTTCCTCGACGGCTTCCTCGGCGAGATGGCGCAGCTCTTCCCCGATTCCTACTTCCACATCGGCGGCGATGAGGTCAACGGCCGCCAGTGGAGCCAGTCGCAGCACGTTCAAGCGTTCATGAAGCAGCACGGGCTGGCCGACTCCAACGCCCTGCAGGTTTATTTCAATCGGCGCATCTCGGCCATGCTCGAAAAACGCGGAAAAATCGTCATCGGCTGGGACGAGGTGCTGCAGCCCAACCTGCCCATGGGAACCGTCATCCATTCCTGGCGCGGCCAGGCGTCTCTCGCCGATGCCGCCGTCAAAGGCTACCGCGCCATCCTTTCCTGGGGCTATTATCTGGATCACCTCAACCCCGCCCGCTACCACTACGGAATCGATCCGCTGGCCGGAGCCGCGGCCAATCTCACGCCCGAACAGGCCGCCCGCGTGCTGGGCGGCGAAGCCTGCATGTGGAGCGAGCTGGTGGATGCCGAAAACGTGGATTCGCGCATCTGGCCGCGCACCGCCGCCATCGCCGAGCGTTTTTGGTCGCCCCCGCAAGTTACCGGCGTCGATTCCATGTACGCCCGCATGGAAACCGTCAGCCGCCTGCTGGCGTTGGGCGTGCCGGGCATGCGGCACCGCGCCGCCGAAGGCCCCATGCTCGATCGCCTCTCCGGCGGCCGGCCCGCTCCATCCGTGCGCGTGCTGGCGCAGGCTTCCGAAGCTCTCGGCCTCGGTCCGCGGCGCGGCAGCCGCTACACCAGCCTCACGCCGCTCAATCGCTTCGTGGACGCCATTCCGCCGGAGAGCGAAACCGTGCGCGCCCTGGAGCTCGCCGGCGCGCGGCTGGTTGCCAATCCCGCAACCGATGGCGCGGACGCTCTCCAGCTTCGAGCCCAATTCGCCGTCTGGGTAGCCAATGACGCCGCCTTCCAGCCGCTCGCCGAAGCCAACGTCCTGCTCGCCGAATTGAAACCGCTCTCCCAGGATCTTTCGGCCCTCGGCGCTACCGGCATGCAAGCGCTCGATTACCTGGCGAAACGCGAACCCGCTCCCGCCGAATGGATTGCGCGGCAGCAGCAGGAATTCAAACGCATGCTGCGCCCCGATGCCGAGGTCACGCTGGCCGCGGTCCGCCCCGTCCGGATCCTGGTCGAAGCGCTGGCTAAAACGCCATGATCGCCTGTATCGGCGGCGCGCACGTAGACCATCATGGAATCTTGCGCGGTCCGCTCGTCATGGGAACGTCGAATCCCGGCCGCGTGCACACCGCGTTCGGCGGAGTGGCCCGCAACGTAGCCGGGAACCTGGCGCGCCTCGGCCTGAAGACTACCCTGGTTTCGCGCGTGGGCGATGACGAAACCGGCCGTCACGTGCTGCGCCACGCGGAAACTCTGGGGATCGATGTTTCGCTGTGCACGGTTTCGCCTGAGCGGCCCACCGCCTCTTACACCGCCATCGTGGAAGCCGCGGGCGAGCTGGTGTTGGGCCTGGCCGATCGCGATATTTATCTCGAGCTTTCACCGGCATTGCTGGCTGCCGCGCTTCCCGTGCTGCGCGTCCAGCAGTATTGGTTCGTCGATACCAACGTTCCCACGGAAACCATCTCGTGGCTGCTCGAGCAAGCCGGCGCCATTCCCGTCGCCATCGACGCCATTTCGGTGGTGCTGGCCCGCGGCCTGCGCGAGTTGCTGGCGCGCATCCCCCTCTTGTTCGCTAATCTGGCGCAAGCCGCCTCGATTGCGGGCGTGGCGCAATTCGCTTCGGCCGCGGAGGCCGCCGCGGCTCTCCGCTCGCTCGGCGCGCGGACCGGCGTCCTCACCGCCGGAGCCGCCGGGATTGCCCTCTGGGATGCCGCCGGCATTCAGTCCTTTCCTGCACTGCCCGCGCAGCCGCGCGACGTCACCGGCGCGGGCGATGCCCTGGAGGCCGCGACTCTCTTCGGCCTGGTGAGCGGCCAAGCGCTCGCCCCCTCCGCCCAGCTCGGCCTGGCCGCCGCCGCCATCACCGTGGAATCGCGCGATTCCGCCGCTCCCGAACTCACCCCGGACCTGCTGCGGCAGCGTCTCACTGGCCGTCCCCATGCCCAATAACGTTCAGCTCTCGCCGGAGGTCCGCGACGCCATCGCCGCGGGAAGGCCCGTGGTGGCGCTGGAGACTACCATCGTCGCGCACGGCATGCCTTTTCCGGAAAATCTCGCCACCGCGCGCTCCCTGGAAGACGCCGTCCGCGCGGGCGGCGCCGTTCCCGCCACCAGCGCGGTCATCGAAGGAACCATTCAGGTTGGCCTCGCCCCCGCGCAGCTCCAATGGCTGGCCACCGCGCGCGGCGTGCTCAAGCTCAGCCGCAACGATCTGGCTTATGCCGTGGCCTGCCGCAAGAACGGCGCCACCACCGTGGCCGCCACCATGATTTGCGCCCACCTGGCCGGCATCCGCGTTTTCGCCACGGGAGGAATCGGCGGCGTCCATCGCGGCGCCGCCGAAACGTTCGATATTTCCGCCGATATCCAAGAACTGGCGCAAACCCCCGTCGCGGTGGTCTGCGCCGGCGCCAAAGCGCTGCTCGATCTTCCCAAAACTCTGGAAGCCCTGGAAACTCGCGGCGTTCCCGTGATCGGCTACCGCACCGATGAATTCCCCGCGTTCTGGAGCCGCTCGAGCGGGCTGCGCGCTCCTCTCCGCCTGGATTCCGCCGCCGAGATCGCGCGCCTTCTGCGCACCCAATGGGACCTCGGCCTTGCGGGCGGTGCTCTCATTTGCAACCCCGTCGCCGAGGAGCACGAAATTCCACCCGCGGAGATTGCCGGACACATCCGCCAGGCCATCGCGGAAACCGAAAGCCGCGCCATCACGGGCAAAGCCGTTACGCCTTACGTCCTCGCGCGCGTCGTGGAGTTGACCGGCGGCCGCAGCCTGCGCACTAATATCGCACTGGCGCAATCCAACGCGCGGCTGGCCGCCGAAGTCGCCGTGCAACTGTAGGGCAGGCCGGGGGGTCTGTCCTACCTTGGCCGGCTGCCGAATAGCCCTAAAGAGCTGTATGGAAATGACTCAGAGGATGCAAACTCACGGGTAACTGAGGTGGCTCGGCAAATCGTCCTAAGTTATAGTAGCAACACGTGCCATTCTCTTTGTTCACAGGTGTGGAGCGGTCCCTTGCGCCGCCGCAAGCCAGGCGGCAGCCCCGGCGTGCGCCGCTACACCGCCTGATGGATCGGCTTAAAATAGGAGATTGCTCATGCATGCATCCACTATTCGGTAAGGGAGCTGCACACTGGAGTCGGGTAATCGAATGAATCAAAATGTTCCTACTGCCCCACCGGAGCAGGCCGCTCCTCCCCTGCCCTCGCCTCGCGCTCCGCAGGCGAATCCCCCGCGGCGTTCCAGGCGCGGCTGGATTTGGCTGGTACTGCTGGCCGCGGCTGCCATCGCAGCCTATTATTATTGGCCCAAAGGCGATGGCGCATCCGGCGCCACGGCCACCCCTACCGGTGGCGCAAGCGGCAAAAAAGGCGGCCGCGGCGGTGGTATTCCTCCGGTAGTCGTCAGCAAGGCTACCCGCGGCAATATCGGCGTCTATTTCACCGGTCTCGGAAACGTCACCCCCATCTATACCGTCACCGAGCATACGCTCGTCAACGGCCAGTTGATGAACGTGTTCTTCAAGGAAGGCGACACGGTTCAAAAGGACCAGCAGTTGGCCCAGATCGATCCACGCCCTTACCAGGTGCAATTGGAGCAGGCGGAAGGACAATTGGTGCACGACCAGGCGCTGCTCGACAACGCCCGCGTGGATCAAAAACGCTACGAAACCCTGCTCGCTCAAAATGCCGTCCCCGAACAGACGCTGGCCACCCAGAAGGCGCTGGTGGCGCAGTACGAAGGTACCGTGAAGGCAGATCAAGGCATGATCGATAGCGCCAAGTTGAACCTGGTTTACTGTGATATCAGGGCCAAAATCACCGGCCGTGTCGGCTTGCGCCTCGTCGATCCCGGCAATATTGTCCATGCTACCGATAGCAACGGGCTGCTGGTCATTACCCAGGTCGACCCCATCAGCATCATTTTCACGGTCGCCGAGGGCCGGTTGCCCGCCGTGATGGACAAACTTCGCCAGCATCAGACCCTGCGCGTGGATGCCTACAATGCCGATGAGAGCAAGAAACTGGCCACCGGAACCCTCACCACCATCGATAACCAGATCGACCAGACCACCGGCTCGGTGCGCCTGCGCGCGACCTTCGATAACAAGGACAACGTGCTGTTCCCCAACGAAATGGTCAACGCCCGCCTGCTCGTCGAGGAAAAGCGTAACGTGGTTCTGCTCAGTACCGCGGCCGTGCAGCGCACCACCAACTCGCAATACGTCTTCCTGGTAAAGCCGGACAATACCGTCACCGTGCGGACCATTGCCGTGGGCACCACCGAAGGCGATCAAACCGAAATCACATCGGGTCTGGCCGCCGGGGATGTAGTCGTCATGACCGGCGTGGATAAACTGAATGAAGGCACCAAAGTGAACCCGCAATTCGCCAATGCACAGGGACAGGGGCGCGGCGGCGCAGGCGCCGGCAACGCTCCCGCCGGAACTCCCGGAACTCCCGCCGCCAATGCTCCCAGCGGCACGGGAAGCAAGAAGGGCGCCGGTTCCGGGCCCAAGCAGGCGGGCGGAGGCAAGAGCAAACCGTGAGCCCGTCCCGGACATTCATCCTCCGGCCGGTCGCGACATCGCTATTGATGGTGGGGATTATGCTGGCCGGCGGCGTCGCTTATAAGCAGTTGCCGGTTTCGGCCCTGCCGGAAGTCGATTACCCCACCATTTTGGTCACGACCTTCTACCCCGGCGCCAATCCGGACGTCATGGCATCTTCGGTGACCGCTCCCCTCGAACGCCAGTTCGGCCAGGTCCCCGGCCTCCAGCAGATGACCTCGACCAGCTCCGATGGCAGCTCCGTCATCACCCTGCAATTCACCCTCGCGCTTAGTATCGACGTCGCCGAGCAGGAAGTGCAGCAGTCCATCAACGCTTCCGGAACCTTCCTGCCGTCCGATCTCCCGACGCCTCCCATTTACAGTAAAACCAACCCCGCCGATACCCCCATCCTGACGCTGGCGCTGACTTCCAAGACCCTCCCGCTTTCCAAGGTGGAAGACCTCGCCGATACGCGCCTCGCGCCTAAGATTTCGCAGTTGCCGGGCGTCGGCCTGGTCTCCATCAGCGGCGGTCAAAAACCCGCCGTCCGCATTCAGGCCAACCCTACCCAGTTGGCTTCTTACGGCCTCAATCTGGAAGATATCCGCAGCGGCATCGTGGCCGCCAATGTCAATCAGGCCAAGGGCAATTTCGATGGCGCCCACCAGGCCTATCAGATCGCCTCCAACGATCAGTTGCTCTCCAGCGCCGACTACGCGCCCCTGGTCATCGCCTATCGCAACGGCGCGCCCGTCAAGCTGAGCGACATCGCCACCGTGAAAGACGACGCCGAGAACATCCGCCAGGCCGCCTGGATGAACGACGTTCCCGCCGTCATCATGAATATCCAGCGGCAGCCCGGCGCCAACATTATTTCGGTGGTGGACCGCATCAAGAACCTTCTGCCGCAGCTCACCACCACCCTGCCCAGCTCCGTGGACGTGGAAATCCTGACGGACCGCACCACCACCATCCGCGCCTCCGTGGAAGACGTCCAGTTCGAATTGCTGCTCACCATCGCGCTGGTGGTCATGGTGATTTTTCTATTCCTCAGAAATCTCTCCGCCACCGTCATTCCCAGCGTGGCCGTGCCGCTCTCCATCGTGGGCACCTTCGGGGTGATGTACCTGCTCGGCTATAGCCTCAACAACCTCACCCTCATGGCCCTCACCATTTCGACCGGCTTTGTCGTCGACGACGCCATCGTCATGATCGAAAACATCATGCGCTACATCGAGGAGGGCCAGTCGCCGCTGCAGGCGGCTTTGCGGGGGTCGGCGCAGATCGGCTTCACCATCATTTCGCTCACCATCTCGCTCATCGCCGTGCTCATTCCGCTGCTATTCATGGGCGATATCGTGGGCCGCCTCTTTCGCGAATTCGCCGTTACCCTGGCGGTCACCATTCTGGTGTCGGCGGTGGTCTCCCTCACCCTCACCCCCATGATGTCGTCGAAGCTGCTGCGGCATACCCCGGAAGCCGAGCAAGGCCGCTTTTACCGCATGTCCGAGCACGCCTTCAATTCCATCATCGCCTTCTACGGCACGACCCTGCGCTTCGTGCTGCGCTTCCAGACCGTCACTCTCCTGATTGCCATCGGCACCCTGGGCATGACCATTCTGCAGTTCATCTGGATTCCCAAAGGCTTCTTCCCCATTCAGGATACGGGCGTGATTCAGGGCGTTTCCGAAGCCGCCCAGACGGTCTCCTTCGACGAGATGAGCCGCCTGCAGCAGAGCATCGCGTCCATCATTCTGAAGGACCCGTCGGTCGCCAACCTGGAATCCTTCATCGGCATCGATGGCACCAACACCACCCTCAACAGCGGCCGCATCCTCATCAACCTGAAGCCGCTGGACGAACGGAAAATCAACGCCAGCGACGTCATCCGCCGCCTCCAGCCGGAGCTCGAGAACGTGCCCGGCATCACCCTCTTCATGCAGCCGGTGCAGGATCTGACTATCGAAGACCGCGTCAGCCGCACCCAGTTCCAATACACCCTGGAAGACCCCAGCGCCGACGAGCTCAACGTGTACGCATCGCGCATGCTGGAAAAACTGCGCGAGCTGCCGGAACTTCGCGATGTGGCCAGCGATCAGCAGGTTTCGGGATTGCGCGCCAAGCTGATCGTGGACCGCGCCACCGCCGCGCGCCTGGGCATCACCGCTTCCACCATCGACCAGACCCTCTACGATGCCTACGGCCAGCGTGAAATCTCCACCATGTTCACGCAGTTGAACCAATACCATGTGGTGCTGGAGGTCAAGCCGAGGTTCGATAAGAACCCGCTGGATCTGCGCGATCTCTTCATCCGCACGGGCATGGCGGCAAGCGCCGGCGGCCTGGTATCCGGCGGATCGTCCTCCAGTTCCATCTCCACCGGCCCGGTCAGCTCCACTCCCGGTTCCGCCAGCACCAATACCGGCAGCTCCTCGACCTCGGGCGGCAGCGCCGCCAGTTCCGTTTTCGGCATCGCGCCGCAATCCAACGCCATCTACGCGAATGGCGGCCAGGTGCCCCTCAGCGCTTTCGCCCACGTCGAGATGTCCTCCGCGCCCATCACCGTGAACCACCAGGGCCAGTTCCCCGTAACTACCCTTTCCTTCAACCTGGCTCCCAATGCGTCGCTGGGCGATGCCGTGGACGCCGTCAATCGCGTGAAGGACGAAATCGGACTGCCCGCCAGCATCCAGGGCGCTTTCCAGGGCACCGCCCAGGCGTTCCAGGCTTCGCTGGCCAACGAGCCGGTTCTGATTCTGGCCGCGCTCATCACCGTCTATATCGTCCTCGGAGTGCTCTACGAGAGCTACATCCATCCCATCACCATTATTTCCACGCTGCCCTCGGCGGGCGTGGGCGCGCTGCTCGCCCTCCACATCTGCGGGCAGGATTTCAGCGTCATCGCGCTCATAGGGATTGTGCTTCTGATCGGCATCGTGAAGAAGAACGCCATCATGATGATCGATTTCGCCCTGGAAGCCGAGCGCAAGGAAGGCATGACCCCGTACGACGCCATTTACAACGCCTGCCTGCTGCGCTTCCGCCCCATCATGATGACCACCATGGCCGCGCTCCTGGGCGGCGTTCCGCTGGCCTTCGGCACCGGAACCGGCTCGGAGCTGCGCAGACCGCTCGGCATTACCATCATCGGCGGCCTGATCTTCAGCCAGATGCTGACGCTCTACACCACCCCGGTGATCTATCTCTGGTTCGAGCGCCTGGCGCGCCGTTTCTCGCGCAAGCGTGAAACCGAGTTCGATGCCGGCGCCGAGACCGTTCCGGTGCGGTAGCTATGAATATCTCCGAGCCGTTCATTCGCCGGCCCGTCGCGACCACCCTGCTGTTGATCGCCATCGCGCTGGCCGGCGCCACGGCCTTCCGGCTGCTCCCGGTTTCGCCGTTGCCGCAAGTCGATTTTCCCACCATTTCGGTGAACGCCAACCTGCCCGGCGCCAGCCCCGAAACCATGGCTTCCTCCGTGGCCACGCCCCTCGAACGCCAGTTCGGACGCATCGCTTCCGTTACCGAAATGACCTCTTCGAGTTCCCTCGGTTCCACCAGCATCACCCTGCAATTCGACCTCAACCGCAATATCGACGCCGCCGCCCGCGACGTGCAGGCCGCCATCGCCGCCGCCCGCGGCTATCTCCCCACCAACCTGCCGAGCAATCCCAACTATCGCAAGGTCAACCCCGCCGATTCCCCCATCTTCATGCTGGCCCTGACCAGCGACATCCTGGCGAAGGCGCAGATCTACGATGCCGCTTCCACCATCATGGCCCAGAAACTGGCGCAGGTCACCGGCGTCGGCCAGGTCAGCGTCGGCGGAAGTTCTCTGCCCAGCGTCCGCGTGGAGGTCAACCCCACCCAGTTGAACAAATACGGAATCGGCCTCGAACAGGTCCGCTCGACTCTTGCCGCCGCCAACGCGAATACTCCCAAAGGCCATTTTTCCGACGGCCAGCGCATGTGGGAAGTCGGCGCCAACGACCAGATTTTCCACGCCGTGGATTACCGGCCTCTGCTGGTCGCATATAAGAACGGCGCCGCGGTCAGACTTACGGACGTGGCCGACGTCATCGATTCCGTCGAAAACGTCGAGAATGCCGGCTACGCCAACAACAAACCTTCCGTTCTCATCATCATCAGCCGCCAGCCCGGCGCCAACATCATCGATACCGTGGATCGCCTGCGCGCCATGCTTCCGCAGCTTAAAGCGGCCATTCCGCAGAGCATCGACATGCAGATCGCCATGGATCAGACCGTGACCATCCGCGCCAGCGTGCACGATGTCGAGCGCACCCTGCTGATCTCCATCCTGCTGGTGATTCTGGTGGTCTTCGTTTTTCTGCGCAACGTCCGCTCCACCTTCATTCCCAGCATCGCCGTTCCCGTCTCCCTGGTCGGCACCTTCGGCGTGATGTACCTGCTGAACTTCAGTCTGGACAACCTGTCCCTGATGGCCCTCACCATCTCCACCGGTTTCGTGGTGGACGACGCCATCGTGGTGATCGAAAACATCAGCCGCTACCTGGAACAGGGGATGAATCCGTTTCACGCCGCATTGAAAGGCGCTTCGGAAATCGGCTTCACCGTCCTCACCATCAGCATCTCCCTGGTGGCCGTATTCATTCCCCTGCTGCTGATGGGCGGCATCGTGGGCCGCCTGTTCCGCGAATTCGCCGTCACCCTCTCGATTGCCATTGTCGTTTCCATGGTCGTTTCGCTGACCGCGACTCCCATGATGTGCGCCCATCTCCTGCGCACGCACGTGGCGCACGGCTGGCTCTACCGCACCACCGAGCGCGCCTTCACCTGGATCGTGAATACCTACGGCCGCACGCTTTCCATCGTGCTGCGGCATTCCTTCATCACTCTCCTGGTCCTGCTCGCGACCATCGCCTTGAACGTTCGTCTTTTTATCAAAGTTCCCAAGGGCTTTTTCCCGCAGCAGGATAACGGCCGCATGATGGGTTCGATCCTGGCCGATCAGGATACCTCGTTCCAGGCCATGGATCGAATCCTGCGGCAGATGATCCGCATCGTCGCGGCCGACCCGGCGGTGGAAACCGTCCAGGGTTTCACCGGCGGCGGCACCCTCAACAATGCCCGCATGTTCGTGCTCCTGAAACCGCTCAGCGAGCGCAAAATCACGGTCGACCTGGTAATGGCCCGCCTGCGCCCCAAAATGGCGCGCGTCCCCGGCGCGACCCTTTACCTCCAGGCGTCGCAGGACGTGCGCGTAGGCGGCCGCTCGAGCGCCGCCCTGTATCAGTTCTCCATGCGCGGCGACAACGTCGAGGACCTCATCACCTACGCCCCCCAAATGTACGACGAGCTGCGCAAGATCCCCATCATCGCCGACGTCAATAGCGACCAGCAGAACCGCGGCTTGCAGATGAATGTCATCTACGACCGCCCCACCGCCGCGCGCTTCGGCATTTCGCCCCAGCTCATCGATAACACCCTCTACGACGCTTTTGGCCAGCGCCAGGTCTCCGTGATGTACACCTCGCTGAATCAGTACCACGTGGTGTTGGCGGTCAAACCCGAGTTCTGGCAGGACCCGCAATTCTTGAGCCAGATCTATGTCTCTTCGCCCTCCGGATCGCAGGTGCCCTTAAGCGCCATCGCCACCTATCAACCCACCGTTGCCCCGCTCTCGGTCAACCACCAGGGCCTGTTTCCCGCCGTGACCATCTCCTTCAACCTCCAACCCGGCGTCGCCCTCGGCGATGCCGTCACCGCCATCCTCCAATCCGCGCAAAAAGTGGGCCTCCCGCCCACCATCCAGACCATGTTCGCCGGCACCGCCCAGGCCTACCAGGATTCCCTGGGCAGCGAGCCCATCCTCATCGCTTTCGCGCTCATCACCGTTTATCTCGTCCTGGGCATCCTGTACGAAAGTTACGTTCACCCCGTCACCATTCTCTCCACTCTTCCTTCCGCCGGCGTGGGCGCGCTGCTGGCTCTGATGATCACCAAGACCGATCTCAGCGTCATCGCCATCATCGGCATCATTCTGTTGATCGGCCTCGTCAAGAAGAACGCCATCATGATGATCGATTTCGCGCTGGCCGCCGAGCGCCTGGAAGGCAAGAGTTCCCGCGATTCCATCTTTGAAGCCTGCATGCTGCGCTTCCGCCCCATCATCATGACCACCATGGCCGCCATGCTGGGCGCCGTCCCCCTGGCCATCGGCAGCGGAACCGGCAGCGAGTTGCGCCGCCCCCTCGGTATCACCATCATCGGCGGCCTGATCGTCAGCCAGATGCTGACCTTGTATACGACTCCCGTGGTATACCTCTATTTCGACCGGCTGCAGCACTGGTGGAGCGATCTACGCCACCGCCGCCGCCGGTCCCAGGAGCAATTGCCATCCGAGGTCTGAGATTGACACATCACGAAACCAGCGCCGCTTCCCGCCGTTATCCGCCTGCGCTCGCGCTCCCGCTCGCCGCGGCGATGTTGTTCTCCGCCGGCTGCATGGTCGGCCCCAATTACAAGCGCCCCGCCGCGCCCGTCCCGCCGGCTTTCAAGGAATTGCCGCCCTCCGGAGCGCAGGACGGCTGGAAAGAGGCCACCCCCAGCGATGCCCTGATCAAGGGCAAATGGTGGGAGATTTATAACGATCCCGCCCTCAACGCCCTGGAAGAGCAAGTCGCCATCGACAATCAGAACGTCCTGCTGGCCGAAGCCAACTACCGCGAAGCCAAAGCCGCCGTGCGCGTGGCCCGCTCCGCTTTGTTCCCCAGCATTACCACCGGGCCTTCCCTCACCGAACAGCGCAGCGCCTCCACCCTCTCCACCTACACCAGCTACAACTTGCCGGTTGACGCCAGTTGGTCGCCCGATCTCTGGGGCAGCATCCGGCGCAGTGTTACCGCCAGCTCCGAAACCGCGCAGGCCTCCGCCGCGCAACTCGAAAACGCGCGCCTGCTCTACCAGGCCACCCTCGCCGAAGACTACTTCAGCCTGCACGGTCTCGACAGCGAATACGAATTGCTGGACCGCACCGCCAAGTCCTACGAGGAATACCTGACGCTTACGCGCAACCGCTATGCCGGCGGTGTCGCCAGCGACCTGGACGTCGCCCAGGCCGAATCGCAGCTTTACGCCACGCAAACCAGCTTGCAGGACCTGGGCGTGGCGCGCGCCCAATACGAGCATGCCATCGCCGTTTTGACCGGCAGGCCTCCCGCCGCGCTCAACATTCCCGCGCTGGTGCTCAAAACCCCTCCGCCGCCCATCCCCGTGGCGCTGCCCTCCACGCTCCTCGAACGCCGCCCCGATATCGCCGTCGCCGAACGTCAGATGGCCGCCGCCAACGAACAAATCGGCATCGCCACCGCCGCCTATTACCCCACGCTCAACCTGGCCGGTGCCGTAGGCTTGGCCGCCTCTAACTTCACCAGTTGGCCTGCCCGGTTCTTCTCGGTGGGGCCGTCTGTCGCCGAAACCATCTTCGATGCCGGCCGCCGCCGCGGTCAGTTGGTGGAGGCCCAGGCGGCCTTCGATGCAATCATCGCCACTTACCGCCAGACCGTGCTCACCGCTTTCCAGCAGGTGGAAGACGAACTGGCCGCCCTGCGCATCCTCGCCGGAGAAGCCACCACGGTCGAAAAGAGCGTCTCTTCCTCCGAGCGCGCCCTCACCCTCTCCACCGCTCAGTACAAGGCCGGAACCACCGACTACCTCACCGTGATCACCGCCCAAGCTACCGCCTTGAACGCCGAAATCACCGCCGTCAACCTGCTCACGCGCCGCATTGTCGCCAGCGTCACCCTGGTGCAGGCCCTCGGCGGAGGCTGGGACGCCTCCGAACTGCCTACCGTCAAGGACGTGCAAGCTAAAAGCAACACCGGCAACTGACCTCCATTTCCCGCCGGTACCGCTGCCGTGGTGGCAGCCAAAGCTGGTCCGTTAAGGTTAAGCGGCGCCCGGCGCCTTCACCCGCCCCGCCCGCTCCCTTGCGCCAAGCCACTCACTTCACGCTCGAAACTTCTATGGCAAAATTCGACACTGTGCTGATTATCCACGCCCTTACCCTTCTGGCACATAAATTGCCCTTTTGATCCCCTTCGATGATTTTTGCACCGGCTCCTGCGTAACTTCACCCAGCCGGTGGAAGGGACGGCATTGCATGACGACAGCCGCTGTCGACAAAACGACCGAGTATCTCCGCGCGCTTCCCGGAGATGACGTCCGCCAGATCCTCTGGCGCTTCGCGGATCGGTTCGATCTGCAAATGCTGGTCCAGTCCGTCCGCTCCGTCGCCCGCGGCCCCGTCGCCCGCCTGGTGGCGCAAGGCGCGCGCAATACTCACGAATGGACCGAAGGCAAACAGGCGCTGCTCCACGCGTTCGACGAATCCGGCATCACCGCCATCTTCATGGAACCTTCCCAGGGCGGCTTTATCGAAGGTCCCAAAAACCTGGCGCTGGCGCTGGTGGCGTTCGAACTGGCTTGGGTGGACGCCGGCGCCGCCACCGGCAGCCTGGCCGGATGCCTGGCGCTTTCCCCCATCAAGGAGCGCGGGACTCCCCAGCAGCGCGACTATTATATGAGCCGCTGCGCCCCGCCCCAGCCCGGCGAGGACCGCAAGCCCTGGCGCGGCTCCTTCTGCCTCACCGAACCCATCCCTTATGTCGGCGTCGAAACCGGCATGCTCGGCGGCAAGGTCGCCGTCGCCGAGTGGAACGAAGGCGCCGAGCCCCTCCTGCAAGTCGATAAGCGCGGCCGCTTCATCACCAACATGGGGTTCGCCAACTTCGTCACCGCCGCCGTGGAATCGGCCGACCCGCGCATCAAGGGCACCTGCATGGTCATTCTCGAAGAGACCGACCCCGGCATCTTCGATCGCGGCACTCCCACCCGCAAGCTCGTCCATCAGCTCTCCTCCACGCGCGACCCCGTCTTCAGCCTGAAAGTCCCCGCCAGCCGCATCATCGGCGGCTACACCGTCAAGGACGGCGTCATCGTTCCGCGCTACAGCCACGGCGAAATCATCGAGGCCGTCTTCCGCCGCACCCGCGTCACCGTGGCCATCATGACCTCAGCCAAGCTGCTCTCGGCCGTCGAACCCGTCATCCGCTACGCGCGCGGCCGCTTCCGCGGTGGCTCCATCGCTACCCCCGGCTCGCCCCGTTATGAGCTGGGCCTCCAGCTCAAGCAGGACGTGGTGCATCGCCTGGTGGACGTGTGGGCCACCGGCGAAGCCAGCGCCTCGCTGGGCTTCGAAGCCGCCCGCGTTTTCGACCGCCTCGACCCTCTCGAACAGCCCAAAATCGACGTTTTCGCCGCCCGCGGCATCACCGGCGGCACGGCCCTGGTCAAAGCCATGCGCCAGGTGCAGAAGGACGCCGTCGAGCATCTCCATGGCAAGCGCCCCGAACTCGCCGGAGATCCGCTCGTCCAATATGCCCTCCTGGATTCCGTCGCCAACGTCTTCTGTCCCGCCTGCAAGTTGTGGAACACCGGCCACGGCGCCACCATGATGCGCGAAGCCGTCAGCCTCATGGGCGGCTATGGCATTACCGAAGATTGCCCCGGCTTCCTCGGCCACAAGTGGATGGACGCGCAGCTCGAAGCCACTTACGAAGGCCCGGAAGCCGTGCAGCGCCGCCAGTTGAGCGTCACCATGACCGACGAGCTGTTCCTCGCGCAGTTCCGCCAATGGATCCGCGACATGCGGCTCATCGCCAACGACCGCCCCGGAACCGGCGCCTGCTCGCTCGCTACCGCCATGCAGATGTGGCTGTGGACCCTCCATCATCTGCAAAAGGCCAAAGATGCCGACGGCGCCAAACTCTACCAGGGCGCGCGCCAGGGCGTTACCTTCCCGCTGGCCGATGCGCTCTGTTGGCTGCTCGCGTCGCGCTGCCAGATCCTCGATCTGCTCGAACTGGAAAAGCAAGGTCCCGCCAACCCCGCGCTGGCCGATGGCCTGCCCGGCCTGACGGCGTTCCTGACCGACCTCTGCCACGTGCAATCCGCGCGCGCCGCGGGCGAAGTGGGCCGCATCTGCGCCGAGCTCCTGTTCGGCTATAACCGCCATCCCGCCTGGGACACCGAAGGCTGCGCCACCTGCTACCAGGCCGATGACCTGGACGCCATGGAATCCCTCATCCCCGGCATCGCCAGCCTGGCCCGCGGCTATAGCGACGTCATCGAGCACGATGGCTCCCACCCCCCCAAAGCCGGCCCCTGCGCGCGCTTCGATGGCCTCGACCAGTTCTCCCGCCTGCGCGTTCGCCTGGATGGCTGCCTTACCGGCTCCGGGCTCGCCAAGGATCGCGCCGCCGAAGCCCTCACCAAAGTCATGATCCCCGAAGCCCTGGACTACCCCGCATGAAGACGGTCGAGGTGGGGCAGGATGTCATCCTGCGGACCGATTGCCAATCGGTCCAGCCGGGCGCAGCCCGGCCAGGGCGGGTTAGCAACCTGTCCCACAGCGCGAAGCGGCTGAGCCGTGACCGTAAGGAAACGGTGCGGAGGGCCGGCCTATGAACCCTCCCGGCCGCCAGAGCATGAATGCCGACATCGTCTGCGTCGGCTTCGGTCCCGCCAGCGCCGGTTTCCTGTCCACCCTCTCGCAGCACCTGGTCCGCCCGGACGGCATGCCCGCCATCGATAGCCCTTCGGCTCCCGGCCTTCCCTTGCAGGTGCTGTGCTACGAGCGCGCCGACGATATCGGCTTCGGCGTCTCCGGCCTGGTCACGCGCGCCCGCGGCATCCGCGCCACCCTTCCCAACCTCGATCCCAGCCGCATTCCCATGGCCGCGCCCGTCACCCAGGAACGCCTCGTCTACCTGCTCGACCCCATCGGCGCCAGCCGCCGCTCGCCGCTTGTCAAGCTGGGAGACGCCGCCCTGCGCGCCCTGCGCCTGCATCGCCAATACGGCGTCGAGCTGCCCTACGTCCCCCCGTTCCTGCATAAGACCGGCGGCCTGGTGATGTCGCTCGGCCAGTTCCTGCAGTTCGTCGGAGCCGAGTTGATGGGCTCGGGCACCGTGCAGATCTGGCCCGGCGTTCCGGTGGCCGGCGCCCTCATTGACGACGATGGCGAGCGCGTCCTGGGCATTCGCCTGGCCGACCAGGGCGTCGATCGCGACGGCCGGCCCGAGGCCAACTTTCTCCCCGGCATGGACATCCATGCCCCCCTCACCGTGGTCGCCGATGGCCCCGTGGGCGCGGTGGGCCGCCAGCTCGATGCGCAATTCGGCCTTCCCCCCGATCACCATCAGCACGAGTGGGCCCTCGGCATGAAATTTGTGGTCGATCTGCCCGCCGATACCCCTCTCGAACCCGGCACCGTCTACCACACTTTCGGCTATCCCGAGCCCGAGATCTTCGGCTTCTTCTACGTGCATCCGGACCGCGTGGCCACCGTCGGCATCTTTGTCCCTTCCTGGTTCCGCAGCCCCATGCGCACCGTTTACCGCTACTTGCAGCACTACCTGCTGCATCCCTATTTGTGGCGCTATCTGCGCGGCGCGAAGCTGCGTTCCTGGGGCGCCAAGAGTTTGCAGGAATCCGGCCGCCGCGGCGAGCCGCTGCTCGTCGGCGAAGGCTACGCCCGCATCGGCGAAGGCTCCGGCAGCACCAACGTCCTCACCGGTTCGGGCGTGGACGAGGCCTGGACCACCGGCTCACAGCTTGCCGAAGCCGTCGTCGAACTGCTCCAGGCCGGGCAATCGCTCAGCCGCGAAAACCTCCAGCGCACCTACGTCGCGCGCCGCCGCGCCAGTTGGGTCGAGGAAGAAGGCCGCATCGCCGAAAAAGCGCGCGACGGTTTTCACCGGGGAATCGTTCCCGGCCTGCTCGGCATGGCGCTGGCCGGTTTTACCAAGGGCCGGCATTGGATCAAGGGCGAGCCGCGCCTCATGCCGGACCCCGCTCAATACTACCGCCGCCGCATCCCCGCGCCGGAGCTCGACCGCATTCTCGACGATTGCCTGGCGCGCGGCGTCTCCTCTCACGACGCCCTCATGGATCGCTCGGGCTGGCCCGCCATTCCGTACGATCGCCAGTTGCTCGTCACCCACCAGGACGCGCTCCTGCTGGGCGGCAAGGTGCAGGCGCCGCCCGGCTTCGCCGACCACGTGCGCTTCGTCTATCCCGATTTCTGCGAGCGCTGCGTCACCCGGCTGTGCGTCGAAATGTGCTCGGGCCAGGCCCTCGTCCCCGGCCCCGGCGGCATCCCTGTCTTCGACCGCGAAAAATGCGTCCACTGCGGCGCCTGCCTCTGGAACTGTACGGCGCCCCTCGAAGACGATCCGCTGCGCAGCAACGTTTCCTTCCGCGCCGGCGCCGGCGGACTCCATTCCACCGAGAACTGATTGACATTCGCCATGACCACACCATTCCAAATCGTAGTTTGCGGGAGCATCGTTCCCGACCCTCTGCAAACTCTCGAACCCATCGCCGGACCTGCCGGTCCCGCTCTCAAAAACGAGATGATGCTGCCCGCCATCCTGGACCCTTGGGCCGGCCACGCGCTCTTCGAAGCCGCCAATCTGGCGCGCGCCGCCGCCGGAACCAAAGTCTGGCTGGCCGCGCTCGGACCCAAAGCCAAGCTGCAGCAGGTCATGATGACCGTGGCGCAGAAGGCCCCCTTTGAGCTGCTGGCGCTCGATGGCCCCAGCTCCGGCTTCGCCGATTCCTTCGAAACCGCCGCCGCGCTGGCCGCCGGCATCGAAACGATTCCCGGCTTGGATCGCGCCCGCCTGCTGCTCTTCGGCGGTTGGGAATCGGCTTCCCGCGGCGCCGGCGCCACGTTGCAGATGACCGGCGAGCGGCTGGGCATCACCGAGCAGTTCCAGGGCGTCGACCGTCTCACCGTGCGCGGCGACGGCAGCCTGGAAATTCTGGAGCGCATCGAAGCCGGCCGCCACCAGGTTTCCGTCTGCTCCGCCCCGCCCGCCGTGCTCGGCTGGGCCACCGGCTATCTGCCGGACCCGCGCAGCAACCCGCAAGTGGGGATGGCCAACATGCGCACCATCATGCCCGCCCTGCAGCGCGCCAAGGCCGCGCCGGTCCCCAGCGCCGGCCTGTCGTTCGTCTCCGTCAGCCTGCCCAAACAGCAAAGGGAAACCCGCATCGTGAAGAACATGCCGCCCGAGGAAATCGCGCGCGAAATCGCCGCCTGGATCGCCGAGGACTGATATGCAAAAGACTCCCACCATGGCGATGCGCTTCGTCCGCGCCACAAGCCGCGCCCGAATTGCGAAGAACTGACATGGAAGATATTCTCCTTCTCCTCCACACCGAACCCGATGGCACACTAGCCAAACCCGCCCTGGAAGCGCTCGCCGCTGCGCTGGCCTTAGCTGGTGAGTTGACCGTGGGGATCTCCGGCGCTAACGTCGCAATCGCCGCCGGCCAGATCGCCGCCTGCGGAGCCGCCCGCATCCTCGCGGTCGCCGGCGAAGCATTCTCGCAGCCGCGCTACGCCACCGATGCCGCCGCCGCCGAAGCCCTCTGCCGCGCCGCCGCGCCCACGCTCGTCCTCGCGCCCTCCACCTCGCGCTGGTCACGCGCGCTTCCCGGCGTGGCTCAACGTCTGGGTGGACGCGTGGACACCCACGCCACCGGCATCGCTCTGCGCGACGGCGTTCCCGCCGTCCATCGCTGGTTCTACCGCCAGCGCATCGAAGCCGTGCTCACCCGCGCGCAGCGCCCGTGGTTCGTGCTGCTGGACCAAGGCTGCACCGCTCCCTGGAACGCGCCGGCCGGCGAAGCCAGGTTCGAAATCGTCCCCCTCGATCCGCCCGCTACCCGCACCACCGTCACCGGCATACAAGCCCCGCCCGCCGACGAGCAGACCATCCGCCCCGACGCCAAACTGCTCTTCGTGGCCGGCGCCGGCTGGACCAAGAAACAGGCCGATGGCGCCGTTCATGCCGCCGAAGCCGAGCAGTTGATTTTGGGTTTCCTGCGCACCTCGCAAGCCTCGCTGGGCGGCAGCAAGAGCCTGGTGGATCTCTCCGGCGAAGGCGAAACCGTGCTCAAATGCATGACTCACCTCAACCAGATCGGCCAGACCGGCGCCACCCCCCGCCACCCCAAGGGACTCTCCACCTGCTGTCACGGCGAAGAGCCCCACACCGTCGGCTGGCGCTTCGTGAATCAGCGCCGCGCCATCAACCTCGATCCCAACTGCGGCTGGGCGCGCGGCAAAGCCGACGTCCTTTATGTGGCCGATGCCTTCGAAGTCATGCGGAAATTGCTATAAGGAATTCACCGCAGAGACACAGAGAACGGATGAGAAGCGCAGAGAAGAAACTCCAATTCGATTTTTCTCTGCGAATCTCTCTTTGTTTCTCTGCGTCTCTGCGGTGAGAAAAAGCCTCACCCTCAGAACGACCACAGCAAGCTCGTGTACCCCGCGTGCGCGTTGTAGTTCTGGTCGTATCCCAGCAAGTGAAACTGCTCGCCATATCCATAGAACTGGTACCCGGCGTTCCATCGCACTTTGGGCGAGATGCGCACCGAAAGGCGCGCCAGCGGCGATTGATACGTCAGCGGAAACGTCTGCACGCCGCCGAGCAACGCCTGCACCGCGTTCGTCGTTCCCGCCGGAACGGCGCTTGCCCGGCCATCCCCCACATCCTTGGTGATGCTGTAACCCACATACACATCCACGCGCCGCGCGAGCGCGAACCGGATTCCCAAGTTGCCCGCGTGGATGTTACTCACATACAACGACGAATAACCGGTCTGTAACTGCGGTGACAAGATCCCGGCGAAAAATTGCAGGCTGCTGGCCGTATCCAGGTGCAGCTTGTTATACGTGGCGTCGATGGAGAACCAATCCCGCGGACTCCAGGATGCCGACCCGCTGTAAGTGCGCGAATGCGAGCTATAGTAAGTCAGCGAGAGTGGAGCGTTCAGGTTATACACTTGCCGGTATTCGCCCGCCGTCTGCAACCGCCGCGTGCGGTATTGCACGCGCCCGTTGAGTGCGTGGTAATTGGCGTCGCTGATCGGATCGAGCGGCTTGCTGGTGCGGCCCACTTCCCCATCCAGGGTAATCGTCAGTGGCTTGGCCGGCCGCAGCCGCACCCCCAGCCGGCCTTCGTTCAAATGGCTTTCCTGCGCATACGAATCGCTGAACGCCGTTCCGGGAATCGAAGGCAGCGCCGACGCGTCGGTCTCCGTGATCCGCCGCTCCGAATAGTCATATCCGGCGAAGAACCCGATCCAGTTTCTCCAGCGGTACTGGATATCGGTATTGTTGGCGATGGTGCGCACCCCCAGGAAGGCAAACGCAAACGTAGCCGCCAGTCCCGTGCCGTTGTCGTACTCCGAGTAATAGTTGTCCCCGGAGATTCGCAGGTTATGCACGCTGGTGCTGTTGACGATGGTCAGGTTGTCCAGTGGAAACAGGCTGACATTGAAATCTCCCGCCAGATCGGGCCGTTGCCCGTTGCCGCTGACGGAAACCTGCTGGTTGGCCGTGGCGCCGAAGCGGCTGGTCCCGGTGGCGGATTGGTCCAGCGCGAAATCGCCATGGCCCGCCACGTACGTCATGCGCGCATTCACCGCCCAAAGCTTGCGCCGCGTGAAGAGATTCCCCAGCCAGCCCGGATTGGCGCCGTGGGCCGGCTGGCTGCTCTGGAAGTGCGTGAGCGCCCCCAGATCGTTCTGCGTGCCGGCTGCCTCCAGGCCGTTGAATGCGTCGCTGGGGTTGTCCCGGTAGAAGTCCCAGGTGTGCCGCGCGATGAACGTGAAGCCGGCGAAGGTGGCTCGCAGCCCCAGCCGGTATTCGTTCCATTGCCGGTTGACGTTCTCGAATACCGGAAAGGCCGAGCTGCGCGTATCGAACTCCTGCGCGGTGGTGAGCGCCGGTCCGCTCTGCGTATTGCGGCTGTAGCCCAGGTCGATCTGGAAATGGCCCTGCGGAAACAGCGTCAGGTCGTGGTCCTGCAGGTGGCGCGTGGTGTCCATCAGGTGCGCCCCGCCGGAGACGTCCAGGCCGGGATTGTAAAAGTCGTCCAGCCGCCACGTCATATCGTATTCGTACAGGCCGTTTTTACGCACCCGCAGGGTCGCCGCCTGGTACGGGTCGTTGCCGAGGCCTGTGGTGTTGAGCACGATCTCGTCGAAGAAGCGGCCGTGGCCGTCGCGCGATTCCACCGTCAGGCTGCTGCCCAACAGGCGCAGCCCGTTGCCGTAATTCACGTCGCTGCGGTACATTCCCAGGTCGCCTCCCACCAGGCTCCAGCGGTAGCCGGTCTCGAAAGAGTTGGTGATGTTATAGTCGCCCGCGTTTTCGCCGCGCGCCGAACCCACCGCGTCGGGCGTGGGCGCCACCACCTGCTGCGCCTGCAGCGAGCCGGCCGCCGCGATAAGGAACGTCGTGAGGAAACAGATTCCCTGGCGCATCGTCACCTCAGGAAATACTCGTCGATGTTCGACCCGTGAATCCGCGCATGGCACGTGGTGCACCGCTGGTACTTCGGGTCGAGCAGGTTGTGGGTCGCCGATTGAATGTCAACCCCCTGGTTGCGCGTGCCCGCCCCGCCCCCGTTGTGGCACTCCAGGCAAAGCGTGAACACCACCGGCCGGCGCAGCAGCCGCCCGTTGGTGGAACCGTGCGGATTGTGACAGGTTTCGCAGCCGTCAATGCGCACCGGCGCGTGCTCGAAGACGAAGGGGCCGCGCTTGTCCACGTGGCATTTCAGGCACGGCTCTTCGTTGTTCAAGGCCTGCGCCGCCATGCGCGGCCGGTCCGCCATCCCCCACGTGGCGGCGAACGAGCCGTGCGGGTTATGGCAGTCCGTACAGTTCATGAAGCCTTCGTTCACGCGATGGTGCGAGGGCATTTCGAACTGCGCGCGAATGTTGTTGTGGCAGCCGTAGCACAGCTCCTTCTGCGCCTTGGCCAACAGATATTTGGCGGTGGCGGAGTGGTGAATCGAATGGCAACTGGTGCAGGCTATGTCCGCCAGGGTGTGCTCGCTGCGCCGGATATTGGCCTTGTCGAAATTGGCGGCGTGGCAGGTGAGGCAGTCCGCCAGCACTTGTTTGGGGGTCATCAGGGAAAACGCGTGCGGGATGGTGGTCTTGCCGCCGCGCGCCTCCACGTGCGCCTGGCCGGGCCCATGGCAGCTCTCGCATCCCGTCCGCTGCGGCGGCTCTTTCCCCGAAGCGATGCCGCGGTAATGAGGGTTTTTATAGAAGTTGAACCACACGTCGGCGTGACACGTCTTGCAGACGTTGCTGCCCACGTAGCCGGTTTGCGCCGATGCCATTCCGGCGAGAAATATCGCTGCCCCAACCGCCGTTCGCACGAAACCCCCCGCAATCGCTACTCAGCACATCATACTCACATGGCGAAGCTTCCGGTGAAAGCCCCCCAACAGCAGGACGAGCCACGGCCAATAGGGAACGCACCTGGGGCCGAGCGGATACCCAATACGCTCCCAGACTATGGTAACGACCGCGCCGAACCCGCGGTTGAGGAGACAAGCCAGGATCGCGCCGGCGGCCAGCGAGGTTAGCAGGAACCCGGTTCGGTAATCCTCCAGGAAGCGATACAGGGAAACGAAACCCCGGTTCCAGACGTCGCATGATGCATTGCGGTGGTATTGCGCGGCGAATCGCCGCGTATTACCCTGAGATGATGCGGACCATTTCCCTGAAATTGCCCGACGGTCTACTGGCGCAACTCGACAGTGAGGCCAAGGCGCGGCGGGTAACGAAATCCCAGCTCGTTCGGGAAAGCCTGGAAATAGCGTTGCGCAAGCAATCGCCGGCAGACGCAGTCTCGTGCCACGATCTTGCCCGCGACCTTGCCGGCGCGGTGAAAGGCCTGCCCGAGGATCTCGCCGACAATCCCGAATACCTGGAGGGCTTCGGCCGGTGAAAGGCCCCGCCCTGCTCGATACGGGCCCTTTGGTAAGCTTCCTCGCTGCCGGACTGAGGCATCATTCCTGGACTGTCGAGCAATGGAAACGGCTGCGCCCGCCGCTGTTAACCTGCGAACCCGTCCTTACCGAGGCGGCCTTTCTCCTGAAACGGGAGGGGTGCGAGGCCGACGCTCTTTTCGTCCTGCTGGAGCGGGACGTGATTCGCGTCGCGATCTCCGTGCGGGAGGAGCAGGCCGATCTGCGGGCGCTCCTGCACCGCTATCGCAACAGGCCCATGTCCCTGGCGGATGCCTGCCTGGTCCGGCTCTCGGAGATGCACGCGGCCGGCGAGGTTTTCACGCTGGATTCTGATTTTCGCATCTACCGCCGCCACGGCAACAAAGTCATCCCCGTGCGGATGCCCGATTGAGGCGCTCCCGTTCATGGCGAATGGGCCGCGCCTCCCCATCACAACTTTTTCCTTGCCACGTCCCGATCCGATGCGCCATAGTGAAAGTGGCGTCGGAAATCCGTGTAGAGCGCAACAGAAGGGCCAAAGTCGAAGGCTGTCCCACTCGCGCGCGATCTCTCCGGCGCTGGGGCGTTTTCGATGGCGGACTACCTCTTCTTTACCGAACTGATGTCCATGCCGGTCCTCGACAGCCGGGGCCGCCGCATCGGGCGCGTCAAGGATGCCGCTCTCGTTCCCCTGGCGCATTCCGCCCGCATCGACCGCGTCCTGGTGGGCGGCGGCGATACCTGGCTGACCGTCCGCTACGACCAGATCCGCGCCATCTCGCTCCCCAAGGGCATCTCGCTCAGCGACGAACAGCTCATGCCCTACCATGACGACGAATACATGCTGCGCATCGGCCGCGACCTGCTGGATCAGCAGATCATCGACGTCACCGGCCGCAAAGTGGTGCGCGTCAACGATCTCACCCTGACCATCCACAACGATGGCGCGCGCGACATCCTCACCGTTTCCGAAGTGGACATCGGGCTGCGCAGCATTCTCCGCCGCCTGCTGCAGGGCGTGCTGCCGCCGCGCGTGATCCGCCGCCTGCAACAGCCCATCCCGCCCAATTCCATCCCCTGGGATTTCTGCAACGTGGTCGAGCCCGATCCCTTGCGCCGCCTGCGGCTCAACATCTCTTACACCAAGCTCGAGACCATGCACCCGGCCGACCTGGCCGACATCGTCGAAGAGTTGAGCCCCGCCGAGCGCGAAGCCATCTTCGAAACCATCGATAGCGAAGTGGCCGCCGACGCCTTGACCGAAATCGATCCCAAAATGCAGGCCAGCATCCTGGAATCCCTCGAACCCGAAAAGGCCGCCGATATTGTCGAGGAGATGGCCCCGGACGAAGCCGCCGACATCCTTTCCGAGCTCGAAGAGGAGACCAGCGAAGAGATCCTCGACGAAATGGATTCCGCCCCCAAAACCGAAGTCCGCGAGCTGCTCGAATTCGCCGAAGACACCGCCGGCGGCATGATGAATACCGAGTTCGTTTCGCTCCACGAAAACGCTTCCGTGATGGACGCCCTCGCCGCCCTGCGCGGCAACGAAGACCTGCTCGAAAGCCTCACCACGCTCTTCCTGGTGGATGCCGACGAGCGCCTCACCGCGGCCATTCCGCTGGCCCGCCTCTTCATCGCCTCCGGCGGCGCCAAGCTCAAAGAGCTGGCTGCGGAAACCATGATCCAGGTGAGCGTGGACGAAAAACAGAACCGCGTCACCGAACTGTTCGATAAGTACAACCTGCTCACCTTGCCCGTCACCGACGAGGACGGCAAGCTCGCCGGCGTGATTACCGCCGATGACATCATCTCCGTACTGAGGCAGCGGTAGCGGATGCGCGCATTCCTCAGCCGGTTCCGCTACCAGATTCTTCTCTTCCTCGGCGTATTGGGGCCGGGTGTTATCACCGCCATGGTGGACAACGATTCCGGCGGCATCTATACCTATTCGGCGGCCGGCGCCAAGTACGGTTACCTGCCGCTGTGGACGCTGCTGCCCATCACCGTGGTGCTCATCATCACCCAGGAAATGTGCTCGCGCATGGGCGCGGTCACCGGCAAAGGATTGAGCGACCTCATCCGCGAAGAGTTCGGCCTGCGCATTACGTTTGTCACCATGGCGCTATTGGTGCTGGTGAACCTGACCAACGTCGTCTCCGAATTCGCCGGCATCGCCAGCTCGCTCGAGCTCTTCCACATCAGCAGGTACATCACGGTTCCGCTCTCCGCGTTCGCCGTGTGGTTCATGGTGGTGAAGGGCACGTACCGCAGCGTGGAAAAGATCTTTCTCTTCGCCAGCCTGCTCTACGTGACCTATATCGTCTCCGGAATTCTGGTGAAGCCGGATTGGAAGGAAGCCGCCATCTATAGCGTCAAGCCCGTCATGATGCTGGATAGCGGCTACATTTACATGCTGATCGGCATGGTGGGGACCACCATCGCCCCGTGGATGCAGTTCTATCTGCAATCCGCCATCGTGGAAAAGGGCATTTCCGCCAAGGAATATTCCGCCTCGCGCCTGGAAGTGATCGTGGGATGCATCGGCACCGACATCATCGCGTTCTTCATCATCGTGGCCTGCGCCGGCGCCATTTACAGCGTGGCGCCGCGCGATATTCAGGACGCCGCACAGGCCGCCGTGGCGCTCAAGCCGTTCGGCCAGTATGCCTTTCTGCTGTTCAGCGCGGGCCTCTTCAACGCCTCGCTGTTCGCCGCTTCCATTTTGCCGCTCTCTACCGCCTATTCGGTTTGCGAAGGCCTGGGGTTCGAATCGGGCGTCGACCGCCGCTTCCGTGAAGCGCCCATCTTCTACGTGCTCTACACCCTGCTGATCGTGGTGGGCGCGGGCGTCATCATGATCCCGAACTTTCCCCTGGTGCCCATGATTCTGCTTTCGCAGGTGTTGAACGGCGTGCTCTTGCCGCTCATCCTGATCTTCATGGTGCTGCTCATCAACAAGCGCGAGCTCATGGGCGAGTGGGTCAATTCCCATTGGCTCAACCTCGCCGCCTGGATCACGGTGGTGGTGATGATCGGGCTCACCCTGGCTTATTCGGGCATTTCCATCCGCGGCCTGAAGTAGGCGGGGCGGGCCATCGGCCAATACCCCGCTTCATCCTCTCCGGGGCCGGCGCAGCCCCAGCTTTCCGGCCGTCAACAAGAGACCACCGGCAGCCAGCATGGTCCACGGCGCAGGTTCGGGTGCGCCCTCCCAATCGTTGTCTCCCTCCCCGGAACCCAACTGGATGAATCCGCCGGCCGAGACGCCGGCTGTAAAGCTCGCCGTATAATCCGCGTCGCGTGTCCAAGGCGGTACACCGTTACAAATAACGGGTGAAGTGCTGACGTTGAAATCGCCATTGATGGAACCCGTGGTCGGACCGCCGGTCGGGCAGGTGCCATCGAGGTCACTGACTTCGCTCAAGGTAGCGTCTGTTCCCGGACTGGTGTTGCCCAGGTCCATCGATCCCTGCATTACCTCCCACGCCGCGACCTGCGGACCCGTCGGCAGCGTGTAGCCGGAGACCGAGAAGTCAACCGTATATGCGTCCACGCCGCCGGCAAAATCGGTGAACGCCCCTTTAACCACCAAGTCGCTGGGGGCGCCCGTATTTACGAATCCAACCGTGCCTGAAAAGCCATCGCCGTTCACGCAAGTGACCGTTACGGCATAGTTGCCGCCGCCGATGTCCGTAACATTGCCGGCCACTCCACCACAGCTAAGTCCCACGATCGGTCCGGCGTTCATTCCTACACTGGTAACGAGTAGCAGGAGCACTGGCAGGATACGCTCGCGTACTCCTGAAAAAAGGCAGGTCATCACGTTCCCTCCTTCTTTGGGAACCGGGAGCCCATTTCGAGCTCATTGGGATATAGTATGCTCCTCGGGACTCCTTGGAGCAATCACTATTATAAGGTCTGAATCTCTGCAATGTACCGGGTTAGCCGGGCTATACGGGTACTAGCCCGAGCCGCCCCGTACCATCCCCGCCCGAACCGCCGGTGAACGGAATTCCGCGCGCGTGGATCCGCACCTTCGCGAAAGCCGGGTCGCCGGCCTGCCTCCATGCCGTACACTGGTGACGTGCGCCCAGCCGAAGAGTCCTTTCCGCAAGCTCCCATCGACGTCCTGAACCCAGCCACCGGTGAACTCCTGGGCACGGTGCCGGATGCCAGCTCGGAAGGCGTGGACCGCGCCGTCGCCGCCGCGCGCGCCTGTTTTGAAAATCGCTCCTGGCGCGGCCTCGATCCATCCCGGCGCGAGCGCATTCTGTGGAACATCGGCGAGCTGCTCCTGAAGCACCAGGACGAGCTGGCCAAAACCATTTCTCTCGAGAACGGCAAGACCCTGCGCGAAGCTGCCGGCGCGGACGTGGCGCCCGCCGCCGATTGCTTCCGCTACTATGCCGGCTGGGTGCGCAAAATTTACGGCCGGACCATTCCGGTCGATGGACCGTATCTCAACTACACGCTTCGCGAGCCCGTCGGCGTGGTGGGCGCCATCGTGCCCTGGAATTTTCCCTTGCAGATCGCCGCCTGGAAAGTGGCCCCGGCCTTGGCCTGCGGCTGCTCGGTGGTGCTGAAGCCCAGCGAGCTGACCCCCCTCCACGCTCTCAAACTGGCCGGGATCTGCACCCAAGCCGGCCTGCCCGAAGGCGCGCCCTCAACGTGGTCACCGGCTATGGCGAAACCACCGGCGAAGCGCTGGCGCTGCACGAAGACGTCGATAAGATCAGCTTCACCGGCAGCATCGAAACGGCGCGCAAGCTGGCGCAGTCTTCTTCCGTCTCGAACCTCAAGCGGCTGAGCCTGGAGCTGGGCGGCAAATCCCCCAACATCGTTTTCCCGGACGCCGATTTCGATGCCGCCCTGAAAGGCGCGTTCTGGGGAATTTTCGGCGGCAAAGGCGAAGTGTGCAGCGCCGGCTCGCGCCTGCTGGTGCATGCCGATCTCTACCAACGCTTCGTCGAGGAACTGGCCGCGCGCGCCCGCGCTCTGCGCCTGGGCGATCCCTTGGACCCGCGCACGCAGATGGGCTCGCTCATTTCCGGTCGCCAGATGGATCGCGTGCTGGATTTCATCCAGAGCGGCCAAAGCGAAGGCGCGCGCCTGGTGTGCGGCGGCCGGCGCGATGTCGAAGGCGCCAAAGCGCGCGGCTTCTTCGTCCAGCCCACCGTCTTCGCCGATGTGACGCCCGCAATGCAAATCGCCCGCCGCGAGATCTTCGGGCCGGTGCTCTGCTGCATGCCCTTCCGCGATGCCCAGGAAGCCGTCCGCATCGCCAATGGCACCCCCTACGGCCTGGCGGCAGGCGTCTGGACGGGAAACATCCGCCTGGCGCACCGCATGGCGGCGGAGATTAAATCCGGAACCGTTTGGATCAATACCTATAACGCGTTCGACGCGGCTTCGCCCTTCGGAGGTTATAAATTGAGCGGGTTCGGAAGGGACTTGGGGGCGGAAGCCCTGGAACAGTATACGGTGGTGAAATCGGTCTGGGTAGGGATGTAATAAAGGGCGCCGCAAACGCAGCGCCCCGCTATTCACTGAAAAACTTGTGTTTAGTCGCCCGCCTTCTTGGCCGTCACTTTGGTGGTCATCGGTTCGCCACCGTTGAATCCCGGACGGGTGATTTCCAGATCGATGTGGTCGCCGCCGACTTTCCCTTTGTAGGTGATCGTCATGGGTTCCCCACCGCCGCGGCCGGGTTGCTGGATCTCGAAGGAGATGTTGTCGCCATCCACCTTGCCATTCTTGATTTCCGAGTCCATGTTGCCGTTGCGGCCCGGACGGCTCATCGTGCCGGTGAGCGCACCGCCGGAGGCCTTCAAGGTCAGGGTGACGACGGTCGGATTTCCACCGCCGCGGCCCTGTTGTTCATAGGTCCACTTGCCGCTCGCATCGGCCGCCATTGCGGCGATAGCGAAAGCAAGCAAAATCGGTACTACAAAAAGCAGCTTTTTGGTCATAGTGTGATTTTAGGCGTTTCGCAACGCCCGGATGTTACCATCCGCTCCTTCTTAAGCAATTTTAACACCCGAATGTCCCCGCAAGTTTATTGGAACTCTATGCGATTTTATTGATTCCCCGAACGTAAGCGGCCAGGACCGTCAGTTCCCCCGCTCCCGGCCGGAACAGCGCCAGGTTGGCCGGTTGCCCGGGAACCGGCGCCGCGCAAACCGGCCAGCGCGCCAGCAGACGGGCGGGGTTAAGCGTGGCGGCATCCAGCGCGGCATCCAACCCCACCCCCGCCATGCGCTGGAAACCCGCGATGGCCCGGTTCATCCGCAGGGTCGAGCCGGCCAGCGCTCCCGGATTCCCCAGCGCCGCCACTTTCCCGTCCGCTTCCAGTTCCACCGGCATGCCGCCCAATTCATACCGCCCGGGAGCCATGCCGGACACATGGATGGAATCGGTGATCAGCACGCATCCCGCGCGCCCTTTCATGCCCGAAACCACCCGCGTGAATTCCGGCGTGACGTGGAACCCATCGCAAATCAGGCTGGCGCTCAGGCCCTCCGCCGCCAGTTGCGCCCACACTGGCGAGCGGCGCCGGTGAATGTATTCCGGGCAGCCGTTCCCCAGGTGCGTGCTCAGCACGGCGCCGGCTTCCAGGGCGCGCCCGATCTGTTCCGGCTGCGCGTCCGTGTGGCCCAGCGCCGCCACCACCCCCGCCGCGGCCGCCCGGCGGATAAACTCCACTGCCCCCGGCAATTCCGGCGCCATCGTGACAATGCCGATGCGCCCGCCCGCCGCCCGCTGCAAGGCTTCGAACTCGCTCCAGTCCGGGTCGCGCATGAACTCGGGGTTATGCGCCCCGTGCGATGGCCCTTTGGAAAGATAGGGACCCTCCAGGTGGTAGCACGGCGCGCATTCGGCGAAATCCGGCGAGCGCCGCCGCGCCTCCTCCAGCGCCAGCAGCGAGCGGCGCATCCCCTCCGGCGAACCCGTGATCACGGTTGGGCAGAACGTGGTGACGCCGCTTTTCCAAAGCGCCGGCAGCGTGGAGATGGCGGCTTCCGCCGTGAGCGCGGGGTCGCCGAAATCCACGCCGGCGACGCCGTTTACTTGAATGTCGATGAAGCCCGCGCTGCCATATGGCTCGGCCGCGTCTTCCGCCCGCAGCCGGCGCACCGCCGTGATGACGCCATCGCGCCAGGCGATTTCGCAATACCCGCGGCCGGCCAGGTTGGCGGTAAGCATCATGGCCGGTTCACCAGGTCCGCCGAATCGCCATCCAGATACAGAACCGCATCCGCATGGCGGCGCAGCGCGGAAGCCGGGCAGCGCTCTTCGATGGGCCCTTCCAGCGCGGCTTGCACCGCCCGCCGCTTGCTCGCGCCGGGCGCCGCGACCACCGCGTGAGGGGTGCGCAAAAAGAACGGGACGGTCAGCGAGAGCGCCCCGCGCGGAACGTTTTCCACGCGCTCGAAGGCGCCATCGTGCACCTGCTGCATCCGGCAGATGTCGTCCAGGTGAACCATGCGGACATCCCGCGGGTCGGCGAAATCGCATTCGCCTGGGTCGATGAATGCCAGGTGGCCGTTCTCCCCGATGCCCAGCGCCGCCAAAACTGGCGGTTGCGCGGCCAGCAGGCTCTGGTAGCGCGCGGCTTCGGCGGCCAGGTCCGCCGCATCGCCGCGCAGTTCGTGAAACGCCGCCAGCGGGACGTGGTCCATGAGGCGTTCGCGCAGAAAACGGCGGAACGAAGCCGGGTGGCTCGCGGGAAGGCCGGCGTATTCGTCCAGGTGGAAAGCCGTGACCCGCGCCCAGTCGATCGAGCGGTCGGCCCGCAGGGCGGCCAGAAATTCGTTCTGCGAAGCGGCGGCGGCAAAGACCGCCGCGGCGCGGCCCTCGCGCGCAATCCCCTCGCGCAGAATGGACGCGGCGCGCGCCGCGGCCGCGCGGCCCAGTTCCGCCCGATCCGCATGAATTTCCACCGCCAGCCGGTCTATGCGAAATTGCGTAACGTGGGGCATGCTCTGGCCAGCTTCAGCTTGCCGTCCTGGGCGAGCTAAAACTTACCGTACCACGCTAGAATTAAGCATTGTCGGAAATTCTGGTAACGGTGGTGATCCCCACGATTGCCGCGGACTGCAGGCTCGAAGAATGCATGGCGGCATTGCGCCGGCAGGCCCGGCGGGATTTTGAAGTGATTGTAGTAGACAACAGTGGAAAGGGGTTGGCGCGAAGCCACGGCTTCATCGGGCAGGCGCGCGTCATCGAGTGCCCGCGCAACCTGGGCTTCGGCGCGGCCGTGAATCTCGGCATCGCCGCTTCGCGCGCGCCCTATGTCGCCTGCCTCAATGACGACGCCGTGCCGCGCCCCGCCTGGCTGGAGGCCCTGGTGCGCGCCCTCGACCGCCGTCCCGACGCCGGCATGTGCGCTTCCCAGGTGCGCCTGTTCGGCGAGCCGCGCCTGGATTCGGCGGGCATGCTGGTGGCCGCCGATGGCAGCAGCAGGCAGCGCGGCCATGGGCGTCCGCCGGAAGATTTCCCGGTCGCCGAAGAGACCCTCTTCCCCAGCGGGTCGGCGTGCCTCTACCGGCGCGCCATGCTGGAAGACGTCGGCGGCTTCGACGGCCATTTCTTCCTCTATTGCGAAGATACCGACCTCGGTTTGCGCGCGCGCTGGGCCGGCTGGAAATGCCTCTACGCGCCGGATGCCGTGGTCGAGCATCACTACTCGCATTCGGCCGGGCGCGCCTCCCCGGTGAAAGCGTATTACGTCGAGCGCAACCGCCTGTTCGTGCTGCTCAAAAACTTTCCGGCGCGCATGCTGCTGGCCGCGCCGTTCGTTTCCCTGGCGCGCTACCTCTGGCATTTCTGGTACATTTTGCAAGGCCGCGGCAGCGCCGCGCGCTTCCGCGCGGAAGGCCATGCCGGCCCGCGCATGGTCTGGTACGTCCTCCGCGCGCACGCCGCCGTATTGGCCCACGCCGCCCGCTTGTGGCGGCAGCGGCGTGAGATTCGCGCCCGCGCGCGCATCACCCCGGCCGTCTTCCGGCGCCTGCTGCGCAGCCATTCCATCCGCGCCAGGAGGGTGGCAACCCTTTGACGCCCCCATCCGGTAGCGCTTCGGTGCTGGTGATCGTTCCGGCGTTCAACGAAGAGGGCTCCATCGGCCACGTCGTGGCAAGCGTTCACCGCCATGTTCCCGGCTTGCCGGTGCTGGTGATCGACGATTGCTCGATCGATGGAACCCTGGCCGTGGCGCGCGCCGCGGGAGCGCGCGTGCTCTGCCTGCCGCACCACCTGGGCCTCGGCGGCGCCGTGCAGGCCGGCTACAAACTGGCGTTCGAGCTGGGCTTCGACTACGTCATCCGCGTGGATGGCGACGGGCAGCACGACGCGCGCGATATTCCGCGCATCCTCGACCGTCTGCTCGCCAGCGGATGCGAGATGGTGATCGGCTCCCGCTTTACGCCCGGCAATGGCGGCCGCACCGGCGCCGTGCGGTCGCTGGGAATCCGCTTCTTCCGCACCGTCCTGCGGCCTATTCTAGGGCAGCCAGTGAACGATCCCACCAGCGGCTTTGTGGGAGTGAACCGCCGCGCCCTGGCCGTGTTCAGCCGCAGCTTTCCCCTCGAATACCCCGAGATCGAAGCGCTGGTGGTGTTGCAGCGCCGCCGCTTCCGCTTCGAGGAGGTCCCCGTCAAAATGGCGCCCCGCACGGCCGGCCGGTCGAGCATCACGGCCATGAAATCTCTGTATTACATCATTCACGTCCTGCTGGGCGTGTTCGTCAATGTTTTGAAGTTCGAACGCAAGCTGCATCGGCAGCCCCCGGCGGACTCCCGGCGAGAGGCATAATGGACCGTCTATTGAACGTCACAACCGGGCTGAGCGTGATTCTGCTCATAATGGTTCTGGTATCGGTGCGGCGCGCCCACATCCGCGTCGAATACTCGGTTACGTGGTTGCTGGGAGCCGCCGCCATGCTGGTGCTCTCGCGCAGCCGGCCGGCGCTGGATCTCTTGCGCGTGCTCACGGGATTGCCGGATACTCCGCTGACGCTCTTTTTGATCGGCGCCGCGGTTTTGCTCATTATGTTCTTCCGTTTTTCCGTGATCCTCTCCCATCTGCGCGACGACAATATCGCGCTGGCACAGCGCGTCGCTATTCTCGAATACCACATCGAATCTCTCAGGAACCATGAAGGCTAAGAAAAAGGAAGAGCGATCGCCCGGACGATGGCCGTATTGGGTGGCGGCGGCCGCCGCCGTACTGGCTGCGTTTTTCGCCTACGCCCCGGCGCTCCACGGAGGCTTCCTCTTTGACGATGCGGCCCTGCCGTTCGCCCTTCCCGAGTTTCACGCCCCCCTGATCGGCTGGATTCGCGGCGTGCGGCCCCTTTTGTTCTTCACCTATTGGCTGAATGCCCAGCTTTCCGGCGACAACCCGTACTCCTACCACGTGGTCAACGTGTTGTTCCATTGCGTGGCCAGCGGATTTGTTTTCGCCATTGTGCGCCGGCTGGCGCAATGGGCGCGGGCCGCCGGCGCCGCCGGTCCGGCCCCCGGCAGCGCCGCCGGTCTTGCCGCCGGTGATTCCCTGCTGGCCGGCTTCGCGGCCTTCCTCTTCCTGCTCCACCCCGTGCAGGCCGAAGCCGTAGCCTACCTGGCGGGCCGCTCCGAATGCCTGAGCACCATGTTCGCGCTGGCCGCTTTCACCGTGTTCCTGTACCGGCGGCGCCGCCAGGCGTCCTGGGGAACCTCCGCCGGAGTGCTTCTGCTGTCCGTCGCGGCGATCCTCAGTAAAGAGCAGACGGCGGCCTTGCCGGCGCTCTTCCTGCTCACGGATTTCTGGTGGAATCCCGGCTTTTCGCTGGCCGGCATTCGCGGCAACTGGAGACTGTACCTGCCCTTGGCGCTGGGCTGGTCGGCGGTCATGTTCTACTTCCGCGATCTGATCCTGCACGCCAACACCGCCGGCTTCGGCATGCGCGACTTCACCTGGTATCAATACTTCTTCACCCAGTGCCGCGCGCTATGGATCTACCTCCGGGAATTTCTTCTTCCCGTGGGGCTGCGCGCGGATTGGGATTTTCCCATTTCCAAAACGCTGCTGGACCACGGCGCGGTTTTCGGCCTCGCGGCGCTCCTTGCCCTGGCCGCCGCCGCGTGGCGCTGGCGGCGAAGCTTCCCTCTGGCTTCCTACGGATTCTTCGCCTGGCTGGTGCTGATGGCGCCCACTTCTTCCTTCCTGCCCATCCAGGACCCCGTCGCGGAGCGGCGCCTGTATTTCGGAATGCTCGGCCTGCTGCTGGTCGTGGTGGACCTGCTGGGGCGCGTCAAAGTCCGCAATTTGCGCGCCGTGGTGGCGTGCCTGTGCGCGGTGCTGCTGGCGGAAGCCGCCGCTACCTGCGGCCGGGCGGCCGTTTGGGCCGACGATCTCGCCTTGTGGAAGGATACGGTCGAAAAATCGCCCGACAAGGCGCGCGACCGGTTTCATCTGGCGTTTGCCTACTACGCCGCCGGCCGGAACGAAGCGGCCATCGCCGAGTTCCAGCGCGCCACGCAGCTCGGAACGGGCTACGTCAAGGCCGACATGCTCCTCGATTGGGGGCTGGCCTACGCCAATCTGCACCAGACCGCGCAGGCCATCGCGAAATTGCGGGAAGCGGCGGCTCTTCTGCCCACCGCGCACGTCTATTCGCAAATCGGCATGGTGTACGGGCAGGCCGGCGATTGGGAGCCGGCGCTGGATGCCCTCGATCAGGCGGAGCGGCTGGACCCCTCCTGGAAATTCACCTACTTCTATCGCGGGCTCGTCTATTACAAGACCGGCCAGTTCGATGCGGCCGTGCACGAGTACCACCGCGCGCTCTCCATCGATCCCACGTTTCAGATGGCCTTCGACGGCCTCCGCGAGGCCCAGGCTGCCCTGCGGGCTATCCCGCCGCCGCGGCCCCAACCATAGATGCGGCCGCTGCGCATTGGCGTGAACGCCCTGTACCTCATCCCCGGCGGGGTGGGAGGCGCCGAAATCTACCTGCGCGCGCTGCTCGGCGCGCTGGCCGAAATCGACCCGTGCAACCGCTACTTCGTTTTCACCAATCGCGAAACCGGACTGGGCCTCGCGCCCCGCCAGGCCAACTTCGAAACGCTTCCGCAAAACGTGCGCGCCGTTTCGCGGCCCGCGCGGATCGCCTGGGAACAGACGCGCCTGCCGCTCGCCGCCGCGCGCCTGCGGCTGGATGTCCTCTTCAACCCCGGCTTCACCGCGCCCCTGTTTTGCCCCTGCCCGCAAGTCACCGTGTTTCACGATCTGCAGCACAAGCGCCATCCCGGGTATTTTCGCCGCTTCGATCTGCCGTTCTGGAATTTTTTCCTGTTCTGGGCGGCGCAGGTTTCCGCGCGCCTGATCGCGGTTTCGGACGCCACCGCCGGCGATCTCGAGAAATTTTACCGGCTGCCCGCCGCCAAGGTTCGGGTGGTGCCGGAAGGCGTGGATCCGCTGTTTTTCGAGATCGGGCGGCGGCGCGCGCCCCAGCCGTTTCTGCTGGCGGTTTCGACCCTCCATCCGCACAAGAATCTGGACCGGCTGCTGCGCGCATTCGCCGAATTCCGCCGCGAGCGGCCCGGGTTCCGCCTGGTGGTGTGCGGGATGCACGGCTTCTTCACCGCTCCGCTGCTCGATCTGCGCCAGTCTCTGGGTCTCTCCGAAGCGGTCGAGTTTCCCGGCTGGATCCCGCGCGAGGAGTTGTACGATCTGTATGCCCGCGCTTGGGGATTTGTGTACCCGTCTTTGTTCGAAGGCTTCGGTCTGCCCGTGCTGGAGGCGTTGGCCGCGGGGGTTCCGGCGGCTTGCTCGGGCATTCAGCCGATAGCCGGAATCGCCGGCGATGCGGCGCTCCTGTTCGATCCGCTGGATAGCGCGGCCCTGCTCGCCGCCATGCGCCGCATCGTCGCGGACGACCCTCTGCGCGCGCGCCTCGCCCAGGCCGGCCCGCTGCGCGCGGCGCGGTTTTCCTGGCGCCAAACGGCCGAAAGTACCCTCGCGGCCCTCCGCTCCGTCCTCTAAATCGAAAAAACGGTTGGCGCGATGTCATCCGCATGCCATCCCGCCCTGCCCATCACGCGCGCGGAACTTCGCCGGCGGGCACGGAGCGCAACTGCGCGTCTTCCAGGCGCTTGCATTCCTGGTAGGTGTAGATCATGCGGTGAATCACGGTGAGATTGGAAAGCACCGCAATCACCCACAGCACCGCGGCCATGCGCCCGGTAAGCGCGCCGATGATGATCAGGACCACGCGCTCGGGGCGTTCCAGGAAGCCTACCTTGCACTTGGGAATGGTGCATTCGGCGCGCGCTCGCGCATAGCTCACCATCACCGAACCGGTCATCACGATGGCCGTGAGCACGATATAGAAAAAGCGGTTGATGTAGGCATAGTAGACCAGCAGGCCCATGAACAGCGCCAGGTCGGAGTAGCGGTCCAGCACGGAATCGAAGAACCCTCCGAAGCGCGTTACCTGATTGCTGGCCCGCGCCACCCGGCCATCCACCATGTCGAATAGCCCGGCGCCGATCACCACCACCGCGGCCCACCGGAAACTGCCTTGCGCGAAGAGCCAGGCCGCCCAGATGTTGATCACCAGTCCCAGAAACGTCAGCACGTTGGGATGGATGCGCGAGAGGGCCAGCCAGCGCACTATGCGCTCGATGATCGCGCCGAATACCTTGCCGATCAGCCCCGTGTAGGTGAAGCGGACACGCCGCTTTGTTTCTTGAGCCATCGGCCTAACCGTCCATGTCATGCACGGTGGCGAGTTTCAGGATTTCGAGTTCCTTCACGCCACCGGGGCTCTGTACTTTCACCACGTCGCCTACTATTTTGCCAAGCAGGGAGCGGCCGATGGGAGACGTCGTCGAAATCTTGCCGTTGGCGGCGTCGGCCTCCTCGCTGGTGACTAAATTGTAAGTGATTTCTTCCTCGCGCTTGGTATCCAGCACCACCACCATGGAGCCGAGCCCCACGCGGTCGTGCGGAATCTTCGTGAAATCCACCATGGATAATTCGCCCAGTCGCTTCTTTAACTGGTTCAGGCGCGCGTTTACAAATCCTTGGCGGTCTTTGGCCGCGTGGTATTCGGCGTTTTCGCTCAAATCGCCGTGGGCGCGCGCTTTGAGAATCTCCCTGGGAAGCTCGACGTGCAATTCGTACTCCAGCGCGGCGATGTCGTCCTGCAATTTCTTCTTGATGTCGGCCATGGACCGGGAATTACTCCCAAGGTCACATTATAGCGGAGGCGGCAACGCAGGGCAGGCGCTTTCGCTTTCGCCGGCCAATCGCGGATTTTGGCCGGCGGAAGCGCCGGCGGAAGCGCGTGCCCCGCTTTATTGACCGGTAATCGTGACTTGGGCGGTGATGGAGCCGGCTTGAATCTGGAAAGTGTTGGCGCCCGGCGTGGTGCTGAGGCGCGCGGTCAGGGCGAACGCGCCCGGCACCAACGGGTCCAGGGAGGAGATCCCCATCACGCGCGCGCCAGGCGTCAGCGCCGTCACCACGGGAGACCCATCCGGCATCGGCAGGCCCGAAGCGTCGGTAAGGCGAAACACCACCGCGTCCTCGATCGCCGATCCGCTCGGCTGGGAAGCGCTCGCACCCGCGTTGTACAACACCGTGATGTAGGCCGGGGCGGTGGATCCCACGGCATACCAATAGGCGGCGTGGCTCGCCGCGCTGGATTGCGTCCCTTGCACCGTGATATACCCTTCGTACTGGCCGGGAGCGATGCCGCTGCCCTGTAGCAGCACGGAAACGGACGCCGATGCGCCGGGCGCGAGTTGCACCAGGGTGGCCGACAGTTGCGGCGCGGGGCCGCTGGTGTCGCGCGGCGCAACCGCAATCTGGAAAGTATCGGCAACCGGTCCCACATTGGTGATGGCGAGCGATTGGCTGGCATTGACGGATGCGCCGGCCTGGCCAAAGCTGAGGGAAACCGGCGCCATCGCCGCAGTGGCATCAATCGCCGCCAGCACGTCCAGCACGCCTCCGCCAGCCTGCTGCACGCGCGCCGGCGTGCCCGGAACCAGATATGCCGGCGCTGCCGAATCGATCAATAGGGAGCGATACTCCTGCACGGAAAGGCCCGGAAGATACTGCTCCAGAACAGCCGCCGCTCCGGCCACCAGGGGAGTGGAAAAGCTGGTGCCCTGTTCCACCGCATAGCCCGTGGGGCTATAAATCTCTCCATTGGGGTCCAGTTTCTGCGCCGCGGTGTACATGTTCTCGCCCACCGCCACCAGGTCCGGCTTGATGGAAAGATCGATGTTCGGCCCGGCCGCCGAAAAGCCGGCGAGATTGGCGGGATTCGTATAGAACGGACTCAAAGCGAAATCGAGCGTGGCGGTCTGCGCGCCGGCGGCCAGTTGGGTCTTGACGTTGAGGCCATCCTGGTTGCCGATCATTGCGGCGGGCAGAGTGGCCGCTCCCACGGCCATCGCGACGGGGTCTTCGCCGGCCACGCTATCGTACAGCAGCGCGCCCACGGCCCCGGCTGCCTGGGCATTGTCGATCTTGCTTTCAAACGTGCAGGTGCCGCGGAAAATAAACGCCATGGCGCCATTCAGGGAGTTGGCGGGCAGCGCTCCGCAAGCCAAGCCGGTGCCGTCCAACGCCGTGACATCCAATAGCGGAGCGGTAATGGGAGTGGACGAATTGGGGCCGTTGCCGGGCGCCGCAATCAGGGCGGTTCCACCCGATACTTGCGCGCTGGCCGCGAACAGCCGGTCGTTATTGGACGCGCCCACCGTGATGGCGTCGGGCGAATCGCCGGGCGACGCAATGGTATTCGGGTTGGGCCCGTTATTCCCCGCGGCCACCACCGTCACCACTCCCGCGGAAGCCAGAACGTGGATCGCCTGCACGTCGGGGTCGTACTCCTGTTGCTCGGCCACGTCGCTGCCCAGACTCATGCTGACGATGTCCATGCCATCGTCGAGAGCGTCTTCCATGGCTGCCAGGATGGCGTCCTCCGAAGCGTTATCGTTGATGCCCGGCGTGCCAAACACTTTGTAGCTGCCGAGATATGCCTGGGGAGCGATTCCGCTGATGGTCGCCAGCGGTCCGGCGTTCATCACGCCTCCCGCCGCCATGGCCGTAGCGGTGCCGTGGCCCACATGGTCGGCAGCCGTCGGGTCTGGATCGGGGTTGGCGAAGAGGCTCGCATAACTCCGCGCCACGATGACCTTGTTATTGGCATAGGCCAGGTCCGCCTGGGTATCGGCGGCCGGAAAGCCGGCCGGCGCGGTGAAGCCGCCGTCGTTGAAACCGGGGTGCCCGATATCGATTCCCGTATCGATGAAGCCGATGCGGATGCCGATGCCGGCATTGGCGATTCCCACCTGGCTCCACGCCTGCGGCACGTTATGCAGCGGCAGCGCGTGATCCAGCAGCAGGTGGAAGGAACGCACCGGGAGCACCCGCGCCACTCCGGGAATGGAAGAAAGCACCGCCGCCTGGGAGTCTGGAATTTCCACCAACAGAGCGTTGGCGACATTTTCCAGCGCGCCCCGCACCCGTCCGCGCGATGCCTGAACCTGGGCGCTCACGCCGGCTTGCTCGGCGCGGATGCGGGAGCGCTGCCGCTCGGCTTCGGCGCTGTGCAGAAGCCGCCGGCTGCCCACGTGCCGCGCGACCGGCTCGCTGGCCAATTGAAGGATGTAGCGATTGGGGATAATGCCCGCCGCGAACGCGGGAACGCAAACGAAAATGACCCAGAGGCGATTCATAACCAAGGTAACTGTGGCGCAGGCAACAAGATCCGCCCGATCCGGTCCCCCACATTGTACCTCCGCTAACGCCGCCAGCCCCCGTGCTGCGCTCGCGCCGGCGCTCCTGCGGGGCAGCTTGGCAAGCTGCGGCCGATTGTGAATCGGCCCACCGCCGCGCAAGGCTGCCGGCCTGGCTGCCAGCCTGCCCCATGACAGCCAATGGTTCCACTTTTGTGGCGCGCCCGTCGCGCCCGTATCCGCGCACGCACGCCACGTGCCCAAGCCGCGGGAGCTGATACCGGGGAAGAAAGAACCGGCGGCAAGACCGCCGGCGCTGCCAGCGAATTCTCTCCCGGATCGGCCTTAAGCTAAGACTCATGGCCGAAATGCGGACGACCCAGAAACGGAGCCTCGGATTATTCGACGCCACCATGATCGTGATGGGCGGCATCGTGGGTTCGGGCATCTTCATTAATCCGTATGTCGTCGCCCTGCACGTGCACACGCCGTTTCTCATCCTGGGGGTTTGGGCGGCGGGCGGAGTCATCGCCATGCTGGGGGCGTTCATCTGGGCGGAGCTGGCGACCCGCTTGCCCGGCGCGGGAGGCCAGTATCTGTACCTGCGCGAGGCCTACCATCCGGCGGTGGCCTTCGTCTATGGATGGGTGCTGCTGTTGGTGACCCAGACGGGAGGAATGGCGGCGGTTGCGGTGGCCTTCGCGCATTACTATCGCGAGATCACGGGGTTCGGCGGCAGCGACGGCGCCATCGCCGCGGCGGCGCTGCTCTCCCTGACCGCCGTCAATTGCTTCGGGGCGCGCGCGGGGAGCAATGTGCAGAGCGCCTTGATGCTGACCAAGGCGGCCGCCATCGCCGCCATGGTAGCGGCGGGCTTGTGGTTCGGCGGCGGCCGCCTGGCGGTCGCGCCGCTCATCGAGGGGCCGCTCTCCTGGGGACTGTTCGGCGCCATCGCGGCCGCCATGACCCCGGTGGCGTTCGCTTACGGCGGCTGGCAGACGGCCAGTTTCGTGGCGGGCGAAATGCGTCACCCGCGGCGCGACCTTTCGCGCGGCCTGGTCGCCGGCGTGTTCGGCGTGGTGGTGCTCTATCTGGCGGTGAATTTCGTGTGCGTGAAAGTGCTCGGCCCGGCCGGCCTGGCGGCAACCCGCACCCCGGCTTCGGCGGTGATGCGCGCGGCTTTGGGAGCGCGCGGCGCGCAGTGGATCGCGCTGGGGATCGCGGTTTCGACTCTGGGATTCTTGAGCCAGGGGATTTTGACGGCGCCGCGCGTGTATTACGCGATGGCGCGCGACGGCCTGTTTTTCGAGAGCGTGGGCCGGCTTTCCGCGCGCAGCGGAGCGCCCGTCACGGCCATCGTGGTGCAAGGAGTGCTGGCGACGGCCATTGCCCTGCTGGGCCGCTACGAGCAGATTCTGAACTACGATGTCTCGGTGGATTTCATTTCTTTCGCGCTCACGGCGTCGGCGCTCTTCGTGCTGCGCGCTCGCGGCGGTGAAACGCCGCGGCTTTACCGCACGCCCGGCCATCCGTACACGACCGGCTTGTTCGTGGTGTGCTGCGCGGCGGTGGTCGTGAGCACCGTGTGGCACGACCCCGGCAATACCGTGATCGGCCTGGCCATCCTGTTGAGCGGCATTCCCGTATATTTGTATTGGAGTTCCAGGCGAAAGCGCCTGGCCCGCCAAAATTCATGAGACAAAAACATTCGGATTACATGCATTGGGCGAAGACCCAGAGCCGGGCGCGCTTCAACCTGGCCACCAGCGGAGTCGGTCCGTTTCCGCTGCGCGAATTGCGCTACGACGCCGCGCTGCTCGAAATCAATGGCGACAACAAGTACGGCTACGCGCCGCTGAAGCGCGCCATCGCCGAACGCGCCGGCGTGGACGCGGATTGCGTGGTCACGGCGGCGGGTACGTCGTTCGCGAATTACCTGGCCATGGCGGCGGTGCTGGAAGCGGGCGACGAAGTCGTCATCGAAGAGCCCGCGTACGGCTTGCTGGCCGACGCGGCGCGCTACATCGGGGCGGAGGTGAAGCATTTCCAGCGGCGCGAGGAAAACGGCTGGGCGCTGGAGGCGGCGGAAGTGCGGCGCTGCCTGTCGCCCAAGACGCGCCTCATCGTGGTGACGAATCTGCACAACCCCACCAGCGCCCAGGCGGCGGAATCCGCGTTGCGCGAAACCGCCGATCTGGCGCGCGGCGCGGGCGCCCGCTTGCTGGTGGACGAGGTTTACCTGGACGCCATTTACAAAGACCCGCCGCCTACCGCTTTTCGCCTCGGGCCGGAAGTGATTGTCACCAGCAGCCTGACCAAAGTTTACGGGCTGAGCGGCCTGCGCTCGGGATGGATTCTGGCGGAGCCCGAACTGGCGCGCCGCATGTGGCAGCTCAATAATCTCTTTGCCGCCACGGCCGTGCATCCGGGGGAACTGTTGAGCGTGGCGGCCTTTCAGCAGTTGGACGCCATCCGCCGGCGCGCCCGCCAGGTGGTGGAGGCGGATCGCGCCGCGCTACAAGCGTTTCTGGATCGGGAGCGCGGAGTTTCGGCCGTGCCCACGGCGTTCGGAACCACCGCCTTTCTGCGCCTGCGGGAGGGGGACGTGGAGAGTTTTCTCGACCGCTTGCGGGTGCGCTACGATACCTCGGCCGTGCCCGGCCGGTTCTTCGGCATGCGCGGCCATTTCCGTATCGGGATGGGGGTGGATTCGGGCATGTTCGCGGAAGGACTGCGCCGCATCGGGCAGGCGCTCGCCGAACAACACTGAGCGCGGTTGGCACACCCTTTTTTCTGCTACGATCCGGACATGAAGTTGCTTTACCTTGTCATTGTGGCGGCGGGGCTGGCGCAGGCGCAGGCGCCTAAAATCGCACTGGTCAATATCCAGGACGTGATGGTTGGAATTCCGGAGGGGCAGGACGCCGAAAAGGCGCTGGACGACCGCTTTGGTCCGCTCAAAACCCACATCGAAGACGAACAGCACCAAATCACCATTCTGCAATCGCAGTTGCAGCAGGAAGGGTTGACGGAAGACGCCCGGCAGAAATTGCAGGCGCAGATCGACCGGAAAACCCTGGCGGTGAACCAAGAAACCGACCAGGCGGACGCGGATCTGGACCAGGCGCAGAAAAAGGTGCTGGCGGAGCTGGGCCCCAAGGTGGTGGCGGCCATTGCCGCGTTCGCCAAGGATCACGGCTACGCCATGGTCTTCGATATCAGCACCAGCGACGCGCCCCGTTTGTATGCGCCGAATGCCACCGATATCACCGGCGAAGTGATCGCGGCTTTGGACAAGCGGAAACGGTAGGGCGGGGGCGTTTTCTCGCCGCGGAGACGCAGATTCCCCCCCTTCCCCACTCCCCCCGCCCATTCCGCTAAACTGGTTGCATCGTCAGGAAAGTGATATCGACCATTTGCCGTCCAAGCCGCCGAGCGTAATTGCCATCTATCCCGGTTCGTTCGACCCCATTACCAACGGGCACCTCGATCTCATCCAGCGCGGCTCCCGGCTGTTCGACAAGCTGATCGTTTCCATTCTCCGGAATGAAACCAAGCAGCCGCTCTTCTCCGTCGAAGAACGCATCGAAATGCTCCGCGAAGTCGTCCACGTCTACCCCAACGTGGAAGTCGACTCCTTCCACGGACTCCTCGTCGATTATGCCGCCGCGCAATCGGCTACCGTCCTCCTGCGCGGCATTCGCGCCATTTCGGATTATGAGTACGAATTGCAGATGGCCCTCATGAACCGCCGCCTTCAACCCGGCATCGAGACCCTCTTCATGATGGCCAACGAGGCGTACTCTTTCATCAGTTCCCGGCTCGTTAAGGAAGTCTTCGGGCTGGGCGGAAATATCGGCGGGCTGGTGCCTCCCTCCGTCGAGGCGCGCCTGCACCGCCGGCTGGACAACGCCAAACATAAAGGGGCTTAGTTACGCTCATGCGGGCTGTCATGAACCATATCGCCGAACGTATCTCTTCCATCAGCGAATCGTCCACCATGAAGGTGGCCGCCGACGCGCAGAAGCTCAAGGCCCAGGGTATCGACGTCGTCGATTTCGGCGCCGGCGAGCCCGATTTTCCCACTCCCGATAACATCAAGCAGGCCGCCATCCGCGCCATCGACGCCAACTTCACCCGCTACACGCCCGCCGGCGGCACCGCCGAGCTGAAGCAGGCCGTGTGCGGCCGCCATGCCAGGGACTTCGGCACCGCTTACACACCCTCCGAGTGCCTCATCACCGTGGGCGGCAAGCACGTCGTCTTCAACCTCATGCAGGCGCTGGTCGATCCCGGCGATGAAGTGGTCGTCCCCGTGCCCTATTGGGTCACTTACAAGGACGTCGTCAACTACGCCGGCGGCCGCTGCGTCTTCGTCGATACCGACGAGCGCAACGGCTTCACCCTCACCGCTTCCATGATCGAGCCGCACCTGACCGAGCGTACCCGCATCGTCATCGTCAATTCGCCCTCCAACCCCAGCGGCGCGGTCCTCGACCGGTCCGAATTCGAAAAAATCTTCCGCCTCACCAGCCGCCGCGGCATCTACCTGCTCACCGACGAATGCTACAGCAAGTTCCTCTACGATAGCCAGCCCTTCTCCATCGCTTCGCTGCCCGGCGCCAAGGACACCGTGCTGGTTGCCGGCTCGCTCTCCAAAACCTACGCCATGACCGGCTGGCGCATCGGCTTCGGCCTGGTTCCCGCGCCCATCGTTTCCGCCATGGGCAAGCTGCAAAGCCACTCCACTTCCAACCCGGCGTCCATCTCGCAAAAGGCCGCCGTGGAAGCTCTCAACGGACCGCAGGAGTCCGTCGGGTTCATGCTGGCTGAGTACCGCAAGCGCCGCGATTTCGTGGTCAACCGCCTGCGCGCCATCCCCGGCGTCGAGTGCCAGGAGCCCCGCGGCGCTTTCTACGCCTATCCGAATCTGGGCGTAGTCATCGGCAAGAACGGCATGCGCGATACCCTCCAGCTTTGCGAGCGCCTGCTCGCCGAAGCCCATGTCGCGGTGGTTCCCGGCGAAGCCTTCGGCACCCACAGCCACATCCGCCTCTCCTACGCCGCCGGCATGCACGAGCTGGAACGCGGCCTCGATCGCATCCATCGGTTCGTCGTAAAGTATTCCTGATGGCCGCTCCCGTTCGCCTGACCCCGCCGTTGCGCCTCAGCGTCCAGGTGCATCCCGGCGATGGCGAAGACGGCCCCCGCGGCAAAACCGGGATGTAGGGCGGGATGTCATCCTGCGCGCCGGTTGTTTACCGGCGCTGCCGGCGGACCCCAGCCAAACCCGTGGCCTATCTCCGCTTCCTCCGCGCTCGCGGGTTTTGACCTTTGCTTGCCTGTTCTTCGCTTTCTTCCCCGCGCCGATCGGCCGGGAGGCCTGTCCTGCTAATACTTCTTCAGCTCCAAAACCAGCGCGTCCAGCCCCTTGCGGACGTAAATATTGGTGAGATTCTGCTCTTCGGGGGAAGGCGCCAGCACTTTCGGCAGCACGTCCATATCCAGGCTCTGCCGGCTGGGGACCCACACTTTACCGTCGGCGAATTCCACCTGGCTGACGAACCCCACCATGCTTTGCACGTTGACGGGCTTGCCGGCGCGGGAGAAAGTCAACTGCGTATCCTGCATCACGCGCGCGGTTTTTCCGGCGGGCAGGTAAAGATCGGGTTCGGCCGTGGGCAGCGACGCCGCCAGGTATTCCTGGCCGCTGGAATCCCGCACCAGCCAGCCCATCTCGACATACTTCACCGGCTTATCCGATTTGTTGCGCACTTCGACCTGCGGCGCGCGCGCCTGGTTGCCCGCCACCTGCGCCCACCCGCCGATGGGCTGAATGGGCGAATCGGGGAATTGCAGAAACGCGAACTGCTCGGTGCGTTCCGGCGCGGCGCTGGCCGCGGAAGTCACCGCCGGACCGCGCTTCACCACACGCACGTCCAGCCGCGGCCGCTCGGCCTGGCGGGAAAGGCTGGCCAGCACGGCTTGCTTCAACCCCGCCGGTCCGGACTGCGCCAGGATGCGCTTGAAATGCTCCCGGTCGCGCTGCGCTTCCAGTTCCCAGGCGGTCATGGTGCGGCGCGAGTTGAGCCGGTCCGGTCCGTAGAACGAAAGATCCTGGAAAAGTACCCCGTCCAGCGTGACTTCCACCAGCGGGCCGCCGGCTACCTGCGTGGGACGGATGAGCTGCTGATCGATGCGCAGCGGAAACACTTCGCCCGGCCCCACGTTCAGGCTGGGCAGCGACACCGACGCCTTGCCGCCCAGCGTCACTTCCTGCGAGACCACCCGCAGAGTGATGCCGTGGATGCGGTTCTGGCCGATGTTGCGGAGCGTCAGCGCCATGTGCAAGTCCACCACCAGCGCGGCTCCGCGCGCGGCCGTGCGCGATTCGCCGGTGGTGGATGACATCACCGCGATGGGCGAATCTGGCGGAAAATTGATATGCACGCTGCCCAGCGGCAGGGGCGCATCCTGGGCCGGCAGGATTGCCACGCCCAGCAGCCCCAGCGCCGCGGCACAAATTAGCGGATTACTGCGCATCGACATTATTGATCGTCACGTAGCCCGTTTCCGGGTCCACGTAGCGCTCCCTCACTCCCCCCCGCGCGCTCACCGTGGAGGTCACGTTTTGCTCTTGCGCGCCGGCGTGCAGCAGGCCCATGGCCTGGCCGTCTTCGCTCAACTGAATTCCATAGGCGGTGGTCTCGGCCACCCGCCCTTCGCTCGCGGCGTCGCGCGGCGCCGGCCGCTCCAGCACCAGGCCGGTCACCACCAGCGCCACCATGCTGGCGAACGCCACCGCCGTGCGCGCGCCCGTGAACCAGCGGGTCTCGCGCAGTGGCTTCTCGCCCGGCCGCACGCATTCGCCCGCCTCCAGCCCGAGCCGGATATTGGCCTTCATTTCCGCCGCGAGCCGCTGCCACGGAATCTCCGGGATTTCGCGCAGCTCGGGCGCGATTTCCCGCACGGCTTCGAAAGCCGCCAGTTCGTCCCGGCAAACCGCGCACTGGGCCAGATGGCGCCCGGTTCTCCAGCGCGCCAAGATGTTCAGATCTCCGCCCGCGTGCAGCGCCAGGGTCGCCTGATTGGGGTGCTTCATCTTCTTACCGCTTCCTTCTTTCCATGTACAGGCGGAACTTCTTGCGCGCGTTGGCAATATGCGAGCGCACGGTGGCCATGGAACATTCCAGTTGGCGCGCCACTTCTTCCGCCGGCAATCCCTCCACATCCCGCAACAGCAACGCGGCCCGCTCGCGCGGGCTCAACAGGCGCAAGCCGTCTTCCAGGTAATTGCGCTGCTCGCTGCGCAGCAGAAGTTGCTCCGGGCTTTCGCCCTGACTTTGCGGCGCTTCGTCCAGTTCGCAGAACGAAGCGCGGCCGCTGCGCCGCAGAAAGTCGATCGCCGTGTTCGTAGCGATTCTCGACAGCCAGTGCGCCGCCTTCTGTTCGTCTTTTAGCTGCTCCTGGTGCTGCAAGGCCTTGATGAAGGCCTCCTGCGTAAGGTCCTGAGCATCGGCGACATTTCCCACAATGCGGTAAATCTGAATGAAGATTCGCCGCAAGTGCTCGGAAACAAACCGGTTTTGCCGATCGACCAGCTCCAGGCCAGGCTCGATAACTTCGCTCATCTGGCTGTAAACTACTGTTCTCACAGGTTCTATACAAATGACGCCGGAACCTGCGAAACGTGGAAACGATTCACGGTGTGACCGCTGAGCCCATTCTATCGCGTGCGGCGAAGAGTTATCATAGGGCCATGACGGCTGAGTCTACGCTGGTTTCGGTGGAAAAGTACCTGCGAACCAACTACAAGCCCGCCTGCGATTACATCGATGGTGTTCTACACCAAAAACCCATGCCCACCCGCAAACACGGCTCGACGCAGGCTCGCCTCGCCCAGTTGATCAACGAGTGCAGCCCGGATTTGGATGCGGAGACGGAAGTCAACGTCCGAATCCGCGAGGGCAAGTACCTTGTCCCCGACCTGATCGTTCAGGAGCGCGACCGCATCCAGGACCCCTATCCCTCCGAGCCCGTTTATCTCTGCGTCGAAGTCCTCTCGCCCGACGACCGCCTGAGCGTGGTCGTCTCAAAATGCGAAGACTACGCCGCCTGGGGAGTCCAAACCTCCTGGATCGTCGATCCCGAATCGCAGCGCGCCTGGGAATACAGCAGCCGCCAACTTCTGGTGGAAGTCCCCGCAGCGGGATCGCTCCAAGCCGGAACCATCTCGATTCCCCTCGCGGATGTCTTCTCCGTGCTCGCATAACTGCGGGTGCGCGACACAAAGTGGAACCATTGGCTGTGATGTACTACTAGCGGGAGTTTACTGAGGCGATCCTCGTAAGCGCCGGCTCATTCGTAAGAACCTCTATATTTTCAACCTGATAGACTGCCTCAGGTCGATTGGTTTTTGTATTACCCTGTATAAAATATT
>Ga0181521_10000207_pt1 | contig 70117 bp, 65 predicted proteins | sample PEATcosm2014_Bin_32_FD_119764 | JGI IMG/M metagenome (GOLD analysis project Ga0181521, IMG submission 119764) | Peatland microbial communities from MTU Mesocosm Facility, Houghton, MI, USA - PEATcosm2014_Bin02_60_metaG | ecosystem: Environmental > Terrestrial > Soil > Wetlands > Peat | place... | reverse complement strand
GTTTCGCACGCTGTGCGAGGTTGGCTTCCGGGAAATTGAAGTCGCCTTCCCGTCCGCCTCCCAGACGGATTTCGATTTTGTACGTCGGCTCATTGAGGGTGATCACATTCCCCCCGGCGTCACGATCGAAGTGCTCACGCAGGCCCGGGAACATCTGATCCGCCGTACGATGGAATCGCTACGGGGAGCGCGCCGGTCTATCGTCCACGTTTACAATGCCACGTCAAAGCCCTTCCGCGACACGGTGTTCGCGATGAGCAAGGCGCAGGTCGTGGATATGGCCGTCGCCGCCGTTCTCCTGGTAAAGCGGCTGGCCGCGGAACAGCGGCAGACCCAATGGGTGCTCGAATATAGTCCCGAAACGTTCACTGCCACGGAGCTCGAATTCGCACTGGAGGTATGCGACGCCGTAACGGCCGCATGGGGTGCGACGCCGGACAACAAAGTCATCATCAATTTACCGGCGACCGTGGAGGTGGCGACGCCGAACGTCTATGCCGACCAGATCGAATGGATGCATCGACACTTGGCGCGCCGCGACAGCGTTATTTTGAGCCTACACCCCCACAACGACCGTGGCACGGCGGTGGCGGCAGCCGAGTTGGGGCTGATGGCCGGTGCGGACCGTATCGAAGGTTGCCTTTTCGGCAATGGGGAACGCACCGGGAACGTGGATATCGTTACCCTCGCCCTCAATCTCTACACCCAGGGTGTCGCACCGGGCCTGGATTTTTCGGACATCAACGCGGTGGCACGCACCGTCGAGCACTGCAGCCAATTGCCCATACACCCGCGCCATCCCTATGTCGGCGACCTCGTCTTTACGGCCTTTTCCGGCTCGCACCAGGATGCAATCAAGAAGGGTTTCGCGGTGCAAGGGACCGAGGCGCGCTGGAGCGTACCCTATCTTCCCATCGATCCGGCCGATCTGGGTCGCAGCTATGGCTCCGTGATCCGGGTAAACAGCCAGTCCGGCAAAGGCGGCATCGCGTATTTGCTAGAAACCGAGTACGGTGTGGTTCTGCCCCGGCGCCTGCAGGTCGAATTCTACGGCGAGGTACAGCGACATACGGACATCCATGGCGGAGAAATGAGCGCCGCCGACATCTGGCAATTGTTTTCTCGGACCTATCTCTGCACCAGCGAGCCGCTGCGCTACGTGGAGCATCATCTCTTCGAGCACGGCAAGGCCCAGGGAATCCGCCTGACGGTTGCGTGCGATGGGGCGACGCATTTGCTGACCGGCGCTGGCAACGGTCCGATCGACGCGACCGTGCACGCGCTACGCAAGCTTGGCGTCGATCTGCAGGTGCGCAGTTATGAAGAGCGCTCGCTGGGCAGCAGCCGCGAAGGCGGCGATGCGAGCGCCTGCGCTTTCCTGGAGGTAAGCCGCCGCGGCAGCGGTTACGAATGCTATGGGGTAGGCATGGACGCCAATATCGTGACCGCCTCGATCAAGGCACTTTTGAGCGGAGCCAACCGCTCCGGACCCCATCCCTGCCGGACCAGCGAAACAAAGGCCGCTTGATCGCAAGCATCAGGCCCAAACCGATGGCCTCCCCGTTGAACTGCCTGTTGACGCAAATACGCGCCTGTACCGTCTGCGCAGCCGAATTGCCTCAGCAACCGCGCCCGGTCTTGATAGCGGATCGACGCGCTGTCATTCTCGTCGCCGGGCAGGCGCCCGGACGCAAAGTGCACGAAACCGGGATACCATGGAACGACGCAAGCGGAGATCGACTGCGCGACTGGCTGGGACTGAGCCGCGACGAATTCTACGATTCGGAGCGGATCGCCATCGTGCCCATGGGCTTTTGCTTTCCCGGAACCGGACCCTCGGGTGACCTGCCACCGCGCCCGGAGTGCAGTCGCACGTGGCACGGTCGCCTGCTGCCGCTGCTTCCCAACGTCGAACTGCGGATCGTCGTCGGATCGTATTCGCAGAACTTTCATCTGCGGGGGCGACGGCCGTCGACTCTGACGGAAACGGTCGCGGCCTGGCGCGAATATGCGCCCGGCTACTTTCCGCTGCCGCACCCAAGTCCAAGGAATCGGCTCTGGTTGCGGCGCAACCCTTGGTTCGAGCAAGACGTTTTGCCGCAACTGCGGGCCGCGGTGCGCCGTACACTGAAAAATCGCGGCTAGTATGTCGCCTTCTGCCTGCGCGCGGGGCGCTCCTGCTTGCACACTGTGCCGATATCCGACCACGCCGTGCCGACGCGCGAACTTTCCGTGCCGCCGAGTCGCAGCGGCCTGAACGGCCCCGATCCTGGCGCCCCCGTCCTGCGCTGCTTCATCGCGCTGTGGCCGGATCCTGCGGCACGTGACCAGCTTGACACACTGGCAAACCGGCTGCAGCAAAACAATGCCGGCTCGCGACGGGTGGTCCGCGAAGACTTGCACCTGACGCTGGCTTTCATCGGAGCGCTCGCTGCAAATCGCGCGCACCGGGTCGCGGCAATGCTCGAAGCGATCGCTGCACCGCACTTTGCCTGGATACTCGATCGCGTGGGCGGCTTCGATCGCGCCCACGTGGCATGGGCCGGCGGAACCGAAGACCCGCGTCTGGCAGCACTGGCGCAGGCCGCGCGAGTAGGTCTCGACGCACTGCAGGTTGCGTACGACCACAAGCCCTTCGTCGCGCACGTGACGCTGCTGCGCAAGGTCGCGCATGCGCCCTCTCCCGAAGCCTGCGCACCGATCGCGTGGAGCGTGTCAGCGCCGGTTCTTGCGGTGTCGGAGCGCGATGAGCACGGGCGCGTGCGCTACCGTCCCTGGAGCGAGCCACCGGCCGGGATTTGACACAGCGCAAAGGTAGCTTGAACGGCGGTTGATGCTGAACGACCCAGCCAGCAAGATCGCCCCGCGGCAGTGCATTTGCACGGGGACATGCAAGGCCTAGGGACCGATGGACCGGGGACGACGTTGCTCTGGGATTCAAGGCACGTCGGATCGGCCATCGGCGGCATGAGCGCGGCGGCCGCGGCGCCGGAGGCCGCGCGACTCAGGGACCTAGGCGCTGGGAAGCTTGCGGTCACGCAATTGCCACATCGGCGCGACACACTGCTCCGGGAAAGAAAGGAGTTCGGATGAAATCTCGCGGGCGCCGCGCAACCGTCGAGGTGCGGGATCCGGAGGTATGCAATTCATTGATCGATGAACTCTGGTCGTTGCGCGCATCCATGCTCGGGTACGAAAGCCGGCTTGAACCGTGGCTACGATGTCGGCGTGCCGCGCTCTCAGACCTGGGGCTGATCCTCAAGATCGAAACCCGCCGCGGCTTCGAGCACCTGCCGCAGATGCTCTTTGCCGCGATGGGGTGCACGGCCGCCGGCGTGATGATCGCGCGCGGCGATCTTGCCGTGAAATGCCGCTTCGAGCGCATGGCGGAGGTGCAGGAGGAGATCCTGTGGACCTGCGCGGCGGCACACATGCCGGTGGTGTGGGCCACCCAGGTGCTCAAGACGCTGGCCAGGACCGGCCTGCCTTCGCGCGCCGAAATCACCGATGCCGCAATGGGCGAGCGCGCCGAGTGCGTGATGTTCAACAAGGGGCCCCACATTCTCGATGCGGGGCGAACGCTTGACGATATGCTGCGCCGAATGCAGACCGATCAATTGAACAAGCGCTCGTTGCTGCGCGCTCTCAAGGCCTGGTCCTCACCGAAGCAGGCAAAGTTTGCTCCGGTGCGGACTCGCAGGTCGATGATCGCCTGAGCAATCGCCTACCGGAAGCGTCATCGTGGAGCATCACGCGGAGGTCCTGACCGGTGGCGTTTGGCAGAAGCGGCTGCCAAACTGGCGGGACCTCGCGGCCATCGTCTTGGTCCTGGCAGTGCTGCTCCTGATAGCGACCGCGGCGCGTCAAATGATCTCGCCCTGGGCCTTGGCGGAGCCGCCGGTAATTTCGGCGTCGCCTTCGGCGCTGCCGCTGTATGCGTTGCGCACCACGGTCCGGATGCTGCTGGCGCTGGTCGCATCCTTGGTGTTCACGTTCACCTATGCCACACTCGCCGCCAAGAGCCGGCGGGCAGAAATGGTGCTCATCCCGATCCTCGACGTGCTGCAATCCGTGCCGATCCTCGGATATCTCTCCTTCACGGTAGTATTCTTTGTCACGCTCTTTCCCAACAGCGCGCTCGGCCCGGAGTGCGCGGCGATCTTTGCGATTTTCACCAGCCAGGCCTGGAACATGGCCTTCAGTTTTTACCAGGCCTTGCGCACGGTCCCGCTCGATCTCGATGAAGCCAGCCGCTCGTTCCGGTTTTCCACCTGGCAGCGTTTCTGGCGTCTCGAGGTTCCCTTCGCGATGCCCGGCCTCATTTGGAACATGATGATGTCGATGTCGGGCGGATGGTTCTTTGTCGTCGCCTCGGAGGCCATTTCCGTGGGCAACGTCCATTACGTCCTTCCCGGCATCGGATCGTACGTCGCGCTTGCCATCGAACATCGGGACCTGGCCGCTGTCGCCTGGGCGATCGCGGCAATGACGGTCACGATAGTCCTGTACGATCAGCTGCTCTTCCGTCCCTTGGTCGCCTGGGCGGATAAGTTCCGCGTTGAGCAAACCGCTGCCGCAATCGTGCCGAAGAGCCGCGTGCTCGACCTCTTTCGCCAAGCACGGTTTGTGCGGTTTATCGGCGCGCCCATCAATGCGGGACTGCAAATCGTCGCGCACGCGCGGCTGGTATTTCCTCGGCGTGCAAGCCGGCTTCGCTTGTGGTCACTACCGCGCCGCGTGATTGACATCATTTGGTATGGATTGATTCTTGCCGCTATCGGCTACAGCATTGCAACGCTGGTGCGCTTCGCCGCGACCGAACTCGCCTGGAATGATCTCGCGGTCGTGGCCGGCAACGGCGCCCTCACGTTTGTGCGCGTCGCCACTCTGGTCATGCTGGCAACACTGGTCTGGGTGCCGATTGGCGTAGCCGTCGGCCTGCGGCCCAGGCTTGCCGAGAAGGTCCAGCCCGTGGCGCAGTTTCTCGCCGCATTCCCGGCGAACCTGTTCTTTCCGGTGGTGGTATTCCTGATCGTGCACTTCGATCTCACTCCCAAAATTTGGCTTAGCCCCTTGATGATCCTGGGCACGCAGTGGTACATCCTCTTCAACGTCATCGCGGGCGCGTCCGCATTTCCGAGTGACCTGCGGGAGGTTGCAGCAACCTTTCGCATCCGTGGCTGGCGCTGGTGGCGCGACGTTATGCTCCCCGGCATCTTTCCCTATTACGTGACAGGGGCCATCACCGCCTCTGGTGGCGCATGGAACGCGAGCATCGTCTCCGAGGTAGTGAGCTGGGGACAAACCAAGCTCAGCGCCGGCGGTCTTGGCGCCTACATCGCACAAATGACCGACGCTGGCGATTACCCGCGAATTGCCCTGGGCATCGGGCTCATGTCGGTGCTGGTCATCGCGACGAACCGGCTGCTGTGGCGACCACTGTACGCATTCGCCGAGCGCCGGACCCGCCTGGATTAGCCGCGATGAACACTGGGACCAAGGAAACCGTGCTCGATGTACGCGGCGTATCGATGGCCTTTGACAAGCCCTCGGGAGAGCCGCTACGTGTGTTGGACAACGTCGATATGTCGTTGCGCGAGGGCGAGATCCTGGGTCTGCTCGGCCGCTCGGGATCCGGAAAATCGACCCTGCTGCGGATCGCCGGAGGACTGATGCACCCGGTTTCTGGCGAAGTGCGCTATCGCGGAGCGCCGCTCGACGGGCCGGCCGAGGGCATCGCGATCGTATTCCAGACCTTCGCTCTATTCCCCTGGCTCACCGTTTTCGAGAACGTGGCGGCCGGCCTTGACGCACTGGGTCTTTCCCGTGCGGAGACCGAACGCCGCACGCGCGCCGCCTTGGATCTCATCGGACTTGACGGCTTCGAGTCCGCCTATCCGCGCGAACTCTCGGGCGGCATGCGCCAGCGCGTGGGCTTTGCGCGCGCCACCGCGGCGCAACCGATCGTGCTGTTGATGGACGAACCCTTTTCCGCCCTCGACGTTCTGACCGCGGAAACACTGCGCACCGATTTGCTCGATCTTTGGTCTGGGCATCAGCTTCCGACCAAGTCGATACTTCTGGTGACCCACAACATCGAGGAAGCCGTGATCATGTGCGACCGGATCCTCGTGCTCGCCTCCAATCCGGGGCGCATCGCCGTGGAGATTCCCGTAACTCTTCCGCGTCCGCATGACCGGCTCGAACCGGCGTTTCAAAACATCGTCGATGAGATTTATTCGACCCTCACCTCGCGCTCGCTGGAGTCCATCGGTGCGCACCGGCAGCCCCATGGCGCCGCAATGCAGCCGCTGCCGCACGCGTCCATCAACCGGATCAGCGGCTTCATCGAGACGCTTTCCGCTCCCCCGTACCTGGGACATGCCCCATTGGCGACGATCGCCGATGCTCTGTCCCTGCAGGTGGATAACCTATTCCCGACCGCCGAAGCGCTGCATCTCCTGGCGTTTGCCGAGCTTACCGGCAAAGAGCTCAAGCTAACCGCAGCCGGCCGCGTCTTTGCGCAAAGCGACACAAACGCGCGCAAGCTCTTGTTTCGGGAGCACCTGCTCCGCTTCGTGCCGCTTGCTGCCCATATCCATCGAATCCTCGATGAGCGCGAGGATCACCAGGCGCCGCGGGTGCGCTTCGAGGCAGAACTCGAGGATCATCTGACTCGGCAGGATGCGGACCGGACACTGCGCGTCGTGACCGCATGGGGGCGATACGCGGAACTGTTCGCCTATGACGACAAGACGCGCCGGTTCATATCGATCCGCAGCTGGGAATAAGCGATGAGCGGACATCTGGCAACCCCGAGCCCAACGGACGCGGGAGCACAATCGCGACGCTTGCGGCGCTGGTCGAGCTACGCCAGTCTCACCATCGCCGTCGTGCTGGTAATCGCCAAAGGCCTTGCGTGGTACGCAACGGATTCCTTGAGTCTTCTTGCCTCCATCCTCGATGCGCTGGTGGACATCGTCGCCTCGCTGGTGACGGTGCTCGGCGTGCGCCTGGCCTCGCAGCCTGCCGATTCGCAGCATCGATTCGGCCATGGCAAGGCGGAGTCCTTGGCGGCGCTGACCCAGGCCCTGCTCCTCGCCGGTGCGGCGGGCGCGCTGATCTTCGACGGGATCCATCGGTTTTTTGCGCCGCATGCCCTGGCTCGCCTGGATTTCGGCTTGGAGGTCATCGCCGGCAGCACGCTGCTGACAACTCTGTTGGTGCTTTTCGAGGGCTATGTGGCGAGGCGGACCAAGTCGCAAGCCATCGCGGCAGACCGATCGCATCATCTGACCGACGTCGTTGCCAATTTGGCGGTGTTGCTTGCGCTGGCTTTGACCAAGCTAACGGGATGGCCGTACTTCGACCCTCTTTTCGCAATCGCCATTGCCGCCTTGTTCGGCTGGACCGCGTTCGGCATTGCTCGCACTGCGGCCAACACGCTGTTGGACCAGGAACTGTCAAGCGCGGAGCGCCGGCGCATCCGGCAACTCGTAATGGCGCATCCGGATGCGCGCGGTTTGCACGATCTTCGGACGCGCAGCTCGGGCCTGCACCGATTCATTGAATTTCATCTTGAGCTCGACAAAGAACTGTCGTTGCGTGATGCCCACGCAATCGCCGACAAGATCGAACATGCACTGAAAGCCGCGCTTCCGGCTTCCGACGTGATCGTCCACATGGAGCCGGCTGACATCGATGACGAGCGTCTTGATGACCGGATCGGGTCCGGCGCCGCCAGCGATGGTCCGTGAGAGCCCGGTAGTGCTAGCAGGCTAGCCCAGTGCAAGCAGCGAAGGCAGTTCCGCCAGCGTGCGGATTTCCGCGTCCGGCAATCCGGGCAGGCGCTCGCGACGCTTTGCGTAGCGATTGCACCAGATGACCCGCATGCCGAAGGCGGAGGCAGCGTAGGCGTCCCATGCATTGGACGATTGAAAGCATATTTGGCCCGGCGCCACGCCCAGTCGATCGACGGCGCACTGGTATACCTTCGGATGGGGCTTGAAGGCCCCGACATCCTCGACCGAGAGGACCTCGGTCAGAAATTTACCGATGCCCGCATTCTCGACCGCGGCAGCTAACATTCGCGGCGAGCCGTTGGACAGAATTGCGGTCGCAAAGCCGGCCTCCCGCAGCTTGCGCAGCACGCCCGGTACTTCCGGAAACACATCGAGGCAGCGGTAAAGGTCCATCAACCGGTCCCGCAGGCCCGGGCCACTGACCTGCAGATCGTCCATTGCGTAATCGAGTGCGTCACCAGTCACCTGCCAGAAATCGGCATGCCGCCCCTCGATGGTTCGCAACCATGTGTATTGCAGCTGCTTGTCGCGCCACAGCGCAGCCAGCGCGGCGGCCTGGCCGCCGAGGGCATCTTCACAGCGCAGGCACGCCGAGGCAACATCAAAGAGCGTGCCATAGGCGTCAAATACGCAGGCTTTGACTCCGTCGAGACGAACCGCCATGCCCTGCTCCATTTCGTCGATCGAGCATCCGCTCCGAACAGCACGAAAGCGCGTTTGCCACAATCAGCCGGTTGCCTGCATCGGTGCATCTCGCAGGCTATGCGGGGGCATCGTCCCGTGGCTCGAACTGGACGGCGGTAATCCGTGTCGCCACGAGTACCGCCAGCAAGGCGGCGAGCGCCAGAATTTCCGTCCAATCAATGCGGCGGTCGTACAGGCCAATAAAGATCTCCCGCAAAATGAAGGCGATCCCGACTTCGGCCAGCACCCGCAGGCGGACGCGATCGAACTCCAGATAGTCCCGGAAGGTGCGAAACAGCTCGATGAGAACAAAGACCGAGAGTACATCGATGACCAGTTCCCGATCGATGCCATCGACGACGCCGTGCGCGAACGTGTGGGTGGACACAACACCGTAGAAAGCACTGGCGGCCGCCCAAAAATCAAATATCAAGCCGGCTAGGGCACCTATCAGCGTAAGCAGCATGACAAAGATCAAGACGCCAACGATGGTGTCCAGGACCGCGCGATATGCCAGCACCGCCCGGACCTTCAATGCGGGCTTGAAAAGCTTCGGCGGCAGATCGTCTTTGTTCTGTTCTTCTGGCATATATTTGCAATGTCCGTCTGTCCTATCGATGCATGTCCGATCCGGCAATCCATCCTATCAGAAGCCAGCCACATAACTGAAAACCCGGATCGCGCTGCTGGGCCGGTGCATCCTCTTCGTCTTGTGTTTGCCGCTGGCGTTGTTACTCTGGTCGCTGGTTTGGCCTCTGTCCTTGCCGCTTCTCCTGCATGGCATCACGCTGGCAGCGCCGCGCAAATTGCTACGAACAGCGCTTTTTCGGCCGGCTTGAATTCTCGGATACCGTAGCAAACGCCGCGCCAGCAAGGCATTGGGGGATGGCGCTGGTGCGGTATCGGGCGAGCGCGACCTGCCGCACGCGGCGAGAACCGCGCCGCAGGTCCGATAATGGAGAGTGCGCGCACGTTCCGTTGCCGCAGCAAACGACTGCAATTACGCCTGTCCGCATTAAATCAGTGTAGCGCTATCCGCGGCACCTCATCGCGAATGCGCTGTGCCAGCGCCACCGAGTTGAGCCCTGTCAGGTCCCTGCCGATCGCTGCCGTCAACACCTTTTTGGCCTGCTGGCTCAAATGCGCCTTGATACGCCCCAAAAACGGCGACGAAGCCAATACCACCAACGCACTGCAGCGCTGCGCCGCAATCCCGGCATTGAGGAACTGCGCCAGGTCGCGGGCAAATTCCTCGCGAACCTTCGCACGCGGCCCCGCGCGTTCGCTGAAGCTCGTGCTGCCGCGACCGTGTCCCATTTCCTCGTATCCCGAACGGTCGGTCTCAAGATCCACGCCCTTATAACGTGCCTGGGGACATTCAAAGCTGCTCAATAGCTCCAGCGAGCCGGTCGCTCCGAGACGCTCGAAACAGCGGGCGTGTGAGGCGTTTGCGACCAGTATCCATGTGTGTTTCATCCGGCCCTCCAATTCAAAAAAACGTTGTCACGGAACACGCCTACGAACCGATGCGGATCCAACTCCGGCCATCATCATGGACCGCAGTGTGGATTTTTTTTTGATGCTGCGCAATAAGCCGTACGACGCTCCAGCTCCTCGTTGCGCCGTTAGCGGCGCGCCCGCACCGTCGACCGGACAGGCGTGTCCGCGGGCTTGTGCATGCTGCCCCTGCGGTTCATGATCCGTGTCAAATCCTGCTCGCTACCCAGTGACATCATGCAAATGTAGTGCAAGGAGTGCTCGAGTTCGGATCCGCTAGCACGAGCAAAGAATATCGGAGATACCTCATGAAGACTTCACCTGCCTCAGAGACCCGCGCTCGCAGGCGCGCAAGTTCACCACACAAGCAAGCGCATCCGCACAGTGTGTCCATCCCGGAAGCACGGCGGGTGGGCGATTCGGATCCCGACCGCCCCTTCGAGGAAGGAGCACACGACGAGATCGACCCCGATCTGCGGCACCGCCTCATCAGCGAAGCGGCCTTCGAAATGTACGCCAGCCGTGGTTTTGTGGACGGATACGACGTGGAGGACTGGGTGAACGCGGAGGCCCGCGTCGACCATTTGCTGCTAAATCCGCAATTTGAAAAGGACCCCGGGGGCAAGAACGCGGCGTAGCACGAGCCGCCGCACGCGCCGGCCCGCAGTTCACTTCCAGTGCAATATGCGTGGCTCCCTGCGCGGGCTGGGCTCGCCGGCACTTACCGGAACGCCCGCGATGATGGGCACCACGACCGTGTACGAAGGCGGAATATCCAGCTCGCGCTTGACCTCCTCCTGATTCAGGGCTGCCACCGCCGAGCCGATCACGCAGGCCCCCAAGCCCGCCGCGTGCGCGGCCAGCAAGACGTTCTCCGCAGCGAGCCAGCAATCGGCGGCGACGTACGGAGCGACTGCCAAACCGCACAGTAGGATCAGCGTTCCGGCGTTGTAGAAGATATTGAAGTCCGGATCGGCAAGGATGTTCGCGCCGTGCCCGGTGCGTTCAACGTGCTGGCGCTGCGCTTCGTCCAGAAAAAGCGGCTTTGCCCGGTCCGAAATGCGTTTCAATAGCGCTTTGTCCTGCACCACCACGAATGCCCAAGGTTCCTGGTCAATCGCCGCTGGCGCCCGGACCGCAGCGAACAGCAGGCTTAGTATCTGCTGGCGGTTGAGCATATTGGGTTTGAAGTTGCGCACCGAATGGCGGCCACCCAGGGCCGCGGCAAGCGGCATCGGGAATGGCAGATCGCTGACAACGCTCATGGTTCGCTCCGGATGAAAAAGCTGCAGCCTACTTCCCGATGCGATGCCCCGATTTGATATAGACGAAGTGATCTGGCGAATACCTTACCTGCAATGGACCCATGTCAAAGGAACGGCACAAGATTGACAACCGGTTCTGGGGATTGCCGCGACCGTGCCGGACAATGACCGAGGCGGCGAGAGCTGTCGTAGACCGCTGCCCGCGTGCCATTGGTCGTTCGCACCTTGCCGGGAGGCTCTACAATGGCCAAGGGTTTTGGATGGGCATTCATTAGTGGATGGGCAAAAATGGAGGTACATCAATGGAAGCGACACGAGAAAAACTAGTCACCGATATCAAGACCTTGCTGGCAGACGCCGAGGCGCTCTTTCGGCAAGCCGCCGAGGGTAGCGGGCAACAGGCCCAGGAGCTGCGCCGGCGCGCCGAGGCCGCGCTAGAGCAAGCCCGCGCCCGACTTGAAACCATCCAGGACGATTTCGTCCGTCGGGCCCGCGACACGGCATATGCGACGGACGAATGGGTCCATCACAATCCATGGAGTTCGATTGGGCTGGGGGCTGGACTCGGCTTGCTGATCGGTTTTCTCATCGCGCGCCGCTAGGCGCAAAATGGCTTTCTTGCCGCGCCCATGATAGAGGCCTTGCGCAGTGCCGGAGCCTCGGCCCTGGCACTGTTGCTGACGCGGGCGGAGTTTGCCAGCGTCGAACTCTCGCTCGCACGTGCGCAGATCCTGCGCTGGCTGCTTTCGGCCCTGGTAGCGTGCGTACTCGCGATGCTTGGCTTGATCGCGCTCAGCGCGATGATCGTGGCTGCGCTCTGGGAGCGCCTCGGCTGGTATTCGGTGGCCTTGCTCGCCGTGCTGTACTGCGCTTCGGCGGCCCTGCTTGTTGCCAGGCTTTTGCGCGAGGCTGCCACCTTGCCACCGTTGCTTGCTGAGACCTTCGCCGAGCTCGCCAAGGATCGCGAGGCGATATTCGGCGCAAGCAGCACGGTGCAGGACGAGAGCGGTGGACAGTAGTACGCCAACGAGCAGGCAATTAATCGAGCGCTTGGAACTGCTGCGGGCACGCGCTGCCCTTCATCGTGTCGGGCTGGTAGTGGCCCGCGAGGATCTGCGTCGCAGTACCGCGGGTCTGCGCCGCGGCGCGGGGGTTGCGATGGCGATCATGCGCGCGATCTCCGGACGCTGGCCGCACGCGGCTACGGACGGCGCGTCGGATTTCCTGCAAAAAGCGAAATGGGTGATTCCCGTAGCAACTGCACTCGCCGTCGGGCCGCGGGCCCGTCGCTTGGTGCGCCGCCTGGGGACAGCGCTTGCCGCCGCAGCGCTGGCCATCGGGGCGTTGCGTTTCCTGCTCCGCGCCGAACGCCCGCGCTAGTTGTAATCTGGCAATCGTGTGCGCTGGCAATCATGGCCCCAGGCGCGCCATCGCAAGCACGAGAGCTGGGGCAAAGCATCTGGCTCGCCTACTGGGATCGTGGTCTGATCGAGAGCGGCCGAATTGCGCAGCTCATCGCGGAAGCCGGTGCGCAGCGGCTCGCCGCCCGCCCTCGCGCCTAGAGCCCTCGGAGCGAATTCGGGAAATTTGCCAGGCCCTCGCTTTTTCTAGGCACGCCTTCGCGAAAATCGGCGAGCACCGGCGATGCGTGCAGGTATCCTGTCGATTGGAATTTGACCGCAAGAGTCGGAGTGCTTGCCGCCAGACGCTGGTCTACCGTCGTGTCGACGGAATAACAAGGCCGGAACATGACCAAGAAATTGCCGAATCGAGGCACCTCGAAGGGGACCGCGGCCAGCGAGCGCGACCCACGCTGGGCCGCTGTGCTCGCGCGTGACCGCGCTGCGGATTGCCAATTCGTCTACGCCGTGAAGACCACCGGCGTGTACTGCCGACCCAGCAGCCCGTCACGCCTGCCATGCCGGCAGAATGTCGAGTTCTTCGACTCGGCCCAAGCCGCAGAAGCGGCCGGCTACCGGCGCAGCCGGCGCTCGGCGGCGGACCTGGGCACGGTGGCCGCGCGCCATGGCGCGATCATCGCGGCGAGCTGCCGGCGCATAGAAGCCGCCGATGATCCGCCCAGTTTGAGCGCATTGGCCAAGGCGGCCGGCCTTAGCCCCTACCATTTTCACCGGGTATTCAAGTCCGTGACTGGCCTCACACCCAAGGCCTATGCGGACGCCCACCGGGGCAGCCGGATTCGCCAAAAGTTGCGGCCCGGCCGCTCCATCACCGATGCCATCTACGATGCGGGTTTCCAATCGAACAGCCGCTTTTACGCAGCCTCCGATCAGGTGCTCGGCATGTCAGCTTCGGACTACCGCGCAGGCGGGGTCAATACCGATATCCATTTTGCCGTCGGCGAATGTTCGCTGGGTTCCATACTCGTGGCGCAAAGTGGCCGTGGCGTTTGCGCCATCCTGATGGGAGATGATCCGGATGCGCTCGCCCGCGAACTGCAGGACCGGTTCCCACGCGCCAACCTGATCGGCGGCGATGCTGCGTTCGAGCAGCTGGTCGCCAGGGTTGTGGGCTTTATCGAAGCGCCGGCGCTGGGCCTGGACCTGCCGCTGGACGTGCGCGGCACCGCGTTTCAGGTGCGTGTCTGGCAGGCCCTGCGCGAGATTCCCGTTGGCACGACCGCAAGCTACGCCGAGATCGCCACCCGCATCGGTGCGCCACGGGCGGTACGCGCCGTCGCGCAGGCCTGCGGTGCTAACCATCTGGCGGTAGCCATCCCCTGCCACCGAGTGGTGCGCAGCGACGGGGGCCTGTCCGGCTACCGCTGGGGCATCGAGCGCAAGCGCGAGTTGCTGCACCGGGAGAAGCAAACGTGAGCGCCGCGCCAAGCTTCCCGGCGCGTGGCCCGACTTTCGTTGACGGCAGGACTTAGGCCTTGCCTGGGCTTTCCATGATGAACTCGCGCAGATGACTGGCCACGTCCGAGGGAGCCTCCTCGGGAAGGAAGTGCCCGCACGCAAGCCCGAAACCTCGAACGCGCTTAGCCTTTTTCCGCCAGACGGCAAGCAGGTCGTAATTTCTGCCGACGAATCCCTTCGTTCCCCACATCACAAGCAAAGGGCAGGCGATCTGACGCGACGCATCGGCTGCGTCATGCAGCAGGTCGATGCCGGCCGCTGCGCGGTAATCATCACAGCTGGCGCGGATGGCCTCCGGATCCGAGAAGCAGCGCACGTACTCCGCGACGGCTTCGGGTGAAAATGCCGGCTCGTTACCCATGCTCCAGCGGGAGAGGCATCCCTTGAGCCAGAATTCCGGATCGACGCCGATCATGCGCTCCGGCAGAGGATACGGCTGAATCAGGAAAAACCAATGAAAATAGGCCGTCGCCAGTGCCTGATTGGTCATCGCAAACGTGGTCAGGGTCGGCGCAATGTCCATGACACAGGCGCTGATGACACGAGCCTGGTGATCCAGACACAGGCGGTGGGTGACGCGGGCGCCACGGTCGTGCCCCGCAACGTGAAAATGCTCATGCCCAAGCGCCGTCATCAGATCGACCATGTCCTGCGCCATGGCCCGCTTGGACTGGTTCGACGCGTCCGGCAGCGCTAGTGGTTTCCCGGAATCACCATAGCCGCGTAAGTCCGGAATGACGAGGGAAAAATCGGTCGATAGTACCGGTGCCAGCTTGTGCCAGATGGCGTGCGTCTGCGGGTAGCCGTGCAGCAGCAGGAGGACGGGTTTGCCGGGACGCTCACGGATGAGCAAGTGGATTTCCGTGCCGCCGACGGCAATCCGGCGGCTCGCGTAGGAGGAGTCGAACAGTTTCATCGCGCTACCGGACCGATCCCGCTATCGATGCCCACAGCATCCCGCCACGGAGGATTAGGCGCGCGGATGCGCGCCTCGACAGGTACGCGAATGTATGGCCCCGAACGCGCTTCAGGCGTAGATATCGCGCCGCGTCAGCGGCACCGGTAGACTTGTCGCGCCACGGCGCGAGGCCAGGATCTGGTGAACGCCCGTTCCCCCGTCCTCGAACTCCAGCGCGCACGCGGCCATGTACAGGCGCCAGATTCGGTACACCGTCTCGCCCACCTCGCGCACGGCTTCCTCGTGTGCGGCCTCCAGGCGCTGAACCCAGTGCCGCAGGGTCATCGCATAGTGCGGTCGAAGCCCCTCCACATCGTGAATCTCGAAGCCAGCGCGTTCCATCCCCATTTGGATGTTGCTTACAGCATCGAGCTCACCGTCGGGAAACACGTATCGGTTGATGAACTCGCTGTCGACGGTTCGATTCCAGCCTTCCTCGTCGTGGGTAATGCCGTGGTTCAGAAACAGACCACCGGGTCGCAGGACCCGATGAACCGTCGCGTTGTAGACCGGCAAGTTTGCCAATCCCACGTGCTCAAACATGCCGATGCTGGAAACCTTGTCGTAAACACCCTCCCCCTGCAGGTCCCGATAGTCGCGCAGCTCGACGCTGACAAGATCCTGCAGGCCTTCGGCTGCGATACGCTCGCGTGCGTAGTCGAATTGCTGCTGACTCAGCGTGATGCCATGCGCGCGCACGCCGTAGCGGCTGGCTGCCCAACACACCAATGCGCCCCAGCCGCAGCCGATGTCGAGAAAGCGCTCGCCCGGGGACAGTCGCAATTTGCGGCAAATGTGATCGAGCTTGTTGCATTGCGCCTGCTCGAGCGTATCGCTGGGAGTTTCGAAAATGGCACAGGAGTACACCATCTGATCATCCAGCCATAGCCGGTAGAACGCGTTCGACACGTCATAGTGGAAGGAAATGGCCTCCCGGTCGCTGCGTTTGGAGTGACGGTGCGCAAACGCGTCAACGCCGCGCACGGCGGCCGACGCACCCACCGGCCCTTCCGGGCGCGCCTTGAGCGGCAGGCACAGGGCGTCGCGCAGCAACGCGCCGCGCTCGCGCAGGCTCAGGGCCAGGTTCTGGAAATGATGCTTCAGGCGCAGGGCGGCGTACAGATCACCTTCAAAGTCAATAAGACCGCGAAAGTAGGCGTCTGCCAGCAGCAGCGGGCTGCGCTTTAGAACCAGCTTACGCAACACCACCGGATCGCGCACGACCAGCGTGAAGGCCGGAATCGTGCTGCCGACAGTGTGGGTGGCGTCGTTCCAAACCCGGATCGCGGCCGAACCGCGAAAGTTCCGCAAAAGGCGCCGAAAGATGCGCGCCGCGGCCTCCGCATGGGCGGCCGCATAGCGCTGGGACGTTACGAGTTCTACGGTCGAGTTCATTGGCTCGGCCCCTGCCTTTTGCGCATGGGATGGGAGTGCATTACACCGCGATCTGGACTGGGTTGGAACTGCCACATGATGGAACCGGTACGGCAACAGTGTATGCATTATTACACCTCAAGTACGCAAAAATTCAAGCCGTGCTTTGGTTACCGTCGCCATGCCGTCGCACCAGCGCTGGTACAGTAAGAAATGTCTTTCAGAAGGAGTCCAGCATGAAAAAGCTCGAAGGCAAGGTCGCAGTGGTCACCGGCGCAGCCAGCGGGATCGGCAAGGCGATCGCCCAGACATTGGCCGACGAAGGCGCGGCGGTTGCCATCGCCGACCTGCAGTTCGAAGCGGCCAATGCGGTTGCCCAGGAGATCCTTGCCAAGGAAGGCAAGGCCATGGCCGTGGCCATGGACGTGACTTCCGAAGACCAGGTGGATCGGGGAATCGATGCGGTCGCAGCAAAGTTTGGCTATGTCGATATCCTCGTGTCCAACGCCGGCATACAGATTGTCAATCCGATCGAGCAGTATGCTTTTTCGGACTGGAAGAAGATGCTCGCCATTCACCTCGATGGCGCCTTTCTCACCACGCGCGCAGCCCTGCGGCACATGTACCGGGGCGACCGCGGTGGCATCGTGATCTATACCGGTTCGGTGCACTCGCATGAGGCATCACCGCTGAAGTCGGCGTACGTGACTGCCAAGCACGGCCTGCTGGGGCTGGCGCGGGTACTGGCCAAGGAGGGCGCAAAGCACAATGTGCGCTCGCACGTGGTCTGCCCCGGCTTTGTTCGCACCCCTTTGGTGGATAAGCAGATTCCCGAGCAGGCAAAGGAACTGGGCATCAGCCAGGAAGAGGTCATCAAAAAGGTCATGCTCGGCAACACGGTCGATGGCCAGTTCACGACCGTCAATGACGTCGCGCAGACCGTGCTGTTCCTGAGCGCCTTTCCTACCGCCGCGCTGACTGGGCAATCGTTCGTGGTGAGTCACGGCTGGTTCATGCAGTGATCCGCCGGGCAAAGCTTGGCGGCCAATGCGCCGGCAATGGCCGCCGTGCATGCAATGGGCGAGGATGCAAAAGGCGCGATCTCGAGCACTTCAAGCGCACGGTTAGCCCGGCCCGCAGGGCATAGATACCGGAACATTTGTTGACCTCCACCGCACTGCCTCTGCGAGAACGTGTACCGCCTGACAGGTGCGGCAAAAGGACGTTGCGTACTCTCGCCGCAGCCGCGCGCTAACCGGTTGCAGGGCCGACTGTCGGCGTTACCGCGGCCGGCTGCGCGAGACCCTGGAGCCGCTTGCGGCCGAGATACCCGCATGCGATCCGCGGCGCCGCAGTGCGCAGCAATACGCCTGCGAAGGCAAGTGCAGCGTGCGCCACCGAAGCGATCAGGACCGGGAGTGGGAAAGTCGGTCCAAGGATTAGCCATTGCGACCGGAGTCCGTGCACGATCGCGGAGCCAGTGGCGTGCTCGAGCTGCGGCGCACGCACACGAGTCCTGCCTGCAACCGCCGCCCACCGGCGCGCAATCGGTAACGCATGGTTACCGGCGTATGACACCAGCACACCAATGGCAACACGGCCTTGCCTTGCAGGCGGCTTGCCGCGGCCCCGGCAAAGCGACCCATCCATCGCCCTGCCCATCGCCGCAACCGCGCACGCTGCGGTTGCCGGCAAACCCAGGCGCCGGGGGTGATTGGTGCTGCTATTCGCCGCACCGTAACACTTACTTACTTGTTACCGTGCGCCAGTTTTTTCGGTCCGACCCGGGAAACATACGGTTGCAACTTGCGGTATGCCGCATCGCCGGTCGACACGTTGAAGACTGCAGCCGGGCGCGTCCCTTGGATGCGCGGCGACAACCCCATAACACCGTTTACTGTCAGGAGAGTGGCAATGAAATCCGCCTTTGCAAAGAAAGCCCTGGTTTTAAGCGTTAGCGCCCTGCTCGTTGGCATTGGCGGCGCCGCGCGCGCCGTCGAATCCCAGTGGGACAAGGACCATCCGCGCCGCGCCGAAGTCAACAAGCGTCTGGACAACCAGAACGCCCGCATCAACAAGGAAGTCAAGGAAGGCGAAATCAACAAGGGGCAAGCGGCGAAGCTGCACAAGGAGGATCACCAGATTCGCCAGGAAGAGCGCGACATGGCCAGCCAGAACGGCGGACATATCACCAAGCAGGAACAACGAACGCTCAACGCACAGGAAAACGGCGTCAGCCAGCAGATCGGACACTAAGCGCATCCAGCCCGGAGCGATCCTACGCACGGGCGCGCGGCCCCGGGGCGTACGCTCCGGGGCCAATCAACGGCCGCGGATCAGCGTGCTCTTGCCGAACAGGGACTCGATGAATTCGACGGCGATCGTTGCCGTCTGATTGCGAACGTCCAAGGCGGGATTGAGTTCCATGATGTCAATCGATCGCAGGCATTGCGTGTCTGCGATCATTTCCATGCAAAGCTGGGCCTCGCGATAGGTCGGCCCGCCGCGCACGCCGGTCGCGACGCCGGGCGCTACCTCGGGATCGAGGAAGTCGACGTCGAAGCTCACGTGCAGATGTGTCTCCGGCTCGAGTTCCTCGAGCACGAGCTCCATGCTGTGGCGCATACCCATCTCATCGATCCCGCGCATGTCGATGACCTGCAAACCCAGCTCGCGCACGAGTCGACGCTCGCCATCGTCGACACTGCGTATCCCGATCTGGCGTAACCACGCCGTCTGGATCGCCGGCACGGTTCCACCGATCTCGATCAGTTCATGCGGTCCATTGCCGCATAGACACGCCACGGGCATTCCGTGCAGATTGCCGCTGGGCGTCAGCTGGCGCGTGTTGACATCGCTATGGGCATCGAACCAAACGATGCGCAACTTGCGGCCGCTTTCCCGGCAATGACGGGCGACCGCGCTGATCGAACCGATCGCCAGGCTGTGGTCGCCTCCCAACAAGATCGGAATTCGTCCCAACTGCAGTTCCCCGTACACCGCTGCATGCACGGTACGATTCCACGCGACCACCTGCTCGAGGTGCCGGTAGCCATCGACCGGTGGCAGTTGCGGATTGCCGGGCCCGCTCAGATTGCCGACATCGCGCACGTCAAGACCACGCCCGCGCAGTGCCGCCTCGATATTTGCCACCCGCAAGGCCTCCGGACCCATGGACGCACCGCGCACACTGGCTCCGACGTCGGTAGGCGCGCCGATCAGGCTCACTTGGGAATTCACGGGGCGTTCGTCGTGCATTTTTTCGGATTCTCGTCCAGATTAATCGTTGATCAGTTTTTCGATGCGCCGGTCCGGAACGAGCCACAGGCAGGCTACGATCGCATATAACGAAATCGATAACCAGGTGTTCAGAAACGCAAGCCCGATCGCGGCCAGGTAAAGCACGATCGAGACCTTGCCCTTGGCATCGCTGCCCACTGCTGTCGCCAAAAGGGATTGCTTGCCGTGCAAGCGGATCACCGCGTTTTGCAAAATCGTATAGGCGATTGCCGCCATCACCAGAATTACGCCATACAGGACCGTCGGCCAGGTAGCGAACTCGTGTTCGGCCATCCAGGCAGTGCCAAACGGCACCAGCGAAAGCCAGAACAGCAGGTGCATATTGGCCCAAAGTATGCCCCCGTTGATGCGCGCAACGGTATACAGCATATGGTGGTGATTGTTCCAGTAGATGCCAATGAAGACAAAGCTCAGAAGGTAGCTCAAAAAAGGCGGGACCAGTTCGCGCAAGCCCAGCACGTCGGCGCTCTGTGGGGCCTTGAGCTCGAGAACGATGATCGTGATAATCACCGCGATGACGCCGTCACTGAATGCTTCGAGGCGGGATTTTCCCATAGGCAAATTGCCCCGTAATGACGGCACCAGGACTCAAACGGTCAGCACAACCGCGCCGGGACTGTCCCCCGTGCGCACCTGCGCCAGGGCATCGTTGGCCGACTCCAGCGGAAAGGTCCTCACCGTGGTCTGGATCCTGTCCTGCCGTGCCATCGCAAAGAACTCCTCGCCATCGCGACGTGTGAGATTGGCAACCGAGCGCAGCACGCGCTCGCCCCACAAGATCGAGTACGGAAACGCCGGGATATCGCTCATGTGGATTCCGGCGCACACCACCGTGCCTCCCTTTACAAGCTGACGCAAGGCCCGCGGCACGAGCGATCCGTCGGGGGCGAAGAGTATGGCGGCATCCATCGGCTCGGGCGCCGATTGTGCAGAATCCCCTGCCCAGGCCGCTCCCAGCTCCATGGCGAACTGCTGGCGCCGGAGATCTCCCGGTCGGGTGAAGGCATAGATTTTCCGTCCTTGTCGAGACGCCACCTGCGCAATGATGTGCGCCGCGGCACCAAACCCATAAATGCCGATCGTCTTGGCCTCACCGGCCGCCACGAGGGCACGATAGCCGATGAGGCCCGCGCACAACAGCGGGGCAAGTTCCGTGTCCGAGTAGGATTCGGGCAAGCTCAGGCAATAGCGTTCGTCTGCGGCCACGTACTCGGCGTAACCACCGTTGCGGGTATAGCCGGTGAACTGCGGGTCGTCGCACAGGTTTTCTCGGCCGCCGAGGCAATAGCGGCACTTCTGACAGGTAGCACCAAGCCAGGGAACGCCCACGCGCTGGCCCACGGCGACGCGCTCGACTTGGCCTCCGCGGGCAATCACCTCCCCAACAATTTCATGCCCCAGGATGAGCGGGAACCTCGGCGATGGCAATTCGCCATCGACGATGTGCAGATCGGTTCGGCAGACGCCGCAGGCACACACCCGTAGCAAGACCTCCTTGGGACCGAACTCGGGCATGGGGAGCCGGGCGAGCCGCAGTGCCTGCCCCGCGCCCGCCAGAACCATCGCGCGCATTGCCCTGGTCACCAGCGCACCAGTGCCCCGGCCATAGCTGCCATCGACAAGGGCGCACCCCTCGGCGGGTGCTTGTGCGATCGCACCCCGACCCGATCAGCGGATGAGCACATAAGTCCCGGGCGCATCATCGAGCGGCGGGTAGCCGGCCGCAACCGAACCTACGGACGGCGCCGGCACTTGACTGCCGGAGTGCTGGCTTAGCCAGGCTTGAAAATCCGGCCACCACGAACCTTCCCGCACCGGTGTCGCCGCGAGCCAGCTATCGGGATCGACATAGCGACCGTCCGCATTGCGCGTTGCGACCTGATAGCTGCGCTGCACGCCTGGCTCGGGCGGATTGACAACGCCGACGTTGTGACCCCCGCTGCTAAGGCAGAATGTCACCTCGCAGTCGGTGAGCAAATGCAGCTTGTAGACCGAGCGCCATGGTGAGACCGTATCGCGCGCGGTGCCAACGGCGAAGATCGGCACGTGGATGTCGGTCAATGCAATCGCCCTGCCGTCAACCCGATAGCGGCCTTCCGCCAGGTCATTGTTCAAGTAGAGCCACTCGAGATACTCGCGATGCTGGCGGTACGGCATTCGCGTGGTATCCGAGTTCCAGGCGTTCAGGTCGCTCAGCGGCTGCCGCTCGCCCATGAGGTAGTCGCGCACCATTCGCGACCAGAGCAAGTCGCGCGAGTTCAGCATCGCAAACGCACCCGACATCTGCTTGCCTTCGAGGTAGCCCTTCTCCCACATCACATCCTCGAGAAATGCCAGTTGGCTGGCGTCGATGAAAAGCCCCAGCTCACCGGGTTCGGTGAAGTCGAGCTGCGAAGCGAGCAGCGTCATCGACTGCAAGCGCTCGTCGCCATTGCGTGCCAGCAACGCTGCCGCAATAGCCAGCAAAGTGCCTCCAAGGCAGTACCCGACCCCATTGATCCGGGCGTGCGGACAAATGGCGCTCACCGCGTCGACCGCGCGAAGCACGCCTTGCTTGAGGTAATCGTCCATCGCCAGATCGCGATCTTCCGATCCGGGGTTGCGCCACGAAACCATGAAGACCGTGTGACCCCGTTCGACCAGGTAGCGAACCAAGGAGTTATGGGGAGACAGGTCGAGGATGTAATACTTCAATATCCAGGAGGGAATGATCAAGACAGGGTCGTGGTAGACGGTCGGGGTCTGCGCCCCGTATTGGATCAATTCGATGAGGTGGTTGCGAAAAACCACCTTGCCAGGAGTGACCGCGACCGCCACGCCCGGTTGGAATTGCTCGGTGCCTTCTGGGCTCTCCTCGGCGAGCTTCTTGACATAATCCTGCCACCAAAACTGCGCCCCGCGCAGCAGGTTGGCACCGCGCTCCTGCGCCGTGGCCCGCAACACCTGCGGATTGGTCAACAACCAATTGGACGGGGAGAAAACGTCGATCCATTGTCGCGTCAGAAATGTGACCAGATGCTCGTGATGCCTAGTCACCCCGCGCACGTCCCTGGTCGCGTGATGCCACCACTGCTGGCTGCACAGAAAGGATTGGTAGATCACATTAAATGGCCATTGCTGCCATTCTGGGGCGTCGAAACGATGGTCCTGAGGCAGCGGGCTGATACAGGGTTGCAATGGGGCGTTCAACGGTGCTTGCGACGCGTACAGACAAAGGCGCGCAAATTGCCTTGCCGCCCTTGCTGATAGCTCCTGCAGCGTTCCCGGAGACCCGTTCAGGTGAACCAGCCAATCTGCGTAGGCTCCCACAACGGAGGCCGGTGAAATTCCCTGCGTGAATCGATTTATAGCTGCAGTAACAACGCGGTCCATGCCGCTGGTCTCCCGACGTACGTCGACCGGGGATGCCCACGGGCCATCGCTAGGATGCGCAAATCGACCGCCGCCGGTGACGACGGTATGCGCCTCCCAGGCGCCCGGCGCCGCCGCGGCGGCGACACCGGCCCGGCCGGGATTGTCGGGCGCGGATGAGTCTTGAACGGTGCCGTGTGAATCTTCCATCATCATTCCCCGCGAGCATTGCCATTCGTAGATAGCCCCGCGCAACGCCTGCTGTCAAGGCGAACGAGAAGGCAGACGGCCACCCGGGCACTGCTGCACGGGCCGGCACAGGCCACTACTGTAGTACTGTTATTGAACTCTCGGCGCCGGGTTAGCCTGGGGGCTGCGGAAAAATCGCAATATGCGCGACAACGGCTACCGGACGATCATTTTCGACGACCTCGGGCGCATTGATGCGGCGGCCTGGGACCGTCTGGTCGGGGCCGATCCCGACGCCAACCCGTTCTTGCATCACGCGTTCCTGCACGCCCTGCAGTCGAGCGGCGCCGCGACGGCAGATACCGGCTGGCTGGCGCAGTTCGTGACGCTTTGGCGAAACGACCGGCTGGCCGCCGCCGTTCCTTTGTACGCAAAATCGCATTCCTACGGAGAGTACGTCTTCGACTGGTCCTGGGCCGAGGCGCAGGAGCGCCGCGGCATGCCCTATTACCCGAAATGGCTGGTTGCCGTTCCCTTTACGCCTGTGGCCGGGACACGCCTCATCGCCGCTGACGCCCCGGCGCGGCACGCCGCCATCGCCGCCCTGCTGGGGCTGGTTCGAAGGAGCGGCCTCTCCTCCCTGCATATACTGTTCGCCCCGTCGGCGCAGACGGATGCCCTGGCGCAGGCGGGCATGCTGATTCGCAGCAATCTGCAGTTTCATTGGCGCAATCATGACTATGAAAATTTCGATGCGTTCCTGGCAGCCTTGACGCAGCCCAAGCGCAAGAACATTCGAGCCGAACGCCGTAAGGTCCGAGAGGCCGGAATCGACCTCCAGCGCCGGACTGGGCGGGGCATCACCGAGGACGATTGGCGGTTTTTTCTGCAATGCTACGAAAATACCTACGCCGTTCATGGCGCAACGCCCTACCTGAGCCTGGAATTCTTTCAGACCATCGCCGAGCGCATGCCGGAGCACGTGATGCTGGTACGGGCAACGCACCTGGGGCGGCCGATCGCCTGCGCGCTCGCGATGTTCGATCGCCGCCGCTCGGTCCTATACGGCCGCTATTGGGGTGCAACCGCGTATGTGCCCTGCCTGCACTTTGAATGCTGCTATTACCAGATGATCGAATTTGCCATCGAACAGGGTCTGCAGGTGTTCGAGGGTGGAGCCCAGGGGGCGCACAAGCTTGCGCGCGGTCTGGACCCCGTGGAAACGCGATCCGCGCACTGGCTACTCGATCCAAGGATGCACGCCGCCGTCCAGCAATTCGTCATGCGCGAGCGCGACTCAGTAGCCGCCACGATCGACGAGATGAGCGAACATCGCGCACTGCGGACGCAGCGCGCGCTTTGCAGTCCCTAGTACGATTGGCCGCAGATGCAGCGCGCACAAGAAAAAATAAAGGACAGATAGATGTGGAAATCAATATTTGCTATCGCCCTGGGCTCGGCCTTTGGCGGCTTGCTGCGCTGGCTACTCGGCCTGCAGTTCAATTCGCTGTTTCCCACGATTCCGCCCGGTACCCTCATGGCCAATCTGCTGGGCGGCTACATAGTCGGCCTGGCCGTTGCCTATTTTGCTTCCGTGCCCGAGATTGCACCGCAGTGGCGCCTGCTCATCATCACGGGCTTTTGTGGGGGATTGACCACGTTTTCGACGTTTTCCGCAGAGGTCGTTTCGCTGATTCAGCAAGGACGCGTGGCGTGGGCAGCGGGCGCCATCGGCTTGCATCTGACCGGATCGCTGACCATGACGCTCGCCGGCATTGTCTCGTGGCAGTGGATTCGGACCCGCTAAGCCGGCGGGGCAAACGATGCTTGGCCATGACACCGCTTGCCGCACAAATCAGGTCCGGCGTCAGCTTGGCAGCGGCAAGCCAGGGTACCGGGCATCGTCATAAAATTCGTGCGGTGCGTTCCCCGTCGCTGGCCGACCAGCGCCTATCGATCGTCCTGGCGTAGCCAGGCGCAAGCCGAGCGCCTCTTTGGGCGCCCGGTACAGCGGTTCCGCGGGAGCGCGGCAGTGGAGTTCGGCCTCACGGGAAAAAGAAAAGCGCGGGTGCACAATGGAGCGGCCTAGCGGCGCGGAGCCGAAGCCGGCGAGCATATGAAAACCACTTTTTCTTATTTGCCGTCCACATTTTCCCGCGCCTAAGATGGGAGGCGCAATTTTTATTAGGGAGGTGCATCATGAGTATCCGTATCGGGGACGTCGCCCCAGACTTCACCGCCGAAACCACCGAGGGCAAGATTCAATTCCACCAATGGATCGGCGATCATTGGGCCATCCTGTTTTCCCATCCCAAGGACTTCACGCCGGTATGCACGACGGAGCTGGGCTATCTTGCCGGACTCAAGCCGGAATTTGACCGGCGCAATACCAAGATCATTGGGCTGAGCATCGATCCGGTGCGCGACCACAAGGCCTGGGTTCACGACATCGAGGAAACCCAAGGTCACGCGGTCAACTATCCGCTGATCGGTGATTCCGATTTGGTCGTCGCCAAGCTCTACGACATGATTCATCCCAATGCCAGCGGCGGTTCTCGCACGGCGGCAGACAATGCGACTATCCGATCGGTGTTTATCGTCGGTCCCGACAAGAAGGTGAAAGCTACTTTCGTTTACCCGATGAGCGCCGGCCGCAATTTCGATGAAGTGCTGCGCCTGCTCGATGCCCTGCAGCTCAACGCCAAGCATGCCGTGGCAACGCCGGTGAATTGGAAACCGGGCCAGGACGTGATCATCCCCACCTCGGTGTCCGATGATGAGGCAAAAAAGAAATATCCGAAGGGCTACAAGACCATCAAGCCCTACCTGCGGGTCGTAGCACAGCCCAAGTGAGGCGGCGCTGGCCGGCGCGGCAACGTTGCCGTGCCGGCCTCAGGGCGCGTAACCCAGCACGGCGAAGAAGTGAAAGGCGGTTCCGGTAGCGACGAAGCCGTGCCACACCGCGTGCGCGTAGCGCAGGCGCGAGCCGAGCACAAAGAACACCACGCCGACCGTGTACGCGACTCCGCCAGCCACGAGCAATACAACGCCGGCCGTGGGGACGCGCTCGAGCAGCGGAACGGCTGCGATCAACACCAGCCAGCCCATGAGCAGGTAAAGTCCCGTGGAAAGCAAGGGATGCGACAGCCGGTCGACTGCCTTGAGCGTCGCGCCCACGCAGGCAAGCAGCCACACCAGTCCGAACAGCGTCCAACCCCAGGGACCGCCTAGCGCGCCCAGCGCAAACGGCGTATAGCTGCCCGCGATGAAGAAGTAGATCGCACCGTGATCGAGCTTCATGAACACGCGCTTGCCGCGGCCTGGGGGCAGGGCGTGATAGAGCGTAGAACTCAGGTACAGCAGCACCATCGTTGCCGCAAACACGCTCGCGCCAACGACGTTGGCGGGGCCGAAATGGCCCGCTGAGCTGATCAGGAACGGCACGGCCACGATGGCCGCCAGCAGCGCCACGCCATGGCTCACGCTGTTGGCGATTTCCTCGCCCAGACCCTGCGGACGCTCGCTCATGTAAGCCTTTGTCGCACGCCGATGGCAGGCGGCCGACGCTCGTCGCCGAAGCCGAATTAACGCCTTCATTACGTAACCAAGCTCGAGTTAGGGCAAGCCCGTAAACTCGCGGTCGCGTGCTTCATCGTAGCGGTAGTAGGCACGAACCTGCGCGATGAGCCCCGATCGCATTTCGTAGCATTATCTGGCGACTTCGTCGCCGTTGGCAATCGTTTGTTCTATCCACTAGAGCGACCGGTAGCGCCGATGAAATTTGCACCCAACCTTGCCGAGGTGCTCCGCACCTCGGATCGGTTTGTGGATCTGCGGCAGGAAGTAGTGACCTACCTCCGCAGCAAGAGTCCTCGGCGAGAGTTGCAAATTACCCCCGCATTACATCGGTCGAAGTACCTAAGAACGGTCCGCACATTGGAATCTGCGCTCATAATTGTCTTCGCCATTGTCGAGCGGCAAGCCGCATCGATTATGGGCCGCAACGTCGCATTGCCTAAGTGCATACCTGCGAGGTCGCGTACGCGGAGGATTGCCTCGTTCGGCGAATGCAAAATCCTGTTGACTCGGACCCAGGGCTACGGTTATGTGGAAATCGAGTCTCGATGAAACACGCTGGCCGAAATCCGGATCGGCCGGGAGAAAAAATGGCTGACACCATCTTCATGATCCACGGAATGTGGGGCGGGGCGTGGCTTTGGGACAACTACCGGCGTGTCTTCGAGGCCGAGGGCTACCGCTGCGTCGCCACCACCTTGCCCTTCCACGACATGGACCCGCGGGGTATTCCGGATCCGCGTCTCGGGAAAACCAGCTTGCTCGACTACGCCGATGTCCTCGAACAGGAGGTGCGCCAACTGGGGCCGAAGCCGATTCTGATGGGCCACTCCATGGGAGGCCTGCTGGCCCAGATTCTGGCTGCCCGCGGAATTGCACAAGCGCTGGTCCTGCTCACGCCGGCATCGCCCTCCGGCATCATGGCAATCACGCCTTCCGTGATCAAAGCCTTCTGGAGCATTCAGACAAAATGGGGCTTCTGGGAAAAGCCCATGCGCCAGACGTTCAGCGAAGCGGCCTATTCGATACTGCACCAGTTGCTGGCGCAGGAGCAGAAAGAAACCTACGACAAGTTCGTCTACGAATCCGGGCGGGTCGCCTTCGAGATCGGCTACTGGCTCCTGGACCCGAAGCGCGCTTCCAAGGTGAATGAGACCAAGGTAACCTGCCCGGTGTTGGTGGTCGCCGGCGGGCAGGACCGCATTGTCCCTGCATCCGTCGTGCGCCGGGTGGCAAACAAATACAAGTCCGTATCGACCTACAAGGAGTTCGAGAATCAGGCCCACATGGTTGTCATCCAGCCCGGATGGCAGGAGGTCGCAGAGCATGTTGCAAGCTGGCTGCGGCCACTGCGCAGGCAATCGGCCCCCGCCTAATCAACGCCGAGCAATGCCGGGCCGGCGCAGACGACGGGACCCGCAGCTCCCGGTGCCACTTGCCCGCGGCCTGCTACCCGCTCGTGCCTGAGAAGCAAAGCGCCGTGAAAAAAGAAACCATGAAAACCATTCCCCGGAAGGCCGAGGAGCTCTTCGTCCATCCGGTCGTCGTCCTCGAGGCGAGTCCCGACGGCAGCCGCCGCTTCCGCTCCAAAACCGGGCTGCCGCCCGACTATTCCCGCTGTACTGGCGAGTGGATCGAACACTGGGCGAGCGCCGCGCCCGAGCGCATCTTCCTCGCCGAGCGCGGCGCCGAGGACAGGTGGGTGAAACTCCGCTACGGCGATGCTCGCTCCCGCGTATACCGCATCGCCACCTGGCTGCTCGGCCAAGGCCTTTCGGCCGAGCGGCCAGTGGCAATACTTTCCGACAACGGCATCGAGCACGCGCTCCTCATGCTGGCGGCGATGCACATTGGCGTGCCGTGCTGCGCGATTTCGCCGGGTAACTCGCTGCTCTCGAGGGACCACGCCAAGCTCAAGGCCAACTTCGAGATCCTTCGCCCGGGCGTCGTCTTCGCCGATCCGCTGGAGCGCTTCCTTCCTGCGCTCGAAGCCGTACGTCGGCTGCACGACGGCATCGTGGTTGCAGGCTCGCGCAGCCAGTCCACGGCAGGCGCCATTTCCTTTGCCCGGATCGAGACGGGTTGCGACGAGGCCGCCGTCGGGCGGGCTTTGGCGGCCGTCACGCCCGACACCATCGCCAAATTCTTGTTCACCTCGGGTTCGATCAATGCGCCGAAAGCGGTCATTAACACCCAGCGCATGCTCTGCGCCAGCCAAAAGGCCAAGGATCTGATATGGCCCTTTCTAAAGGACACACCGCCGATACTGGTCGAATGGCTGCCCTGGAGCCACACCTTCGGCGGCAATCACGACTTCAACATGGTGCTGCGCTGGGGCGGAACGCTGTACATCGACGATGGCAAGCCGACGCCGGCTCTGCTCGGCAAAACGGTGCGCAATCTCAAGGACGTGGCGCCGACCCTGTACTTCAGTGTGCCCCGTGCCTATGACATGCTTGTGCCGCTGCTGCGCGACGATGCCGAACTGCGCGAGAGTTTTTTCCGCCGCCTGCAGCTGATTTTCTACGCCGGCGCCGCCCTGCCCCAGCACCTCTGGGACGAACTCGAACGGCTGTCGCTCGAGACCCTTGGCACCCGCATCGCGATGGTTTCCTCCTGGGGTTCCACCGAAACCGCGCCGCTGGCCACCGACTGCCATTACCAGGCTGCCCGCTCCGGCGTCATTGGTGTGCCAGTGCCCGGGGTCGAATTGAAACTGGTGCCCGTCGCCGACAAGCTGGAGGTCCGCGTCAAAGGCCCCAACGTCTTCCCCGGCTACTGGAAGCAGCCCGACCTGACCCGCGAGTCCTTTGACGAGGAAGGCTACTACCGGATCGGCGATGCGGTCGAGTTCGTTGATCCGAACCGGCCGGAACTCGGCCTGCTCTTCGACGGACGCGTTGCCGAGGACTTTAAACTCCTGACGGGAACCTGGGTCCACGTCGGCAGCCTGCGCGTCAAGGGCATCGACGCACTATCGCCCATTGCCCAGGACATCGTCGTCACCGGCCATGATCGCGACCAAATCGGCTTCCTGGTATTTCCGAACATTCCCGAGTGCCGCAAATTCGCCGAACTGCCGGACGATGCGCCGGCCGATGCGGTGTTGACGCACCCCGCGGTAGTACGCCGGGTGCGCGAGGCGATGACCATCATGGCCCAGGCGGGCGGCTCTTCGCTGTTCCCGGCGCGGGTCATGCTGATGGCCGAGCCGCCCTCGATGGAGGCCGGCGAGATCACCGACAAGGGCTACATCAACCAGCGGGCCGTGCGCACCCGCCGCGCCGACCTGATCCACTGGCTGCATGCCGACGTGCCAAATAAAAACGTCATCACGGTCGGCCTGCCGCCGCGCGATCGGTAGCAAACGAGCAAGGATCCTCCGTGAGCAATCCACTGGTCAAGACTTCGTACGACGGGGCCATTTACACCATCACCCTGGCGCGCCCTGCCAAGCGCAATGCCGTCAGCGACCGCCTGCTGACGGCCCTGGGCGCAGCCTTCGATGACAGGCCGCAGGACGCCCGCGTGGCCATCCTTGCCGCCGAGGGCGAACATTTCTGCGCCGGACTTGATCTGGCCGAGCATCAGCACCGCGAGCCTTTCGGCGTCATGCAGCATTCCCAATGGTGGCACCGCATCTTCCACCGCATTCAGCACGGCGGCGTTCCGGTGATCGCCGCCCTGCGAGGCGCCGTCATCGGCGGAGGACTGGAGTTGGCCTGCGCCACCCATGTACGCATCGCCGAACCGGACACGATCTATCAACTCCCGGAAGGCCGCCACGGCATCTTCGTCGGTGGCGGCGCCTCGGTGCGCGTGGCAAGAATCATCGGCCCCGGACGGATGTGCGAGATGATGCTGACCGGCCGCATCTATAGCGCCGAGCAAGGCCAAGGCCTCGGCCTCTCCCATTACCTGGTCGGCACGGGCGAGAGCCTTGACAAGGCCCAGGAACTGGCGCGGCGCATCGCCGAGAACGCGCCGATGGCCAACTGGGCAATGGTCACCGCCATCGCCCGCATCGACAACATGGCCAGCGACGACGGCTTGTATGTCGAATCATTGACGGCCGCTTTGACCCAGGCGAGTCCCGAAGCCACGGAGCGCATCGGCCATTTCTTGCAACGCAGGGGCAAAGGACCGCAGCCTTGAAGATCAACCGCGAGGCACGCCGCCTGATCGTTGCGGCGTCCGGGGTTTCAAGTTCCACGCAACGAGCCAGGAATTCCATCCGTACGACTAGATGGCCTGGCCGATTTACGAAGTCATCGCCGAATACAAGATGCCGGCGATCTTACCGGATCCTGTTTGGCTCCGACTTCCCATTGATCGCGCCGGACCGCTGGCTCAAGGACTTCAACGAAGCAGGTTTCAAGCCCCAGGTGCATGCGTTGATCCTGAAGCAAAACGCGATCCGCTTGGTGGGCCTGCACACCGAGGAGAAGAAGGATGCAACCTGAAAACCGCAGCTGCGTCATCACTGGCGGCGCCTCCGGCCTGGGCGCCGGCACCGTGCGCCTGTTCCACGCTGCCGGCGCGCGGGTGGTCATTGCCGACATCAACGCCGCGGCCGGCGCGAAGCTGGCTACCGAGCTCGGGGAGCGTGCTGTCTTCCAGCGCACCGATGTCACCGCCGAGAACGATGCCAAGGACTGTATCGACCTGGCCGTGTCCCGCTTCGGCGGCCTCCAGGTGCTGGTCAACTGCGCCGGGATCGGCATGGGCGAGAAGGTCATCGGCAAGGACGGTCTGCACCGCCTTCAGAGCTTTGCCCGCACGATCGAGATCAACCTCATCGGCACGTTCAACATGATCCGCTTTGCCGCCGAAGCGATGAGCCGCAGCGAACCCTCGGCATCGGGCGAGCGCGGCGTCATCGTCAACACTGCCTCGGTGGCCGCCTGGGACGGCCAGATCGGCCAGGCCGCCTACTCGGCCTCCAAGGGGGGCATTGTCGGCATGACCTTGCCGATCGCGCGCGAGCTTGCCCGGTACGGCATTCGCGTCGTCACCATTGCGCCCGGCCTGTTCCAGACCCCGCTGATGGATGCATTGCCCCCCGAAGTGCAGGAGTCCCTGGGAAAGTCGGTGCCCTTCCCTTCGCGCCTGGGGCGACCCGACGAGTTCGCCGCGATGGCCCGCCATATCGTCGAAAATGAAATGCTGAACGGCGCATCGATCCGCCTCGACGGCGCGCTTCGAATGGCGCCGCGCTAAGCGCGTTGCTCCCCGATTTCTGCCCCTTCAAGGGCATCCGGCGTGTCCTCGCCAACGGCCCGGCGCGCCTAGCCGTTGTGCGCGCCGGCGCCGATAACGACGATCGCGGGATCATCGGCCTGTTAATCGGCAAAACAATACTCTAAACAACTTTAGGAAAACTATATAATATATTGATTAAAAACATTAAATATCTATCTAAAAAAGAGACCGTTCGCCGCGGCTGTGCCAAAAATTTCTTCCTCCAAAATTCCCTTCGGTCACGGGGATCGTCATGAAGGCCCTACTCTGCCCTATACCGTATTTAGGAATAATTCTCATTTATAATGTTTACTAATTTACTAAGGTATATAGTGATGAAACAACCCTTCAACTTTTGTTGGTTCCTGGCTTATCGATCATCGCCTTGACGCCCGCCCTGCTGAAGGAATTCAACCCCTTTGGAGGAGATTGTCATGAAGGCGAAAAATGTTTCGACGGTCAAATGGCTGACGATGGTCGGGTGTGTATTCGCGCCATTTCTTGTAGTCGGCTTCGCGGTACTTGCCATACCGAACGTGCAGGTCCTGCGCAATTTCGGCGGCATAGACTGGATCTGGCTCATCCTGCTCGGAGCCATGATGGCGGGCTTGTACTACTTTCTTGCGGTGTACCTGTTGGACGAGGAGGAAATTTCCGAGGAGTTCCAGAGCCTCGATCACAATCACGATGGCTTCATCAGCCGGGAGGACACGGCTAATTGGCCGGATCTGAGCCGCTCTTTCGACAAGTTCGACACGGATCACGATGGGCGCCTGTCGCGCGTCGATTTTGCAGCGTTCGAGAACGCCGTGCCGGCTGCGTAGTACTACGCATCCAGGCAAACAGAGTTGATTTCCTTTCTGCCCACACGGGGCGCAACCTGTAGTCCTTACTATTCGGACATAAGGGGTGCCCCGCGGGCGCATGCTGAACTATCAAACGCACGAAACTAACGTCTGGCGATTGTCGTGCGGGAGGGCACCAAAAGGAGTCCGAGGACAACATGACGCAAATGGCGAACTTCTGCGAGTTTTGGCGATTGAGGGCGGCGGGCCAAAGGCGTTAAAAATTAATGCGTAATATCGGCTGTTAACCCGCAAAAAAACTATAAATTACTTTAATAAACATAAATAACATATTGATATATAATAATATAGTATTCGTCGTAATCCATTGCAAAGTCACTCCTGTGCCGGCGGCTCCGCTTCCTATCCAACGCCATTTCCTAGAAGCTTTCCGCTCGATGCTCCGAAGGCCACGGCCCGCATCTGTGACCTGTCGGCAATAGCCTAGCCGATACGCTCGAGAGTCGGCACGGCCGCGTAAAGTGGCTCAAGCCGGAAGCGGCCTTAACACATTGGCCCTTAGATGCACCCTGCAGCCTTCCGGGAACCGGCCGGCCAAGGCTGGACGGGCTTGCCACCGCTCCACGACGAGTTCCCTCGCGCCATTTCGCATGGCGAAATAAAATGAACCTCCACTACTGCGGCACTGTCCCTGCGCAACTGGCAATATGTGAACCAGCTGGGGCTCTCACAAGCAATCCGGACCGCGTGAGGAGTCATGCAAAGCATCATTGAAATCAAGGAGATGGCGCAGGTGTTTCCCCTGAGGGTGGTTGTTGGCCCGTACCGGCTATTGGTTCTACACGCGCCTCGGGAGGCCATGCCTTGCAAGCGCAAGCTATACCACTATGAGCTGGCGCAAGGCCTGGTCTGGCTGCACGAATCTCTCGAGGGCAGGAAGCTAGCGCGCTACTTCTTCAAGGTAATGGCGCTTCTCGTCCACAAGGCCGCTGGCTGCCAGGACGGGTGCATCGAGGAAGCATTCACGCAGAGCATTGCTGCCGGCCTCGTGTCGTTCGCGCATAACAATCCGGACGTCTGGGTGTGGCTGAACCGCCTGCTCGGAAAGAACGAGAAGCTCGGGGCGGAGTTCGCGCGCATTGCATCGGGCGGGTCACACCGACAAATGCTGGTTCCAAAGACCGTGCTGATGGGCGAGCATGCAATCAGGATTGTGCGTCTCAAGCACGAAACCGCCGTGCGCGAAAAAATCGATGGATACTGCTGCGCTACGACTAAGACGGTCGAGGTTTACGAGGGGCTGCAGGGACCCCACCGCGCAATTGTGGTGATGCACGAGCTCACGCACGCAATCCACGCGTTTGCCAAGCTGAAGAACCGCGATACGCGGGAGCGCTTTGTGAATGCGCAGGTGGATGGATGGATGCGCTTTGCAGAACAAAATCCGAATGCCTGGATGTGGCTGTTGGCCACCATCCGGGAGCAAGCAGATTTCGAGCCCGTATTGCGGGTAGCGTAGCCGGAGGACCGCTATGAATCAATGCGTTATCCGCGTCAACGGGGGCTTCCTACCGCCGGAGCCATATGCTCGCAAGCGTGGATGGCAACTACGGCAGCGCGCTGCGCACCGGCTTCGCCACTGCAACATGTGCCGTCCTTTACCCGGTTGAACTTCGGCATTTCCCGGGATCTCGATGTATGGCTGATCGAAAAACCGCTCACGTTTCGGTTCAACGTCGTACATCTCTTGGGCAGGACGTACTTGCTTCGTAGCGGCACCGGCATCGGCGAATTTGCTCTCCAATATGGTGGGCCGCGCCGCGGGTTTTTCATCGGCCTTTCGCAAGCAAATCTGAACCTCGTTGACCGGCGCCCATATGGCAGCTTCTCAAGCTGCAACGCACTTTAAGCTAGCCCTGATCGGAGCATCGTCGCTGTTCACTTCATCAACGTCGGCCAATGAGCAGCGGCACTTGGCTAGGGCAATTTCTAATGGCGCAAAGCCGCCGCTTGTCATTGTCTGGGGTCGATAAGCGGAATTGCGCGGCGCTCGATAACGGTCATTCGAAATCGCCACGTAAAGTTAGACGCGAGACCCGAAGGAACGTGACGCAAATGGCGAGTTCCAGCAAGTCTTGACCATTTAGTGCGGGACAAAATCTTTAAAAATCGATGCATTATGTAGGCCGTTGACTAGCAATATTAAACTATAAATAACTTTAATAAAAATTCATATTATGCTGATTTAAAAAGATATTTGTCCGACAAGATCAGAACGTCGGCGACGGCTGGGCGGTGGTGAGGAACTTCGATCCCGACGTCCACGGATCAGAGGCGCTCGATGATGAGCGCGATGCCCTGTCCGACGCCGATGCACATGGTGCACAAGGCATAGCGCCCGGCGCTGTGCTCGAGTTCGTTAAGCGCGGTGGTCGCGAGCCGCGCCCCCGAGGCGCCCAAGGGGTGGCCAATCGCGATCGCGCCGCCGTTCGGATTGACGTGAGCGGCGTCATCCGCAAGCCCCAGGTCGCGGGTGACCGCAAGCGCCTGCGCGGCAAAGGCTTCATTGAGCTCGATCACGTCCATCTGGTCGAGTCGTAAGCCCGCCTTGGCCAGCACCTTGCGGGTGGCCGGCGCCGGGCCAAAGCCCATGATGCGCGGTGCGACGCCGGTCGCGGCCATGGCTAGTACGCGCGCACGCGGCCGGAGCCGGTACTTGCCGGCCGCCGCGGCCGAGGCGAGCAGGAGCGCGCAGGCGCCATCGTTGACGCCGGACGCGTTGCCGGCCGTGACGGTTCCTTCCGGCCGGACCACGCCTTTGAGTTTTGCCAGTGCCTCCAGCGTGGTCTCGGGGCGCGGATGCTCGTCGAACTCGACAACCTTGGGATCGCCTTTTCTTTGCGCAATCTGCACCGGCGCGATTTCTGCCCGGAAGAATCCGGCCGCATGGGCGCGGCCCCAGCGCTGCTGACTGCGCAGGGCGAATGCATCCTGGTCGACGCGCGCCACGCCGAATTGCTGCGCCACGTTCTCCGCGGTCTCAGGCATCGAGTCGATGCCGTAGCGAGCCTGCAGGAGCGGATTGACGAAGCGCCAACCAAGGGTGGTGTCCTCGATCTTGGCCGCTCGAGAGAACGCGGAATCGGCTTTGCCCATGACGAAGGGGGCGCGGGTCATGCTCTCCACGCCGCCGGCGATCATCAGATCGGCCTCACCGCTTCGGATAGCGCGGGCGGCACTACCCACTGCATCCAGGCTCGAGCCGCACAGGCGGTTAACTGTGCTGCCGGGCACTTCCTGGGGGAGTCCGGCGAGCAGCGCCGCCATGCGCGCGACGTTGCGGTTGTCCTCGCCAGCCTGATTGGCGCAGCCCAGAATCACGTCCTCCACCGCCATCCAGTCCACCGAGGCGTTGCGGGCGATCAGCGCCTTGATCGGAAGTGCCGCCAGATCGTCGGTGCGCACCGCGGAGAGCGCGCCACCATAGCGCCCGAACGGTGTGCGAACGGCGTCGCAGATGAACGCTTCTTGCATGGGAGTCACCCTTTACTAAGGTCAGTAGGCCTCGTAGCGGTCAGATCAAGAGGGGCTCGGCGCCATTGGCATTGCGAAGTTGCCAGAGCCATCGCAAAAACCGCAGCGATGATTGGCCTCGCGAAAAATCGCCCACGGCCATGCCCTCCTCGCACAGATCGAACAACTTCCCGCGATGCCCGGCCAAGGCCGCGAGCGGCGCGGTGCCGGTGCCCATGACCCCGGCACCGCTTACACGCACCGCCGCCTCCCTCAACGCGGCGCTCCTGCGGGCACCCACTTTGCCGCTCGTTTGCCCAGGAACGCCGCAAATCCTTCACGCGCCTCATCGGTGCCACGCACGCGGCTGATGGTCTGCGCGGTGAGCTCCCGCACCTCCGCCGTGATCGGGCCGACTTCGAGCCAGGCAAAAAGCTGCTTGATCTCGCGCTGCGCATCGGGTCCGCCGGCCAACAGCTCGGTGACCGCGGCGGCAACCGCATCGTCGAGCGCCTCAGCCGGGACCACCCGCTGCACCAGTCCGATGGTCAATGCCTCGACCGCGCCAATGCGAGCGCTGGTGAGCGCCAGGCGCTTTGCCTGCCGCTTGCCGACCGCATTGACGAGATACGGTCCAATCACCGCCGGCAGGATGCCAAACCTGGCTTCGCTGATCGAGAACGAGACATCATCGGCGGCGATGGCGATGTCGCAGGCACACGCAAGGCCGACACCCCCGCCAAGCGCTGCGCCCTGCACGCGCGCCACCGTGGGCTTTGGACAGCTCTCCAGGCGCGCAAGCATAGCGGCGAAGCGGCGTGCATCGTCAAGATTCCACTGGGGCGATGCGGCGCTTGCGCGCTGCATCCATTGCAGGTCGGCCCCCGCACTAAAGTGTCTGCCGTTTCCCGCGAGAACGATCACGCGCACGGTCGCGTCCCCGGCCAGTCGTGCGAAAGCGCTGTCAAGTTCGGCGATCATGGTCTCGTCGAAGGCGTTGCAGACGCCTGGGCGCGACATTGTCACCTGCGCAACGCCGGCGTCACGGCGTGAGATCGAGAGCGTCTGAAATTCGGTCATCAATAGGTCTCCAAGTGCAGGCGCGCTTCCTTCTTCAATGCGGCGCCCACCGCATCCCACGACAAGCCAGCCTGCTGCGCGACATCGCGCAGCGCTAGCAGCACGCCCTCTTCCATGCTCTTCAAGCCGCATACGTAGAAGTAGCTGTTCGGGTCGACGAGAAAGGACCCCAGGTCCGCCGCGCGCTCGCGCATCGCGTCCTGCACGTAGCGCTTTGGATGCCCCGGTGTGCGCGAAAAAGCGAAGTTGATATCGATAAAATCCTTGGGCAGGTTCTGTAGCGGGCCGAAATACGGCAATTCCTCCTTGGTGCGGGCACCGAAGAACAGCATCAGTTTGCCGTTCTCGAACTTGCCCGAGGCACGTAGGCGGCGCCGCCACTCGGTCATCGCGCGCATGGGCGCGCTGCCCGTGCCGGTGCAAATCATCACGATGTTCGACCGTGGGTGATTGGGCATCAGGAAGCTGGTGCCAAACGGCCCGATCACTTGCACCGTATCGCCTACCTGCCGGTCACACATGTAATTGGACGCGACACCACGCACCGGCCTACCCTGATGGTCTTGCAGCACGCGTTTGATCGTGAGCGAGACGTTGTTGTAACCGGGACGCTCGCCGTTGCGCGGACTGGCGATCGAGTACTGACGCGGATGGTGCGGCTCGCCGTTGGCATCGGCGCCGGGCGCAACAATGCCTATGGACTGTCCCTCGAGCACGGGAAACGGCGTGGCGCCGAAGTCCAGCACAATATGGTGGGTGTCGTACTCGCGGCCGATCTCGGTGACACGGACATTTCCGACCACCGTGGCGGTGATCGACTTCTCGGCCGCCTTTGGCCCATACAAGTTGGTGTACGCGTGCGCGGCCGACCAGGGTGGCAGCGTGGAGCCGCACTGTGCGCCGTTGAACGGGCTCTCCCCGCTGACCGCGGCGGCAATCCCGGGTGACACGGCATCGACGACCCGTACCGCATCCAAGGCCACTCCATCCGCAGCCAGCTGTTCGGGCGTGAGCTCGCCAGGAAGCTCATTCCAGCCGAGCTGTTCAGCGACACTGTAGGCACGGATGCGGGGCATCGTGCGCCAGTTGTCGATAGATCCGGTCGGACACGGCGGCACACACGCCATGCAAAGGTTGCACTTGTCCGCATCGACCACGTAGTTTCGCGAATCGTGCGTGATCGCCGCCACCGGGCAGGTCGCTTCGCAGGTATTGCAGCGGATACAGATCTCGGGATCGATCAGGTGCTGCTTGATGACTGGGCTGTCGGACAAATCCGCCATATCGCATCCTTTTGCACCGGGCGCCCTTTGGCCCGCTCCCGTGCCGGTCCTCGGGTGCCGATCAGTTAAAACGCACGTACTGAAAGTCCACCGGTTGGCGGTTGACGCCCATGACCGGTGGCGCGATCCAATTGGCGAACTTGCCAGGCTCCACGACGCGCCCCATCAGACTCGCCACCAAAGCGCGGTCAGCACCCGAGGGAAGCCATTGGTCGACATTGGCCTTCCACTCGGTCTCGCTGACGAGGCGCCCGTCCGGCGCGACTTTCACGCCCGCAAGTGCACCAATGTTGCGATGGAAGGCTTTGTGCGGGACCTTCAGGCGCAGCGGGATACCCGCCTTCTCAATCACCCTGTTCCAACGGTCGACCCCGGCGATGCTGTCCTTGATGTAGTCGTCGCGCAATACCTCATTCAGCGCATTGAGCATCGGCACTTCCTTCTCGATGAGTTGTCCACCCTGCAAGGCGAGCACCTCGTAGGTCTGCCCCTTCAGAATATGGTCGTCGCTGCGTTTGCCCTCCTCGTAACGTCCCTTGAGGCCGCTCGCGTAAAAAGTGGCTGCATTGCTCGACTCATCAGCGCCGAAAAGGTCGATGGTCACGCTGAAGTGGAAATTCAGGTAGCGCTGGATCGTCGGTAGGTCGATTACACCGGCAGCGCGCAGCTTGTCCGGCTCGTCGGTCTTGAGCTCGTTCATCACCTGGCAGGTGCGCTGAATCACGCGAGAAATGCCGGACTCGCCAACGAACATGTGGTGTGCTTCCTCGGTGAGCATGAACTTGGTCGTACGCGCCAGTGGATCGAAGGAGCTTTCGGCCAGCGCGCAGAGCTGGAACTTGCCGTCGCGGTCGGTGAAATACGTGAACATGAAAAACGACAGCCAGTCGGGAGTCTCCTCGTTGAAGGCCTGCAGGATGCGCGGATTGTCCTGCTGGCCGCTGCGGCGTTGGAGCAGCGCCTCGGCCTCCTCGCGACCGTCGCGGCCGAAGTACTTGTGCAGCAGATAAACCATCGCCCACAGGTGGCGGCCTTCCTCGACGTTAACCTGGAACAGATTGCGCAGGTCGTACTGGCTGGGCGCGGTGAGGCCCAGGTGTCGCTGCTGCTCGACCGAGGCCGGCTCGGTGTCGCCCTGGGTGACGATGATACGGCGCAGGTTGGCACGGTGTTCGCCGGGCACGTCCTGCCAGGCGCTCTCGCCCTTGTGGTCGCCAAAATGGATCCTGCGATTGGCCTCGGCCGGATTAAGAAAGATGCCCCAGCGGTACTCGGGCATCTTCACGTAACCGAACTGCGCCCAACCCTGTGGATCCACGCTCACAGCGGTGCGCAGGTAGACATCAAAGTCTTGTGAATCGTCCGGACCCATGTCCTTCCACCATTCCAGGTAGCTGGGCTGCCACTGCTCGAGCGCGCGCTGCAGCGCGCGGTCTTCGCTGAGGTTGACGTTGTTCGGGATTTTCCCGTTGTAGTCGATGCTGGACATTCTGGTCTCCGTGTCGGTGGGCGCTTCCGTGAAGGGGCGCAGTGAGGATCAAGTGGCGGCGCGACACCCGGAACCGGGCCGCGCAATTGCGATTCGGGTCACACGCGGTTCCAGTCAAACGCCGCCTTGTCACCCTTGCCGTAGACCTTGAGTGCACCCTTCTCACCGACCGCGTTGGGCCGCTGGAATATCCAGTTTTGCCAGGCGGTCAAGCGCCCGAAGATGCGCGTGAACATGTTTTCGTGGCCGTTGAATCGAAGATTCGCTTCCATGCCGGTCAGGGCGTCGGGCGACATGGCGACGCGCTCCTCGATTGCGATCCGCACCTCGTCGGCCCAGTCGATGTCGTCGGGGTTCGACGTGACCAAACCAACGGCAAACGCAGCGTTCGCGTCCAGCGCCTGGCCGGTCTTGGCGCGCACGACCTCAAGCGCCGGCGGCTCGTCATAAAAAAGGCGCCCCAGGCGGCTCTGGCCGGTAACCATCGGGTACAGGCCGAAGTTTGCCTCGGCCACGGTGATCTTTGGCGCACGCGCTGCGTCCCCGGGCAGCGCCAAGTGATAGCTGCGATCACAGGCCAGCGCCAGCTCCAGGAGAGTGCCGGCAAAACAGGAGCCCGGCTCGATTAGCGCAAACAGGCTGCGCGAGGAGACGTCGAAACGGCTGAAGGTTCGGCGCAGCAGGCCAACGGTTTCGCGCACCAGCCAATGGTCCTTGTATGCCAGCAGCGTGGCATCCATCTGCAGTACCGCCGCGGCATCGCCCTCGGTCTTGATCAGCCACGTGCCGATCTCGAGCTCGTTGGTACGCATCGAGAGAATTGCGTCCTCGAGTTCACGTGCCATCTGCAGCGGGTACCAGCTTGCTCCGGCAGCCTCGATGCCGGCAGTATCGGCCGGTTGCCGACCCGTTGGTCCCCGGACCGTGAACACGGCCGTGCGTTTTTTCCGGTCAATCACGACGCTCACATGCGAATACCGCAGCGCATCGGCCTCGATGGAGCGTTGCAAAGGCGTCAGCTCGATGCCCTTCGCATCGACCGGGCGATCACTTTTCGCCGCCAGTTCGAGCGCGCGCTTTTGGATCATCTGGGCGAAAACCGCCGGCTTGGCAATGTCGTCCACCAAGCGCCAGTCCTTTGCCTTTTGGCCACGTACGCCTTCGGAGGTGGTGCAGAAGATATCTGCCAAGTCGTGGCGCACGTGGCGCTTGTCGGTCATGCGGGTCAAGCCGCCGGTGCCTGGCAGCACGCCGAGCAGCGGCACTTCCGGCAAGCTCACCGCGCTGGAACGGTCATCGACGAGGATGATCTCATCACATGCCAAGGCCAGCTCGTATCCGCCGCCCGCACAAGCACCGTTCACCGCCGCCAGAAACTTGAGGCCGCTGTACCGGGAAGAGTCTTCCAGCCCGTTGCGCGTTTCGTTGGTGAACTTGCAGAAGTTCACCTTCCAGGCGTGGCTCGAAACACCGAGCATGAAAATATTGGCACCCGAGCAAAACACCCTGTCCTTGGCGCTCGTCAGCACGACCGAGCACACCGCGGGATGTTCGAAGCGGATGCGGTTAATCGCGTCGTTGAGTTCGATATCGACGCCGAGGTCGTAGCTGTTGAGCTTGAGCTTGTAGCCCGGACGCACCCCGGCGTTTTCGTCGAAATTCATCGCAAGCGTGGCAACAGGGCCTTCGAACCGCAGCTTCCAGTGCTTGTACTGCGAGGGCTGGGTCTGATAGTCGACGGGCGGGGCAGCGCTCACTGGCGGGTTTCCTCAAAATGGGGAGCAAAGGAAATTGATCAATTCGCACGGATATGCATCATAATGCATGTTTCCGAGCACAGTCAAGCACTTTTGTGCACCTTCGGGCAAGAATTCAAGCCGGGCGCTGAATCGCTCGCCGCACCAAATCGCGCAGCGCGTGAAAGCACGAGTCCAGTGGCTGCGCACTGGTGTCCAGCCGCAACTCGGCCTTCGAGTAAAAGGCTGCCCGGCCCGCGAGAATTCTTTTGAGGTCCGCCATCGCCTCCTTGCTGGCTCCCATCGGTCGCAGGTCACCCTGCGCCCTTACCCGATTCATATGATCCTCGGCGTCTGCTTGCAACCAGACGGTCGTGCAGTGGGTCAACAACAGGTTGAAAGTGGCGGGATCAGAAACGAGTCCGCCCGGAGTGGCAATCACCGCTTCGGGGTAGATCTGGATCGTCTCCTCGAGCGCGCGGCGCTCATAACGCCGATAGGCGTTCATGCCGTACAGCGCCTGAATTTCCGAAGCGCTGCACCCCGCCAACGTCTCGGTCTCCCGGCTCAGTTCGACAAACGGGAAACCCAAGTCGTCGGCCAGCATCTGGCCGAGCGTCGATTTGCCGGCGCCTCTGAGCCCAATCAGCGCAACGCGCGGGTTGCGCGCGGCATTGCCCCCGCCGGTGCCGAGCATTTCGCCGACCGCCACGCGCACCTTGCGCAGGGTCGATTCGTCACAGTGTTCGAGTAGTTCGCGAATCAACAGCCACTCCGGCGACGAGGTAGTCACGTCACCGATCAATTCGGCCAGCGAACACTGCAGCGCACCAGTGACCTGCAGCAGCACGAGGATTGACGCGTTGCCGATGCCGTGCTCTAGGTTGGCCAAATGCCGCTCGGACACGTCGGCCGCGAGCGCTACTGACTTTCGAGTTAGTCCGCGGCGCGAGCGCAGCGCACGCACGCGATCGCCGAGTGCCACGAGAAAGGGATTTTTCTGCTCCCTTTGGGCGCGAACATGAGCGCGATTCTCGGCACTGGCATACTCGGACATCGCTCCGGACACCCTAGCAGTCAACCGCGACGAATGCATTATATTGCTTGACATTGGATTTCGCTAGATTTATTGTTCATAAAAGCACAATAATTCATCCTCACCGGATTCGCAAGCCGTACGAATCAAACGGAGTTCCCTGCAATGTCACCTACGGAATTTCGCGAAAAGATCGTGCAATTGACGACCCAGCTCGCCGGCCGCCCCCTCGACGCCAGCCTGGACGCATGGCTCAACCGCGAGCACGGCGTAGGCGGCCTCACCTACAGCGGGTTGAAGAGGGCCTGCGAAGACGGTGTCGCCGCCGGATGGTTGTGTGATCGGGAAAGCGGCGGCATACGCTACGGCCGCATTTTCAAGCCAGCCGCCGACCTGCACGGATTCTCGGTCGACGTAGTGGACATGCACGACATTGCCGGCCCACACCACGCGCATCCCAACGGTGAAATCGACTTGATCATGCCCATCGACGGTGACGCGCGCTTCGACGGTCGCCCCGCCGGCTGGCTTGTCTGCCCGCCGGGCAGCGCTCATCGCCCCACCGTCACGAACGGGCGCGCGCTCGTGCTCTACCTGCTGCCGGAAGGGCGCATCGATTTCACGCGATAGGGATCTGCGCTTGAGCGAACTCCTGTCCAATTTTTGCGGCGGCCGTTGGCAAGCCGGCTGCGGCTCGGGAACCAAGCTCGTCGACCCGGTTCTTGGCGAGGAGCTCGTGCGCGTGGACTCGGCCGGGCTTGACCTCGGCTCGGGCTTCGCGTTCGCACGTGAAAAAGGAGGTCGCGCGTTGCGCGCACTGACATTCGGCGAGCGCGCCGCGATGTTGACGGCTGCAGGCAAGGTGCTGCAAGCCAACCGCGACGCCTATTACGAGATCGCCGTGGCCAACAGCGGCACCGTAAAAAGCGACTCCGCGGTAGACATTGATGGCGGCCTGTTCACTCTCGGCACCTACGCCAGGCTCGGCGCGACGCTGGGCAACCGTCGCTTCCTGCTCGATGGCGACAGCGCGCGCCTTGGCAAGGATCCGCTGTTCCAGTCGCAGCATGTGCTGGTGCCAGCGCGCGGTGTGGCCCTGCTGATCAATGCTTTCAATTTTCCGAGCTGGGGCTTGTGGGAGAAGGCGGCGCCAGCGCTGCTCTCGGGCGTGCCGGTGATCGTCAAGCCGGCCACCTCCACCGCATGGCTTGCGCAACGCATGGTAAAGGACGTCGTCGATGCCAACGTGCTGCCGCCGGGTTCGCTGTCCATCATCTGCGGCAGCTCGGCCGGGTTGCTGGACCCGTTGCAGCCCTTCGACCTTGTTGCGTTCACGGGCTCGGCCGAAACGGCCGCGGTAATCCGCTCGCATCCGGCCGTAACCCGGCGCTCAGTACGTGCAAATGTCGAGGCCGACAGCATCAACTCCGCCCTTCTGATGCCCGGCGAGGCGCCCGGTAGTTTGGCCTTTGAATTACTGGTCAAGGAGGTGGTGCGCGAGATGACGGTCAAGTCCGGTCAAAAATGCACCGCGATCCGCCGGATCTTCGTGCCCGAGGCCTTGTACGAGCGGGCCAGCGAAGCGATCGGCGCGCAACTGGCCGACGTGACGGTAGGCAACCCGCGCAGCGAGGGTGTGCGCATGGGTGCACTGGTGAGCCGAACGCAGCTCGCCGCCGTGCGCAAGGGCTTGGCTCTTTTGCAGGAACAGGCGCAGGTGCTGCACGACGGCGCGGCACACGAACTGGTCGATGCTGATCCGGCGGTGGCCTGCTGCGTAGGGCCGACGCTGCTCGGCGTTCGCGATCCGGATGCGGCCGATCGTGTACACGAAACCGAGGTGTTCGGCCCGGTGGCAACGCTGCTACCGTACCGTGATCTTGCCCATGCGCTGGCGCTGGTGCGCCGAGGCCAAGGCTCGCTGGTGGCCTCGCTCTACGGCAGCGACGCGGCCGAGCTTGCCGAGACGGCGCTTGCCTTGGCCGACAGCCACGGCCGGGTGCACGTGGTCTCGCCCGATGTGGCGCAGCAGCAAACGGGCCATGGCAACGTGATGCCGCAGTCGCTGCACGGCGGGCCCGGCCGCGCCGGCGGCGGCGAAGAGCTAGGCGGTCCGCGTGCGCTCAATTTCTACCACCGGCGCAGTGCCGTGCAGGCCAGCACGGCCGTGCTGGCAAACCTGCAATCGTCCACCGCCTGAAACATCCGGGCAACCAGGAAAAACCGTGATAACCCCGCCTCAAATCCCGGCGCTCGGCGCGCACTTCAACTTCGCTCAACATCTTATCGAGCGCAACGCCCATCGATTGTCCAAAACGGCCTACATCGACGACCAGGGCGGCACGAGCTACGGCGAGTTGGCCGAGAACATCCGCCGCGCTGCCGCCGCGCTGCTCGCTTGCGGCGTGCGCCGCGAGGAGCGCGTGCTGCTGCTGATGCACGACTGCAACGACTGGCCCGCGAGTTTTCTCGGTGCCATGTATGCCGGCGTCGTGCCGGTGGCAGTCAATACGCTGCTCACTGCCGACGACTACGCCTACATGTTGCAGCACAGCCGCGCGCAGGCGGTGCTCGTTTCGGCCGCGCTGCTACCGACGCTGCAGAACGCGATGACCAAGGCATCCCTACAGGACGGGCACGAGGTGAAGTCCGTGATCGTCTCGCGTCCGAGTGCCACGCTGCCGCAGGGAACGGTGGGACTGGATGCCCTGCTCAAACGGCACGCGCCGCTGACCGCGCCTGCCGTCACCAGCCCCAACGACCCCGGTTTCTGGCTTTACTCTTCCGGCTCGACCGGTCGTCCCAAGGGCGCGCTCCACAGCCACGGCAACCCGTATTGGACCGCCGAGCTGTACGGCACGAGCGTGCTTGGCATCACGGAAAGTGACGTTTGCTTCTCGGCTGCCAAGCTGTTCTTCGCCTACGGTCTGGGCAATGCCTTGAGTTTCCCGCTGAGCGTCGGCGCAACCACGATCCTGATGGCGGAGCGGCCGACCCCGGACGCGACATTTAAGCGATGGCGCGGCGAGGTCGGCGGTATTCGACCCACGGTGTTCTTCGGGGCCCCGACCGGATACGCCGGCATGCTCTCCTCGACCGGTCTTCCCGCGAAGGGCGAGGTGTCGTTGCGCCTGTGCTCCTCGGCAGGCGAAGCGCTGCCGGCCGAGTTGGGGGAGCAATTTACGGCCCACTTCGGCTGCGAGATCATCGATGGGATCGGTTCCACCGAGATGCTGCACATCTTCCTATCCAACCGCCCGGGGCAGGTGTGTTACGGAACGACCGGCAGGCCGGTACCTGGGTATTGGGTTGAACTGCGCGGCGAGGACGGTGCCCCGGTGGCCGATGGCGAAACCGGCGACCTTTTTATCAAAGGGCCCAGCGCAGCGCTCATGTATTGGGGCGATCGCGAGAGGTCGCGCGAAACCTTCCTCGGCCCTTGGACCAGGAGTGGCGACAAGTATGTGCGCAATGCCGACGGTACCTTCACGTACGCCGGCCGTAGCGACGACATGATAAAGGTCAGCGGCATCTACGTTTCGCCGTTCGAAGTCGAGGCCACACTGGTGAAACACCCAGCGGTGCTGGAAGCGGCGGTGATCGGCGTCGCAGATGACCAAGGGTTGACCAGGGCCAAGGCCTTCGTCGTGCTCAAGAGCGGACAGCAGGTCGGCGAGGACGATCTCAAGGCCTTTGTCAAGGAACGCCTAGCGCCCTACAAGTATCCTCGCGTCATCGAGTTCGTCGCCGAGCTGCCGAAGACGGCCACTGGCAAGATTCAGCGGTTCAAGCTCCGCGAGCGCGAGGCGACGGCACAATGATCGACGGCGTACAGTTCGTCGATATCGACTGGGCCGGACGCCGTGTACGCATCGAGCATCAGTGGATATCGCCCGGACGGACGCATCGGCCCCTGATCGTCTTCCTGCATGAAGGCCTTGGCTCGCTTTCGATGTGGAGGGGTTTTCCGCAGCGGCTGTGCGAGGCCTGCGGCGCCCGCGGCCTGGTCTACTCGCGCCCGGGCTACGGCCGCTCAACACCGCGCGATGCGCAAGAGGCCTGGGGCCTGGACTTCATGCACCGCCAGGCCAATGAGGTGCTGCCGGCCCTGCTCGAAGCGCTGGCTATCGACACCACGGTAAATCCGCCCTGGCTGTTCGGCCACAGCGACGGGGGCTCGATCACCCTTTTATATGCGGCGCGCTTTCCGCAGCGCCTCGCCGGCGCCGTCGCGCTCGCGCCGCACATCGTCGTCGAGGACCTGTCGGTCGCCAGTATCGAGAAGGCGCGCACGGCGTACCTCCATACCGACCTGCGCCAGCGCCTGGCGAAATACCACGACGATCCCGACTCGGCGTTCTGGGGCTGGAACCGCATCTGGCTGCACCCGCCGTTTCGCGAGTGGTCGATCGAGGCCGAACTCGAATCCATACGCTGTCCGCTGCTTGCGGTGCAGGGGCGCGACGACGAATATGGCACACTCGAACAAATCCGCGGCATCGCGCGCCGGGTCCCGCAGACGCAAACGCTCGAGTTTCCCGAGTGCGGCCACTCGCCGCACCGCGACCAACCCGAGCGGCTGATCGACGCCACGAGGATGTTCATACAACAACACACTTGCGGAAACCCCCCTTGAAACGATCCGAATCGCGCTGATCGCTGCCGCCGTGCTCACGACATCGCTGGCAACGGCGCAGACCGCACCCAAGCTCAAAGTCGGCCTGATGCTGCCCGCCTCGGGCACCTACGCTGCGCTCGGCACCGCAATCGAGAACGGCTTCAAGCTGTACGTGGCCGAACAGGGCGGCAAGCTCGCCGGACGCGAAATCGAGTTCGCCCAGGTCGATGACGAGTCCGACCCGGCCAAGGCCATCGACAACGTCGGATCTGACTCGCCGGTTTTCTGTGATCGGCATCGAGGATCTGAACGTCAGCGGGATGGTGAGTAATTGCCGATTGTCGCGAGCGGTGTCGGACATGGGATTCTTCGAGTTCCGGCGGTAGTTGGATTACAAGGCCGCGCGACTCGGGGGCGTAGTGTTCGTGGACGATCGGTGGTCCCCGAGTAGCAAAACGTGTTCGTGCTGCGGCTACCAGATCGACGAATTACCGCTGAAGGTTCGCGTGTGGGTGTGTCCCGAGTGCGCAGTCGTACACGATCGCGACGAGAACGCCGCGATCAATTTGAAGGTTTTGGCCGAGAGTTCCTCGGTGTCAGCCTGCCGAGAGGTCCGTGTGTTACCGGCCTCGGTGAAGCAGGAACCCAGCACTGAGTCTACCTATGCGTAGCTTTGGGCAAGTCTGGGAGAACGGATCAGGACTTGGGCTTGGCCAGAACCTGCTCGGCGAAACGCTCGTCGAACACCGCGCCCTCGGCGACCAACTGGCGGTATTTGACGAAGTCGATAACATCCGTGCCCGTGACCTTCTTGGCGTCGAAAGCGCTGAACCCGAGCCATGCTTCGTGGTTCATGTTGGCCGCCAGCCAATGGCGGTTGGCAAGCTTCATCTGGTCCCAGAAGAACTTCTTCTTGGCACGAATGCCGTCGATCGACTTGATCAGGCAGTGCGGGAACAAGTTGGTGAACTTCCACACAAGTTCATTGACCGCACCATCGAGCAGAGCGAAGTCGCTCGTGCATTCGGCCATCAGGGACTTGCCCCGCTTCACCGCCTCGGCCGATTCCGGCTCGCCGTAGACGATCTCGCCGTCCTCGACATAGTTGCCGGTTTTGACCAAAGGATTGCGAACCCACCGGCCATCCTTTTTCAGTACGGGCACGACCTTGGTGACAAGGCCCTTGGCCTTCATCTTGTAGGCGCTCCAGGTCTCGCACGAGATGCAGTTGTACATCGCGTCTTCCATAGATAGGAACCAGGGCAGAAAGTCGGTTGACCCGCCATCGGGAGCAGAGCCGTGCTTGGGGCCCGCCTGGCCATAGATGGCCAGGTCGGAGCTGATCGTCAAGTCGGTCGCCATTCCGATCTCCTGACCGCCGGCGACCCGCATGCCGTTCACCCGGCAGATCACCGGCTTCTTGCAATTGAGAATGCCATCGACCATAGCGTTGAAGATGTCCATGTACTCGCCGTATTCGTTCGGCCGGCGCGAGTAGTAGGCCGAGTATTCGGCCGTGTTTCCGCCCGTGCAGAAGGCCTTGTCACCGACCGCGGTGAACACCGCCGCGACCACCGCGCGGTCGGAGGAGGCACGTTGGAAGCCGGCAATCACGGCCTTTGCCATCGCGGTGGTGTAGGAATTGTATTGGGCCGGGTTGTTCAGCCAGATCCAGGCCGCATAGAGCCCGGGCACCGGGTTGCCCTGGGGATCCGTGATGGGCCGCCGTTCGTAGATGACCGACGGAGCCTCCTTGCCGAAGTGCTCCTCGCCCAAGAGCGCGTGATCCTTGAGTTCGTTGTCGCGGCGCAACCATTCCAGTGCCATGTCACGTGCTCCTTTGATGTCGTTATGCTTCAAAAATCCGGGGTCAGGATTACCCGCTTGTTCAATGCGCCATGGTGGGCCTGCTCAAAGGTCTCGGCAATACGGCTCATGGGTCGCGTTTCGACGAAAGGCCCGAGCTGGATGCGGCCATCCAGGCACATCGCCAGCACCTCGGCGTAGCGCTCCGGTGGACAGCCCCAGGTGCCGATAATCTCGGCGTCGAACGCCATCAGCTTGGACAGCATGTAGCTGGTCTCCTCGGTACCGTAACCGACCACGATCAACTTGCCGACGAAGGACAGCAGGGCCAAGGCGAGCTCCTGGCCCGGCTTCGAACCGGTCACCTCAAAGATCTTCCAGTTGATATTGGCGGGAATGCCGCGCTCCTTGCAGAAACCCTTGATCAACTCCTTGATGTCCTTGGCGCTCTTGCCCTTCGGATTGATAACGAAGTCGGCACCAAAATCGGTCATCGTCCGCAGCTTTTCCTCGTTGATGTCAATGCCGATCACCGCAGCAGCGCCCATGCCCTTGGCCGTCTGGGTCATGAAGGAGCCAACACCGCCGGCGGCGCCGATGACGATCACCCGGTCGCCGGCCTTGAGCTGGGCGCGCAGCGCCGCCTGATAGGGCGTCGTTACCGCATCGGCGACTACCGACAGATATTCCAGGGGCGTCGCCCCACGATTTCCCACCACGCACAGAAAGCGTGCGTCGGCGACGATGTGGCTGGAAAAGCCGCCGTAGATGCCCATCGAATTGCCGGGCATTTTCTGGGCCAGACAGCGATTGCCACGACCCGTGCGGCACAATTCGCAGTCCCCGCAGGGAATTACCGCCGGCACCACCACCTCCCTGCCGATCAAGTCCTCGCGGCCGCCGACGATGACACCGGAGATTTCATGGCCGAGGGACAGGGGCGGCTTTTGCACCGTAGGCACACCCATATAGAAATACGACAGATCGGTGTGGCACACGCCACAACCGGCGATCTTCACGATCACTTCGCCCGCTTGCAGTGCCGGCATAGGAATCTTCGTCCGATGGAGTTTGCCCGGCTCGGTCATTTGCCACGTGTCGATGTGCGTAGGAATCATGGGGCTCCCCTGTTTATCGATGTTGCCAGGCAGGCGCGCGCTTGGACAGGAAGGCGGCCAGGCCCTCCTGGGAATCGGCGCTGTCCATCAGTTCCCGCAAGTAAATTTTTTCAACAACCGCGAGACGGTCGGCAAAGGAGGCCCCGGCCGCCGCGAGAATGGCTTTCTTGGTAAAGCCTAGCGCTGCCCGCGAAAGTTCGAGAAATGGTTTGGCGAAGGCACGGGTCTCCTCCCCGAACGACTCCCGCGGAAACACCCGGTTGACGAGCCCGTACTGCAGGGCCGCCTCCGCCGTGATGACACCGCCGCCATAGAGAAGTTCGTTGGCCCATGCCGGCGGCAGCAGGCGCGGCAGCAGCACCGCCGCCACCGGAGCAAACACGGCCAGCTTGATCTCCGGCTGGCCCAGCTTCACCCCCGCCGCGGCAACGATCATGTCGCACACCAGTGCCACTTCGAGCCCCCCACCCAGCGCCGCACCGTGTACCGCGGCCAAGGTCGGCATCGGAAAGGCTTGCAGCTTGCGAATCATCGAATGGAAGATCGTGATCATGCGATCGACCTTCTCCGGCGTGTGGTCGGCCACCTCGACGCCGGCCGAGAATGCCTTTTCGCCGGCGGCGGCGATCTTCAGCAGGCGCACCGTGGGATCCGGGGCCAGGACAGCGAGGGCTGCGTCCATCTCCTCCATCGTGGCGATGTCGAGAACATTGAGCGGCGCGCGGTTGATGGTCAGCGTCGCCAGCCCGTCGGCCACCGTCGCCGTGATGAATTTGTAGTCCGCCATAGGTTCTCCTCAGAACAAATCGTCAAGCTCGCCATCACCGCCGCCGGGCATTTTTCCGTACTGCTGAAGGTAGGCCTGGATCATCTGCGACTCGCGCGAGGTGTACATCGCCGCCTCCTCGAAAACGAAATAGCGCGCGTCCTGGCCGCGCCCCAGCTGCTCGGCCAGACCGTCGTGCAGGTTCTCGACACCCTTGATCATTAGTACGTTCTTGTCAGCGTCGAGCAGCTGGAAGACACCGGCCTCCGTGGTGACCGCAGCCACTGCCGTAGCGTTGAACTCGAGCCAGGACTCCGGTGGAAGAACCGCGTCGGAAATATTGAGCGCAAGGTTGCACTTGAGGCAGCGGGAGGCTTCGGTGCGGGCTTCGGCGTCGCTGAAGCCGCGCTCTACCTCGTCCCAACCGGTACGCTCAACGGGCTTTAACATGATCGGGTGAATGCGGCGCCGGCGGTTAAAGCCATCGTCGCGGCCGATATGGGGACTCGTCTGCCAATCGTCGCGCAGCAGCTTTTCTTCAATGTTTCCATCGCCACCCAGCTGGCGATCCATGGCGGCAGCGGCTATGCGGCCGTGGGCGACGGACTCGATCATGGTGGCAGGGCCGAGCACGCAGTCGCCGCCGGCATAGACGCCGGGCCGGCTCGTCAGCAGCGAATCCTCGCGCACGGTGATGCGGCCCTTGGCGTCGGTGCCAACGCCAAAGCCGGAAAATTTTTCCGGATGCTGGCCGATGGCGGCAATCACCAGATCCACGTCTTCCTGGAACTCGCTGCCGGGCACTTCCCTGGGGCGCCGGCGGCCGGAGTTGTCGGGCTCGCCCAGCTCCATACGCGCATAGGTAATGTGCAGGCCACCGCCGCTGCTGCCGGTCTCGATGCGCTTGGGCGCCAACAGGTAGCGGACATTGACGCCCTCCTCGACGCAGCCTTCTAGCTCCTCGCTGCGAGCCGGCATTTCCTCCTTGGTGCGGCGGTACACCATGTCCACCTCGGCGCCGAAACGACGTGAGGACCGGGCATTGTCCGTGGCGACGTTGCCGCCGCCGATCACCGCCACCTTGCGACCCGTGGTGACGCCGCTGCCTGGCGCGTTCACCAGGTCCATGGTCGCCGCGCGCAGGAAGTTCGGGCTGTCCACAACACCGGGCAGATCGTCGCCGCGAATGCCGAGGCGGTCGCCGCCTTGGCAGCCGATGCCAATGAAGATGGCTTCGAAGCCTTGGGCGAACAGGTCGTCAAGGGTCTGGACACGGGTACCGAAGCGAAACTCGACACCGAGCTTCTCGACTTCGGCAACTTCCCGGTCGATGACAGCGGTCGGGACGCGGTAGGAGGGAATTCCGTAACGGGCCATTCCGCCGGCCGCCGGCTGGGAGTCGAACACCGTCACCGTGTGACCTTTCTTGGCCAGATAGTAGGCAACGGTCAGACCCGCAGGACCGGCGCCGACAACGGCGGCGCGGCGCTGCGTGGGCGGCAGGCGCGTGGAATATTGGCGCCACAGGCCCTTGTCATTGTCGTCGGCGACCCGCTTTAAAGTACGGATCGACAGCGGATCGTCGAGCTTGCCGCGGCGGCAGGCCGTTTCGCACATGGCGAAACAAACCCGGCCGAGGATGCCGGGAAACGGCAGCTTCTCGCGCACCACCGCGATCGCTTCGCTATAGCTGCCCTGGGCCGCAAGTTGCACGTAGCGCGGAACGTCGATGCCCGCCGGGCAGGCGGCGCGGCAGGGCACCATGGAGGCCTCGCGGCGAGCCGGATCAAGCGTACGATCGGTCAGGGCACCAGTCGGGCAGACCACTACGCAGGCTTGGCAAAAGGTACAGCCGGAATCGATCAGCGTTGCTGCGATGGTTCCTACGTACGTGCGCTTGCCCTGAGGCGTCTGCACTTCCTTGACTTCCAGGCAGCCAACGCCGCGCACATCGTTGCAGGCGGTAAGGCAGCGGCGGCAATCGATGCACAGGTTGTAGTCGCGATCGAAGAATGGCTCATCTTTGATGACCGGTAGCGTGGCCGGCTTGTACACCGGCGTCGAGTTTGCAATACCAACGTAATCGGAAATCTTGCGCAGCTCGCAGCTCGAGAAGATGCTGCAGCACCGGGTCTCTGGCGCATTGCCGTAGGAACACTGCGTGCGACTACAGCCCTCGCGCTGCGGACAGGTCAGGCAGACATGGGGGTGGTTGCCGAGTATCTTCGCGAGGCTGCTCTGGCGCGCGGCGCGGATTTCCGGAGTATCGCTGCGCACCGCCATGCCGGCTTCGACGCTCAAAGAACAGGCCTGCTGCAGTTCGTCGCGGCCCTCGACCGCAACGAGGCACAGGTTGCAGCCGCCGGCCCTGGCGCTGCGCTGCTGCGTGGGCGGCAGGTCCGGATGGGCGCACAGGGCTGGGATGTAGCGACCGGCGTTGACCGCGGCGTTCAGGACCGAGGCGCCCGTCAGCGCCTGCACTTCGCAACCGTCGATCGTCAGGCGTACCGGGGCGCCAAAGTTCGTCAGCGCCGCCGATCGGCTGGCACCCCACCACTGGATGGTCTGCGCTTTTGCCATGACCTATTGCTCTTGGCGGTAACCAGGAAAGTAGGCGCCGCGGCAGGCACCGTCGCGGACGGCACCCAGGAAACTTGCCCAGTCGGTAACCGGCCGCAGGAACTCGGTGGCGCAACGGCCGACTGCCTCTTGCTTATGACAATCGCTACCGCCAAGGCTCGGTAATCCCATGCGGGCAGCGGCCTGGATCGCCCGCTCATTGTCATCAAACAGGTTGCCGCCGTTGTGTGTCTCGATGGCTGCGATGCCCGGCGCGTCGAGCAGACCTTCGCGCAGATTGGACAGACCGATATTGCGAAACGGGTGGGCCGGCACACAGATTCCGCCCAGTTCGTTGACCCGGGCAATCAGCTCGACAAGCGGGATGTAGTTGTTGCGGCCCCAGATGTTCCAGCCATCGTCGGCCAAGCCGAACGCTAGTAGGTGGCCGCGGTCGGTGGAAATCTCGACGCCCCTCAAAACGAACAATCCCTCCTCCCGACCGAGCCGCTCCACCGGCTCGGAGGCCTCGACCGAGTGGTGCTCGGTGACAACCACGCCGTCGAGCCCGAGCGCCTTGGCGCGGCGCACGAAGTCACTCGGCTCGAGCCAGTTGTCATTGGAGTGCCGCGTGTGGCAATGGCAATCGATCCACATGGGATGGGTCGCCTCGCTTACGGCAGTTGGTACTCGAGATTGATCCGCTTCGAGGGTACGAACTTGTGCCGCGAAAAGAATTTCTCCAAAGCGAAGTCGTTCCAGTTCACCAGCGTGTAGACCTTGTCCACGCCGGCCACCTTCATGTTCATCATGAACTGGTCGAGCAGGTCACTGGCGATCCCTTTGTTCTGAACGCTGGGATCGACCCCCAGGGTGTCGATGGTGGCGGTGGTTTCAGGAATCCCGAACTCGCCGAAGTAGACGTCGCCCATCACGAAGCCAACCACCTTGCCATCTAGTTCCGCGACGAGGGAGGAGTTGATGCTGCGTTGCGGATCGGTGATGATGGCGATCTTGCGCTCGTAGTATTCACGGCGATTTGACCCGCTGGTCTTTTCGTCGATGGCAACAATGGCCTGCAGGTCCGACTTTTTCAACACTCGCATCACGCGGTCAGTTGCCATGTCTTCCCTCCTCAAGAAGCCCGTCCGGCGTCGCCGGACAATTCATTTGAACAATTCGTCATCCTGCCGCGCGTCCGGTCGGCGGCGCACATAAAGCGTGCCAAAAACCTGGCCGATTTCCTTGCCGGCCTCGAAGCAGGTGTTGCAGCCGCCGGCGCCGTCCGTGCGCTGTATGTCGCGAACGTCCACCTCGTAGCCCAGGGCGCGGTAGTTCTCGGCCATTTCCGATAATCGCGGCTCGGACAGCGTCGACAAACGTGCCCAACCGTCCGGTTCTGCAGATGGGGCGGGTTCTGCCTTCACAACGGCGATAGGAATGACAGTGCGCATGGTCTTGCCCCCTACCATGAATGCTTGATCGCGCCCGGCGTACAGGCGCTCGTGCATGGTAATTTCGTGTAGCCCCCGGAGGGCTTGCAGTCGGCACAGCCATACGCCAAGCTGCGGCGAAATTCCGGCTTGATCCAGACCACCTCGTCGTCGTAGTCGTCTGTCATGTTCTCGAACATTACCTTGGGGCAGGCCGTGAGACAGGCCCGCCCAACCGGACAGGCGATGCAATGGGCCGTGTCGATGCTGATGTAATACTCGCCAGAGCCGTCCTTGTAGCCATAGTTGGCAATCATGATCGGTTCCTCACGAAAGGACCGGCTTGGCCGCACCCTGCTTCTGTACCAGGGTGTGGCCAAACAGGGCAGCGCCCAGAGCACCCGCGATCTGGCTGTCGATAGCGGTTTCCATGGCCTTGATCCCCAGCAGCTTCTCGATGCGCTTGACAACACCCGGATTCTTGGCGATGCCGCCCGTGATGAAGAAACCCTCCTCTACGCCGATGCGCCCCAGCAAAGAGACGACCCGCTCGGCCATTGCCTGGCAATACGCGGCGATCACCTTGTTCTTGGTGTATCCGGCCTTGAGCAGTCCCAGCGCCTCGGACTTGGCAAAGACCACACAGACCGAGGACACCGCCTCGGGCTCTACGTCCACGTCGAAGGAACGCGGACCCAGTTCGGCGATGGGTATCTGCATCAGGTCGGAGATGACCTCCATGCCGCGCCCAGTGCCGGCAGCGCACTTGTCGTTCATCAGGAAGTTGGTCACCTTGCCCTTCTCGTCGCAGTGAATCGCCTTGCAATCCTGGCCGCCCATATCGAGGATGGTTCTCACCTTGTTGCCAGCCATGTAGTTGGCACCACGGGCATGGCAGGCGATCTCGGTAATGGCCTTGTGCGAGAAAGGAACATTCACCCGGCCGTAACCGGTGCCGACGACGAAATGCACGTCGTTGAGCGTCAGCCCCGTCTTATCCTGTACGCCCTTGAAAGCGTTGGTGGCCGAGTCCGGCGAGTTGCTACCGGTGCGCATCGAGTTGTAGGCATAGAGCTCGCCATCGGCGAGGACTACGCACTGCGAGCTCACCGAGCCCACGTCGATGCCAACCGTTATGGCCTTGGCCGTACGCCAGTTCTTCGACTCGTCGGCCCAGCAGCTCTCCTGCCAGCGCCAGTATTCCTTCTTCTCGGCACCCGGCTGGAGTTCTTTGGAAATGTCAGCGCTCATCAGATCTTCTCCTCACGATTTAGTGCTTGGCGTCGGCGGCGAGGAGGGCACAGCCCAGGGCGCTCACGTATTCCGGCATATCGGGCAGCTTGATTTCATCGACCCCCATTGCGTTCTTGAGCGCGTGGACGAAGCCGGGGTTGTTGACCATGCCACCGATCAGGACCACCTCATTTTCGATGCCGACCCGCCGCACCATGGCGCAGACCCGGCTGGCAACCGCGTCGAGCACCGCCTTGGCGATGTCCTCCTTGGGCGTCGACAAGTGAATCAGCGAGACCACCTCCGACTCGGCGAAGACCGTGCACTGGGCATTCATCGGAATGCTCTTGGTAGATCGCAGACTGGATTCGCCAAATTCCTTCAGGTTCATTTGCAAGGCGCGGCTCATGGCTTCGGCGAAGGAGCCGGCGCCCGCCGCGCATTTCTCGTTGCCGGCGAAGTCGGTAGCTTTGCCAGAACCGTCAGCCTTGATTCCGCGCCCTTCTTCGGCGCCGATATCGACGATGGTGCGGCCGTTCGGGAAGAAGAACGAGACCCCCTTGGCGCCCGCCGACATCTCGCTGATGTTGTCGGTGGCGAACTTGACCTGCTTGCGCCCCGCGCCCGTGGCGTATACGGCGCCAATTTGGTCGCGGCGCACGCCGGCGGATGCGAGGGCATCGTCGAAGGCCTTGTCGGCAGCAACGTCGCCATCAAGCTCGCCGGGGAACATCATATGCTTGCCCTTGACGACGTACTTGAGCTGCGACGCTCCCTCGACCTTGGCGTCTTCGACGAGCACCACCTTGATGGTGCGGGAGCCCATGTCGATTCCTGCGGTAATCATCGTGTCCTCTCCTTCGCTCAAGCCGCCTGCCTGCGCAGTCCGAGCTGTTCCATGAAGGCGTCGACGCGCGCCTGGGTCCGGACTTCATCGAACTCGCGCTCGTCGCCCATGTTTCCTTCGTAGGTCATGATGGGCACGCCTTCCTTGGCGATACCCATGCGGTTTTCCATAATCCCCAGGGAGAGCCCTTCGCAGCCGCGATTCAGATGCAGCATGACGCCGTCCACCTGCCATTCCTTGACGATGCGCATCATCATTTCGGTCTTCAGGCGCGGGTCGTAGAAGTGTTGCCACTGCGGCTTGGAGAGGTTCCAGTCCGCATACAGCCGCAATGCAGTGGCGCGGTCGTTCATTTTGATCCCCTTGTCCCAGGGCAGGGTACGGCCACCCCAGGTGCCGTCCTGCTTGACCTCCCAGATGCCTTCGAGACCGAACGTGTAGAGCGAACCCACAGAGACCGCGCCAAAGGTTTCCAAGTAGCGGAAGATCTTCAGGAATGCCCAGGGCGGCTGGGTGTCGGATATGACCCGGCAGCGCTCGTTTGGCACGGCCGCAATTCCCCGGGCGACGCGATCTTTCACCTCCTCGTAGAGCTCGTCGTAGAAATCCGCGCACCATTGCGAGGACTTGTGCAAGGTTGCAAGGACGTAGAGCGAATACATGGTCTTCTCGTCGAGCGGCGCGGGCTTGGCCTTGTTGAGGGCGCAGATGTCCGCCCAGCGGCTCGTCGAGCGCATCTCGTTCTTGATGGCGCGTATCAGCCGCTCGTCGTCGCATTTGCGGCCGGTCACCTTCTCGATGAATGCGATGCCGTCATGAAGCTGGTTGGCAACGTAGTCAACGCGGTCCTTGGTGAGGTCCTTGTACGGACCGACCCCAACGTCGAGATAGAACTGTGGCACTTTTTCTTCCTTGGCGACGTGTTGGTACCACTTCGAATGCGAGCAACAGATCTGGCTCTGAAAGATGAAATCCGGCTTCGGAAACGTGCCGCCGAAGGCATACTTGTTCAAATGCATGCCGCCCCAGTAGATGCGCATGTAGGAGCACAGGTCGCGGGCAAAGCCGTAGGATTCGGCGGCGTCCATGCACTCCTTGGCGAACTTGCGGTCGTGGGACACAGCGGCGGCATACGGCTCGCCGGTTAGCGAGAAAACGTCATCCCCGAACGCCGTTGGAATCGCATCCAGGGCCCAGGCCGAACCGGACCACCGTATGCCGCCCTGCTCCTTGGCAGTGGCGTAGTTGTGGTAATACTGCTCTCTCAGTTCCTTGGCTTTTTTCCACAGCCGGAGCGGCTCCGTCGGGTACAGCGGTGCGTTCATCTTGTCTCCTTGCTCTCAGAACAGGTCGTCTTCGCGCAGCGTTTCGAGAAAGGCCTCGATGCGGATGCGAAAGGGCCCGATCGGATTGGTGATATCGAATTCCAGGAACAGGGTCGGGATCCCGTTGTTCTCGAGGTGACGCTTCAGGTCCGGGTAGTCGCCCTCATGTGGGTCGCAAAATTTCTGCTGCAGGAATACCGCGGCCTGGGCCCTGTATTCCTTGGCCAAGCCCAGCACATGGTCGAAGCGCGTGTGCTCAGGGTAGTCCTTGGTCGGGCAGGCGGGTCGATCGCAATAGCGGTCAGCAATAGCCTTGACCGGATCGCCGTCCAGCCTGGCCTCATTCCAGAAATAGCGCGTGCCGGAACACTGATCATCGATGACGATGGTGGCGCCGACCGATTCGACCATAGCCATGAAGCCGCAATCGTCGTTCTCGGAACCGATGGTCATTAGGCGCACGCCCTGCTCGCGCTCTACGCGGCGGTCCGGGAGGGCGGCGAGGACTTTCTTGAGTTCGGCATTGTGTTCGGTCTTGTCGACGAACTGAGCGGTCAGCGAGGCGTAGATCGCTTCGAGGCCGTTGACCTTGGGATCGTCGTGCTTGCGGTATTCGTAGATCTCGTGCAGCAGGCGACGGTTCTCGTTGACAAGGGCGATGGATGCAGCGAGTTTTTCGTCGGTGAGCGGCTGGCCGGTCAACTGGCCGAGGAACTCACGGAACCGGGCAATCTCGGCGCGGTGTGCAGCCTTGGCGTGGGCGCTTTGCACCTCGTTGGGCATCGGGCAAAAGTAATCCCACTGCACGCTTGGCACGTGCATGCGCCAGGAGCTGAAGGTTTGCCGATACTGGATGCAGGACTGGGTCAGCGTGACGCCTTCGGCGTAATCGAAGCGGCCGAGCAGGCCCTGCGCCAGCGAGTCGCGGCAGAACGGGCAGAACATACCGAAGATGTGTGGCTCGGACACGTTCTGCGGCTCGTGGGCGCCGAGCACCCGCACGGGCAGCATACCGGCGGCGATGAGCAGTTCTTCCGGGCTGTAGGTGCACATCGTCGCCACCACCTGCCCGCCGGTACGCTGCTTCCAGCTTCGGGCATAGTCGTGCCGCATTTCATACCAGTTCTTGAACTGGTCAAACAATCCGTCGCTCATTTGGATTTCGCCTCCTTCACGGCGTTCGAATCGATTCGAACTTCACTGCATAGCGAACATGTAATATAGTGCAATATATGCACTTTACCCCGCAACGCAAGCGATCACTTGATAGAGGTCAACGAAGATCTAGGAATTAAAAGGTGCCTCGCAGGACCCGCGGGCGCACCCAGCGCTCCTGCCGCTCGCCGAGACCGGCCGCTAAATCGAACATGTTACGCCGCGCTGCGCACCCGAGCTGCTGTGTGCTGTGGGGGCAAGTTCAGGCCGGAAGAGCCCTCAGGAGCACGTCGAAGCTTTGTTGCAGGGTGAGGCCCGTGGTATCGACAGCGGCATCGGCCTTGGCGTACATCGCCTCGCGGCCGACCAGGATGCGCGCCAGATCCTTCATCGCCTCCCGGTTGTCCTTCATCGGCCGCCGGTCCCCCTGTCCGATCACCCGCGCCATGTGCTCCTCGGGGCTCGCCTTGAGCCAGATCGAATAGCAGGACGTGAGCAGTTCATCGAAGGTCGCCGACTCGGTGACGATACTTCCGCCGGGCGATAGCACGAAGCGGTCGTGGGTCTTGACCGCCGACTGCAGGGCGCGCCGCTCGTAGCGACGATAGGCGGCCTGCCCATTGAGGGAGAATATCTCCGACACCGTCATCCCCGCATCGCGCTCGATGAGCTTTGTCATCTCGATAAGCGGCACCTTGAGGTGCTCGGCCAGCATCTTGCCTAGTGTCGTCTTGCCGGCGCCGCGCAATCCGATCAGGGCAATGCGACCGCGCCGGCCACGCGTCTCAAAAGTCGAGACGAGCAGCTCGCGGGCCTGCGTCAGCCGTGCCGGCGACAGACGTGTCAGATATTGCATCAGCAGGATCAGCTCCGGCGGCGGCTCCGGGCCGGTGCGGATCAGGTCCTCGAGGGGAATATCCATGGCCCCGGCAATATGGCGCAGACGGACGATCGAAATGTTCCCATCTCCGGCTTCCAGCTGGGCCAGATAGCGCTCCGAAACGCTAGAGTCGTGCGACAAAATCTTGCGCGTCATCCCGCGGCGCACACGCAGGTCAAAAATGCGCTCGCCGAGCTGGCGCAGGAACTTGTCATCCTCGATCTGCGCCTCATCGAGTGTGCCTTGTTCGATGCGTTCGATTTTCATGGGCGCGATGGAATTCCGGTAAAACATGCACTATACCGCCATGCGCATCATAGGCCAGAATGCGCTTTGGGCGGGAACATCGTTGCGGGCCGCCACAAGGGAACGACACGAGGAGCGTCATGGCATCAAGCAAAATGGCATTTAGTTGGGAAGACCCCTTGGCACTGAATTCGCAGTTGACCGAGGAAGAGCGCATGGTCCGCGATGCCGCCCACCAGTATGCGCAGCAGCGCCTGATGCCACGCATCCAGCACGCTTTCCGCCACGAAGAGACCGACCGAGCGATCTTCACCGAAATGGGCGCATTGGGCCTGCTCGGCGCCACCATTCCCGAGGCGTTCGGCGGCGCCGGCTTTAACTACACCTGCTACGGCTTGATCGCTCGCGAAGTCGAGCGCGTCGACTCCGGCTTTCGCTCGATGATGAGCGTGCAGTCCTCGCTGGTCATGGTGCCAATCAATGAATTCGGCTCCGAGGAGCAAAAGCGCAAGTACCTGCCCAAGCTCGCCACCGGCGAATGGGTTGGTTGCTTCGGTCTGACGGAGCCCAACCACGGCTCCGATCCGGGCTCGATGGTTACCCGGGCGCGAAAGTCCACCGGGGGCTACCGCTTGTCCGGCTCCAAAATGTGGATCACCAATTCGCCCATCGCGGACGTTTTCATCGTCTGGGCCAAGACCGACGATGACGAAATTCGCGGATTTATCCTGGAAAAGGGCTGCAAGGGCCTGAGCGCCCCCGCAATCCACGGCAAGGTCGGCCTGCGTGCCTCGATAACCGGCGAGATCGTCATGGACGAGGTCTTCGTTCCCGAGGATCAGCTGTTGCCGGGCGTCAAGGGTCTCAAGGGTCCGTTTACCTGCCTCAACTCGGCCCGATTCGGCATCGCGTGGGGGGCGCTTGGCGCCGCCGAGTTCTGCTACCAAACGGCGCGCCAGTACGTGCTCGACCGCAAGCAGTTCGGTCGCCCACTGGCCGCGAACCAGCTGATCCAGAAAAAGCTGGCGGACATGCTGACCGAGATCACACTGGGCCTGCAGGGCTGCCTGCGCCTGGGCCGGCTGCGGGACGAGGGCAATGCACCCGCCGAACTGACCTCGATCATGAAGCGCAATTCTTGCGGCAAGGCCCTCGACATCGCGCGAACCGCCCGCGACATGCTGGGCGGCAACGGCATCTCCGACGAGTTCGGCGTGATTCGCCACATGGTGAATCTCGAAGTCGTGAATACGTACGAGGGCACCCACGACGTCCATGCGCTGATCATTGGCCGAGCCATCACGGGCATTCCCGCGTTCGCGAACTGATCAACGGCGCGCACCAGCGGTCTGGGTCTGCGCCCGGTCCACGCGCTTATCCTGAATCAAGGAATTCCTGCTCCTCCCAGTTAACAATCGGACGCATATCCAACAGTGTGGGGTTGTCGATGAGCACGATTGCATCCGCCATGTCCGGGCACCATGCACGGTGCGATAGTCTCTTTGCCGACGCAGAGACCAAGGCCGCCAAAGGACTCTGGGTCGAAGCGGTGCACGCGTTCACGGCCTTTGGCCGCGAGTTCGAGACTCATCTGCGAGCCGAGGAGACTGTGCTGTTCCCTGCATTTGAGTCGGCCACCGGCGCCGTCTCTGGACCTACGACCGTGATGCGACAGGAACATGAGCGCATGCGCGCGCTGCTGGCGCAGATCGGGCTCGCGCTCGCGGCCCATGATCCAGAGCGCGTCGACGATTACGCCTCGACGCTGGTGATCCTGATGCAACAGCACAACGTGAAAGAAGAAAACGTCCTGTATCCGATGTGCGATGCTGTGCTGGGCGACGGTGCCCGCGCACTCGTTGCGCGCCTCGATCTTGGCTGCGATCCGACATGACATTGGTAATTGACGGACGGGAGCTCGAACCGCCCGAACCGTTGCAGCGGGTGTTGGCCGCGCTCGATGACCTGGCCGACGGCGACGAAATCCATGTGCTTCTTTACTGTCACCCCGTACCGCTGATTTCGATACTGCAGCGCAACGGATACGCGTGGCAAGAAGCGCTCCTCGAGGACGGGACGCATGAACTGCGGATTCGTCGGGCGGCGCCCTAGCGCGGACGGATCGCGATGCTGTCTTTCGAGCAGGCGCCGCCCGTTTCGGCGAGCTTCCGCTTCTTCCTGAGCGCGCCGTGGTTTGGCGTGGCTGCCGGTCTGTATTTGGCCTGGGACGGCCCGGACGCATTGCTCTTCCGATGGTCACCGGCTGCGCTGGCGCTCACGCACCTGTTGACGACCGGCTTCCTGCTGCAGGCAATGTGCGGAGCACTGTTGCAGTTCATTCCCGTTGCCACCGGCGCCAACGTCTGGCGACCGCTGGCAATTGCCAATTTTGTACACCCGCTGTTACTCGCCGGCGCGTTGCTGTTGGCATTTTCGCTGGCCCATGCGCGTACCGAACTTCTGCTGGCATCGGAGCTGTTGCTCGGTGTCGGAATGGGCACTTTTTGCGCGGTATGCGGCATTGCGCTGTTTCTTACCGCCGCCACTGGAATTTCTCTGATGGCCCTGCGCACTGCGGTCGCGGGGCTGGCGGTCACCACCGTGCTCGGCGTGCTGCTCGCCCAGGCTTTTTCGGGGCGCCTGCCGATCGAGCTACCCACGCTGACCGATCTGCACGCCGCCTGGGGTCTGGGCGGCTGGGCACTGGTGCTGCTGGCGGGCGTGTCCTTCACGGTGGTACCGATGTTCCAGATGACGCCGCCCTACCCCGCCTGGATGCCCCGCCTGCTGCCAGGCACGCTCGGCATCGCACTGTGCGCGGCAGCCGTAGCCGTTTTCGCGCCCGGTCCATCCTGGCTGTGGGACCTTGCGATCGCATTGGCGCTGCTGACCGCTATCGCATTCGCGCTGGTAACGCTGCGGCTGCAGCAGCGCCGCCGCCGGACGCGCACCGACGCGTCCTTTGCCTATTTCCGCGGCGCGATGATCATGCTTGTCGCAGCCGCTGTTGCCTGCCTCGTGGCCATCGCCGTCCCGGATTTCGCGCAGGCGCATCGGCTTTCCACGGTCATCGGCGTCTTGTGTTTGGTTGGCGTTTTCGTATCAGCCATCAGCGGGATGCTCTATAAGATCGTGCCGTTCATCAGCGTTCTCAAACTCCCGCACGGGGCCGGCTCCTCGCTTGCTCCGCCCAGCATCAAGATGTTCATCCCGGAGCGTTCGATGGCCACGCAGATGCGCCTGCATTTCGCGGCGCTCGCGATGCTGCTGGCATGCCTGGCGCTCCCGCAACTCACGCGCCTGGCGGGTCTTGCCTTTGCGGTCTCGTGCGCGTGGCTCGGCACGAACCTGCTACGGGCGCTTCGTGCCTACGTGAACATCAGAGATCAAATTCGCGCAGACGCTGCAATCCATGGATCCTGACGTGCCGGCCCTGCACGGTGATCCGATTCGAGGACGAAAGTTCGTGCAGTACCCTAGAAAGCGACTCGGGCATCAGGTTCCGGCGCGCAGTCAGAACCGGGTGGGAGATCGGCATAAGAAATAGTGACGGAAACCCTGCAAAGCCCCCGTCGTTTGCCGATTCCGGCACGCGACTTGCCGATCCGAAACAACAAATTCAGCCCCGACACGTCGGCGCCTTCGCATGTTTCCCCGCCACCGCTACGCCGCAACCGAAAACAACGACAAGCAGTAAATGCGTGCCGCGGGGCCGCGCCCGAGGACATTAGAGAACGGGCCGCTGCGGATGCGAAGCAAGCGCGATCTCATCGCGATGTCCAAATCCCAGCGAATTGTCGACGAAAACCAGACGGTTTGGGACCAACCGATACCAGCTGACCATTTCGAGCGCTGACGCGATTTCCCGCGCCATGCCCAGCGCGTCTCGTACGAATGGAAACTTCCTCTCGTAGCATTCGATCGCGGCCGTGCGCTGCGATCCCTGCAAGCAAACCGCGTGTCCGGCAAGCTGGATTCCCTTGACGCTGCGCCAGTCCCGATAGTCCTCTTGTATCGTTGCACAGACCGCAGCGTTCGCATCGATGTTGATGGCGTGACGCGTTTTGGGCGAGGAAAGAAAGTACAACTCGAAGCCATCGCTCGCGTAGAACACCGCTGCCGCCCACATGCCGTCATTGTTCGAGGTTGCCAGTGACATCACGTGATGATCGTACAAATACGCAAGCGCCCGCTGCGTCGGAAGGATTGGCACCGGTCAATCCTCGTCGAGACCGTCGGCGGACTCGGCGCCCGGCGTGGCTTCCGCCCTGCGGCACTTGAGTCGATAGGCAAGCTGCGGCCGGGTCAGTCCAAGCATGCGCGCCGCTAAGGACAGGTTGCCGTGCGCGCGGCTCACGGCGGTTTCGAGTAGCAGATCTTCGATCTGATCGATCTTCATAGATCCCGCAAGCACCGCCTCGCACAGCGCCTTGCAAGCTTGCTGCTCGGGCGCACCGAGGCCGCCGTGACGATTCAGTCCGATCTCACCGGGCGCCTGATCCTTCCATGACGTGAACAAATGGTCGATTTCAATCCGTCCGTTCTGCGGCGCGAGGATGACGCCACGCTCGATCGTGTTCTGAAGCTCGCGGATGTTGCCGGGCCAGCCGTAGCTCAGCAACGCCCCTTTCGCCTTGTCGGTAAAGCCCGCAAGCTTTTTGCCGTGAATGACCTGGTACTTTTCGAGGAATTTCTTTACCAGGGGGCGAATGTCTTCGGTGCGCTCTCGCAAAGGCGGAATGTTGATCTGGTACGCGTTCAAACGATAGAAAAGGTCCGTGCGAAAATGTCCATCACGCACCAGTTGATGCAGATCCCGGTTGGTCGCGGCGATCAGGCGCACATCCACCTTGCGCGAGCGCCGGTCGCCCAGGCGCTCGACCTCGCCTTCCTGCAGCACGCGCAGCAGCTTGGCCTGCGCCGAGGGCGCAAGATCGCCGACCTCGTCCAGGAACAGCGTACCGCCGTGCGCCCGCTCGAATCGCCCCGGCCGCGAGACCTGAGCTCCCGTGTAAGCGCCCTTCTCGGCCCCGAAAAGTTCGGACTCCAACAGTTCATGGGGAATCGCGGCGCAGTTGATCGCAACGAACGGCTCGGCCGCGCGCGGCCCCATGTCGTGAAGCCGGCGCGCAAAAAGCTCCTTGCCAACCCCGGTCTCGCCCAGCAGCAGCACGGTGATGTGCATCCCGGTGACTTTGCGCAATAACTCGAACGCGCGCTTGAATCCCGGCGACTCCCCGACGAAGTTGCCCCGCGCGGCCTCGCGGGCGTCGATCTTGGAGCGCAGTTCCGCGACCTGGGTCTGCAAGTCGAGGAGCTGATCTGCGATCGACTCCGGGTTGAGATATTTCATGTGCTCTTCGGCATCGTCCCATTCCTCGACCGGCTTGCCGATGATCATGCAATGCTGGTCACCCGCGCCGCTGCACTCGGTTTCCTTGTAAAGAATCGGCCTGCCCATGAAGGCGGAGGTATAGCCGCAGGCATAGCCGATCTCGGTCCAGCACACCGGTTCGTGATGTATGCCGAAATCGCGCCGGTGCAACTGCCCCTCCCAAGAGTTTTCCCAGCGAAACTGCCCGAAAAACTTGCCCTTCTCGCGATCGACCTCCAGTTTGATCGGCGTGACCAGCACGATCCCTTCGAGCGAGTGCAACTGCGGTCCGGTCATGAACGCCTCCAGATCGCTGATGCAGTCGGTCCTGCCGCGCGCGAGTTCCGCGTCGCGCACTCCCGACGCATAGCCCATTCGCGTCAGCAGCCCGCGCGCGCGCTCCAACCCCAGCGTGTCGATCAGCTCCTTGCGCAGTGAGGCCTGCGCATCAGCATGCACCAGCAGCATTCGGTGCTCGTGCAACCAGATGTGGCCGGTCTCGGAAGAGAAATGAACACGCGAGCGCAGTTCACTCGAATTGTGCTGCGTAAGTTTTTGCAAAATGGTCACGCTCGGACCTTCGGCTTTTTGCGGACGCAATCGGCGAGTGATCGATTTGATCCCGCCCCAAGACAATGGCCTGTCAAGTGATCTTTTTATCAGATCATCATGCGACGCTCTAGCAATTGAGTCAAATTGATCATATCGACATGCTGCGATGCGCCAAGATCGAGGGCTGGGAAAAGCCTGTGCGGTCCAATCTCCGAGGGGAAAACGCAGTTACGGCACGTCCGTGGCACGTCGCTTGCGTATCTTCCTTACTGTTTGTCGGATCAATGTACATCTATGTCGAGAATTTGAGCTATCTAATCAGGAGGGGGCCCCATGTCGAATTTTCCGAACCCGCATGACTTCAAATCGATCCCAGGAACCGAGGGATGGGAGCGGATGTACCCGTACCAGTACCGCTTCGTCACCGACGACCCGGAACGCAAGGAATACGAGGAGAAGACACTCTGGTTCAACGACGGCCTGCACTACCCCGAGCCACTGTGTCCGTTCGACACCATCTGGGACGAAGCCTGGTACCTCGCGCTGTCACAGTACAACAATCGGATCTTCATGGTTCCGCCGGTGCGAGGCGTCGATCACCGAATCATCAACGGCTATGTCTACATTTCTCCGGTGCCGGTGACGAGCGCGAAGGAAGTCGAGGCCCGCGTGCCGCACTTCATGGAGCGCGCCGGCTACTACTTCAAGAACTGGGACGCGCTTGAAGAGAAGTGGAAACAGAAGATGAAGAACACGATCGAGGAGGTCACCAACCTGCGCATCCCGACGCTGCCCGACATGGAGGCCCTCTCGGTCGTGACCGACGGCATCGGCGAGTCCAAGGGATACCATCTTCTGAAGGCCTACGACGACCTGATCAACCTGGGCCTAAAGTGCTGGCAATATCACTTCGAGTTTCTCAATCTCGGCTACGCCGCCTACGTGTTCTTCCTCGACTTCGTCCAGAAGAAGTTTCCGAGCATGCCGGTACAACGGGTGACGCAGATGATTTCCGGCATCGACGTCATCATGTACCAGCCCGACGAGGAATTGAAGAAACTGGCCAGAAAGGCGATCGAACTCGGGGTCGATTCGGTGGTGAGCTTCAGTAAAGATTGGGTCGAGGTCGAAGCGGCACTGAAGAAACTGCCGAGGGGCCAGCAGTGGCTCGCCGAGCTCGACAGCAAGCGCGAGCCGTGGTTCTACGTCTCCACCGGCACCGGGTGGTTTCACCAGGATCGGTGCTGGAACGATGCGATGGACGTCCCGCTGTCGGGGATCACCACGTATATCCAGAAGATCAAGCAGAACGCCAACATCGACCGGCCGATTGCGCAAGTGCGCGCGGAGCGTGATCGAATCACGGCCGAGTACCGCGCTCTGATCGAGTCCAAGGAGGATCGGAAGACCTTCGATGAGCTGTTGGGCACCGCAAAAACGGTATTTCCCTACGTCGAGAACCACCTGTTTTACGTCGAGCATTGGTTTCACTCGATATTTTGGAACAAGGTGCGCGAGGTTGCAGCAATCTTGCAGCAGTACGGCATCATCAACGAGGTCGAAGACGTCTGGTACCTACGCCGCGACGAGATCAAGCAGGCCTTGTGGGACGTCGTCACTGCCTGGGCGACCGGAGTCAAGCCGCGCGGCAGCAAGACCTGGCCGGGCGAAATCGCCTGGCGCAAGGGCGTAATGCAGAAGTTCCGGGAATGGAGCCCGCCCCCGGCGCTTGGCATCGCGCCCGAAGTGATCCAGGAGCCGTTCACGATCGTCCTTTGGGGGGTGACCAACAATTCGCTGGCCGACTGGTCTGCGGTGCAGAACGCCAAGGATCCGGATTCGATCACGCAATTGCGGGGTTTTGCCGGGAGCCCGGGTCTGGTGGAGGGCAAGGCGCGGGTGTGCAGGACCGTCGACGAGGTGCGCGAATTGCAGGAGGGCGAAATCCTCGTCGCGCCGACGACGTCGCCGTCCTGGGCGCCCGCGTTCGCCAAGATCAAGGCCTGTGTGACCGACGTCGGAGGCGTGATGAGCCACGCTGCCATTGTTTGCCGTGAGTACGGAATGCCGGCGGTCGTCGGCACGGGTCACGCAACCAAGATCATCAAGTCCGGCATGACGCTTCGCGTCGACGGCTCGACCGGCGCGGTGACGATCGCACGTTAGGACCGTACGTGCGGGGCCGATATCGGCCCCGCACGTACCTTTCTCGAACCAACCATGAATCTGGCCATAAACGCCGATCGTCCGGAGCTTTGCTGGTTTCAGGACGTCGACAAGTCCGCACTGGCACTCGTCGGCGGCAAGGTGTCGTCGCTGGGCGAGCTCATCCACGCCGGCGTGCGGGTTCCACCCGGATTCGCCCTGACCACGGCCGGCTTCCACCGCTTCCTGCGTGAGGGCGGCATCGAGCGCGCGCTATTCGCGCCGATCGCAAACGTGGATCCCGCGGACATCGCCGCACTCGAAGTACGCAGCCTTGCCCTGCGCGAAATGATCGAATCAACGCCGTTCTCAAGTGAGTTCGAGGATCAGATCTGCGAGTTCTACCGCAAGCTGAGCCTCGTCTGTTGTCTGCCCGCTACACCTGTTGCCGTGCGCTCCAGCGCCACGTCCGAAGACCTTCCGGGCGCGAGTTTTGCCGGTCAACAGGACACGTATCTGTGGATCCGCGGCGTTGACGATTTGCTGTCGCACATCCGCCGCTGCATAGGTAGTCTTTTCACCGCGCGCGCAATCTCCTACCGGACGCGGATGGGCTTTGACGGGGAGCAGATCGCTATCAGTGTTGGCGTGCAGAAGATGGCCAACTCGTATACAGCCGGCGTGATGTTCACGCTCGATCCGGCCAACGGAGACCGCTCGGTGATAGCGATTGACTCGAATTTCGGTTTTGGCGAGTCGGTCGTTTCGGGCGAAGTCACCCCGGATCACTTTCTGGTCAACAAGATCGGGTTGGACATCATCGAACGCACGATCTCGCGCAAGGAGCTTTGCTACACGGTTGACCTGCGGACGCAGAAGTCGCAGGCACAGGAAATCCCGTTCGAGCGCCAGACCGTGCAGTCGATCCTCGACGAGGAAGCAATCGAGCTTGCCCGCATGGGCAAGCAGATCGAAAAGCACTACGGCCGCCCCATGGATAT
>Ga0181521_10000205_pt1 | contig 70290 bp, 61 predicted proteins | sample PEATcosm2014_Bin_32_FD_119764 | JGI IMG/M metagenome (GOLD analysis project Ga0181521, IMG submission 119764) | Peatland microbial communities from MTU Mesocosm Facility, Houghton, MI, USA - PEATcosm2014_Bin02_60_metaG | ecosystem: Environmental > Terrestrial > Soil > Wetlands > Peat | place... | reverse complement strand
GTGCTCCGCCGCATGATCGAGGCGTTCCCCGAGACCCGCTATACGGCCGCTCATACGCAGCCCGTGCCCTCCAGCAGTCCCAATCAGTACGCGCTGTTCGACTGCATGATCGACCCCGACACGGGACATTACCTGAGCGAGGATTACGCCTTCTGCCGGCGCTGGCGAAGTATTGGTGGCCGCTTATGGCTCGATACGCAGGGAGAACTCACTCATATCGGGACGCACGAGTTCGCGGGACGGCCTCACCTGCGTTAGAGCCTTCGTGGGGCATGGCTTCGGCCTTGCCGCCGGGCTTCCGCCCGGCGTCCTCGAATCTACTGAAGCGAAATCACGACACTCGACTGGGTCTGCGCTCCCCCCACGCTCGCCACGAGCGAGACATCCCCCGTGCCGAGGCCCGCTGGAACCGTGAGGTTGATCTGGTACAGAAGAGACTCGTCAAAAGCCGCAGAGTTCGTCACGCTCATGTTGTTGACGAGAAGGGTCACCGGATTGGTGGCTGGCGCAGCGCCGCCGGTGAATGCCTGCCCTGCCGTTACCGGCGGAGTGGTTGGTCCCAGCCCCACGGCGTAGAGCTCAACGACGTCTCCCGCCTTCGCGGCGACCGTCGGGAAGCCAAGTGAATTTCCCGTCGGCCCGAGGAAGTCGTAGGAGTTGCTTCCAGTGCCCTGAGATCCCGATCCATCCGGCCTGAGAATGATTCCGGTGACGTGTTTACTGTCGAACAGGAGGAAAGACGGGGCAACGGGCGCCAGCGTGACACTCGAAGTAACAGTTCCGTTCGCAGTTTGTACGATTACAGGGACGGGGCCGGTCTGTGAATCGTTTGGCGCCTGCAGGTTGATTTGCGTGGGGCTGACGTACGAAAGATAAGCCGGAATCCCGTCTATCATCACGCTTGTGCCGCCGAGGGTCTGTGGGAAATTCCCGGTCCATTGCGCCGTTGAGCCGGCGAGATTCGTGCCATAGATCGACACCCACGCGCCGGGCTGGATTGTTGTCACCGTGCTGTCGACAGCAACGATGCCGCCGGGCAAGATTGACGGCGGGGGGCCGGTCGACGGTGACACTTCACGAATCCGATTGTTGAGGGTGTCCGCGATGAAGATATCCCCGGAAGCATCCAGCGCGATGCCGCTGGGGTGGTCTAACAACGCGGACGTCGCCACTCCGCCGTCGCCGTGGAAGCCTGGGGCTCCGACGCCTGCGACGGTCGTGATGATGCCGGTAGCGGCCAATACCTCCCGGATCTCATTATTCAAGGCGGCCGCGATGAAGATGTTCCCGGAAGCATCCACAACCACTCCTAAGGGATCGTACAACCCCGCGGAGGTCGCCGGCCCACCGTCTCCCGTTGCCCCCTCCCTTCCATTGCCTGCGATGGTAGTAATCGTGCCGCTCGAAGACACCTTGCGGATTCGCTGGTTGCCGCTGTCCGCGATAAACATATTCCCGGAAGCATCCACCCACACACTTGTGGGGTTGTGCAACTCCGCCGAGGTCGCCGGCCCGCCATCACCGGAAAACCCGGCAGTCCCACCACTGTTGCCTGCGACAGTCGTTATGTTGCCGCCGATGGTGAACTTCCGGATTACGTTGTTGGAGGTGTCCGCAACAAAGACGTTGCCGAACGCATCCACGAACACACCTGCCGGATCAAACAGCGCGGCCGACGTCGCAGGGCCGCCGTCACCGTAATAGCCGGTGCTTCCACCCCCCGCGATTGTCTTGACGGTGGTGCCGCCGGCCGGCAGTTCCTGGATCTGACTTGCGTAGGTATCCGCAATGAAAAGATTCCCGGAAGCATCCACAAAGATGCCGCCAGGATTGGTCAACGTCGGAAAAGCCGGCACTCCTCCCTGTCCCACGACCGTCGTGATGGTGGTGCCGCCGGCAGCGATCTCACGGATTCGATTATTGTTGGTGTCCGCGATGAAGATATTCCCGGAAGCATCCACAAAGACGCCGCCAGGATCCTTTAACGACGCCGAAGTCGCCGGCCCGCCGTCGCCGGAGTAGGCTGCAGCTCCATTGCCCGCAACGGTCGTAATTATTTCGGTTTGCGCGCTCGCCAGCGAGCAAAGGCCCAGATAAGAAATCAGTATTAGGATAGCCAGTCGATTCATTAAAGTACCCTATTCACTCTACGGCACCGCGATCTGCTTTTGACGTTACCGGCGCAGGATAGTTTCCTGGAACTCCCGCTATTGCGCAGGCGGGGCGATCTGCTGCAGGACTCCTATATCGAACCGGCGAAAGTCGGAGTCTTTGACGTGAATGTTCTGGCGGACGCCCTTGACCAGCATTTCGCGCGCGGTGAGATGGATTTCGCTGGCGGTCGGCATCCACAGTTCCCGATCGAGGCGCGACTGTTCAAAAACGAGCGACGTGCCTTTGTGAATGCTCGCCAGAAATCCGCCGCCAATGCGGAAAGTGTCGTCAAATTTCGCTTCGAGACGGGAGACTTCCCGATCCACCTCGTCGATCCAAACAGTGCCGGCAATCCTGCGGGCGGCGTTTTCAGCCAACCCGTGGGCTTTGGTATGGGGGTCTCCGACGAAATCGAATGCCAGAGTGCTGCGGCCGTTGAGTGAGATCCGCCGCGGATTTGAGATCTTCATGAGAGGCAGGATTTGGCCTACGCCGGCGTTCTCTCCCCGGCGATTGAAAGAATGGCCGGGAGGCTCTTTCATATATTTTTCAATCAATCTTGTGATGCGGTCCTGCTCGCCTTTGCGTTCGCCCTCGCTTAATTCCCTGCCGTTTTTCTTCATTAACCGGGCTATGCGATAACCGTTGACGAAGAAGACATCGCGCTCCTCGCTCTCGGTGGTTTTGATGGCGCCGTTTGGATCCAGCTCGTCGGTCAGCATGATTTCGTGAAAGGTGTAGTTCTCGCGGAGTTCGTCCATCCTGCGCTGATGAGCTTCGATCTCTTTCACCAGCGTGGCGGGTTCCGGAATTTGCGCCTGGGCGAAAAACAAGCCGACCAGCGTGAACAGGGCGACAGCCACTGCTTTAACAGTAGCAACGCTCGCTGGAGCCAGCTAGGGCTAGGGCGCGAGCTCTTCCAGGCGTTGATTGCGTGTTTCGATCATGCCGCCCGCCGACAGCGCTCCGATTACGCTCACACCCGCGAACATCAGAAAAACCGACCCAACGCCGTTGGCCGCAACCATAACCCCCACGATCGCCGGCCCCACCGCCGATGCCACGCGCAGCCACGACGTGGCCAGCCCCACGCCGATCACACGCATGCGCGTGGGATAAATTTCGGGCGTGTACAAGTAGAGCACCGCATTCGCCGATCCCAGGACGCCATAGCTCAGCGTGCACACGGCGATGACGCCGAGCACTCCATGCGCTCCCGCAATGCCAAGCGTTCCCAGCAGTGCCGCGCCCAGCACGAAGCAGGCGATGGTCCAGTTCCTGCGCCCGAATCGATCGATGCAAAAGGCGCAGATCAGCAGCAAGAGAACCTGCGTGACGTTGGTAAGAGACGCCGCCCGCAGCGATTGCCTCAGGTCCAGACGATACACCGTGTTGTAGAGCGTGGGCAGCCAGTTGTTCAGCGTGTTGGAAACGAAGTAGGCGCAGAACCACAGCATCCACACCACGAACGTCCGTCGGCGATAAGCGTTCGAAAGGACTTCGCGCCAGCGAGTCTTCTTAAACGTAATCGGGACTTCCGCCACAACCGAAGGGAGTTGCCCCGCGCTGTTCTCGACTTGCCGCACGATCTCCTCCGCTTCGCGCAGACGGCCCTGCGAGATCAGCCAGCGCGGCGATTCGGGAAGGCGCACTACCAGTACGGCGATTATGAGGCACGGAATACCGCCGATGAGGAAGATCGCCTGCCAGCCCCACAGCGGAACCAGCCACGCTCCCGCCTGGCCCGCGGCCATCAGTCCAATGGGGAAAATCATCTCGTAGAGGAGGAAGAATTTTCCGCGCCGATGCGCCGGGGACAGCTCGCTGATGTAGGCCGCGGCTACCGGCATTTCGCCGCCGATTCCAATGCCCTGCACCATGCGGCACGCGATCAGCCAACCGAGATTGTGGGCGAGCGCGCAGGCCAGGCTCATCACGGCGATGATCCCGACCGCGATGGACGCGCTGCGGACGCGCCCGTATCGCTCGGCCATCCAACTGAACAGAAACGCGCCGCCGAGCTGCCCGACGTAGGTGGCCCCGATCAGCAGCCCGCTTTGCTGCGGCGACAGGTGCCACAACCGGTTGAGGACCGGCAGCGCGAACGCCAGCGACAGAGCGCCGAACGCATCGAAGAAGGTCGCGCTGCCCATAATGACGCGCGCTTTCATGTGCCATCGAGTAAATGGCACGCTTTCCAAACGGGCCAGAAGCTGCCCGGCGGAGATCTCCGAAGTCTGAGTTTGTGGTTGCGTCATTTTGGGGTTACATCAGGGCGCGGCATCAGGTCGTAAGTGGAACGTGCCAGGCGTCGTAGCCGTAAAGCCAACTCGTATCGTCATCGCCGCCCTTCATCCAGGTATTGGCTCTCGAGATAGCCTGGATGCGCGATGTGCGCGGCTTGCGGTGGGCTTCATAACGCTTAAAAGCTCCCTCGATGTCGTCAACCTCTTTAAGACAGCGCGCGAGCACGGCTGCATCCTCGATGGCGGTCGCGGCGCCCTGGGCCATGTAGGGCGTCATCGCATGGCAGGCGTCGCCCAGCAGCACTACCCGTCCGTCGCTCCAGCGCGGCAGGGGGTCGCGATCGAGTATTGCCCATTTGTGGCAATCCGGGCAGGCTTCGAGCACTACGCGAACATCGTGGTGAAAGCCCTCGTAGGCCTTTCGCAACTCTTTGACGTCGCCCATGGCGGACCAGGATTCGCGGGTCATCCACTCGGCCGGCTCCGGCACGCTGGTCACAAAATACAATTCGGTGCGCGCGGGGTTGGTGTAATAGATGACGATGTGGCGGTCGGGTCCCCACCATTTGGTGCGCGACGGGCCGATGTCGAACCCGTTCAGTAAAGCGGAGGAAAAAACGCTGCGATAGGCGATCCGCCCGCCATGAATCGGCATGTCCGGTCCGATGATGATATCGCGCACTACGGAATGGACGCCATCGGCGCCAACGACGGCGTCGGCCTGCGCTCGTGTTCCATCGGCGAATCGAAGCTCGACAGTCGACGGGCTTTGGTCCAGCCCCACCAGCTTCTTATCGAGATGAACGATCTCCGGCGGAACCGTGCTCAGCAGCGCGTTGTGCAGATCCGCGCGATGCATACACAGGTAGGGCGCTCCGAACATGTCTTCCGGCATGGGCAATTCGCGTATGACGCGTCCGGTGTCCCATTCACGGTTCAGATGTGAGTAAGGCTGAAAGGCCACACGGCGCAGCGGGGCTTCGACGCCGATTCCGCGCAGAACCTTCATCGAGTTCGGCATCATCTGCACTCCGGCGCCCACGCGCGCGAAGGCCGGCGCCTGTTCGTAGACGTGGACATCGAAGCCCGCCTGGCGCAGAGTCGCCGCGGCAGCGAGGCCGCCCATGCCCGCGCCGACGATCGCCAAGGATATTTTCCTTCCGCCCATTCTTCTCAGTCTGCGATACCGGTACGGCGAATATACTAAACTTCACGTCGATATGCTCAGATACACCGCGGCGCAGCGATTGGACCGGCTTCCGAATTGCCCCTTCCATCGGCGCATCCTGCTGCTGATCGGGGCGGGGATGTTCCTGGCTTATTTCGATGCCATGCTGCAGGGGAGTGTTCTGGGGGCGCTGGCGGCAACGCGCTGGTCGACCCTGAACAGCAACGCGCAGTTCATTTCCGCGACGTTCCTCGGCATGCTGATCGGGAGTTTCCTGGCCGGAGTGCTGGGCGATCGTTACGGACGCCGATTCACCTGGCAGGTGAACCTGCTGATCATCGGCGCGACGTCTCTGGCGGCGGCCGCCGCGCCTTCCATGGCATGGCTGATCGGCATTCGTCTGCTCATGGGCTTCGGTCTGGGAGCGGAGCTGGCGATCGGCTATTCCACGCTGACGGAGTTCGTCCCTCCCCGACGGCGCGGCCGCTGGATCGCCCTGCTCACGTTTATCACGAACTCCGCCGTCGCCGTTTCGGCATTGGCGGGATACTTCGTGATTCCGGCGCTCGGATGGCGTCCGATGTTCGCGCTGGCGGGTGTGGGCGCACTGGTGGTCTGGAGAACGCGCACGAACATGCCGGAATCGCCGCGCTGGCTGGAGGCGACAGGGCGCGTCGACGAAGCCGATCGAGTGATGGCGGAGATTGAAGCGGAGGTCGGCGGTGCTCTAGTTGACCCGTCGTTGCTTGCTTCAACGGCATCCGACTCGAGAACGCCCGAGCCGCGGGTGGGTTTGGCCGTTCTGTTTTCCAGAGCCGTCATACGCCGCACGTTGCTCGGCAGTCTCATCACGGTCACCATCAACGTGGTGCTCTACGGTTTGCTTAGCTGGTTGCCGACTTTCCTGGTGATCGAGCGGCTCGGCGTGTCCGCATCTCTGCGCTACACGATGCTGATGTCGCTGGGTGCGCCGTTCGGACCTCTGATCGCCTACTTGCTGGCGGATCGGACCGGACGACGCGTGAGTCTGGCGGTCGCCTCGGTTTTCGCGGCGGGCCTGGGAGCTGCGTATGCAGTGGTGCCGTCGATACAGGTTGCCACCGTGGTGGGATTCTTCTTATTCCTTTCGCTGTATCTTCTGGTCGCGCTCGGAATGGCGTCTTATGTGCCTGAGCTGTTTCCCACCGCGTATCGGCTCCGGGGCGCGGGAGTGTGTATGACAGCCGGCCGCGCAGCCGCCACCGTCGTACCCTGGTTTACCGTGTGGGCTTATCAACGGGGCGGAATTGCTGCGATCCTGGAAGTCTTCTGCGGCCTTCTGTTGTTCCAGGGCCTGGCGGTCCTGCTCTTCGGGATCGATACGGAAAACAGGCCGTTGGAAGAACTGGCACCGGAAGCTGAAGCGGGCGAGTTGATTGAGCCCGGGGTTTTGGAAGCATAGTCAGGAGTGGAACTCGCGGAGGAACCGCGACGCCGCCGCCACCACCTCGCTCGACCATTCGTGCCCACCGTTGAACTCGAGGGCGCTAACGCTCACGGCACAATCCCGAAGACGCCGTTCATCATCCGCGAACTTCTCCTTTGTGTACCAATCGTCGGATGCTCCGCGGGCGATGAGCGCGGACACCCGTTTCAGCGCTCCGGGCGTGAGTTCAGGCGGAACATCGCCACCAACGGCAATGACGCCCGCGGCGCTCGGAGACGCATTCACGGCCGCGCGAAAAGCCATTCCAACGCCCTGCGAGAATCCGGCGAAGACGACTTTCGGTATAGTCGGGCATTCGGCGGCGACAGCGTCCAGGCACGTTGTAACGTACGCGAGGTTATCGGCGATCGCCCATTCACGATCCTGCCGCGTCATCCAACTGGCGACCACACGGTCCGTGCGCCGCTGGTAGAACCGGTGAAGCGCCTGGATCGACACGCACAGCCATCGCGCGCTTTCAGGTATGGCGCGCAGCCTTTCGAGTTGTGTCTCGGCGTCCTCGGCGTATCCGTGAAAGCCGATCAGCAGCGGGGCCGGTCCGGACGCTGCCGGGGGGATGGCGAGATAGCGGCCATGGATCGTGGTGGCTACGATTCGTTCGGTCAAACAGCCATGTTACCTGGTGGCGGGGCATTTATCATGAAAGCGTATGCATGGGACACCGCGGTTCTTCCTGCTGTCTCTCGCGACCGTTCTGTTCGCAGTTCTGTTCGCAGCGGCGGATCCGGCCTGGAAGACGAAACCCGTCTCGCAGTGGGATGCGGAAGACGCGAAACAACTGCTTGCCGATTCGCCCTGGGTCAAACACCTAACGCCGCACCGGCTGGCCGACCTGAGCCCTTTTCAGCGCGAAGAGGGTGGAAACCTCAATGAGGGCGTCGGCAAAGGGGTGGGACTCGCCGGGACGGGTTTGCTCGGCTCCCGCAGAGAAGCCGAGGCCATAAAACAAGCTCACATGAAACCCCCGCCCGCACCGGTAATGGTGCGCTGGGAAAGCGCCCTTCCCGTGCGCCTCGCCGAGCATATGGCGGGAGACACGAGTGCTCCCGCCCTCAACAGCGACGACTATGCCATCGCAGTCTATGACATTCCGGCTCCCAGGCAGGGGAATCTGGCCAGTCTGCTGAAAGGGGCCGCGTCGCTGAGGCGCTACCAAAAGAAGGACATCAAGCCCTCGCGCGTGGAGATCCTGCGCCATGATGACGAAACAGCCACCATTGTTTATCTGTTTCCGCGTTCCGTGGAGATCACGAAGAGAGACGGAGGAATCGAATTTGCCGCGCAGATCGACCGGCTTTGGGTGTCCCAGTATTTCTACACGGGGGAGATGCAGCTCCGGGGCGAGCCTCAGCTATTGATGCCGACAGACGGAACTCATTGACTCATACCTCAAGTATCGAAGTGCTGTCGCCCAAGCTGTCCTGATGGACTCCCAGCCTGTCGAGAAGCGCCAGCATGCGCCGCTGGTAGAACCCGTGAAGCGCCTGGATCGACACGCACAGCCATCGCGCGCTTTCCGGGATGGCGCGAAGCGTTCTGTTCGAACGTAACCTGCCGGCGCGGCTCTGACGCCAAGTCGGTGCGGGATTAACTTTTCGTGCGCGCAGCCGACTTGCGCCGGCGCAGGGCTACCAAGCCCATTCCAGCGAACAACACGGTACCAACCACGGTCAAACTCGGCTCAGGGGTTGGCGCCGCGGTTTCGATTGTGAGATTGTTTGTGTCGGTGAAATTGCTGAAGCAGAAAGCGCAGTTCCCGGGAGGGGTCGTGGCGAAGTAGCCGCCCAGCACCACGCTGCCGCCCTCGTTTGCCTGGAGCCAGGACGTGCCGGCAGCGTTCAGGTCGAGGGTAACCGTACCATTACTCTGACCGAGGAGTAAGCTCCACCGTACCGATCACCGGACTTGAGACGATGGCGTTGTAGTCTGCGACTGAAACGAAGTTGAGGCTCGAGTTTACCTGCGCGGGATTCAAAGATGTCGCGTAGAGGTCTAATGTGCCGGGTGCGCTGATTGTATAGGCAGCGATATTAACCGATGCGGAACTGACCGCTCCGCTCAAGCCGGCAAGACTGAACGAAAAGTAGTCGGCTACGGTGATCGTCGGGCTCATGAGGCCAGTGGCATAGTTCGTGTTGCCGGCAAGATGGCCGCCGTCACTGTCGATCCACCCCGAGTCGAAGTTGTCGGTTACAAAAACCTCGGCAAACGCTCTATATAGAATCTTCAGGGGCTGGAGACGCACTCCGTTCCCGCGGATGCCGCCGCCAGCTGAGCCGGCCAGTGGCGACAGCGGCCGCGTGTACCAGCGCTTTGACACCCGGTCTCTGGGGTTACGGGCGTCAGATCTCCAGAATCGAGGTGCTGTCGCCCAGGCTGTCCTGATGGACTCCCAGCTTGTCGAGAAGCGCCAGCATCAGATTCGACATGGGCGTGTGCGCCGGAAACGCGAGATGGCGGCCGCCTTTTAACTGGCCGGAAGCGCCGCCCGCCACCAGGATCGGCAACGGGTCGTGATCGTGCTGATTGCCGTTGCTCATGCTGCTGCCGTAGAGGACTGCCGAATGGTCCAGCAGATTGCCGTCCCCGTCTGGCGTCTTCTGCAGCTTTTCCAGAAAATAGCCAAGCGTCTGCACGTGATATTTGTTGATGAGCGCAAACTTATCCATGTTGGCGCGGACGTTGGAGTGGTGCGACGCGGTGTGGAAGCCGTCGCGCACGCCGCTCGCGGAGTAGGTGGCGCCGCTGGTATCGCGCGCGTACATGAGAGTGGAAATGCGGGTAATCTCCGCGCGCCAGGCGAGCACCAGCAAATCGAACATAAGCTTGATGTGATCCTCGAAGGCCTCGGGAATGCCTACTGGGGCTTCCGGAACATTCAACTCGCTGGAGGACTGCTGCGCGGCCTTCTGAATACGCCGCTCGATTTCGCGGATGTCATCGAGATATTCGCCGAGACGGACGCGGTCGCCGGGATCGAGCTTGCCCTGGAGCCGGGCTACCTTGTCGGTTACGGAATCGAGAATGCTGCTGTCCTGCTTCTTGCGCGAAAGGCGCTGCGCCGAGTTGCTGCCATCGCCGAACAAGCGCTCGAAGACCACCTGCGGGCTGTTCTCCATGGGCAGCGGCAGCGTCGGCGTGCGCCAGGAGATGGTGTTGTAATAAGCGCAACCATAGCCCGAGCCGCAATTCAAACCCACTTCCTCGATGGCCAGTTCGATGGAGGGCAGCGGCGTGTCCTGGCCGATGTGCGCGGCCAGGACCTGATCGAGCGTCATGCCGGCGTGCACCGAACCCTTCTCCGGATGCGCGCCGCTCAGGAAGACCGCGGCGGAACGAGCGTGATCGGCGCCGGCGTCCGAGCCGACGCCGCTGGCCGACGGATGGGCCAAGTTGCTCATCACGCAGACACGGTCGCGCAGCTTTTCGAGAGGCTTGAGAGTCTCCGTGAACTCGAACCCGGAACCTTCCTGGGCGGGAGTCCATTTGTCCATGGTGGCGCCGTGCGGAACGTAGATACCGCAGAACCGGGGCCTGGAGACTGCCGCGGTCTTGCCCAGCGGCGTTTGCGCGGGGACCATCGAATCCAGCAAGGGCAGAGCGACCGACACGCCTAACCCACGAAGCATTGTTCTGCGCGTGAGGAATTTTTTCGTAATGAAGTTCATCTGTTGGTCTCCTGTTGCCCTGGCTCCTGCTCTTCTATTCTCATCTGAAACGGGGCGCTCTTCACGATTCCCAGCACCAAGTCGGAAAACCGGTAGCCTCTCCGATGTGGATCTCGCGCGGCATCCCGCATGACGGCGCGAACCACCGGCATATCGTAATACTTAGTTTCGCGGCCTACGCCATACATCAGCAATTTTTCCGTCATGGTGGCGACGAACGCGTCGGGACGGGCGAGAAGGGCTTGGCGCAAACTGGACGGCCCATCCACCTGCGTGCCATCCACCAGTTGGCCGGAGGAATCGATCTTAAAACCCGAATCGATCGTGCGCCAGTGGCCGACTGCATCGAAATTCTCGAGCGAAAGCCCGATGGGGTCCATGATTTTATGGCATCCGGCGCACACCGGATTGGAGCGATGTTCCTCCATACGCTCCCGAACCGAGGCTCCTGCTGCGCTGCCCGAGTTTTCCTTGAGCGGCGGAACGTTGGGCGGCGGCAGGGGAGGCGGGCTGCCGAGCAGGTTCTCCAGAATCCATTTGCCGCGCTGCACGGGAGAAGTGCGATTGGCGTTGGAGGTGACCAGCAGCATGCTGCCCTGCCCGAGCAGACCGCGCCGCGCATCGATCGGAACGGGAACGCGCCGAAAGTCGGGGCCATAGATGCCGGCAATGCCGTAATGCCGGGCCAGGCGTTCGTTTACGAAAGTGTAATCGGCATCGAGAAGATCCAGGACGGAGCGGTCTTCATGCAAAACGCTTTCAAACAGCATTTCCGTTTCCCGCTGGAAGGCCTGACGCAAATTATCGTCGAAGTCGGGAAACTCCCGCGCATCGGGATTGGCGCTTTTCAGGTCCCGGAGATAAAGCCACTGGCCGGCGAAGTTGGTCACCAGCGCGCGCGCCCGCCAATCGGCCAGCATCCGGCGCGTTTGCCGCTCGAGGACGGCGGGCTCGTGCAGCTTGTTCTGAATGGCGAGGTTCAACAGTTCATCGTCGGGGATGCTGGACCACAGGAAAAACGACAGCCGCGAGGCCAATTCCGTGTCACTGATTCGGTACGGCCGATTGGGAGGGGCACCCTGAAGCAAACCGGCAGGCGGCGGTTCGAACCGGAAGACGAATTCCGGGTCGGCCAGGATGCGGCGCAGGGCCATTTCGATGCCGGTTTCGAAATTCCCCGTTCGGCTTCGTTCCTGTTGATAGAAACTCAGCAGAGACTCGAGATCGGAGTCCGCGGGAGCGCGGCGATACGCACGGCGAACCAAGTTGGACAAGATTTGGCGGGCGCAGGGAATTTCGTCTGCCTGGGTGCCCGGATGACACACAAAAATGCGCCGGCGGCTGGGCGTGTCGCCTGGGCCAGTGGCGTTGTAAGGGCCGGTAATATCGACCCGGGCGAGATGCGGAACCGTGTCGTAACCGTACTGCATGCCGATGTTCGAATCGAAGGTACTGGCAGCGGGCCGATGTACCAGATCCTCAATGGCGGCGTTGCTCTTCTGAAGGAATGCGACGCCAATGGTCTTTGGCCCGGCCTTCACTTTCAAACGGAATTCGAGGTGAATGTCCGGGGTCATCTTCACCCGTTCTTCCGCCGGATCGGTCAGCGGTTCATTATGCGGAATCGGTGAGCCTGGGATCTCGCGCATGAAGAACATGGCCACTTCGTCCAACTTGTACAGTTTCACGCGCTGGCCATCTAGGGTCACTTCGAGTTCCTGGCCCTCGGCTCCTTCGCCGAAGACCTGGCCGAAGCTGAGCTTCGACAACGAGAGCTTAATCGAGTATTCGCCATCCAGCGGGAAGTTGTGCCGGATTACAGTGCCCCCGCGTGTGCCGAGCGGCAGGCCATCGAGCGTTGCGGTTTGCGTGAGGTCCCCTTTGACCGTGTAGGTAACGTCCAGAGGAGCGGTCTCCGGATCGCCTACCGCCAGCCGGCTGATCTTGGCTGCCGCCGAAACGTAACGTTCGAGCAGAGCGGGCGATACGCCGAGCACATCGGCGATGTTGTCGAAGCCGCCGCTGGAATCGTCGGCGGGGAGGAGCGTGGAGGGGTCCACATCCACCGCGAGCAGGTCCCGGACGGCGTTGGCGTATTCGCCGCGATTCATGCGATGCAGCGGCGTCCGGCCAGGGTTGGGATTGGCCGCGGCGGCGCGATCGAGCGCTGTTTCCACAGAGGCGGCGAAGGCATCGAGGGCCTGGCGGTCCGGGCGGCGCGCGCCCGCGGGCGGCATCATACCGGCGCGCACTTTGCGCACAACCTTTTCCCAAGTTTCTGCGTTGGCGTTGACGTGGTTGAGGTCCAGTTTGTCCAGTTCGAGACCGCCGGTCTTTAGTTTTTCGTTGTGGCAGGTGATGCAGTACTGATTGAGCAGTGTCTGGGGCGGAGCTTGCTGGGCGTTTGCAAACGCTACCGTCATCAGCGCGGCGAGACCGATGGACACGCGCCCGACACCATCCCGACGCAGGAACCAAAACATGTGGGGCAGGTTCCGGAGTCTCATTTCGCGGCCATCAGTTGGTTGAGGAGCGCGATGGCTTTGGGTTTGGCTTCGGGAGGCCGCACGGCGAGAAAGATCCCCTGCGCGAAAATCATGGGCGTGCGTCCGGCGTTGTCCTTCACATCCAGTTTGGCGCCGTGATCGGCGAGGATCTGAATCACCGATTCCCAGCCGCGATTGGCCGCGCCATGCATGGCCGTGAGACCCAGCGAGTTGTGCGCGTTCACGTCGGCGCCGCGCTCCAGGCAGAGCTTGACGGCTTCAACATAGTCGGCCTCACTGTGGCTCCAGGTTTGGCCGGGAATCCAGTTGATGCCGGCGGCGGCCATCAGCGCCGTCGTCCCCTGAGTGGTTGCGCTATTGGGATCGGCGCCTCTTTCGAGCAGCATCCGCATCACCTCGATGTCGCCGGAAAGGGCGGCGCGCACGAACGGCGTTTCCCCGTCGAAATTCACCCAGGAAGCATCGAACTGCATCAATCCATGTACGGGAACGGTATCGGTTTTGGCATTGACATTGGCCCCCTTTTTGAGCAGGGCTGGTTTGAGCAGAGCTGGTTTGAGCAGAGCACGGATCAGCTCCAGAGGGTCGCGTCCATCGGTGGGAAGGTCGCCATACTTCTCGTGGTTGAAGTTGCGCAGGTCGATGGCAGCGAACAGGGCCGCGCGGCCATACGCATCGGCAGCGTTCGGGTCCGCGCCCCGCGCAAGCAACTCCGTGGCAATTCCGACCTGCCCGTTGAGCAAAGCGATCAATAACGGCGAGGTCTTGTTGCCGGACGACTGCGTGATGTCCGCTCCTCGATCCAACAGCAGCCGCGTCATTTCCGTGTTGCCGTCGCGAACCGCAAACAGCAGCGGCGTCATGCCGCCATCGGCTGTAGGCAGCGCGCGCTGCCGGATGATCCCGCTGCCGGACGCCCCACCGGCGCGGGCGGGCACATACTCTCCCTTAGGCACTGTGATGTTGGTGTGCGCATCGATGTCGGCGCCGTGCGCGAGAAGCAGCTTGACCATCTCGGCGTGATTTTCCAGCACGGCCCACATAAGAGCGGTTTGCGCGTGCACGGCGTCTTTGGCGTTGACGTTCGCTCCGCGATCGAGAAGCAAGGTGACGGCATCGACCTTACCGGTGCGCGCCGCGGTCATGAGAGCCGTTTCCCCGCCCGGAGTGGCGCTGTTCGGATCGGCCCCGGCGTCGAGAAGCCGGCGGATCATGGCGGGATTTCCATTAGCCGCCGCGAGGGCCATCGGGGTGATGCCGTACCGGTTCGCGGCCTTCACGTCCGCGCCGGCTTTGATCAATGCATCCGCGGTGGCGACATCGTCGTGGCGAACGGCCCAGTGTAAAGCCGTGGTGCCGTCCGGCTGCGGAGTGTTGATGTTCGCGTGATCGTCCGGAAGCGAACGGAGAATTTCTTTGTCTCCGCTCATGACCGCGTCAGCCAGGCGGGCGTCGGCGCCGACGGCCAGATTCACGCCCAAACCAAACAACCAGATGGGCAGCACTACTAACGCATGGTGGCGCATGTTCTTCCGGAGTATGTTCTTCCAGCGCATCCAGTTGTCTCCTGATTTGTTTGTATTCGATCATGCCGGGGTGCCCGCGTCAAGGTGTGTCGACAGGAGCGACGGTCGACGGCGGGAACGCTCCTGGCCAGCGCCGATTGCCAATCGGCGCGCAGGATGCCATCCTGCCCCACGGGCGGCGCGCCACAACGCAGGACCTGCGCCAACACACACAACTCCGAAGCTCCCGCGACAGTCGGCCCGAACACCCGACTACCCAAGGCATTCATAAATCAGGGCCTTCCGCCAAGCGTACATTTCGGCGCGAAGCTTGCGTAATGGATGCCCCGAGGACGCCCAATCATGTACCCCGTTACCGGACTCCATCACATCACGGCCTGCGCCAGCGGCGCGCAGGAAGACATCGATTTCTTCACGCAGGTTGTCGGACAGCGCCTGATCAAACAGACGATTCTGTTTGACGGCCGTTACGCCCACTACCACCTCTATTACGCCAACGGAAAAGCCGAGCCGGGAACGGTCATGACGACGTTTCCTTACAAAAGGGTAAAAGGCCGCACGGGCTCCGGCCAGATTCAGGCCACGGTCTACACAGCAGGCAGGGGGACGCTTCCATTTTGGGTGGATCACCTGAACCGGCACAGAGTGGTCCATCACGGCATTCACGAACGGTTCGGACAGTCGTTTATCCACTTCGAGCATCCATCGGGGCTGGCGATCGAGGTCATCGAGGACGCGAGCGATAGCCGCGAAGGGTGGACCACCGATGAGATCAGCCTCTCGGACTCGGTGCGCGGCTTCCATGGGCCGCTGTTATCGGTACGCGAAATTCCCGAAGAGGAACGCTTCCTGGTGGAGGCGCTGGGATTCCGCAAGACCGGCGTCGACGGCGCTTACCATCGGTTCGAGATCGGCGCAGGCGGGGCGGGCAGGACGCTGGTGCTGCTGCACGAGCCGGAGCGTCCGGGGGGAAGTTGGGGATTCGGCGCAGGGACCGCGCATCACGTAGCTCTCGACATGCCCGACGATGAGGCGCTCGCACAACAGAAAGGCCTTTTCGAGGAACTGGGCTACACCGATTGCTCCGAGATCAAGGATCGGAACTATTTTCACTCCATCTATGTGCGGTCCCCGGGCGGTGTTCTGGTGGAATGCGCGGCGACGGCCGCGGGCGGCTTCGCGCGGGACGAGGCTTTCAATCAACTGGGCACGCACCTGCTGCTTCCGCCGTGGTTCGAGTCACGCCGCGCCGAGATCCTCGGAATGCTTGAGCCGATTCGGGTTCCGGAGTGGCATGGGCCCGTTTTCGCACCACGGATTGCGGCATCCAGGCGGACCGAAGCAACGTTCGTCCCGGTCGACGATGAGGTGCTGACCCGGTGACCGGCGGTGTTATCTCCTACAATTCGGAGCACTATCACTCGAAAAGACCAATAAATTAATCATTAAATTGATCCGCCGTCCGCACGAAACGAGCGACAATTGTTCAATGATGCGTTCAATCAAGTTCTTGGTTTGCGGCGCCGCGATCTACGGCGGCGCCATGCTGGCGCCGGCGGCGGCGGCCAGCGCTAAAGACGGCGAAGCGGTGTTTACCGCGAAATGTAAGAACTGTCATGGCGCCGATGGCACGGGCAATCCGGCCATCGCAAAGATGATGAATGTCACGATGAAGCCGCTGGGCTCACAGACCGAGGCCGAGGTGAAAACGGCTGTTACGGCCGGGACGGGGAAAATGAAACCGGTCACGACTGTGGCAGGCGGCGATCTCGACAACGTCATCGCTTACGTACACACATTGAAGAAGTAGCTTTCCAGGGGAACCTCAGGGGCTCGGGAGTCCCGATCGCAAGACTGTACGGGTGCAGGGGATTAGTTCGTGGCCCGCACCAGAAGGGCTGTCTTTAATAATGAAATCGCGGAAGCTTTGGATTATCGGAGTCGCCTGTCTGGCAGTGGGGGCCGCGGCGGGCGATCCCAGCCATCGCCGCGCACAGTTCTATACGCCGCACGATAAGGCGTATTTTCTCCCCGACGGCGTGGAGTTCGTAAACCCCGGGCTGACGATCGCGGTGCAATCCGCGGCTATCGCGAGTGACGGAACGATTACAGCGACCTATACGGTCTCCGATCCAACGGGCCTGCCGCTCGATACGGCCGGTGTGGACACGCCCGGACCGATTTCGCTGAGCTTCCTCGCCGCCGCCATTCCGCAGGGGCAGGAGCAGTACGTCAGCTACATTACGCGCACGGCCACCGGCACGGTCATACCGTCAACGGTTCAGCCAACGGCCGATTCGGGCGGTACGACGACCGCCGGTGCGCCAGGCCAGTATACCTATACGTTTAAAACCAAAGCCACCGGATTCGACCCCACCACCACCAATACCATCGGTATCTACGGCTCGCGCAATCTCACGACTTACAACCTCGGAACCGACTACGCCAGCACGACATTCAATTTCGTGCCCAACGGCTCGAAGGTAGCGACCACGCGCGACGTGATCCGGGACGTGAGTTGCGACCGGTGCCACGACCAGCTGTCTTTCCACGGAGGCTCGCGGCGCGGGATTGCCTTATGCGTCATGTGCCATACGCCGCAAAACATGGACCCGAATACGGGGAACACGCTCGACATGAAAGTCATGGCGCACAAGATCCATATGGGCTCGTCGCTGCCGAGCGTGATCGCCGGTACGCCTTACCAGTTTGTGGGGTTTCAGAACGCCATCTCCGACTACTCGAAAGTAGTGGATCCCGCCATGGCGCAGCGCTGCACAGTTTGCCACGATCAGACCAGCGGCGCCGCGCAGGCCACGGCTTACTTAACCGAGCCCACGCGAGTCACCTGCGGATCCTGCCACGACAACGTGAACTTCGCAACCGGCGCGAATCATCCGGCGGGCGCTTACCCGGACGACACCAAGTGCGCAACTTGCCACGTTCCGCAGGGCGCATCGGATTTCGATGCTTCGATCGTCGGCGCGCACGTGGTTCCGGTCGACTCTTCGCTGCTGTCGGGACTCAAAGCGACCATCGTGAGCGTAACGAACGGAACCGCCGGCAGCAAGCCGACGGTGACCTTTACGCTTACGAATACCAAAGGGAACGGCGTTCCCATCTCGGCCCTCGGTTCGTTGTCGCTGACCATGGCGGGGCCGACTACCGATTACGGCTATACGATTTTCGGAAGCGACGTGGCTTCGACGCCCGGCTACGTGACGGAGAGCGCGACCTCGGCATCCTGCAGCGCGGCCGGTACCTGCACTTACACCTTTACGCACGCCGTGCCCGCCGGATCTACCGGAACCTATGCGATCGGCCTCGAAGCCCGCCGCACGGAAACCGTTCTGGCTGGCGCTCCAAACCAGCAAAGCATCGAATATGGGGCCGCCAACCCCGTCAGCTACTTTTCAGTAGACGGGTCGACAGTCGCTCCGCGGCGCCTGGTAGTGGCGGAGACTAACTGCAACCAGTGCCACGTCGAGTTGTCGCTGCACGGCACTTTGCGCAACAACACCTTATATTGCGTGATGTGCCATAACCCGTCGAATACGGACGCCACGACCCGCGCGTCGGCCACTGTCGCGGCGCAGAAAACGTTGCCGCCGCAGGGAATCGATTTCGACAAGCTGGTGCATCGCATCCACTTTGGCCCCAACGCGGCGGCGGATGGCGCCAAATATCCGTACGTCGTGGTCGGTTTCGGGGGAAGCATTAACGATTTCTCGACGACTTTGTTTCCGCCTTTCAGCCCGACCGGTTCGGCCGGCGATACACGCAATTGCTCTTTGTGCCATACCAACTCGAGCGAGCAGAATCTGCCCATTGGGCTGAATCCGATGGTCGATCCCCAAGGCTGGATCAATCCCATTCAGGCGATTGCGGGCGCGTGCAGCGGCTGCCACACGTCGGAATCCGAATCCTCGCATTTTCTCGCCAACACGACTTCGCTCGGCGAGAGCTGCACGGTTTGCCACAGCTCCGGGGCGGCCTACGCTGTGGATCAGGTCCACGCCCAGTACTGAAGCGAATGGATACCGAATGAACCGGTACGCGCAAGCGGCTTTCATCACTACTTTATTCGCTGTTGCGCTGCCTTGCATGGCCCAGCAGCCGGCAGCAGCACCCAAACCAGCAGCGCCCAAAGCAACACCCGCGGCGGCGCCAAAACCGCTGGCCAAAGCCGCCACTTATGTCGGCTCGGAAACCTGCGGGATGTGCCATGAGGATATCGGGAAGGCATTTGTAAAGAGTCCGCATGAAGCGGTAGAAAAGGGTGAAACCAAGCACGGCTTCAAGGGCCAGGCCTGTGAATCGTGTCACGGGCCCGGCAGCAATCATGTGGAGTCGCTCTCGGCTGTCGACATCCGCAATCCCGCGAAGCTCGCACCGGCTGAAGTCGACCGCACGTGTCTCACCTGCCATCGGAATCAGCCGACCACCTCGGGCCGGCTTGAGGCCAGCCACGCGCACAACGCCATCGCCTGCACGTCATGCCACTCGATTCACGCCCACGGTCCCGAGGGTTTGGTGGTACGTAAACCCGCGGAGATCAATGCCCTCTGCGAGGGTTGCCACATCGAGGTGAAAGCGTCGTTTGCGGAGCCTTTCAAACACCGGATTCCGGAAAATGCGATGACGTGCATCGATTGCCACAATCCGCATGGCAGCTTCAAACCCGGCCTGATGCGGATGGCAAACGCCAACGAGCCCGGGTGCTTCAATTGCCACAGCGACAAGCGCGGGCCATTCACCTTCGAGCATGCTCCCGTGCGCGAGGAAGGCTGCCAGAGCTGCCATATGCCGCACGGCTCGGCGAATGCGAAGATGCTGATCCGGCAGGAAGTGCGCCTGGTTTGCCTCGAATGCCACGCGAATTTGCCTGTGCCCAACACCACCGGCATCGTCACCGGCGTCGTTCCGCCCGCGTTTCACGATCTCACTTCGCCCCGTTATCGCAACTGCACCATCTGCCACCAGAAGATTCACGGCAGCCACATAGACAGGAACCTGCTGCGATGAAAAAACCGGCTCTCCTGCTCATCTTCGCGTCGGCAGGCGCGCTTCTCGCTCAAACACCGCCGGCCGTCACGCAGACTTCGCCGGCGCCGGCGGCGGAAACCACGCCGGTCCCGACGGACCAGCCCGTGCTCTCGGGTTACATCGATCTCGGCTACCGGTGGGTCACCGGAGTATATGGAAGCACCGACACTTATCGCTCGATCGTCGATCTCGGGTCCGGCCCCAAGCTGCTGGGCACGGATTTCACGATTCTCAACACGTTTCTCCCCGTTGGCAGGCGCTTCTTCGACCGCATCGACGTGCGCGCATCCGATATCGGCGACGAGCCTTACGAGACCCTGCATTTCGACATGCGGAAAGCGAAGTATTACAATTTTTCGGCCGATTACCGGAACATTGCGTACTACAACAATTTGCCTGGTTTCGCGGATCCTTTGTTCGGGAGCGGTCTGATCCTGGACGAGCAGGCTCAGGACATACATAAACGCATCGCCGATTTCCGGCTCGATTTGCTGCCCAATCACGTGTTCATGCCTTATCTCGAATACGACCACAACTCGGACACCGGAACCGGCATCGCGAATTTCGTGGCCAACGCGGATGAGTACCCGGTGAACAACCTGACTCGCGACTCGAATGAAAATTACCGCGCCGGCGTGCGGATCGAGCTTTCGCGCTGGCATTTCAAGCTCGAACAGGGCGGCACCACCTATAAGGATGACGAGCAGCTTAATGCGGGTTCCGGTCAAACAAATTACGGCAATCTCTTTTCGCCAATCCTCGGTCAGACGCTCGAGCTGACCAGTCTTTCCGAAGCGTACGGCGTGCGCGGGCACAGCGTCTACACGGACGCATCGTTCAGCGCGAACCCGGTGGAGTGGGCCGATCTCTACGGGACTTTTCTCTACAGCCAGCCGGCTTCAACCGTCAACTTCACCGGACTCGACACCGGAAATCAGGTGTTGCTCAGCGAGGTCCTTTTCTATACCGGAGAACAGAATCTGATCGCGGCGGCGTCGAAGGCGCCGCACACGTCGGCCAACCTGGGCGCGGAACTCCGCCCCTTCAAAAGAGTGCGCCTGATTCCCTCATGGATGACCGACCGCATGCATACCAGCGGATCGAGCGTGGGCCTGCAGACTCTCACCACCGCCGCCACGCCCACTCTGAGTGCCCCTGTTCCCATCGCATCGCTGCTCAGTTCCGCTCTGGTCTCGAATTCCAACCAGGCGGGCATGGACGCCTTTGTCGACGTCACCCGGAAGATCACGCTGCGCGGCGGCTATCGCTATGTATGGGGCAATGCGAGCGACGTGATCCTTCCGATCGCGGAACTCGCCGGCCTTGAGGAGGGCAAGATCCGGCGCACGGTCTGGATCGCGGGCCTGGCGTGGCGCCCGGTCGAGAATGCGTGGGTGAACCTCGACTTCGAGGATGGATCGAGCGGCAGCACTTATTTCCGCACCAGCCTGTACAACTACCAGAAGGCCAGCGGGCGCGGCCGGTATCGGCTCTCGCCCGCGTTCAGCGTGTCGGCCAACGCGATGGTGCTGAATAACCAGAATCCGTCGCCCGGAATCAATTACAGTTTTCTGGCGCATGAGGAGTCGGCGTCGCTGCAGTACACCCCGGCCGGCGGGAAGTTCTGGGATTTCGAGGGCAGCTACACGCGGTCCACGGTGTATTCGAACATTAGTTACCTCGATCCTGAGTTCCTGATTCCGGAGCAATCGTTGTACCGCGACAACGCCCACACGCTCACGGCCATGTTCAATCTGAACATGCCGGGCTGGCTCGGATACAAAACCAAACTGGCATTCGGCGGATCGGCGTTTCTCTCTTCCGGCAGCAATCCCACCACTTTCTATCAACCGGTCGCCAAACTTTCTGTTGTAATCAGAAAGAACCTTTCGTGGATCAGCGAGTGGCGCTACTACGGGTTTGATGAGTCGTTCTACCTGTACCAGGGTTTCCGGACTGAAATGGTTACCACCGGCGTGAGGCTCACACGATGAAAAAGCTATTGCCGCTCAGCCTTTTCCTGGCCGCTTCACTCCATGCCGCCGCCGTCTCCGCCGATTCCACCCGCGGCGCGCAGGTGTTCGAGTTGCAGGGTTGCGTCCAGTGCCATGCGCTGAACGGTGCCGGAGCGGGCGCATCGAAAAAACCAGGGCCGGATCTCGGGCTCGTCGCCGATCGCGGATTCACGCCTGCCGCGCTGGCTGCCACCATGTGGAACCACGCCCCGGCCATGTGGGTGGAGACGAAGTTGCGCAGCGTCGCCCAGCCCGCCATGGATGAACAGCAGGCAGCCGACCTCTTCGCTTTCTTCTACTCCCTGCGCTTTTTTGAGGAGCCAGGGGACGCCGCGCGCGGCAAAGCTCTCTTCACCTCGAAGAAATGCGAAGAGTGCCACGGCATTAACGAACCCATCGGCGCGGCCCGAAACGTCAAACCGGTGGCCGAATGGATGGCTGCGGCCGATCCGCTGGAACTCGTCGAGATCATGTGGAATCACTCCACCGCGATGCGCGACGAAATGGCGCGCCGGAACATCCGCCTGCCTCAGCTCAGGGGGCAGGATCTGGCCGATCTTCTGGTATACACGCGCCGGGCGGCCGGGCGCGGCCGACCCACTCCCGTCTTCCAGCCGGCGGCGGCGGACGCAGGCCAGGCGCTGTTCGAGTCGAAGCGCTGCATCGCCTGCCACGGACCGATGACTCATTTCCTTTCCACCGATGTGCGCGACGAAACGCTCACCGATATTGCCGCCGATATGTGGAATCACGGGCTCGACATGAGTCTGCGGAACACAACATTCGCGCCCGGCGAGATGCGGCAGATTGCGGACTATATCTGGTTCTCCCGAACGATCGAGGGCGTCGGCGAGGTGGGCCGCGGAGCACAGGTTTTCGCCGCGAAAAAGTGCGCGGTCTGCCATGACGATCCGGCCAGCGGCGCGCCGTCCTTACCCGGACTCACCTCGAACGGCAAATATTTTTCCGGCGCTACCATGGTTTCGGTGCTGACGCGCCACGGCCCCGCGATGCTCGACAAGATGCGCGAAAAACATATTGTCTGGCCCCACTTCTCCGCCGAGGAGATGTCCAGTCTGATCGCTTACCTGAATACGCGAGGTGGCCGCGGTGGCCGATAGCCCGGACCAGGACAAGCCTCTGCATTCTCGCCTTTACGATTGGCTTTCGCCGGTTGTCTACCTGTCCAGTAATCCACTAAGCCTCATCGGTGTGGTCGTGGTGACTACGGCGGCTGTGATGTGGGTCTTTCTTCTGCCGACTTTGTTCGCGGGAACGAGCAATCCTTATCTGGGGATTCCCATCTTCCTGCTGCTGCCCGGCGTATTTATCTTTGGACTGATCCTGATTCCCATTGGAATCCTGCTGCGGCGCGGAAGCCGGCGTCGCCAGGGGCTGCAAATCGCCGCCATCCCGAAGCTGCGGCTGGAAAGCCCTCAGTTGCGGCGCGTGTTTGGCTTTGTCGCCGTTACCAGCGTCGTGAACGTGGTCATCGCCAGCACGTGGGGCTACAGTACGGTCAATTACATGGACAGTGCTCCATTCTGCGGAGTGACGTGTCACAGAGTCATGCAGCCGGAGTATACGGCATACCTGGTCTCACCCCACGCCGACGTCACCTGCGCGGACTGCCATATCGGCCCCGGCGCTTCCTGGTTCGTCAAGTCGAAGCTTTCCGGAGTGCGCCAGGTGTTCGCCGTCGCCTTCAGTGACTACCCGCGGCCCATCCCATCGCCAGTGGAGGACCTTCGCCCGGCGAAGGAAACGTGCGAGCGTTGCCATTGGCCCGCGCGCTTTTCGGGAGATCTGTTTACGGTTCGCACGTCGTATGGAACCGACGCGGGAAACCAGCCCGCTTCGACGGTGCTGCTGATGAAGGTCGGCGGACGCACCTGGAACGGCAGCGTGGGAATTCACGGAGCGCACGTCGACGACAAGGCCACCATCGTTTACACGGCCCTCGACCGGCAACGGCAGATGATCCCCCGGGTGACCTATACGGCGGCCGATGGAAAAGTCACCGTCTACAACTCGGGCAGCGCCAAGGCCACCGCCGCCGATCTGGCGCGCGGCGAGACACGCACCATGGACTGCCTCGATTGCCATAACCGTCCGACCCATACCTTCCAACTGCCCGAGCGGGCGGTGGATATAGCCATGGGGAGGGGCCAGATCAGCCCCGCTTTGCCCTTCATCAAAAAGGAAGCGGTGGCGGTATTGCGCCGGGACTATCCGGATCGGGATACCGCCGTGCGTGAAATCGCGGCAACTCTGGATCAGTTCTACCGCACCAGTTACCCCGCGGTTTACAGCAGCAACGCCGCCGGGGTCAGGAACGCGAGCAGCGCGGTTCAGACCGTTTATCTGAACAATGTCTTTCCGGACATGAAAGTGACTTGGGGGACTTATCCCAACAACCTCGGTCATACGGATTTTCCGGGTTGTTTCCGGTGCCACGACGGCGACCACGTGAGCAAGGATGGGCGCATGATCCCGAACGATTGCTCGACTTGTCATAGCCTTCTTGCCGTGGAGGAGAAGAATCCCAAAATCCTTTCCGACCTCGGCGGCAATAGCGGGAGCGCTGTCCAATGAAGCTGTGGATCGCAGCCTTCCTCGCCATGAGCTTGACCGCCGCCGGCGGGGCCGCCAAACTGGATTGCCTGTCGTGCCACTCGGACAAGGCATCGGCCAAAGACAGTGTTCACGGCGGTCTGAACTGCACGGGCTGCCACACCGCGATCGCGGCTTTCCCCCATCCCGACAAGGTAGCGCCGGTCAATTGCGCCTCATGCCATTCCGGCCCCGCCGAGACGCTGTCTCAAAGCGTGCATGCCGTCTCCGGTGGACCCTCCTGTTTGAGCTGCCATGGCGGGGACCCGCACGCCATCCTGGCCTCCGGCGATCCGAAGGCTTCGACTTATGCGGCGAACCTCCCACGCACTTGCGGCGCCTGCCACGGGAACGCGAAATTGGCAAAACAGTTCGGGCTGGCGGAGGTGTATTCGCTCTACATAGATTCGATTCACGGATTCGCGCTCACGCAGGACGGCCTGCTGGTCGCCGCGAGTTGCTCCAGCTGCCACGGATCGCACGGCATCCTGAGCAGCAAAAATCCGAAGAGCAAGACCAATCGCGCGAACGTTCCGGCAACCTGCGGGACTTGCCATGGAGGACCGCTGCGGGCTTATTCTTCCGGCATTCACGGCCAGATGCTGCAGGCCGGCTCAGCCGAGGCGCCCGTATGTACGAATTGCCATACCACGCATGAGATCGCCAGGGTCGGCAACGCGGAGTTTCAGATGAAGACCACCGCGACCTGCGGAGGCTGCCACAAAGATGAGCTCGCCACTTACCGCGATACCTTCCATGCCCAGGTGTCTGCTTTGGGTTTTCGGCAGACGGCGCGCTGCTGGGATTGTCATGGCGAACATGCCATCCTGCCCGCCTCGGATCCGAAATCGACGATAGCGCCCGCCCATTTGATCGAAACCTGCGGCAAGTGCCATACGGGTGCGAACGCGAGTTTCGTGAAGTACGATCCGCACGCCGATTCCCACGACGTGGCGCACTACCCGGGGTTGCATTATGCCACCTTGTTCATGAATTTCCTGTTGGTGAGCGTTCTCGGATTCTTCGTGCTGCATACACTTCTTTGGTTCTTCCGCGCACGCTTCAGCCATAACCACGGAGCGGGGCCGGATGAATCGCGTCCGGAATAGGAGAAAGCTCAATGGACGAAGCCAACACACGTTTTTACATCCGGTTTTCGCTCACCCAGCGCTATCTGCACTGGGCGCTGGCCGGCACGTTTCTGGGGCTCGCCTTCACCGGCCTGCAGCTTCGATTCAGCACCGCTCCCTGGATACAGACCATTGCCCATGCCGTCGGGGGATTTGGCGCGATCCTGTTTTTTCACAAGTTTTTCGCCGTCGGCCTGACCATCACCTTCGGGTATCACCTCCTCATGCTCGCCCGGGGCATTCTTGTCGAGCGCGACTGGGGCCTGCTCTGGGGGCCCAACTCCATGATGCCCCGCTGGAAAGACATACAGGACTTCATCGGAAACCTGAAGTGGTTCCTCTACCTCGGGCCGAAGCCCAAACTCGATCGCTTCGCCTACTGGGAAAAGCTCGATTACTGGGGGGTATTTTGGGGCATGGGGATCATCGGGCTTTCCGGCTACGCGATGTGGTTCGGATCGTTCTTTGCCCGGCTCATTCCGGGTTCGTGGCTCAACATCGCGCTCGTCCTGCACGGTGAGGAGGCGATTCTGGCCACCGGCTGGATTTTCATCGTCCACTTTTTCAACGCGCACCTTCGGCCGGAGAATTTTCCGATGGATCTCACCATCTTCACCGGACGGCTGAGCGAAGAAGAGATGAAAAAAATGCACCGGGAAGAATACGACCGTCTGGCCGCGAGCGGCGGGTTGCAGGCCATCGCAGCCGATCCTCCCCCACGCTGGCTGAATAACTTCGGGCGCGTGATCGGCACGATAGCGGTCCTCGCGGGGATCGTCATGCTGGTGTTCATGGCGGTGGCATTCGTGAAGGAGTAGATTCCGTCCGCGGGAGAGGCGCGTCCCGGCAGATTAAAATTGGCCGCCGGGATTGACGGGCCACTATAATTAAGGGGAATTATCGCAAAAACTCCCGATTTTTTTGGGGATTCAATGTCGATGATTCCCCGATCAGGAGAGGTTCTTTGAGATTATCAGCGATTCAAGTGCGCGTGCCGGCTATGGTGGCATTGTTGGCTGCTAGTCTGGCAAGCGCCCCGCGGCGGTCGTATTCGCCCCAGGAAAAGGCGTTTTATGCGGACCCAGCCACAGTCCAGTACGTGCAGCCGGGCCTGACGATCACGGTCAACTCGGCCGCCATCGCGGCCAATGGCACGATCACGGCTGTCTATACGCTGGCGGATCCCAATGGTGTGCCGCTGGATGCGGCGGGAGTCGCCACGCCGGGCGCGATCAGCCTCAGCTACATCGCCGCCATGATTCCCAACAGTCAGGAAGACTATACGGCGTATACCACGCGTGCCGCCACGGGCACGGTGATTGCTTCGACCCAGCAGCCGGGCGCCGACACGGGTGGAGTGGCCACACAAACCGGACCAGGGCAGTATCAATATACCTTTCATACCACCGCGCCAGCGGGATTCGATGCGACGGCCACCCATACCATCGGCATCTACGGATCGCGCACCTTGACGGCGTATAACCTGGGTACCAACTACGCGAGCGCGACGTTCAATTTTGTCCCCAACGGCGCGAAAGTCACGCACGTTCACGACATCATCGAGACCGCGAGCTGCAACGCGTGCCACGATCAGTTGTCGGCGCATGGCGGCTCGCGGCGCGGCATGAATATGTGCGTGCTCTGCCACCAACCGCAGAACGTCGACCCGAATACCGGCGACACCATGGACGCCAAGGTCTTCTTTCACAAGATCCATATGGGGGCGAGTCTGCCCAGCGTCGTGGCCGGCACGCCTTATGTGCCCGCCATAAACTCACACGGCACCTTCGACTACTCGAAGGTGGTCTTTCCGGCCGATCCGGCGGATCCGCGGCGTTGCACCACCTGCCACTCGCAGACCACCGGCGCCGCCCAGGCAACGGCTTATCTGACCAATCCGATGCGCGCGGCGTGCGGCGCCTGCCACGATAATGTCAATTTCGCCACGGGCGCGAATCACCCAGGCGGCATCCAGAACGACGACACGCAATGCGCCAACTGCCATGTTGCGAAGGGCGAAATGGACTTCGATGCGTCCATCATGGGCGCGCACGTCGCGCCGACGGCGTCCAGCCTGCTGTCCGGCCTGGCCGTCAACATCACCGGCGTCACGAATGGAACCGCCGGCAGCGCGCCGGTCGTCGCATTCACCGTCGCCGACAAAAACAAAAATCCGGTCGCCCTTTCCGCCCTGGGATCGATTTCTTTCACCATGGCGGGACCGACCGCGGATTACGGATATACCAGCTTTGGAAGCACTGTGACCACGCCCGGATATGTTACGGAAAGCGCCAGTGGAGCCACTTGCGCGGCTGGAACCTGCACCTATACATTCACACACCCGGTGCCCGCCGGGTCGACCGGTACCTATGCGATCGGCGTTGAGGCGCGGCGCACCGAGACTGTGCCGGAGTTGATCGCCGGAGCCACTGTGCAAACGAGCATCGAATACGGCGCGCCGAATGTGGTGTCGTATTTCTCCGTGGACGGCTCAACCGTCGCTCCGCGGCGTACGGTGGTGGCGCTCGCCAACTGCAACGGTTGCCATGTGTCGCTCCAGGTACATGGCGCGCTGCGCAACAATACCGAATATTGCGTGCTGTGCCACAATCCGTCGAACACGGATGCGTCTCTTCGTGCAACCACGACCAACGCGGTGGACAAGGCGCTGCCGCCCCAGGGCATCGATCTCAACAAACTGGTGCATCGCATCCACTTCGGCCCCAACGCCGCGGCGGATGGCGCGAAAAACCCCTATATCGTGGTCGGCTTCGGCGGCAGCCATAATGATTTTTCGAATACCTTGTTCCCGCCGATGAGCCCGACTGGCTCGACGGGCGAAACGCAAAACTGCTCCATGTGCCATGTCAACAGCAGCGAACAGAATTTGCCCCTCGGACTGAATCCGGTGGTGGACCCGCAAGGCTGGATCAATCCGATCCAGCGGATTGCAGGCGCCTGCAGCGGCTGCCACACTTCGGTATCCGAGAGTTCCCACTTTCTGGCCAACACCTCCTCGCTCGGCGAGGCTTGTACAACGTGTCACAGCTCCGGAGCGGCCTACGCGGTCGATCAGGTTCACGCGCAATATTGATCGGAAGGTCTCTCAGCTTCTGACACAATAGTTCCGGGGGAGGGACTAATGAACTCGGCTCTGGCCGTCGACCGGCTGCAGTTCGCCTTCACCGTCACCTTCCACTATCTGTTCCCACAGCTGACGATGGGCCTCGCGCTGCTCATCTTCGTTCTGAAGACCATCGCGCTGCGAGCCGGCGACCAACAGAGCAGCGAGCATTACAACCGCGCCGCGCGCTTTTGGATCAAAATCTTCGCCATCAATTTCGTCACGGGCGTGGTCACCGGCATTCCCATGGAGTTTCAGTTCGGCACCAACTGGGCGCAGTTTTCGCGCGCCGCCGGAGGCGTGATCGGCCAGCCTCTGGCCCTCGAAGGCGTCTACTCGTTCTTCCTCGAATCGACGTTTCTCGGCCTCCTGGTCTTCGGCGAGAAGCGTCTGGGCCCGCGGCTGCACTGGTTTTCGTCGCTCGCTTTGTTCGCCGGTACCTGGCTCTCGGGCTATTTCATCATCGTGACGGACGCCTGGATGCAGCATCCGGTGGGCTACCGGATCGCGGCCAATGGCATGATCGAGCTCACCAGCATCCGGGATCTTCTGCTGAATACCTGGGCGCTGTGGCAGTACGCGCATAACATGATAGCCGCCGTAGTCACAGGGAGTTTCGTCATGGCGGCACTGGGCGCTTTCTATCTGCTGGCTCAACGCCACCAGAGTTACGGACGCACATTCGTCCGTCTCGGCGTTGTGGCCGGGTCCATCGCGATCGTATTACTGATCTTTCCCGCGGGCGATCGGCAGGGCAGGATGGTGACTGCAAATCAGCCGGTGACGTTGGCTGCCATGGAGGGCCTGTTTCAAACCGTTCGCGGCGCGCCCCTGGTCCTGGTGGGCCAGCCCGACACGGATAAGATGCAGCTCGACAATCCAATAACGGTTCCCAACGCTCTCAGCTTCCTAACATTCCGGCGCTGGACTGCCGAGGTCAAAGGTCTGGATGCCTTCCCGAAAGATTCGTGGCCCGACAACATTCCGTTGTTGTATTTCAGTTATCACATCATGGTGGGGCTCGGAACCATTCTGCTGGCCGTGATGGCGCTTTCCGCCTGGCTTCTCGCGCGCGGCGGCTTGTACACCAACCGCGCGGCTCTGTGGTTACTCCTGTTGATGACGCCGTTCCCTTACATCGCGACAACCGCGGGCTGGATGACAGCGGAGCTCGGCCGGCAACCCTGGCTGATTTACGGCGTGATGCGGACTGCAAAAGGCATCTCCCCACACGTCTCGTCCGGCAACGGACTGTTCACGCTGCTCGGGTTCATGGGTCTGTACATGGTGCTCGGAATTTTGTTCCTGTTCCTGGTCCGGCGGCAGATTGAGCACGGCCCGGAGGGGAACGCCTGATGGAAACTCTCTGGTTCTGCCTCGTCGCAATCATGATCGCGGGCTACGTGGTGCTTGACGGCTTCGATCTCGGCGCGGGGATTGTGCATCTCCTGGTGGCGCGCTCGGATGCTGAAAAACGCACCGTGCTCGCCTCGATCGGACCGGTATGGGACGGCAACGAAGTGTGGCTGCTCGCGGGCGGCGGCACGCTGTATTTCGCTTTCCCGGCGCTTTACGCGTCCAGCTTCAGCGGCTTTTATCTGCCCCTCATGATCGTGCTCTGGCTGCTCATTGTGCGCGGCATCTCGATCGAGTTCCGCAGCCACATTTCGTCGCCGGTCTGGACGCCGATCTGGGACACGGGTTTCGCGGGCGCAAGTCTGCTGCTCGCCATCTTCTATGGGGCCGCGCTGGGCAACGTGGTCAGAGGAGTTCCCCTCGATGCCTCCGGCTACTTCTTCCTGCCGTTATGGACGGATTTTCGCGCCAGCTCCGATGGCGGCATTCTCGACTGGTACACGATTCTAACGGGCGTCGCCGCCCTGCTGGCTTTAACCATGCACGGTGGTTTGTGGGTAGCCATGAAGAGCCCCGCGCCGATTCGCGAACGAGCGGCTTTACTCGCCCGCCGGGTCTGGTGGGGAGTCGCGGCGGCCACGGCCGCGATCACCGCCGCCAGCTTCGCAATTCAGCCGCATCTGAGTGAGCGGTTCGCCGCTGCGCCGTGGGGATATGTTTTCCCGGTGGTTGCCGTGGCGGGGCTGCTGGGCGTTTTTCTGTGCAAAGCGCCGCGGACCGAGTTGCCGGCATTCCTTTCTTCCTGCAGCTATCTGGTGGGGATGCTGACCAGTGCGGCTTTCGGGGTCTACCCGTTACTGCTCCCGGCAAGCACCGATCCGGCGCACAGCCTGACGATCGATAACGCTGCCGCCGGAATCTATGGGCTGCATATCGGGCTCGTATGGTTTATCCCGGGCATGCTTCTGGCCGCCGCCTATGCCATCTTCACTTACCGCCGATTTTCCGGCAAACTGAGCTTGGAATAGACCAGCGGATAAAGTGAGATAGTGTCTGGTCCGGGAAAGCTGCGTGCCGCCGCAACATCTCTGCCGCTGATTATCGTTGTCGCGCTGGGATTCCGGCTGGCTTTCGCCTGGGATTACCAGGCTCACACGCCGCATCGGGCGCTGGGCGCGATTCCGTTCCTGTTCGAATCGGGCAACATCGCTTACTCGCTGGCGAGCGGCCACGGCTTCGGCTCGCCTCTCCGCGTCGATACCGGACCAACCGCCTGGATGACGCCGCTCTATCCGCTCCTTCTCTCCGGCATCATGCGTGTCTTCGGGATCTACACGTTTCAGTCCTGGGTAGCCGCGGTATTGATGAATATCTGCTTTTCAACCGCCGCCTGCATTCCGGTTTATTACGCAGGCAAGCGGATCGAAGGCGCTGGTCTCGCAGCCGGAGCCGCATGGCTATGGGCGATATTTCCAAACGCCATCCTGCTGAGCTTCCAGAGCCTTTGGGACACATCGCTCTCGGCACTGTTGGGCGCAACGGCCGTGTGGGCCACGCTCAGGCTCGCCGGCTCGGCCCGGGCGCGCGACTGGGGCGTATACGGATTCCTGTGGGGCGTGATCCTGATGGCGAACGCGGCGATCTTATCGCTGCTGCCTCTGTTGCTGGGCTGGGCTGCGTACCGGAACTGGAAGACCGGACTGCCGGCACTGCGGAATGCCGCGCTCGCATGCGGCGTCATTATTCTCTGCTGCACTCCGTGGACAATCCGCAATTACCTTACCTTCCACAGCATCGTTCCCCTGCGATCCACTCTTGGCCTCCAATTGTGGGCGGGAAACAACCCGAAGGCGCACGTAATCTGGCTCGGCGAGCAGCACCCGATCAACAATACAAGCGAGCGGGCGCAATACACCGAAATGGGAGAGATCTCCTACATGGAGACAAAACGAAAAGACGCGGTTCATTACATGCTGACCCATCCGCGCCACGAGGCCGAACTGATCGGCGGGCGTTTTACGATGCTGTGGGCGGGCGGCACGCCGCATCCGATCGGCGACTTCTTCAAAAGCCGCTCAACCTGGTTTCGCTATGTGCTGATGTTCAATCTGTGCGCCGCACTGGGCGCGCTGTTCGGCGTTGTCTTCCTGTTCCGGAAACGCAGCATCTATGCATTTCCGCTGGCGGCCGGACCACTGATGTTCCCATTCGCGTATTACCTGACACTCGCGCTGCCCCGCTACAGGCATCCCATCGATCCCACTCTGATGCTGCTGACGGCCGTCGCGATTTCCGCAATTACGGAAAAGGGCCGCCTCCCGCGTACTTGAATGCGAGAGGCGGCCCCTAACTTCAGTCGAACCAACCGGACTTCATTCGAACCGTCCGGCGTTTAGTGTTTCACGTCGGCCTTTGCTTTGACTTCACCCACGGGTATTTCCTTCGCGGTCCGAGTAACTTCAGGGACCGGGATCGCGATGGTGAGCACGCCGTCGGTAAACTCCGCCGAGGCCTTCTCGGCGTCGGCTCTTTCGGGAAGCGCGATGGCACGGTAGAACTTTCCGTAGTTCCGTTCCGAATGAACGTAGCCAGCGCGCTTTTCCTCCGTTTCCAGCTTTCTTTCTCCTTCGATTTCGAGAAGATCGCCCGTAATGGCCACCCTCACGTCTTCTTTCTTCAATCCGGGGAGTTCGGCGTGAACCAACAGCTTGCCTTTCTCCCGTTTCACGTCAATCGCGGGACGCCAAGCCGTCTCGGCGAAGCGGCGCATCAACGCAAATGGATCCGTACCAAATGTCCGAAGAAACTCCGGACCCAGGAAGGGGACAACCTCGTATTTCGGGTTTTCCGTCCTGGCGATTCTTGTTTCTGCCATGACTTGTACCTCCTTCTTCACTTCAGGAAGGTGCACGCGCATGTCCAGGGAGAGAGGCGATCTAAGCTCTTTACTTTGCAAAACGCCTCAATCGGGCCTGCGGGACATGACGCAACGAATGAGCCTTTTCGCGCAGCCTTTAGGCCTTCACCGCGATCACCGGGTTCGCACAGTGGCGCTGACAGGCAGGCACATCGGACCGGCTGCCGTATAGCATCTCAGCTCGTAGACGGTATCGGCCATCGGCTGGACCGTCATCGTGCCGGTTGAAGGCAAGCCCGCGCGCAGTTGCAAAGCATCGCGCGAAGGCTTTTCCGGACCCCATTCCATCGCCACCGAAACCGTACCTCGCGTGTTCCACGCCAGCGTGACGGGTTCTCCCGGATGGACAACGGCAGGCGTGGCGGTAAACTCGACGACCTCGGGCGAGAACCCCAATCCCGTCGGTTTGGCCCGGCTCCGCATGATCCCAAGCCCGGCGGCAATGGCAAAAAAGAGCAGCAACAACAGCAGGAAGTTAGTCTTCATGCCGCGTTGTGGTGCAAGTTGCTTGCCGACGTAATTTCAACGACTTAGCCGTGTCAAGGCCTTCCCGCTGCGTGTCACCACAAAGCCGGTGCGCGTTTGCGCGCACGCCGGACTGCCGGTACGTCAAGTGCTAATTGTCGTCGCGCCGTTTCAAAGTTGGGCGATCGTCCTGATCGGCCGTGGGCGCTTTCTCGTTGCCGTCGGCGTCGATCTGGCCGTTCGGATTGCGGCGCAGCGTGGGACGGCCTGTATCCTTCGCATTGTCGATCTTGCGGCTGTTGTGCATCGCCATCGTGCGCGCCTTGACACTGTCGAACTCGCTCGTGCTGACCACGTATTCCGGCTTCGCTTTGAGATACTTCTGGATGATTTCCTGCGAGTGCTTGATGCGGTCTTCAGTCGGCGGATGAGACGAGAACAGCTTCGACATCGTACCCGGCTTGCGCTTTTCCTGGGACTGCACTTTCTCGAAGAAATCGACAAAGGCCCCCGGATCATAGCCGGCTTTATACATGTATTCAATTCCGAGCATGTCGGCTTCGGATTCGAAGGCGCGGCTGAATTGCAGGAAGCCCATGGGCACCACGAGCCCCATTGCCTGATAGATTCCATAGCCAGCCATGCCGCCCACCGCGATCAGGGGCACGATACTGCCGATCTGGGCGATCTGACCGCGGGTGGCTTGCCGTGTGCCGTGGCGGGCCGCCACATGCCCGATTTCGTGCGCCATCACTCCGGCCATTTCCGCTTCATTGTCGGCGTTCAGCAAAATACCCGTGTTGACGAAGAAGAAACCGCCGGGCAGCGCGAAGGCATTGATCTCCTCCGAATCGACGACTTTGATGGTGAAGGGAACCTTTGCATCCGAGTTCCGCACCAGATTCTGGCCAATCCGGTTCACGTATTCGGCGACGACCGGATCGTCGACAATTTTGGCCTGACGCTCCACCTCCTGGGCCATCTGCTTGCCCAGCGCAATCTCCTTCTCGACCGAGTAGAAGTTGACGCCCTTACCGACGTCGCGATTGCCGATCTGGTCGGGATCTTTTTCCTTGCTGTCCGCGAAAACCGGTGAAACAAGCAGGCCCGGTGTGAGGAGAGCAAACAGCGCCAACACAGCCGTGCCCTGCCGCCGGGCGGCGAATTGTGAAAGGAGTTTCATCCCGGTATGCCGGTTTCGACGCGGCACCCGGCGCGCTGGTTTCACAGCAGTGAAAAATCGGCTCAAACCCGAATGCAGATCTTACCGAAGTGGGCTCCGCTCGCCATATAGCTGAGAGCCTCCGGCAATTCCCCGAATTCGAATATCCGGTCGATCACGGGCCGCAGGCGCCCAAGCGCAATCGCCCGGTTCATCTCCTCGAACATCTCCCGCGAACCGACGAAAATCCCCTGTAACCTCGCCGCCTTCAACATCATGAGGCGCGGATCGAACTCACCCGGCCCGGCGAGCACGCCGATCAGCGCAATATGACCGCCCCGCCGCACCGACTTGCTGGTGAGCGGCAGGGTCCCGGCTCCCCCCACTTCGACCACGTGATCCACCCCAACGCCGTTCGTCAGTTGCCGGACCGGCTTGTCCCAATCCGGCGTGGTCCTGTAATTGATCACTGCATCCGCGCCCATGGTCCGCAGCCGTTCCAGCTTGACGTCGCTGCTGGATGTCACGATCGCCCGCGCCCCCGCCATTTTGGCGAACTGGAGCCCGAAGATCGAGACGCCCCCGGTTCCCTGCAGCAGCACGGACTCACCGGGCTTCAGGCCACCCGACCGGAACAGCGCGTGCCATGCCGTCACCGCCGCGCACGGCAGCGCCGCCGCCTCTTCAAGAGTGAGATGGCCTGGATAGTGAACCAGCCCGTCGGCTTTCAGGCAGACCTTCTCGGCCATCATGCCGTCGATCGCTCCACCCAGCGCCGAGTTTGCCTTCAGATCGTCCGGCGGCCCTTCCAGCCAGTCCTGCATGAAGATCGCGGCTACCTTGTCCCCGGGTTTGACGCGGGTCACCCCCGGCCCCATCTCCAAGACCTCTCCGGCCCCATCCGACAGCGGGATCAAGGGCGGTTTTACATTGCCCCCGTAAGCCCCCCGCATCACCGCCAGATCGCGATAATTGAGCGAACAGGCCCGCACCCGCACCACGGCCTCGCCCGGCCCCGGAACCGGATCTGGAAGTTCCACAATCTTAAGGTTTTCCGGTCCGAAGCCTTCGGTAAAACGCCATGCCTTCACTATGTTCTCCCCGCGGGCCCTGGCCCTGATCAAATGATATACTTTGAAGTCAAACGACTACTATGCCACTCAAACCGATCACCGCCAATACGCGCGGAGAAAAGAAGATTTACCTTCTCAAGCCCCGCGGTTTTTGCGCGGGCGTGGTGCGTGCCATCGACGTGGTCAAAATTGCTCTCAACCTCTACGGTCCGCCGGTTTACGTTCGCAAGGAAATAGTTCACAACAAACACGTTGTCGATGAACTCCGCGAAATGGGCGCAATCTTTGTCGAGGAACTCGAGGAAGTGCCGTCCGGCGCCCGCGCCATTTTCAGCGCGCATGGCGTCTCGCCCGAGGTTCGCAGGCAAGGTAAGGAACGCCAACTCGCCGTCATCGATGCCACCTGCCCTTTGGTAACGAAAGTACATTTGGAGGCGGTTAAGTTTGCGCGCGAAGGTTATACCATCATCCTGATCGGCCACAAGAACCATGACGAAGTGATCGGCACGCTGGGCGAAGCGCCCGCCAGGATGATCCTCGTCGAGTCGGTCGCGGACGTGGACGCCCTGAACCTTGAAGATCCCGCCCATGTTGCCTATCTCACCCAGACCACCCTGAGCCTGGATGAAACCAAAGACATCGTCGCGCGTCTCGAAGAAAGGTTCCCCATGATTCGCGGACCGAAATCGCAGGACATCTGCTATGCGACCGAGAATCGCCAGATGGCGGTTAAAGGCGTCTCGGAATTCTGCCAGTTGATTCTCGTCGTTGGTTCGGCGAACAGTTCCAACTCGAAGCGCCTGGTCGAGGTCGGCCAGAATTACGGCGTCCAGGCATATCTGGTGAACGATTGGAGCGATGTCCATCCGGAATGGCTGGAAGGAATCACCAGCATCGGCGTGACCGCCGGCGCGTCGGCCCCCGAACATCTGGTCGAGAAAATCGTCGCGGCTCTCGATGAAAAAGGATTCCGGCAACTGGAAGAAGTGGAAATGGTGGAGGAAGACGTGCGCTTTTCGCTGCCTCCGGAGCTGGCCAGCGCCGCCTCCGCGCAACTTTACGGCATTACGGCTCCGCAACGTGTTAACTCTGTCGGTTAAGACCTGTCTTTGAAGAAGAGATGAGCCCAACGCTTCAAGCGCCAACCAACCCGAGCGACGCCAGAATCCTTACCGCCGCACAGCAAAAGATTCAGCGCGCCGCCGGGCACCTTCTCTCGCTGCAGCATGACGATGGTTACTGGTGCGCGCTTCTCACCGCCGACACCACGCTCGAATCGGATTACATCCTGTTGCAGCTCTGGATGTACGCTCCGGTCGACGGTATTTGGGATCCGCCCAACCGCGCACGCATAAATCGCGCCGCGGAGCGCATACTCTCGAAACAGCTGTCCGACGGCGGCTTCAACATCTACGTCAAAGGTCCCAGCGAGATCAGCGCCAGCGTCAAAGCGTATTTCGCGCTGAAGCTCGCCGGCATCCCGGTGGAAGACGAGCGCATGACCAGGTTGTGCGGCCGAATTATTGCGCTCGGCGGTATCCAGGCTGCCAACAGCTACACAAAGGTCAATCTCAGTCTCTTCGATCTCTACCCGCGCGAAGGCACGCCCAGCATTCCGCCCGAGATCATGCTGCTGCCGGGCAAGGTTCTTTACCAGATGTCCTCCTGGACCCGCGCCATCATCGTCGCGCTCGCCATCGTCCACGCGCACGACCCCCGGCGCCCGGTGCCCGCGGGATTCAATCTGGATGAGATCTTCATCCCCGGCAAGAGCACGAGCTTCGAGAGCAACGATTCCTGGTTGAGCTGGCGCAGGACTTTTGTCCAGTCCGACAAGATTCTCAAGCTTTGGGACCGTTACGGGTTCGCGCGCATCCGCCAGGCTGCCATTCGCAAATGCGAGCACTGGATGCTCGAACGGATGAAGCATGCCGACGGCTTGGGCGCCATTTACCCTCCCATGCAGTACGCGATCATGGCGCTTGATGTTCTGGGCTATGCCGAGAACTCTCCCGTTCGCATGGAAGCGGTCCGGCAATTCGAAAACCTGATTGTCGACGATGGCAGGACATTTTTTTTCCAACCCTGCTTCTCGCCCGTCTGGGATACGGCCATCGCTTCCTATGCATTAGGAGAGGCTGGCTTCAGCCAGGCCCCCGCACTCTCCCGGACCGCGGATTGGCTGCTCAATCGCGAGATTCATCGTAAGGGCGACTGGTCCGTCAAGCGCCAGTGGATCGAGCCCTCGGGCTGGGCTTTCGAATTCAACAATGACTGGTATCCCGACATCGACGATACCGCCATGGTGATGCTTGCGTTCCCACATATGAAAGCGTCGAGGCCCAGGGCGCAATCGGCCACGCGGAAGCGCGCCCTCGACTGGCTTCTGGCCATGCAGTCGAAGGATGGCGGATGGGCGGCCTTCGATGTCGATAACAACTGGGAGATTCTGACGCACGTTCCCTTCGCGGACCACAACGCAATGCTCGATCCCACCTGCGCCGACATCACCGGACGCACGCTCGAAGCGCTGGCCGCCAACGGGTTTGATCGCAGTCACGGCTCGTGCCGCCGCGCCATCGACTATCTGATCCGGACGCAGCTTGCCGATGGCAGCTGGTATGGCCGCTGGGGAGTCGCTTACACTTACGGCACTTGCTTCGCCTTACGCGGACTGCGCGCGATGAATGAGGACGATCACGAGCCATATATCCAGCGTGCCAATGAATGGCTGCGCTCCATTCAGAACCCGGACGGCGGATGGGGCGAGAGCTGTGCCAGTTACGACAACGATATCTATACTCCGGCCGAAAGCACTCCCTCGCAGACCGCTTGGGCATTGATGGGTCTCATGGCGGGCGGTGACACTTACAGTTCGAGCGTGCTGCAGGGCATCGAATACCTGATCGAAACCCAAACCGAAGACGGAACGTGGTGTGAAGAGCTGGCGACGGGGACGGGTTTCCCCAAGGTCTTCTACCTCAACTACCACTACTACCGGCTCTACTTCCCCCTGCTGGCCCTCGCCACCTTCGTCAAGCTCCAGTAGGCTCTTGTTAGTTAGTTCTTGTGGGGCGGGGCTTCGGCCCTGCAGCCGCCCTTCCGGGCGGCCGGAACCCAGGCAACTCCCCGGAAACAAGACTTGCTCGTTCGGTGGTGCGAAGGGCCGTTGTTTTCTCAGGCTTGTGCGTCGTCTTCGGAACTTCTTCAAACCTTGTCTCCGTCTCCGGAGTGATCCGTGCAGCGGCTTCGCCGATCACCAGAAGTCGGCGCAGCACGGCGTCCTGCGTCTTCAGATCTTTGAGGAAGTCCTCACGGCTATAACCCTCGATGTAGCTTTGGACCGCTTCAGCGGAGCGCAGAATATCGAGCAGGTAGGCGACCTGCCTATCCTGAAGATTTCGCGGGCAGACGCGAGAATCGAGCGCCGCCGGATCGGATTATCGCTCCGTTCGACGGACCGGCGCGTGAGAAGATCCACGCGGCAGCCCAGGATGTGCTCAAGTTCGTCCTGCATGGCAAAGAATTCGAGCCCGGGCGCGATGCCGGGTACAAAGGTAACCATCAGGTCCAGATCGCTGCCGGCCGAAGCGTCGCCGGTTGCCACGGACCCGAACACTTCAACCCGCGCGATGCCGTGGCGACGACAGAAACGCCGGAAGGTGCCGGGTTATCTCGTCGATCGAAGGAGGAGAAATCGCATTTGCCATGGTGGGCCGCTCAAATTCAGCTTACCGTCGTGCTTTACTTCTTCGGAAAAGGGGATTGTTTGGCTCTCCCTGGTTCACTTCCGGAAGTTGAATTCAATCGTTGTCCGAATCTTTGCAGGCATACAATTGTTTCGGGCGGGCCTGAAACGCCACTGCTGAACGGTCTTGATGGCTTCCTCGTCGGCGCCCATGCCAAGGCTCTTGACGACTTTGATGTCCCCCGGCTTCCCATCCTCGTTGACCACGAGGGACAGCATGACGGTCCCGTTAACCCCAGGGTATTGCGGACCGATCTTGGAAATGACCGACGGTTGGGAACTACCGCCGAAACCGAAATAGAGCTGATTCCCCCACGCCAACGCCATAGCTGGCTGCGTCGCGGGTGGAATTTGAGCTGCCGTTCGCGACTGGCCCACTCTTTGTAAATCACCTTCAGCCAAGTTATGCACAAGAGAAACACCACTCCATGAATCATGCATCTCTTTTGCCGCGGCTCTCGAGATTTTGAAGCTACAGCTTCCGCCATAGATATTGGCAGTCACCACCTCGGCATCGGCATCGTAGCTGACAAACACCGGCTTCGCGCTGCTGTCGACGTAAAACTGTTGCTTGAGCTGCTCCCGCGCCACTCGCAACGGCTTCACACGCCGATCTTCCATATCAAACCAAGCCTGATTCCGCTTGTTATAGTCTGAGGTCGACTCAAACTGATCCTTCGGCGGCAACGCAGGCATTGACGCCAGCGCATCGGAGATTTCGTTTTCCAGTTCTCGAATTCTTTCCTGAGCCTCCTGGATGGTCAGCTTCGAGATATCCGGCAGGGGAGCCTGTGCCACCAGAGCACGAGAGGCCAGGAAAAAACAGCCAACGAAATTAAGGTATTTCATGGCGACTTTCTCATCGTGCGTGCCTATTGTTTGGCCCCGGCATGCACACCGCGATCCGGCAGCTCCCGATGGAACATATAGTTGATCTTCACCGGGACATCGTCCATCGCCTTCACGCTGAGCACGACCTGAAAGTACTTCGGCATACCGCCCGACGCCGTCTTCAAGCGCGAGACCAGCATTTGCGCCAGCGCCGGATTTGTGAAGGCCTGCACCCCGCCCATCACGCTCGATATCTGGTTCCCCGAAAGCATCAGGATCGCGCCCGGTCCGTTCATCGCCGGCACACGGCTGATCAGCGCATAGCTCACGCCGCTCTCAGCGCCGCCTTCCGCGGGGTGATCCTGAATAAACGCCGATTCGCCCGGCCGCGGACTCAGGTTGCGGATCCCCGTCGGATCGAGCACCAGTTGTGCCCCTGTCGGAATATCCCCGGTCTGATGAATCCCGGTAGCCGGCCCCAGGAAAATTACATTGTCTTCGGCGATCTCCGGCCATGACAACACGTTGGCCCGCGTAATCAAAACGCCCTGCTTCCGCGGCGCCAGAAACTGGCCCAGCAGAAACGCTCCCGTCGCGGTGCCGGCTTCCGTATAGCTGTACGACGGCTCTGAAATCCCAGCCTGCAGCGCTCCCTCAACAGAGGATAGTTTCCGCGACGCCGGAACATCGTCCCAATCGTTGATGGAAGGTTCGCGAACCACGCCGAAACCCGGCACCTTGACGAACAAGGGCGTCGCCACGCAGACCACCAGACGACGGCTCGATGACAGCAGCGGCTCCCAGAGTTCCCGCAGCGCGGGCGTCAGGTCGGCAGTGGCCGCCGATGAAGACAACCGGTCACCCTGCTCCACGCGCCAAAGCCGAGTCATGAAAAACATGGCGCAGCCAACCGCGATCACGAGCGTACCGGCGAGGACCACTTCCCGCCGCCGCCAACCGTGAACCGGTTCCCGAGTTTCGATCGGAACCTGCGGCGGAGTCGATATCGCCGTCGCTGGGCGCGGTTCAAACGTGACTCTGAACCCGCCTTTGGGCATCTCGACGACGATGGGATCGTCCGACCCTTCCGTCCGGTAATACTCGGCCAGCTTTTGCCGCAGGCGCGCCGTGTGCATGCGCACGACCGATTCCTGCCGCGGATCGAACGACGCCGGTTTTCCCAGCGCATCGAGGCCGATCGTATATTCCTTCAGGCTGTCCGCTGTTCCGTCCAGAGATTTTTCCGCCAGATACCCAAAGAGATGGCGCAGTACTTCAGAGGTGCGGAAAACCCTGCTCTGCAGAATTCGCTCAACCTGGGCGCGGGATTCGACGGCAGAAGTCGCGTCGGAAGCCATGTGCCGCCCCGGCAGAGATGTTACCGCCATGTCCGGTCCGATCCTGGCACAGGCGCGAAAATTCGCCGCAAACTCATGTATTGACAAGGCCTTGACATCAAATACTTTCGCATGATACCGTGTGACGGCAATCTTTGTAAGCAGGAGACATTTAAATGAAGCATACAGCGTTTGTGCTACTCGTTGCCGGTGCGTTCCTGGCGGCTGTCCCGGCCTTCGCCCACCACTCTTTCGCCGCTACCTATTTTGAAGACAAAACCATCACCGTGGAAGGCACACTGGTGCAGTTCATGTTCCGCAATCCGCATTCGTTCGTCCACATCGAAGCCCCGGACGATAAAGGCCAGATGGAAACTTGGGCCGTGGAATGGGGCGGCGGCGGCCAGTTGAGTCGTGAAGGGGTTTCGCGGGACACCCTGAAACCGGGCGATCACGTCATTATCACCGGCAACCCCGGCCGCAACCCGGAAGATCACCGCATCCGTATGCGCAGCATCAAGCGCCCGTCCGATGGCTTCGGATGGAGCGGCGTCGTCCAGTAGCGATTTGTGTTGTAGAGCAGGTCTTGGCCTGCCCGCGCGCATGTCTGGAGCAAGGCAAATGAATCGGAAAATTCTACAGAGGCGCATTGCGCCGTTATTTGCGATGGCGACGGTGCTTGTGCTGTCGCTGCCCGGCAGCATGTTTGGCCAGGGCGGACGCGGCGGTCCGCCTGCACCACCGCTGACGCCCAAGGCGAACGCCCCCGAGGATATCACCGGCTACTGGGTTTCCATTGTTACGGAAGACTGGCGGTTTCGCATGGTCACGCCCGCCAAAGGCGACTACGCCAGTGTTCCTTTGAACGGCGCCGGCCGCGGGGCGGCGAATAAATGGGATCCCGCGAAAGATGAAGCTGCCGGTGAGCAGTGCAAGTCTTACGGCGCCCCGGGGCTCATGCGCGTCCCCGGCCGCCTTCACATCGCGTGGACGGACGAAAACACCATCAAGGTTGAGACGGATGCCGGCACACAGACTCGCATCTTCCATTTCAATGCACCACCGCCGGCTGACGAAAAGCCCTCTCTACAGGGCTACTCGGTTGCCACTTGGGAAGGCCCGCCTCCAGGACGCGGAGCTCGCGGACCCATGCGCGCCGGTTCCCTGAAGGTAGTGACCACACACTTGAAGCCCGGCTACCTGCGGAAGAATGGTGTCCCTTACAGCGAGAACACCGTCCTCACCGAATACTACAGCCGGACCAAAGAGGACAACGGCGATTCCTGGCTGATCATCACCACCATCGTTGACGATCCGATGTATCTCGCACAACCCTTCATCACCAGCACCCATTTCAAGATGGAGCCCAACGGCAACAAGTGGATGCCGTCGGCCTGCGAAGCCAAGTAAACTTAATTACCAGGTACCCACGAGGATGGGGCACTAAGGAGATTTTGATTAGATGAAGGTTCGGTCGAAACGATTGATGGTTACCAGTGCGGCTGCGGGGCTTGTTATAGCCTTGCCGTTCGGATCGATGACCTTCGGGCAGAATCAGGCGCCGGCCGGCCCGAAGTTGCAGATGACTCAGGACTACTTCAAGAACGTCAAGGTGCTGACAGGTATTCCGGTCGACGAATTCATGGGGACGATGGGACTCTTCTCGGCCGCCCTGAGTTATTGCTGTGGGGATTGCCACACAGGGGCCGGTACCGATAACCCGGATTGGGCCGCCGATCCGCCGCGAAAAGTGATTGCGCGGCGCATGGCCGCGATGGTGAAGGCGATCAATAAAGACAACTTCGGCGCAGGTAACGCCGTCACATGCTGGACCTGCCATCGCGGCAGTCCTTCCCCCTCGGTCACGCCTTCCATCGACACAATCTACGGCGAGCCTCTCCCATTTCCGTCCGACATCCTGATATCGGCTAAGCCCGGGTCCGGCGCGCCTGCGCTCGATCAGATTTTCGACAAATATGTTCAGGCTCTCGGCGGTGCGGGCCCGGAGAGCCGCCTCACCAGCTATACCGCTAAGGGGACCAGCCACTTGTTTGGGGAAACCCGCGAAGATCCGGTGGAGATCTATGCGAAAGCGCCGGATCAGCTCGCCACATTCGTCCATCAGCGAGGAGGGGATTTGGCCCGAACCTTCGATGGCCGCGATGCATGGGTTATGCTGCCGCTCACCGTTGTAGGAGAATACCCGTTGAGCGCGAGCGCGCGGGAAGGGGGCAAACTGGACGCTGAGCTCGCCTTTCCCTGGCGTATCAAACAATTCTTCCAGACTTGGCGCGTCGGCATACCCACGACTCTCGACAATCGCGATGTCTACGCGGTGCAGGGAAGCGCCACCGGTATCCTCGCCACATTCTATTTCGACAAGCAGACCGGCCTGCTGACGCGCATGATCCGCTATGCCAACTCGGCGGTGGGCCGCGTTCCGACGCAGATCGACTATTCCGATTATCGTCCAGTCGCCGGCGTCATGATGCCGTTCAAATGGACCTTTGGGTGGGTGAGTGGCCGCGAGGAGTATTCGATTACCGAATATCAGCCGAACGCCCCGGTTGACGCCGCGAAGTTTGCCCGTCCCGTTCAGCGGCCGAAGTAAGTGGGGCGGGGCTTCGGCCCTGCCGCCGGGCTTTCGCCCGGCGTCTTCCTAATGATTACTGAGCCCGGGCGGCCCCGATACCGGCCCCACGTAAGCCAGTAAGCGGCCCGCCGTGATTGCGCCGAACCAGCAGATCAACGAGGCCCATGCCAATTTCTTCGCGGTCCCGGACACCGGAGCGTCATCCAGCACCGGATCGGCGAATACCCTCTTCTGCATCAGATAGAGAACGGCCACGCCGGCGAAGATAAAAACCATCTTCACGCCAAAGTCCGGGTTCGTGAGTTTGGTGGTTGCATCCGCCATCAGCAGCAGGGTACCTGTGACCGCGTTAAGCCAGAATCCCGCCCAGATCAGGGGAAAATACTTCTCCAGCGGCCTGATCGGCGTCTTCACGGGCCAGAATCCCAGCAGCACGAGGTCGAGGATGGCATTGCCGCCGGCCACGATCGACATGCCCAGCGTGTGCAGCAGCAGGATAGTGGGAAACGACCATATGGTTCCGGATTCGCGTACCCAGAGACTAAGCCGTGTTTGTTCGAGCCAGCCAAAAAAATCCAGCATCCTATTCGGTGTTCCTCTTACTTTCATCCCGCCGGGCGCTAACGTCGATCAGATAACCGGCCACGCCAAACACGACGGTGACGCCCAGCACAACCGAAACGACTATCAGCGCCAGTTGCATCGCTTAGAACGAGTCTCCGATGAAGGGCAGCATATTGCCGCACCACATGATCGCCACCCACAGAATCACGGCGGAACCGGCCGCGACTTTGGCCTGCATCGGAGCTTCATCGCCCGGCGCCAGCACCCAAACCTCGTCGAACATCGTGAAATAGAGCGCGTTGGCCCCTGCAATCAACACCAGCGCCATTTTCCATTGGAAAGGCACGCTCTTGACGTACTGGTCGGGTTGCCCGATAAAGAACAACAAGCCGGTCAGGACATTCATGCCGAATCCCAATATTCCCCACGGCAGCAGCCGGTGCAGAACGGGAAACGATATGCTCTTTATCACGCCCAGCATTCTAAGATCGACCAGCAATACAACACCCATCAGGAGACTCAGCCCGATGAAATGCAGGGTTTCGCAAGTGGGCCACATCCACTTGGTGCCGGTTACGAACATACTGAGCCCCGCCGCCAGCATGGGAACGGAAGCGCCGGCGAGGGATGTCGATTCCTCGGCCGACAGGATCTCCAAGTGACGGATTTGGCCGCCTGTGTTACCGGTTACCGACATGAAGTACACGGTGACAACCGAAAGCAGAAGGACAGTTGCGATGGTCCAGCGCCGCGTATGAAGGAACCGGCGCGACTGCCACAGGCCGAGCCACGCGAACAGACCGGTGAGTTCCATAAACACCAGCGACACCAGCGCCGCGTTATTGTGCGCCGCGATGGCGTTTTTCGACACCGCCGGCAGTTTCCGCAGCGCTTCTTCCGCTCCGTTCCCGCTCATATAGGTCGGAATCGACAACAAAGCGATACCGGCGAAGATCACCAGGCTGACGCGCTTCAGATCTTCACTTTTTCCGATGAGGGAAAACAGGTACAGTCCCAGAGCAATGATCGTGCCGATGATCGGGAAGTGATTCAGTAAGAGGTGTACGTGGGGTAAATTCATCCAGGCGGTCCCGGTTTTGCTGGCCTTACTTGCCCGCCTTCAGACTCTTGTAAGCCGCCTCTATGAACTTGTCGGTAGTCCAGAACCCCTTGTCCGTCCCATACAGCGGATCATAGTCCCTTGTCGGCTTCGATGCCTTGACCTGCTCGAGCGTCATACCTCTTCTGATCATGTCGAGAAAGCGGTCCCGCAGAATAGTCATCATATCGCGGTACTCCACGACATCCGCCTCATCGCAAAGCCGGCCGTGGCCCGGGATCACGTAAGTGCCGCCCTCCTGCTTCTCGGCGGGTATCGTGATATCCAAAATATGGTTCAAACCATCGAGGACTCCCTGGTAAGTGCCACCCCGGTCGAGGTCGATGATCGGATAGCTCGTAGTTACAAAAATGTCTCCCGTGCTGACCACGTCGGATCTCCGGAAAAATACGATGCTGTCCCCGTCCGTGTGCGCCGCCGGCTGATGGAAGATCTGAATGGCCTCGCCGTTGAAGAAGAGCTCTTTCACGTCGGTGATGTAAGTGTCGGTAGGCCACGCGGCGCTCGGCGCGGCCGGCGTGTTGCCATCCTTCATGCTCATGCGGTCGAGAACCTGTTGGGCCGCGATGACTGTGGCGCCCTGTCCCGCGCTCGCCCCGATATCTCCCACCACGTTACCGCCCGCGATCGTGCTTCCGGCCTTCGCCAGTTTCTCGTTACCGCCGGTGTGATCTCCATGCACGTGAGTATTGATGATGTAACGGATCGGCTTGTCGGAGACCGTCCGGATCGCGGCCAGCACCTTGTCGCTGAGACCCGCATACATCGTGTCCACCAGCAGCACGCCTTCTTTGCCAACCTGCATGGTCATATTGCCGCCTGCGCCCACAAGCATGTAGACGTTGCCCTGCACGGGCAGCACGTGAACCTCGACGTTATCGAAATTCTGCGGCTGTTGCGCGAAGCCGCTCGCGGTGCACAACAGAATGGCCAGCGCCCGGTATTTAGTCATTTTGCAGCCGTGGTTGTTGTCTTAGTCGCCGGCTTCATATTCTTCAGCTTCAGCCGGTACTCCGGATACATTGTTTCCGCCCCGCCGCGAGTCGGTTCGATGGGAAGCCCGAACCGCTCCGGAAACTCGGCGAGAAAAGCGTTCTTGCCCGGCAGGTGGCTTGGCACCGCGCCTTTCGGACGGATCACTTCGACCACTGCTTCGCAGGGATACGGCGCAATCTCCTGGCGCGCGTCATACTCAAAGTCGGTTGTGCGCACGAAGGGTTCGGTCAGGTATACCGGATCGTTGATTATTACCACCACGGTCATATAGTTGCCGTGCCGGATCATATGTTCTGTAACTGTCGCCCGGTCGCTGCGGGGTATTCCGTTCCGCCGGATCCAGCCATTCTTAAGGTGCGTGGTCGTGATCGTCAGCATGTCGCCTTCGAACTTACCGGTAGAAAATCCCTGCCAGGTATGCGCCGCGTATTCGGGAGGATGCGGCCGCCCATCCATCCAGATTGTCCGTTCCGGAGCTTCCCAGGAAATGTGCGTATGAAACGCGATGACTTGCTGCGTCTCCCTGTCCACTTCCTTCCAAACCCGCAGATTGGCGGGTCCGCGCCACGCGTAATCCGACGGATGCGGCTTGCACTGATGTTCCGGCAGCGTGAGCAGCGATGCGTCCCACGTGTCGGCTCTCAGCCGCGCCGCATCGTTTATCGGCAGACCGAGGTAATCGCCGATCTCGGGACCGGGGATGCGCTCCGGCTGATCCTCATGAAACCGGGGAGCCCATTCCCCCGAGGGATCGAGTTGGGCAAACGCGGGCAGACCCGCAAGCGTTGCCGCCGCCAGTAAAAGCTGTGTAATCCGGATTCGGTTGATTCTGCGCATACACGCTCCTGAAAACAGCCGCAAAAGACGCAGCACGGGGGGCTGCGCTTGTAGCCGTCACAAAGTACCACGCGTAACTTTTCAGTGTCAAGGGCGGGCAGCGCTCGATCCTCGCGCCAATCGGTTCGTGGGGGTGCTTTAAACAAAAGGTAAGGATTGTGATATTCCAGGTAAGGATTCAGGGAGACGAGCGCCTCAACAGCGTGGCTTAATCGACAAAGTTTCACACTTGTTAAGGGGCGAATATCTATGTTGATAAACGTACTCCTCCGGCATAAGGTTACAGTCGCGGTGTTGCTTCTCGCGGGCTCCGCCGGAGTATCTCACCTCGACGCCCAAGCCACGGGATCCATCTCCGGCACAGTCACCGACACCTCGGGCGCGGCCATGGCCGATGCCGCAGTCCAGGTAAGGAATACCGGAACGGGCGTAGTCCAATCCGTCACAACCGACGCGCAAGGGCGTTACACCGCGCCCGAACTCTCCATTGGCGACTATGATTTACAAGCCGCCAAAACCGGTTTTCAGACTGTGCTCCGCAAAGGAATCACGCTCACCGTTGGTGCTCAGCCTGTCGTCGACTTCAACCTGCCGGTCGGACAATCGCAGCAGACGGTCACCGTGCAGGCCGAGGTTTCTCAAGTCGAAACGCAATCGACGGCGGTTGGCTCCCTGGTCGAAACCAAGCAGATTGTGGATCTGCCCCTGAACGGCAGGAACTTTACGCAACTCCTCACGCTGGCTCCCGGCGTGACGCAGATCCCGCTTGGAGCACCTGGCGCCGGCAGCACCTTCTACGGCAACGGACAAAAGTACTCCATCGCCGGGTCCCGGCCCTCAGGACAGAATTACCTGCTTGACGACCAGGACATGACGAACTTTTGGAACAACGGGCCTGGCGCTGGTGGTCTCGGTACGGCGCTGGGTGTTGAGGCCATCGCCGAGTTTCAGACCCTGACCAATACCTACAGCACTCAGTTCGGCGGCAATGGCGCCGTGATCAATGCATCCAGCACGCCCGGAACCAACGGCTTCCACGGCTCGGCCTTCGAGTTCCTGCGCAACAACGTCCTCGAATCCCGCAACTTCTTCGATGGAGCAAGTCCGCCGACGTTCCGCCGGAACCAGTTCGGGGGCAGCGTCGGCGGTCCGATCAAAAAGGACAAGATTTTCTTCTTCGCGAATTACGAAGGGCTGCGGCAAACCCAGGTAGTCACGAGCTTGGTTACAGTTCCCGACGAATGCGCGCACCAGTTCCTCACATCCACCGCGACTCCCAACGTCTGCGGCGCGCCAGTGCCCCAGAACGGAACCCCTTTCGCGAACAACCCGGTTGTTCAGCAAGCCATCCGCAACACTATGGCTCTATGGCCTAATACGGCTTTCAACGAGCTTGTCACAGGTGGGGTCCCGAGCGGCACGGGCCAGGCTTACGTGCTCGATCCCAATATCGGAACGGAGAACTACTTTCTCGGCCGTGTCGACTACACTATTTCCAGCAAAGACCAGCTCTTCGTCAGATTCGTCTCCGATCTCGCGACTCGTAACTTCACGACGGGAATTCCCTACTGGCCGGAAACCGATACCACGCGAGATTATTTCGCTACTATCGAAGAACGGCGCATTATCACTCCAACGCTGATCAACTCGGCCCATATCAGCTTCTCCCGCCCCTGGGAAGCCGCCGCCGTGCTTGGATCTCCAACCGTAAGCAGCAGCGGCGTCGTCACGCCGGGCACGATAGCCAGTTCCGGAAATCATCCCCTTCAGTTCTTTGGAACAGCCGCGGGACGCGAAGACGGCACCATTGCCACTTTTTCCGGCCTCACGGCCCTGGGCGCCAGCACCACGCTTCCTTTCTATCTGGTGCCGAACAGGTTCACCTATGGGGACGATGTCATCTGGACTCATGGCGCGCATACTATTAAGGCCGGCGCCGAAGCTACGCGCCAGCGGGAAAACACATGGGCGCCGTTTGTTGTCGGCGGCAACTGGACTTTCACCAGCCTGACCAACTTCGAGCAGGGAGTCGTCGGACAGGTGCAGGGACAGGTCTCCGACGCCCAGGACCCCACCGCAGACGCCACCAAGGATTATCGCTACTGGGTCTACGGCTTTTACATAGAAGACCAATGGAAAGCGACGAACAAATTGACCGTAACCGCCGGTCTGCGATATTCTCCCACCACTATGATCGGTGAGACCCGGCACCTGATGTACAACCTGATCAACCCTACCGTCCCCGGCGGAAGCTTCGTGCCCGTCTCCACCGAAACCGCCACCAACCCGTCGCTCAGGAACTGGGACCCCCGCCTCGGTCTGGCGTATGATCCCTTTGCCAACCACAAGACCTCCATCCGCGCCAGCTTCGGTATGTTTCACAACGTGATCTACTCGCGGGACCTGAACTACTGGCTCCAGCCGCCGTTTCTCACGGCGACGCAAACCTCCGCCCAGGGGCTCGCGTATCCAATGCTTTTCTCGAACCTCGGCGCCGGCAACAATACCATCACTGTCCCCACGAATGGCACGCTGAGTATTACCAATGGGGATTACTACGGGGTCCATTCCACTCCTTATCAGATGCAGTGGAACCTGAATATACAACATGAGGTTCTTGAGAACACGATATTCACTATCGCGTATGTGGGTTCCCACAACCTGCACATGTTCATACAGCGCGATTTTAACTATCCCGTGCCTGTTATCGGGCCGAGCGGCCTGCCGACGTTCAGCAACGCGGCGGGTGTCCCCAATCCCCGCCTGGACCCGCAATACAACAGCCTTCAGCTTGCCGATAATCTGGCCGACTCGCACTACGAGGCTCTGCAGACCAGCCTCGACCACCGGTTCTCGCATGGCTGGCAGACGGAAGTGTCTTATACATACTCCAAGTCCATTGATAACGGTTCCGGCACCTATGGTCTGGACGGAGGCGGGATCGCGTCGAATCCTTTTGATGTAGCGTACGACCGGGGACTGTCCAACTTCAACCGGACAAATAATTTCCGGGTCAGCGGGACTTACTACATCCCCGTAAAGGTGAACGGGCTCTTCGGCCAGGTTGTGAACGGCTGGCAGCTCACCGGGGTATTTGGCTATCTCTCAGGTGCTCCGGCTAATCCGACTTCAGCCACGAATCGCGTTTTTACGGGGACGGGATCGAATACCGGCCGTCCGGACTTTGTCGCCGGTTGCAACCTGTATTCGGGCTTTGAGACCTTGAGCGACTGGTTTAACAATGCCTGCTTCACCTTGCAGCCGCAAGGTACCTACGGCAATGCGGGGAGAGATATTATCATCGGTCCCAATCTCTGGAATCTGGACGACTCGCTCACAAAGGATTTCAAGGTGACGAAGATCTCGGAGCGGTTTAAGGTTCAGTTCCGCGCCGAGGCTTTCAACATCCTGAATCACCCGTCTTTTCAGAATCCGAACGCGACGATTTTCGCAGGTACCGCACTCAATCCAAGCTCGGGCAAGATCACGGCGACCAACAGCTCGCCTCGTCAGATACAGCTGGCGCTGAAGATAGTGTTCTGAGTCTGCGTCAATCGCGGTCGACGATCACAGCCAGGGGGACGCTCAGCATTTCGTCCCAACTCTGGTTGCCCCATCGAACCGTCTTCGTCGGATCGGGATTCCGGGGATTGTTGGCGGAGTTGTCCCAGTGCGCCGTCACTTCGACCTTAGTGCCTTGGGGTAAGTGGAGAGGCTGGGTCAGATAGTAAATGATCTGCCAGTTGAAATCGTAGTGAGGCACGCTCAGCAGTGTCTCCGATTCTCCGGTCGGGTACACCAGGCGGACTGTCATGTCCTTGCCGCGTACGTGCATATGAGGCTGTACGAAGACCAGTTCGACCGGCTCTCCGAACGTCAGCCTCGCGTGTCCTTCGTAATTCGGATCGCCGGGAGGAATCTCCCACTTCGCCGAATTCACTACCGCCGAATAAAAGCGTTTTGGCGGGGGCGTCTTCGCCAAAGTAAGACCAATTCTGGTCTGATCCCGCACCGCAGTCTTTCCGTTCGGGGTGTAGTGCACTTGAAGCACTATGTCGGACCCGGCTGGAATCAGCTTGGCGGATTGATCGATATCGAAGCGCTGCGGCTGCATGCCCGGCGAGTAGCCCACCAGAAACTCGTCGTTCATTGTGATCAATCCCGCCTGCATGTCGGTCTCCGGTTGCGCTCCGCCCGGCGGAAAGTAGGGTACGCCGGGTTTCGCGTCCCTGAGCCAGGGCTCCCCCGGCGGACGCACGATCGCGCTCATGTGGTGCACGACGGAGCGGGCTCCCGGCCGAATCTCTCCCGCCGTTACCCAGGTATCCTTCGTGAAGCCTGTCGGAAAGACTATATAGGCGTAGTCGAGGGCGCCGCTTGCGGGGACGGTAAAAGGCTGCGGCATTTCAAACACGATATCCGGCGAGATGCCCCAGCCTTCCTTCCAATGAACAGGCGCGGGCTTGTCTTTTACATCGCCTTCGGGAGCGCCCGCGTCCGCCCACGCCACCAGCGTATCGATATCGGCTTCCTTGAGGCGGCGATCGTTTGCGAAGTGCCCATACTTCGGGTCCGCAAACCAGGGAGGCATCTTCTTCGTCAAAACCGCGGCTTTGATCGACTTGGCCCAGGGTCGCGTATCCCGGTAGTCGGTAAAAGCCATCGGACCGATTTCGCCCGCCCGATGGCAGCTCTGGCAGTTCCTCTGCAGGACGGGAAGAACGTCTTTATCGAATGTTGGTGTCGCGGCGAAAACCTGTGCACCCAACAGAAAAGCCGCCACGCAATATCGCCGCATGACTCAGGACGACGTAACCAGACTGGGCGTGTGCGTGCCCACCTTGCGCGGCGCCGTCTCCTTCAGGAACAGGCACACGACCACGCCGGCACTCACTCCCGCCAGAGCCAGGTACAGGATGTTCTGAATGCCATAGTGCTGCGCTATGAAGCCGGCCAGCGAAGGCGCCACGCCGCCGCCGAAAATCTCACCTGCCCCAACCACGATTCCAACTGCGGAAGAAACCAGTCCCGCGGGAGCGGACTCCGCGGCTATCGGTCCGGTCAACAACGAAACCAGTCCCAGACAGAAGAGCGATACCATAAACAGCAGTCCGAACAACATTGTCGGGTTCGGGCCCACCGCGATGAAAAGCCGCAGCATCACCGCCGTCGCGGCAAACCCCAGAATGGCCACGATCTTCCGCCCCAGAACGTCGGACAGCCCGGGCAGCGCGAATTGCCCGATAAAGCCGCCAAACCCCAGCGCGGAGGTGACCACGCCCATCTGCTCTGTCGAGAGATGAAGATAATCCACCAGGTAATTCGGCATCATCGCGCTTAAAACGAACACGCCCGTCATGGCGCAGAACAGCCCGAACATCGAGACCACGATGTTGCGCTGGTGGAAGATCTTCGACCAGGTGTGGCCGGCCGGTTTCGGCTTCTTGCTGGTGATGTGATGCGGGTCCCGCAACACGAAAAACATGAATATCGCCAGGATGAATCCCGGGACCGCCACCACCACGAACACATAACGCCACGACGGCACCACCCGCAGCAACTGCGTCGCAACGATCGGCGCCAGGCCCAGACCGAATAACGCGAAGGTGCTCTGCTGCAGCCCCAGGTTGAATCCACGCCGTTGCGGGGCGGAAGCTTCAGCCGTGGCGGCGAAGCTGGTCGGACAGAACGATCCCTCGGTAAAACCCATCACGGCGCGGATCAGAATCAGGCTCATGAATCCTGTGGCCAGTCCCGACAGTCCGGAGAGCAGTGAGAACAGCAGGATGGCGGGAATCAGAACTCTGCGGTGTCCGATCTTATCCGCGAGACCACCCATCAACGCGGCAAAGAATCCCCACGCCAGACCAAGAATCCCGACGATGTTTCCCAGTTGCTGGTATCCCAGGCCCAAGTCTTTCATCATGGCCGGGAACAACGGCGCGATGATCCATCGGTCCAGTCCTACAAGGCCGAATCCCAAGCCAAGCAGAACGACTACTTTCCATTCATATGCCGTATCCCACCGCGCCTGCGATTGCGTCATCGAAGATCCTGCTTTTCCGCGTCGTTATCCGCGTCGTTAACGGCGTCGTTATCCGTGTCGATCAGTATATCCCCGTTCTGAAGGAGGACGCTGAATTTCGGTACTTTCACATCGCGATCGAAATGGTGCACGCCGGTGCGGCAATCGTACCTTCGTCCATGCCAGGGGCAAACCAGCAGATGGCCCTGCAGGACGCCTTGTCCAAGCGGCCCTCCGCTGCATGGGCAGACGCCGTCGAGCGCATGAATCTCTCCGTTCAGATTGCAGAGCGCGAACAGCTTTTCACCAATCGATATCTCGGCGGTTGAGCCGGGCGGAAGCGCGGATATCGACATCGCTTTGACAAAGGGCACGCTAGAGTCCTGTCCGACGCGGGAGTTGACACCGTGAGGGAGCCGGTGTCGCCACGGCGTCTGGGCGAAGAAAGCGCATGATGCCTCGATTATATTGAAACCGCCGCTCGCTGAGCGATCAGGCCGCAGACTGCGCCCGCGCCAATCAGCCACACCGCGTTGATCCGGTAACGAAGAAGCAACGCGGTGCTGGCCAGCGCGATGGCGACCGTGTAGCCATCCACCAGCGCGGCTTTTCCCAACTGCACGGTGACCGCGGCCATCAGCGCCAGCGCGGATACATTCACGCCGTCGAGGAATGCGCCCGCAAGCCGGGAGCGCCTCAACAACGGCACCAGGGGACCGCTGACGGCAATCAGAATGAACGAGGGCAGGAAGATCGCGAACGTAGCGATCAACGCTCCCGCCACACCGCCGGTGAGATAGCCCACGAACGTCGCCGTCGTAAACAGGGGACCCGGCGTGAACTGGCCCACCGCGATCGCGTCCAGCAACTGCGCTTCCGTCAGCCAGTGCCATTGATGCACCAGACCATCGCGCAGGAACGCAATCAACACATAACCGCCGCCATAGAGCGTCATCCCCACTTTGAGGAAAAAGGCGAACAGCGCCACGGCACTGTACGGCTTGGAGGCGTCCCCCGAGTTTCCGTTCAGACGCGTCAGCGCGTCGGGCAGCGCGATCATCGCCGTTGCAATCCCGTACACCCAAAGCAGGCCGCGAGGCGATTGCCGTTTCGGCTGCAATGCCCAGTCGACCGTAGCGGCAAGCGCGCCGGCCGCAAACAGCAGCACGACCACATCGGCGCCGAGCAGCGCCAGCGCGAGCGCCGCGATCCCGAGCACCGCGCAAAACCAGTGCTTCACGGCGGTCCGGGCCAATCCCCAAATCGCACGAGCCACGATGGCGATGATCACCGGTTTCACGCCATAGAGAACCGCCTGCGCCTGCGGCAACCCGCCATATTTCACGTATGCCCAGGCGCACAGCAGAACGATCCCAGCCGCCGGGACAATGAAGCAAAAGCCCGCGGCGAGAAGTCCCGGCCAACCCTCCCGGCGATAGCCGATGTGAATCGCCATCTGGGTGGAATTCGGCCCGGGGATCAGATTGGTGGCGCCGAGAAGATCCAGAAACTCCGCATCGGTCATCCAATGGCGGCGCGTCACCACTTCGTCCTTCATCAGTGCGATGTGGGCCGCGGGGCCGCCAAAGGCGGTGAAGCCCAGGCGCAGAAATAATCCGATCAATTCGCGCACAGGTTTTGATCGTAATACGGCCTTCCGGGTGCAGAGCGGCGGGCAGAAGCCCGGCGGCAGCGCCGAAGCCGCGCCCCACAGCTAAAATGGTTGTACGCCGCATGGCCGCCTCGCCTTCATCCCGAAGCACTCTCTCCGAGCGCGGGGTGCGTCTCACCCGCCAGCGGAAAATTCTGCTCGACCTCATCGACAAGACGGGCCAGCATCTCGACGCGGAGCGTCTCTATCAGCTCGCGAAAGAGAAAGATCCGAAGCTGAATCGTGTCACCGTCTATCGCACACTGAAGCTGCTCAAGGAAGGCGGCCTGGTGGATGAGCTCGATCTCATGCATCAGGCCGGGGAACAGCACTATTACGAGACGCGGCGCAAGCAGGAGCACGCGCACGTCATCTGCCTCGGCTGCGGCAAAGTGGAGGAATTTTTCGGCGAGCCCCTGCAGCGGCTGCGCAAGCAGATCGAGACCCATTTCGGGTTCCAGATCGTGCTTGCACGGACCGAAGTGGGCGGCTATTGTCCGCATTGCCAATCGCTGCGCGCGCAGGAACTCGAGCGCGCGGCCGCCGCTTCGCGCCCATGACGCCGAGCCCGAGTCGTGAAGCCACCGCGGAGACTCCGTTGGCCGAAGCGACCCTGGTCGTCATCGATCCCAACGGCCGCCGCATCCGCGTGCCGCTGTCCGCCTTCCCTTTCCGGATGGGCCGCGCGCCCGACAACAACCTCGTTTTGCGGGACAGCCGCATTTCCCGCAACCACGCGCAGATCGCGAGGCATGACGGCCGCTTTGTACTCGAAGACCTCGGCAGCCGCCACGGTACGTGGGTAAACGGCGAGCGCGTCGAAAAGTCGAGGGCGCTGGAAGGTTCCGAACGCATCGAGTTCGGCGTACCCGACGGTTACCAGATTCACTTCACACGCACCGGCGAGGAGATCCGGAGGCTTCTGGACCGGCCTGCGGCTTTTTCCGATAGTCCGGGCAGCGATACGGGCCGCACGGGCAGCGCGAACCTGGAAAAGCTGCGGGCGGTTCTCGAAGTGGCGCGTTCGCTGCAGAGTTCTTTCTCGACGGACGATGTTCTGAACACCGTCCTCGACGCGGCTCTCGCGGTCACCGGCGCGGAGCGGGGTTTCCTGCTGCTTTTTAACGAAGAACGTGAGTTGCAGGTGCGCAGTGCGCGGTCGAAGGGCGGCGCCGATCTGCCGCCGGATGAGCTTCGCGTGCCCCGCCGCCTGATACAGCAGGCTCTCGAAAGCCGCCGCGACCTGTTTTCGATGTCGTTCGATCCAACGGCTCTCGATGCGCGCTCGCCGGGCAATACCATCGCCGATCTGGAACTGCGCAGCGTGGTCTGTATCCCGCTGGTGCATGTGAACCTGAGCGGTTCCGGCGCGACCCAGATGCTGGCGGCGGCGAAAGCCAATGCCGGCGTCCTCTACATGGATTCGCGTATCGGCGCGGTCGATCTGGCGGGTGGCAATCGGGAACTCCTGCAGACGCTTGCGATCGAAGCCTCCACGGTTCTGGAGAATGCGCGTCTCATTGAAGAGCAGCGCGCCAAACAGCGCATAGAGGAAGAACTCGATGTGGCCCGCCGCATTCAGCACAGTCTGATGCCGCGCCAGTTGCCCGAGCAGGGGTGGTTCGTGGTTCGCGGATCGAGCGAGAGCTCGCATCAGGTGGGCGGCGATTATTACGATGTCGTCGCCATCGGTCCGGAAACATGGTCTCTGGTGGTTGCGGACGTATCGGGCAAAGGCGTAAGCTCGGCGCTGCTCGCGAGCTTCCTGCAGGGCGCGTTCCTGAGCGCGTCTTCCACCACGGATATTCCCGAAGTGCTTTCGCGCATCAACACTTTCCTGAACGACCGCGCCGAGCATGGAAAGTACGCCACTATGTTCTATTCGAAGCTGGATTCTTCGGGACGCCTGACGTATGCCAACGCCGGCCATTGCGCGCCGCTGCTGGTGCGCATGACGGGCGAAATCGAAAAGCTCGAAGCCAATTCGCTGCCGGTGGGACTGGTAGCCGGCGCGCCGTTCGTGCTGGATCAACGCGACCTCCGGCCGGGGGACCGGATCGTCCTGTTCACGGACGGCGTCACGGAAGCGCAGAACGATGCCGGTGAATTTTTCGGCCGCAAGCGTCTTCGCGAAGCTGTTCAGCGCGCCGACGGAGCGGATTGCGCCGAGCTCCACGCAACGATTCAGCAGGCGATACTCGACTTCACCGCGGGGGCCGAACAGGCGGACGATCTCACCCTGGTCGTGGTGGAATATCGCGGCAGCCGGTGAGGCGCGCGATCAAGAGGTCAACTTACCGGGAATACCATCAATGCCGTTCCAGAATCGCTTCGACGCGGGTCAGGCGATTATCGATCTCGATGACCTTCCCCGTGAGCGTGTCGAAACGTGCTTCCAGGCTGGTGAAACGGTTCTCGATGCCGGTGAACCGGGCATTTATGTTTCCTTCCAGACTGGTGAATCGCCCATTGAGGGAGTTGATCTGGAACATTCCCACCAGCATATTTATGATGATCGCGAATACCGGCACGCCAATCGCGAAGTATAGCTGAGCATCATTCATGCATCTCCAGAATACACGATCCGCGAAAACACCACTACTTACCGTCGAGCCAGACCTTCGGGTCCACGCTCATGCCGGGACGCAGCTGGTGATTCGGGTCCTGGCCTTCTTTGATCCGGATGCGCACCGGTACCCGCTGCACCACTTTCACGTAGTTGCCCGTGGCATTCTCGGGCGGCAGCAGACTGAATCTCGCGCCAGTCGCGCCCGCCACGCTTTCGACGTAGCCTTCATAGTCGCGATCGTATGAATCCACGTGAATGGTCGCGCGCTGATTCGGGTGCATTTTCTTCAACTGCGTCTCTTTGAAATTCGCCGTGACCCAGATGTTGCTCACTGGCACGTCCGCCATCAACTGCTGCCCCGGCGCCACCTGCTGGCCGGGCTCGGCGTTCTTCTTGCCGATAATGCCGTCCACCGGCGCAAAGATCCTGGTGTAGGAGAGGTTGAGAACTGCCTGATCGACCAGCGTTTGCTGATGCAGTGCACTGGCCTGACGGTTCTCGACCGTGGCACTTTGGATCGCGATCTGCTGCGGGCGGTTGCGCTCCGCTTCCACCTGCTTCGTCTGCGACTGCTCCAGCCGGGCCTGCGCCTCTTCGATCCTGCGCCCCGAAGCCTCCGCGGTCGCTCGTTTCGCGTCCACGTTCGCCGCGGCGGATTTCGCTTCCGCCTCCGCCTGATCGTATTGCTGCCTGCTGATTTCGTCCTTCGCGATCAGCATCTTGTAGCGCGCCAGGTCGGCCTGGGCTTTCACGTTGTCCGCTTCGGCCCTGCGGACATCGGCGACCGCGGATTCGTAATCCCGCTGCGCGCCGGCAACAGCCGCCCGGGACTCGGCAATGTCCGTCACGGAAGTCGATAGCGTGGTTTGCGTCGATACGGTGGTGATGGGTACATTCGGCCTGGCCACTGCGACCAGGCTGCGCGACTCGTTCAGCGCGGCTTTCGCCTGCTCCAGCGACACTTCGTAATCCCGCGGATCGAGCTCGACGAGAAGCTGGCCGGCCTTCACCTCCTGATTGTCCTGGACATAAACCGCTTTGACGGTGCCTGCGATCCGGCTGGTGACGGCGTAAATATCGCCATCGATCTCGGCATCGTCGGTCGATTCGTAGGAATCGAGGTAATTCCAGAACCGGTATCCGCCAATCGCAGCGGCGACGAGGATGAGAAGGAAAATTACAACCTTAATGGGATGCTCGCGCAGTGTTCTGCCTGTGGATTTCCTCGGCCTGATTTCCTGCCTCGGTTCCGGCTGTGGCTCTTGCGGGGTATCCGCCATCGTCCTCGATTCCTAACTTGTTTTATTGCCTGGGAACTTGGATGCTTCGGTGCAGAAACTGGCTGCCAAAAACGCTTCCGACTTCCAGAGTACACGCTACGCCCCGTTGCCGCGTCAACCGTTTGTGACTCCCTCCACGGCCACGCGCGCGCAGGCGTGTGTAATATGGTTTTCTTTCATGGCTTTATCGGTGATCGCGGCTCCCCGGAACGTGGATGGGCTGTTGAAGAACGTGGAAACCCGGTATAATCGCGCGCAATCGCTTAAGCTCGATTTTTCAGAGAGTTACGCCGGGATGAAAAGTCCGGTTCAAAACGAGTCCGGCGTGCTTTTCTTGCGTAAGCCGGGGCGAATGCGCTGGGAATACGTCTCGCCGGCCGGGAAAGTGTTCATCTCCGATGGAAAGGATGTGGTCCTTTATAGTCCGGAAGACCAGCGGGCGGAGAAAAGCAAACTGAAGGAATCGGAAGACATGCGTGCGCCCCTTGCTTTTCTGCTGGGCAAACTGGACTTCAAAAAGGAGTTCAAGTCGTTCCAGACCCGAGTCGAAGGCGGTGACAGCTGGATCGTAGCCGAGCCGAAGTCGGAAAACCTGGCGTATTCCAGGGTGGAGTTCCTGGCCACTCCCGAAGGCGAAATCCGCCGCGTTCGCATCACCGGGCAGGATCAGTCGAAGCTCGATTTCACCTTCTCGAACGAGCAGTTGAACGTGCCGGTCGCGCCATCGCTGTTCACGTTCCATCCGCCTGCGGGCGTCCAGGTCGTCGAGGCCGGCCAATAAATGTCCGACTTCGTTTTGAAATACGCGGACACGCGCGGCGAGGTGCACAGCCAACTGGCGCAAGGCACCTCCGCCCAGGAGATTCGCGAGCGGTTCACGCAACAGGGATTTCTGGTCTATTCGGTAAAACCGAAGGGCGTTGGGCTCAGTCTCTCGGGCGATATCGCTCTTCCCGGCCGGCGCAGACGGTTGAATCTGGAAAAATTCCTGATTTTCAACCAGCAGTTCGTCACCCTGATCCGCGCCGGATTGCCGATTCTCAAGGCGCTCGACCTTCTTGCCGAGAGGCTCACCGACCCGAAACTGACGCCCTACATCAATGCCGTCCGTGAAGATGTGCGCCGCGGCACGCTGTTATCGGAGGCCTTCCGGCAGCAGGGTATTTTCCCGAAGATTTACGTGACATCGGTGATGGCGGGCGAAAAATCGGGCAGCCTCGTCGAAGTGCTGGAGCGCTTTATCACCTATCAGAAGCTCGCCATCGGAGTCAGGAAGAAAGTCCTGGTCTCACTGATGTACCCATCGGTGTTGATCGTCCTGGTGATCCTGCTGATGGTGTTTCTCGTGACGTATGTTGTTCCCAGTTTTGCGGCCCTTTACACCAGCATGTCGGCCCAGTTGCCCACCATTACCCTCTATCTGATCGCGATCGGCACCACGGCGCGCGCTTATGTGCTGGTCTATGCGGCGGCGCTTTTCGGGCTGGGTGGATTGTTCTACTGGTGGTCGCGCAAAGAGGCCGCGCGGGAGAAGATCGACCGAATCAAGATCAAGGTCCCTGTGTTCGGCGATATCTGGATCAAATACCAGGTAGCCCAGTTTGCGCGCGTGCTCAGTACTTTGCTGACGGGCGGTATCCCGCTGATGCAGGGGCTCGATACGGCGGCCGATTCGCTGGGCACGCCGCTGCTGCGGAAGACTCTCGAAGGAGCGGGCAAGATGGTCCGGGAAGGGCAGACGCTTTCCTCTTCGCTGGCCGCGACCGGCGTGTTTCCGGCGCTTGCGGTCGACATGGTGGAAGTCGGCGAATCGACCGGCGCGTTGCCCGCGATGCTGACCAGCGTGGCCGAATTTTACGAAGACGACGTGAATACGAAGATGACGGCCGTGCTTTCGCTGATCGAGCCGGCCATCATGATCTTCATGGGCATATTCGTGGCGTTCGTGCTGATCGCGCTCTATCTGCCGATCTTCTCTCTGGCCGACACCATCCGCTGAACACGTGGGGCGGGGCTTCGGCCCTGCCGCCGGGCTTCCGCCCGGCCTGGAATATGACAGTATCCGACTTCAGGCAAATCGCCTTAACTATGGCTGGCGCGGCGGAAGGTTCGCACTTCGGCAACCCGGACTTTCGCGTTGGCGGCAGAATCTTTGCCACGCTTAGCCTGGAGCGCGACGGCTACGGCGTATTACTGCTGACTCCGGAGCAGCAGGCGGGGATGGTGGAAGATGAGCCGGAGGTGTTCTCCCCCGTCCCGGGAGGTTGGGGCCGAAACGGATCCACCCGCGTCCTTCTTTCGAAGGTCGCCCGCGATGTCCTCGAAGGCGCATTGACGACCGCCTGGCAAAACCGCGTCGCGAAGAACGCTGGCCCGAAAAAGTCCGGCAAAACGGTGAAACTACGCAAGACCCGGTAAGACCGCCGTTTCCATTGATCGAGAACCCGTTTGCGGCCGCAGCACAAACCTTGCCCTGTGTTGGACAGCAATGACACCGATACCGTCTCGGCACATGTACTATAAAAGGTGCAGATGACCGGGGATGACGGAAGCCCCATCGCCACAGAAAATCCCGTTGATCTTTTTCCGGACGGCGGCAGGCACAGAGCCCGTGCGGGAGTGGCTGAAGGCACCGCCGGTACCCGAGCGCCAAGCTGTGGGGAAGGATCTCTTGCGGGCGCAATGGCGGTGGCCGGTTGGCATGCCACTGTGTCGGGCCATGGGGAACGGCCTCTGGGAAATCCGCACGGATCTGCCGACAAAACGGACAGCCCGTGTGCTGCTGTGCGTTTACCGGGAGAGTCTGGTGGCGCTCGATGGCTTCATCAAGAAAACGCGGGCAACACCGGATGAGGATTTGGCATTGGCGCGCAAGCGGCAGAAGGAGTTGATGCGATGAGCAGGAAACATATGGGTTCCAGTATTGACGATTTCCTCAAGGAGGAGGGGATCTTCGAAGAAGCGCAAGCGCAGGCCGTCAAAGAAGTCGTCGCGTGGCAGCTGGCCCAGGCCATGAAGGAAAAAAAGATCTCCAAGGCCCGCATGGCCACCCTGCTCAAGACCAGCCGCACCCAAGTTGACCGCCTGCTCGATGCACGAAACGACGTTACACTATCCAGCCTGCAACGGGCAGCCGCAATGGTCGGTCGACGCGCGTCCCGATTCAGCTTGTCTAGCTCAAGCTCGCGATCTGGTATTGCCTGAAGATCTGCCGGGAATTCCTCCCCGTATCGCCGCTCGACGTTGTTTAACCCGCTCGAAATGAAAGCACCGTGTCCCCGCGGGCAACCGGATTGGGATATAACTTGATTGGTTCGGGAGGACACAATGCCGCCACACACAAAATTTCTCAGCCGGCTGATCGGGCTTTATTCGATCCTCATTCCGCTTTCCATGGCCGCGCACAAGCAGGCCACCGTTGAGATGCTGACCGCGCTCATGCACAATCCCCCGATGCTGTTCATGGTTGGTTTGATGGCGGTGGCCACCGGGCTGGCGCTGGTTCTCGGCCACAATGTCTGGTCGGGCGGCGCGCTGCCTGTCATCGTCACGCTCATCGGCTGGGTGACGCTGACCAAAGGTCTGCTCCTGCTGTTCCTGTCACCGGACGCGGCATCCGGATTTTTCCTCGGCGGGCTTCACTACGAACAGCTGTTTTATGTGTACGCCGCCATTTCAATTCTTCTCGGCGCCTGCCTGATCTCCATGAGCGTGGCGGGCAAGGAGCGCAGTGCAGCATGAGTAATGCGCCGCCTGCAATTTTTCTGGCTGTCCTGCTCTCCGCCTCCATGCCTGCCGCGGCCCAGACGCCCGCCGGGAAGACTCCCTCCGCAGCCATACCGCGACTCGCGAACGGCAAGCCGGACCTCAATGGAGTCTGGGATCGTCCCTACGTCCCGGACATGTCGAGGGATTTCGGAGCCAACCAAAAGGGCCCCGGCACCATACCTTTCACCCCCGAGTATGCGCGGATCTTCAAGGATTACGACCCGGCCAAGTTCGACTACACCGGTCACTGCCTTCCCCAGGGACTGACGCGATCCATGAACTCGCCCTTCCCCATTCGGATCGTTCAAACCAACGACATCATGGCGATTCTGTACGAAGCCTGGAACGTCTTCGAGATCGTCCACACGGACGGACTCCCGCATCCCACCAATCCCGATCCGCTCTGGTTCGGCCATCCCGTGGGCAAGTGGGACGGCGACACGCTGGTGGTGGACACGACCGGTTTCAACGACCGGACCAACCTCGATACCGTCGGCCATCCCCACAGCGATGCGCTGCATACGGTGGAGCGCTTCACGCGTACCGATGAGAAACACATCGCATACGAGATCACCATCGAGGATGCGAAGGCATTCACTACGCCATGGAAGAACACGCGGGTATTCACTCTCAGACCCGATTGGGAGGTTATGGAGTACTCCTGCGAGGAAAACAACAAAGACTTCACCGAAGGCCACATCAAGTAGTCCGCGTCGCGTCACCGCCCCGGCCCGACTTCTTCCTCATCGAACCTGATGGCGGAACTCGCATCGTACTTGCGATACTGCCGGAACTGAATCTCTGTTCTCGTCCAGGTCTTGTAAAACAGCGCGGTGTCGACAGCCGATTGCGCCAGCAGGAATTCCAGCGAACCGATGGTGGCGAGACTGTAGCGAACCTCCAGACGGTACTCCAGCGCAACGCGCCGCCCCTTCCTCACGACCTCGGCCGGATCCGTCTCGGTCAGAAAGTGAGTCACCGCGCCGCTCTCGCAATTGGCCCAAACCACGCCATGGTGGCCCGGCTGAACTTTGTCCGGACCGGCCGTAATCACGATCGTGCTGGTGGGTTGCGGGACGCGATAGCGGAAAACGCAGGTGCCTCCTCCGGAGCCGGCTTCCGCATGGTCCCATTCGAACGTGGCATTCGCTTTCGGATCGAAGATGTTTTGCAGCCTGGAACCGAATTGGTTATATGATTTCATGTACCCGGGTTTGATCCGTTTTTGGAGGTCCGTCGTTTTGCCGTTCACCTTCAGGAGCTTGTAATGCTCGCGGTGATCGAGGTAGTTGAGCTCCAGTTCCTGGGTTTCGAGTGGCTTCCAGCGTGGGCCGGTGGCAGAGGGACCGGTGCTCCGGGCTGTGATTTGAGTGCAAGTGAAGTTCTGAAGCCGGTCGCCATACTCCAGAGCAGCCTTCCTGATCCGGGAAACTATCGCCTCCTGGGCCGCGGCATCGGGCGCGGGGGTCTGGCCTGCAGCAGCGCACACAACGAGCGCGGCTGACAACAGTAGAGCGCGAGCGGCCATATATGTCCTTATAACGCATCGACACGTGGCGCCTGAAAAGGTCTTTGATCCAATCGAGACTTTCCTGGACCGCGTACGAACGGAGGTGGCACAGGAGGCAGAGGCGCTGGCTCCGCCGCCAGCATTGCACGGGTTTGACGAAGTCGCATGCCCCCGCCTACACTTGGACCGGGCAGCCAACGCAATTGCCGATGCACCCGCCGCAGTGCAAAGGGCAGTCTATAAGCAACTGAGGCTTTTGGCCGGCAATCTCAGCCACCCCTCGTTGCACGCGAAGAAGTATGACGAAGCGAAGGATATTTGGCAGGCAAGGGGGAACAAGGACTGGCGGTTCTACTTCTTCTGCCGGCTCTCCGGAAGCGTCTCGAAGAGATCAAGCGGCGGAGCTGACCACCGGCTCCCCGAGCTTCTCGAACTTCAGCTTGCCGCCGTCGCCATCCTTATCTACCACGATCGTTTCACCGGCCAGAAACTCACCCGCGAGCAGCCGCAGCGAAAGCGGGTCCTGAATCAGGCGCTGGATGGATCGCCGCATCGGCCGTGCGCCATAAGCCGGATCGTAACCGTCGGACATGACCACCTCCTTGGCGGCTTGTGTCACCTGAAGCTTCAGCCCGCGGTCGGCCAGCTGACCTTCCACCCGCTTCAGCTGCAGGTCGATGATCACCGACAGGTGCTCCTTCGAGAGCGTGTTAAAGACGATAATGTCGTCCACGCGGTTCAGGAATTCCGGCCGGAACGTCTGCCGCAGCGCGTCGAGCAGCCGCTTGCGCACGTCCTCCTGCCCGCTTTTCCCTTTCTGGTTCACCGAAAACCCGATCGGAGTCGAATCGTGAATGATCGCGCTGCCCACGTTCGAGGTCATGATGATCACGGTGTTCTTGAAATCCACCGTCCGCCCCTGCCCGTCGGTCAGACGCCCGTCGTCCAGTATCTGCAACAGCGTGTTGAAGACGTCTGGGTGCCCCTTCTCGATTTCGTCGAAGAGCACCACGGAGTAAGGCCGGCGGCGCACGTGTTCGGTCAATTGGCCGCCTTCGTCGTAGCCCACATATCCCGGGGGCGCGCCGATCATCCGCGACACGGAATGCTTCTCCATGTATTCGGACATATCGACCCGCACCATGGCTTTGTCGTCGTCGAACATGAACTCGGCGAGCGCTTTCGCCAGTTCGGTCTTGCCGACGCCCGTCGGTCCGAGGAATATGAAGCTGCCGATGGGCCGGTTCGGGTCGCTCAGACCTGCGCGATTGCGGCGGATGGCGTTGGCGACCAGCGAAACGGCTTCATTCTGGCCCACCACCCGTTCATGCAGCCGCGCCTCCATATGGATGAGCTTCTGCACTTCGCCTTCGAGCATGCGGGACACCGGAATACCGGTCCACTTGGCGACGATCTTGGCGATATCCTCTTCGTCGATCTCTTCTTTCAGCAGCGCGGTGCCGGACTTGATGGCTTCCAGATCCCGGTTGGCCGCCTCTATGCTGCTCTCAATCCCCGCCAGTTTTCCGTATTTGATCTCAGCCGCCTTCTCCCAGTCGCCGGCACGCGTGGCGCGCTCTTCATCGGCTCTGGCCTGCTCCAGTTCCTCTTTGAGCTGCTGTACGCGCGTGATCGAATTCTTCTCGCGGTTCCAGCGCTCTTTCAGGCCGGCGGATTCGCCGCGCAGGCGCTCGAGCTCGTCCTCGATGTGGCGCAGGCGGTCCTTCGAGGCGGCGTCCTTTTCGCGATTCAACGCCTGGCGCTCGATTTCAAGCTGCGAAACGCGGCGCTCGATGTTGTCGATTTCGATCGGCATGCTGCCGATCTGAATCTTGAGCGCGGCACCCGCTTCGTCGACCAGATCGATGGCCTTGTCGGGCAGGAAGCGGTTGGTGATGTAACGATGCGAGAGAACGGCGGCGGCTACGATGGCGGAATCCTTGATGCGAACGCCGTGGTGGATCTCGAACTTCTCTTTGAGACCGCGCAGAATCGCAATGGTGTCGTCGACCGTCGGCTCGCCAACCAGCACTGTCTGGAAGCGGCGCGCCAGAGCTGCGTCCTTTTCGACATACTTCCGGTACTCCGCCAGCGTAGTCGCCCCGATGCAGCGCAGCTCGCCGCGCGCCAGCGCGGGCTTCAGCATGTTGGCCGCATCGATTGCGCCTTCCGCGCCGCCCGCGCCCACCAGCGTGTGCAACTCGTCGATGAAGCAGATGATCTCGCCGTTCGATTCCGTGATCTCCTTGAGGACGGCTTTAAGACGGTCTTCGAATTCGCCGCGGAACTTCGTGCCCGCCACCATCTGCCCCAGATCGATCGCCACCAGCTTCTTGTTGCGCAGCTGATCGGGCACGTCCCCCCTGAGGATGCGCTGCGCCAGGCCTTCGACGATGGCCGTCTTGCCGACGCCGGGCTCGCCGATGAGCACCGGATTATTCTTGGTGCGCCGGCTCAGCACCTGCATCACGCGCCGGATCTCTTCGTCCCGCCCGATCACCGGATCGAGTTTGCCGCGCCGGGCCTGCTCCGTGAGATCTATGGCGTAACGCTCGAGGGCCTGATACTTCGATTCCGGATTCTGATCCGTAACCCGCTGCGTCCCGCGCACTGCGACCAGTGCCTTCAGAATCTCTTCGTGATTGGCGCCCTGCCTGTTAAGGAGGCTGCCCGCGGACTCGTATTTCTGATCCGAGAGGGACAGCAGCAGATGCTCGGTGGAGACGTACTCGTCCTTGAAGTTCTCCGCCTCCTTGAACGCGCCTTCCAGAACCTGGTTCATCGAAGGCGAGATATACATGCCGGACGGTTGACCGGTGACCTTCGGGATCGAACCCAGCTGGCGTTCCGCTTCGTTGATCAGCGGATCGGGCTGCACGCCGCACTTTTCCAGCACCGGACGCACAATGCCCTCGCGCTCACGGCCGAGTGCAATCAGAAGATGGAGAGGATGCACTGCCTGGTGGCCGTTCTGAGTGGCGATCTCCTGCGCCTGTTGAACGGCCTCCTGCGCCTTTTGAGTCAATTTTTCGAATCGGAATGCCATATTCTCCCCTCGCCGATTTACGGGGATAAAAAGGGGGTCGAACGCCTCTTTATCCCCGATTCCGCTGTGGTGGCCTATTGCGTTTTCGCGTCGCCGTCCTGCACGGCGACCTTCACCTGACGTGGCTTGGCCGCTTCCTTCTTCGGCAGCGTAATGGTCAGCACACCATTCTTATAATCCGCCAGTACCTTCTCGGTGTCTACCGTCGGAGGAACCGCGAAGCTGCGGACGAATTCGCCATAGCTGCGTTCGATCCGGTGGTAGCCCTTGATGCTCTCTTCTTTCTCAAATTTGCGTTGCCCGCGCAAAGTCAAAGTCTGATGCTCGACGCGTACGTCGATGTCTTCGATTTTGACCTCCGGCAGATCGGCCTTCAGCTTCAGGGCATCCTCGGTCTCAAAGATGTCCACCGACGGGGACCAGGGGCGGTTCGCCCGGGGTTCGCTCATCAGCCGGGTGACGGCGTCCTCAAAGAGGCGAAAACCATTGAACGGGTCAAACGTGACTGCTGTTGTGCTCATATACTCTCAGATTCCTTTCGTATTGATTGGATTCAGATTAGCTAATTAGATCTAATCTGTATAAGATAATAAAATCTTAGTGTAACTTTGTCAAGTAATCTTCTATTAACGGATCTTAAGCCATGCGGGCGGGCTTCGGCTTTCCCTTGCCCGAACCTCCGCAATCGTTTGCGACGAGGTGCTGACATTTCACGTATTGTAGGAACGGGATGCCTGATCGACTCAGTATCCACGCTCCGGTTCTGGTGAACACCATCGGCCATTGCGCCGGAGCTATCGTCTTCGGGATTCTTCTTCACCTTTTCCTGCTCGATTGGCGGCGGGCAAGGGGTGCACGGGGCGAAACAGACGAAGGCAGCGCGCTGCCCAGTATTGCGGCCGGACTGGGTCTCCTTTGGAATCTCGGCTCGTTGATCGGGATGGCCACCGCGCCCGAGGGCGATCCCGTTGCGGACATCATCGTCGCCGGCAGTTTTTCGGTGCTCAGCCTTCTGCCGGCGGTCCTGCTGCACATCTCACTGCGATCGCGGCATCGGGCGCTCTGGGTGGCGGGCTACGCGGTCAGCTTTGTCGCGGTGCTGCTGCATATCGGCGATGTCATAACCACTGCGCCCCGCTTCCATTACGCTGCCATCCTTCTCGTAACGATCGGCTTTGGCGTGCTCACAACAATATCTGTCGTGTACGAAACCCTGACCGGGCCGAAGGATGGGAGCGGCCCTCGCCTCGCGGGCGCCATGGTGTTGTTCCTTTTTGCGATTTCATTCGTCCACTTCGAGTCCGCGCACGAGTTAAAGGCATGGTCGGGCGAAGCGGCCCTGCACCACGCGGGAATCCCCCTCGCGCTCTTCGTCCTGTTGCAGGACTATCGATTCCTGCTGCTCGACGCGTTCATCCGATTTCTTGTAAACGGAATGCTTGCGGCGCTGGCCGTATGGGTGGCTTTCCAGGCTGAAGCGCGATTCGCGCTTCTGGCGCACGCGCGGCGGGATCCCTTCGCGGCGGGTCTGATCTTCACCGGCGCTTGTCTCGCCCTGAGCATCTTCGCGTATCTGCGCAGCCGCGGGCAGCGATTCCTGACCCGCGTGGTCTTCCTCCGCGCCAACCCGGATCATGCCGTCGCGGAGCTTCGCGATATTGCCGGAACCGCGAACGGCGAGCCGCAGTACCTTGCCTCCGCAGCCAGGACCATTGCGGAGTTCCTGTCCGCCCGCCGGTTCGAACTGATTTCATCGGGCGGTATCGCTGCAGCCGGCCCGGAACCGGCTATCGCCGTCCTCAATCCGGCTGCCCGCGACCTCCAGCCCTGGGTGCAGGCTCTGGCCCCTCTCCGGTTCTCGCGCGGCGATGCTTACTGCCTCGCGCTGGGTTCGAGAACCGGCGGCAGGAGATATTTGAGCGAGGATATCGAAGTTCTCGAACGCCTCGCCACAATCGTGTGCGAGCAGGTGGAGAGGATCCGCAACTCGGAAATGCAGAGCCTCGTTTCACAGGCCGAATTGCGCGCGCTGCAGGCCCAGATCAATCCGCATTTCCTGTTCAACGCTCTGAATACCCTCTATGGTACGATCTCCCGTGAAAACGCCGCAGCCAGGAATCTCGTGCTCAATCTGGCGGGCTTGTTCCGCTACTCCTTCGCGCAGAATCCCGGCTTGATCCGGCTTGAGGAAGAACTCGTCATCGTGCGCGCTTACCTCGAGATTGAAGAGTTGCGGCTCGGTTCGAAACTTCGTTCCGAGATAGAGGTGGATGACCAGGTGCTGCAGGCGGAAGTACCCGTGCTTTCGATCCAGCCGTTGGTGGAAAACGCCATCAAGCATGGTGTCGCGCCCCGGCCTTCCCCCGGATTTGTGCGGATTCGAATCAAACGCCACGATGAAGAGATCGCGGTTGAAATTTCCAACTCCGGTCCTTTTCTTCAAGCGGCCGGTGACGCCGGGAGCAACGGCGTAGGCCTGGCGAATGTGCGCCGCCGGCTGGCGCTGTGCTACGGCAACGAAAATAATCTCGAGATTTCGAGCGCCGGCGACGTAACCGCAGTTCGTTTTTCGATTCCCGCCGCTCGATTGTCCGCAGCCGCCGCCCATTGACCGGAAATTTGAGTTCGTTTGCCGCCAAACAAATGCCGCTCACCCGCCACGACTCGCTCAATGGAACATCTTGTGTTAGAACCACTCCAGACGATTCAACCCAATCGATGGTTCTGAGCACACTGATCGTCGACGATGAGCCGGTTGC
>Ga0181521_10000201_pt1 | contig 70762 bp, 65 predicted proteins | sample PEATcosm2014_Bin_32_FD_119764 | JGI IMG/M metagenome (GOLD analysis project Ga0181521, IMG submission 119764) | Peatland microbial communities from MTU Mesocosm Facility, Houghton, MI, USA - PEATcosm2014_Bin02_60_metaG | ecosystem: Environmental > Terrestrial > Soil > Wetlands > Peat | place... | reverse complement strand
CACGGCTGGCACCGGCGTCGCGGGTGAAACCGGCTCCAGAGCGGCGAGCGCCGGCGCCTCGTCGACCGGCGCAGCGGCCGGTGCACATGCGGCCGGCACGACTGCGACGGGCACGACTGCGACGGGCACCACCCAGCCGGGCGCAGCGACGGCGGCCGCCGCGGCGTGCGCCGATGCGCTCGCCGCGGCCGCGGCGAGCGCATCGGCGCAGGGCGGCTCTCCGTCGCCGGCCTCTGCCTCCGCCTCCAGCGCGGCGTCGCAGGCCTCGAGCGCCACGACTTCACAGTCCGCCGCCGACGCGGCCTCGCTCGCCGCCGCGGAGTCCGGGAGCGCCGGCTCGTCGGGCAAGGGCGCTGGCGCCGGCACGGCGCCGACCGCCGCCCCAACCGCCAAAGGCGTCCCGGGCGCCGCGGGAGCCACAGGCGCGGCGTCGACCACCGAATCCGACGCCACGGCGCAGACCGGCTCCGGGCCGTCGTCCGTCCCGGGCGGGGCCGGCGCGGGCGTCCCCGCCGCCTCATCTTCGCCCACCGCGTCCGCGCCCACGACGGGCACGCGGGCCGGCAACGCGCCGGCCGCGGAGGCGCCGGCGGCGGGTGCTTCGCAGCCGGCCTCGGCGAGCGCGGCCACGTCCGCGGCGCCCGGCGGCTCAGGCTCGTCCCCCACCTCGGGCGTCGCCGCTGCGGCGCAGGCGCAGGATGAAACGCCCACCACGCCCGAAGCGCCCGCCGCGCCCAACTCGACAGCGGTGTCCGCCCCCGGCGTCGCGGCCACGCAGCCGGCGCCGTCCACGCAGGGGCGCCCGGAAGCCAGCGCGCAGGCGAGCGGCGACGGCGGGGTCTCCGGCTCCACGTCCACGTCCGCGTTCGGCGCGGGCAACGCCCAGGCGGGCGCACAGAACGGCGCGGGCGGCGACGCGCGCGGCTCGGCGCCGGGGACGCACGCGCCCCGCGCGGGGAGCGCCGCGCAGATCGCGGACGACGCCGCGGCGAGCCAGCCGGGCGCGCTGGTGGGCGCGCTGTCGCAGACGAGCTCCACCGCGGCAGGCTCTGAAGCAAGCCCGCTCCCCGGCGCGGCCGTCGGCGAGACCGGCTCCGCGTCCGCCTCCGCGGCCACGGGTGCGGCGCCGACGCTGGCGAGCGGCGTGGCGATGCAGGACATGATCGACTCGATCCGCGCGACGATCGAGATCGCCGCGCGCCAGGGCATGACGCAGGCGCGGATCGCGCTGCAGCCGGAAGACCTCGGGCACATCAGCATCCGGCTCAGCCAGACGAGCGCGGGCCTGCTCGCGCGCGTGAGCGCGGAAACGCCGGCGGCGGCGCAGGCGCTGCAGGCGGGGCGCGCGGAGCTGCACCAGTCGCTGAGCTCGCTCGGCGTGTCGCTGCTGCGGCTGGACATCAACTCGTTCGGCCAGTCGCAGGCGGGCGAACAGGATGGGCGCTTCGCCGGCGAACCCGGCGCGTCGAACGCGTCGCGCGCGCCGGGCGGCTCAGAGGAAGGCGACGGCTCCGAGCCGGTCGGCGAGCCCGAAGGCGCCGCCGCGCGCGCGACCATTGCAGGCGGCGAGCTCGTCGACGTGCTCGCGTGAACAACGGAAAGGACGAACGACGATGACCGCCAACCCACTCACAGCCGCGCCGGCCGCCGCGACCCCCGGCGCCTCCTCCCCCGGCGGCGCCACGCCCGAAAACCCGAGCAGCATCCTCGGGCAGAACGACTTCCTGAAACTGATGGTCGCGCAGCTGCAGGCGCAGAACCCGCTGGAACCGGGCAACAGCAACGAATACATCAACGAGCTCGCGCAGCTGACGCAGGTCGAGCAGACGACGAACCTGGCGAACGCGAACGAGCTGTCGAGCGCCGTCGGGCTGATCGGGCACAAGGTCTCCTACAACAGCCCCTCGGGCGTCGGCGGCACGGGGGTCGTGCAGAGCGTCCAGTCGAGCTCCTCCGGCACGACGGTGACGATCGAAGGCGTCTCCGGCGTCACCCTGTCGGCGATCACGGAAGTCGAATGAGCCAGATCACCAACCCAGCGCTCGTGCCGCCCGGCGTCGGGCCCACGCAGCCGGCCCCGCCGGCCGGCCCGGCGAAGGGCAAGGGCGCCACGAACACCGAGCGAGGCGCGGCGCCGGCGGGCCCGTCGTTCGCGGACACGCTCGCGCAGGCCGACCAGCTGCAGTTCTCCAAGCACGCGCTCGCACGCGTGGAACGCCGCGGGATCGAACTGGACCCGAGCACGCTCTCGAGGCTTTCGCAGGGGGTGCAGCGCGCCGCGGGCAAGGGCTCGCGCGACTCCCTCGTACTTGTCGACGGCAACGCCTTCGTGGTGTCCGTCAGCAACCGCACGGTCATCACGGCCGTGGGATCCGAGCACATGAAGGACAACGTGTTCACCAACATCGACAGCGCCGTGATCGCATGACGCGAGCGGCCAACGACCACGGCTGGACCTCTTCGAGGAGGCCGCGAAAGGAAGGGCAGTCAGGATGATGGCTGGAATGTATGCCGCGATCAGCGGCCTCGATGCGAACCAGACGATGCTCGACGAGACCGCCAACGATCTCGCGAACGTCAACACCGTGGGCTACAAGGCGGTGAGCGTCACGTTCGCCGACTCGCTCACGCAGGTATTCCGCGGGGCCTCCGGCCCGACGCCGTCCAACGGCGGAACCAACCCCGTGCAGATCGGGCTGGGCGTGCAGGTCGGCGCGACGATCAACGAAATGACCGAGGGCTCCTTCCAGTCCACCAACAACCCGCTCGACGTCGCGATCGAGGGCAAGGGCTTCCTGCGCGTGGGCCCCGGCGCGCCGAAGGAAGCAGAACTCACGAAGAACCTGCCGGCGAACGTCTCCTACACGCGCGCGGGCGACCTGACGACCAACACGGGCGGATATCTCACCACGCAGGGCGGTGAATACGTGATCGGCCGCAACGCCGAAGTCACCGCCGAATCCGAAACCGGCAACACGTACGCGCCGGGCAAAGAAGACACCTACATCAGGATCCCGCCCGGCTCCAGCAACGTCTCGATCGGCCAGGACGGCTCGGTCAGCTACACCGACGAGAACAAAGAATCGAAAACCTATCTGCAGCGGGTGACCGCCGGCTACCTGTCGCTGGCCACGTTCCCCAACGAAACCGGCCTCGAACGGCTGGGCGGCTCGCTGTGGGCACGGACCACCAACTCGGGCGCGCCGATCGTCGGCACGCCCGACACGCCGGGCTTCGGCTCGACGATCGGCGGCGAGCTCGAGATGTCGAACGTCGACATGGCCACCGAGATGACCAACATGATCACCGCCGAGCGCGGCTACCAGGCCAACTCGCGCACGATCACCACCGCGGACGAAATGCTCGGGACGCTCGTGTCGATGGTCCAGTAGCAGAGGCTCGCCGAAGCGCGCCCGGGGCCTGCCCGAGCATGCGGAAGCCCGCCCAATCCCGTGGAGTCTTGGCGAGCTCTTGCCAAGTCTCGTCTTACCGTCGGCGCATGCGCCGGCGGCCGGAGGGCGCATGCGCCCTCCGCGGGGGCCGCACATGTGCGGCCCCGGGCAGAGCCGCATGCGGCTCTGTCACCAACAACGATCAACCGACGGAAGGACGGCAATCAGCAGGACAACTCCGAGGAGCCCGGGGTGGGGCGGCCGGCGACGGCATGCCGTCCCACCCTGTGGCTAATGTGTGTTTCGAGGGGGTGTAGCGATGATCACGCTCAACAGGCTCGGCCACAGCGACGAGCCGTTTCAATTGAATCCCGACATGATCGTGACGGTGGAGTCGACGCCGGACACGGTCATCGGGCTTGCGACCGGCGCGAAGGTCGTGGTGGCGGAGACGCCCGCGGAGGTCGCCGCCGCCGTGCACGCCTACCGCGCGGAGGTGCTCGCCGAGGCGTTCAGACGTCGCGGCAGGACCGGTGGGCAGCCGCCTCCCCCGCCGCCGGCGCCGATCCACCGCGACTCCCCGCGCGAGCCGCCGCGCCTGTCCGCGGTCGAGGATGATCCCGCGTAGACGCTCCGCGAGTGGATGGTTGATTCCAGGGTCCTGCGGCTCTGGATGGCACGTATGGCCTTCGCGGGCCTTTGTCCTCGGGCTCGCCCTTGCCACCAGCAAGGGCTTCGCCCTGCGTCCGCGGCCCACTCGACCCTCCGCACCCCCAGAGCAAGCCACACGACCCTGGAATCAACCATCTGCACCAAACGGGCAGGTTATGTAGCCCGATTCGACCGTTCGTGCAGGCCCGCGCCCGAAGATTGAAGGATCTCCGGCGGCAGCCGATGTACGGATGCAATGAAGGCTGCAACGGCGATCGGAATCGGGGCTGCGTTCGGCTCCCTGCTGCTGAGCTCGATGATGGACGGGACCAGTCCCGCGTCCTTCATCAACATCCCCGCGCTGATGATCATCATCGGCGGCACCGCGGGCGTGACGCTCGCGAGCGTCGGCATGCCGTCGATGAAGCGCGTGCCGAGCCTGTACAAGCTCGTCTTCTCGGCCGAACCGCCGGACATGCGCGGCCAGCTCGACCAGCTGGTGTCTCTTGCCGACAAGGCCCGCCGCGAGGGGCTGCTCGCCCTCGACGCGATGCTCGGCGAGATCGAGGACCCCTTCACCCGCAGCGCCCTGCAGCTGGTCGTCGACGGCACCGACCCCGAGATGGTCCACGCGATCCTCGAGGCGGAGGTCGACGGGATGGCCGCGCGCCACGAGGCCTCCGCGGCGCCGTTCGAGAAGGCCGGCGGCTTCGCGCCTACGATGGGCATCATCGGCACCGTCCTCGGTCTGGTGCACGTGCTCCAGAACCTCGCCGCGCCCGCCGCGCTCGGCCCGTCCATCTCCGCCGCGTTCATCGCCACGCTGATGGGCGTCGGCTCCGCCAACGTGATCTTCCTGCCGGTCGCCAACAGGCTGAAGGCGATCTCCGCGGAAGAGATGGAGCTGCGGATGATGACGCTCGAGGGGATCCTCTCGATCCAGGCGGGCGACAACCCGCGGCTGGTCGCCGAAAAGCTGATGTCCTACCTGCCGCCCGCCGAGCGCCCCGCCGACGACGAAGACAACGTCGCGCGCATCGACGTCGAGGCGAGGGCGGCCTGATCATGGCCCGCGGAGGCCGCCGGCGCCGGCACGGGGGCGCCGAGGAGGGCAGCAACGAGCGCTGGCTCTTGACCTACGCGGACATGATCACGCTGCTGATGGCGCTGTTCATGGTCCTGTTCTCGATCTCCTCCGTCAACATCTCCAAGTACGAAACGCTGCAGAAGTCGCTGAAGGCGGCGTTCTCCGGCAACATCCTGCCCGGCGGCAAAGCGATCGCCAAGCAGGGTGCGACCAACAACGCCGCGCAGGCCCCCTCGAGCGTCGAACTGCAGGCGATCGAGCCCGTCGCCACGCAGGGCGCCAGCAGCGCGGAGAACGGCAGCGCGCACAGCACCTCGAGCTCCGCCAGCGCCGCCGCCAGCGCCTCGCAGGCGGCGCAGGCCCAGCAGGAAGCGGCCGAGTTCGCGCACATCAAGCAGGAGCTCGAAGCCTACGCGCGCGCGCACGGCTTCGCCAAGAGCGTGCAGACGTCGATCGAAGCGCGCGGCCTGGTGATCAGGGTGCTCACCGACGACCTGCTGTTCGCCTCCGGCCAGGCGTCGCTCGACAACCGCGCCACCGGGCTGCTCGAAGAGATCGGCGCGCTGCTCAACGTCGACCAGACGCACCCCATCTCCGTCGAAGGCAACACCGACAACGTGCCAATCCACAGCAGCCAGTTCCCCAGCAACTGGGAGCTGTCGACCGCGCGCGCCTCCACCGTCGTGCGCTTCCTGATCGCGCACGGAATCGGCGCCAACAGGCTGACCGCCACCGGCAACGCCGAACAGCACCCCGTCGACACCAACACGACCGCCGCCGGGCGCGCCCGCAACCGGCGCGTGGAGATCGTCCTCAGGCGGATCTACGGGGCCGGCGGCTCAAGCGAAAGCGAACCCTAGCCGAGGAAGTCTCACACCATGCTCAAGAACAAAAAGCTAATGCTTGCGGTGGCCCTGCCGATTCTCCTGTTGGGAGTCGGCTACAAGATGACCCGGCCCAAGCCCGTCAACAAGGACAAGATCAAGGGAACCATCTACGTGATGCCAGCGCCCTTCCTGCTCAACCTCACCGACGGCCGCTACGCGCGGATCACCGTCGGGCTCGAGCTCGCGCCCGGGCAGAGCGACGGCGCATCCGCCACAGCCGCCGCCGCCAGCGGTGAAAACGCCGTCGGCACGCTGCCCGAGGAACCGATCGTGCGCGAAATCGTGACCAACGTCGTCACCAACCAGAACGGCGAAACGCTCGTCACCAACCAGGGCCGCGACGCCGTCAAGCACCAGATCCTCGAGGACATCGACAAGCAGACCGACGTCAAGGTCGAAGCCGTGCTGTTTCCAGACCTGACCGTGCAATAGAGGAGAGCGAGTGACCGAGGCCATCGAGTACGAGCAGTTCGAGCAAGGCGCCGGGTCCTCAGCTGGCCCAGGCGCCGGCGGCGACGTCGACCTCAGCCGCCTCGCCGACATCCCCATGGAGCTCAGCGTCGAGATCGGGCGCACGCACATGACAGTCGGCGAGACGCTCGACCTGCGCGTCGGCTCCGTCGTCACGCTCGAGCGCCTCGCCGGCGAGACCGCCGACCTGCTCGTCAACGGCAGCGCCATCGCCCGCGGCGAGGTCGTCGTCATCGACGAGCAATACGGTCTGCGCATCACCGAGATCCTCGACGGCCCACCCGACTCCGAGCTCGTCCACGCGCCCGCAGGCGCCGCGGCGAACGGCACCGGCGAGGGTGAGCAGGCGGGCGTCGCCGTCGCGGAGCCCGCGGCGGACGCCTCGCCCGCCCAGGAGGACTGACCCGCGCATGAGCGCCGGCGAGGACGACAGGCAGGGCGGCGTAGCCGAGGCGCAGGAGCCCGAGCGGCCAGACCTGGAGGAGTCCTCGGTCGAGGCGATCGAGCAGATCCGCACGCTCGACTTCTCCCAGCCGACCAAGTTCACCACCGAGCTCAGACGCCGCATCGCGCGCTCGCTCGACCTCTTCTGCGAGGGCCTCACCGGCTGGATGGTGGGCGAGCTGAAAGCCGAGATCGAGCTCGCCATCGCCGACATCAGCCAGCACACGTGGGCGGCCGCCAAGGCGCAGCTCCCCGCCGACTCGATCGCCGTGGCCGTGCAGGCCGAGGCGATCGACCGGCACATGCTGATGAGCGTCGAGCGCCCGCTGGTGCTGCAGGCGCTCGAATGCCTGCTCGGCGGCGAGGCCGCCCAGGCCTCAGCCGAGCGTCACCTCACCGAGATCGACTGGGTGCTCACGCGCGGCATGCTCGACGCGGTCGTCCACCAGCTGTCGGTCGCGTGGGACGAGCTCGGCGGGCCCGAGCTCTCGCGCGGCGAGGTCGACACGGAGGGCGACGCCGGCGTGCTCACGCCGATCGGCGAACCGACGCTGTCGGTGACGCTCGAGGTCAAGATCGACGGGCTCACCTCGACGCTCGCGCTGCTGATCCCGTGGGGCGCCATCGAGCCGATCACCGAGCGCATCCGCGGCGTCGGCAGCGAGCCCATCCTCGCCGACCCGCGCGGCGCCGACGCGCTGCGCCGCGGCGTCTCCGGCGCGCAGGTGCTGCTGCGCGCTGAGGTCGGCTCCGTGCAGATGCCCATCGAGCACATGCTCGAGCTGACGCCAGGCGCGCTGCTACAGCTGGAAGACAGGGCCGAGGACGGCGTGCTGCTGTTCGCCGAGGCGATCTCGCTCGGCCGCGGGCACCCCGGGCGCAGCGGCTCCAGGCGCGCCGTCAAGCTCTCCGCCACCGGCGAGCCGCCCGTCCGCGCCGACACCTACGCCAAGCTCGGCCGCGCGGAGCTCGAACGGGCGCGCGCGCACCTCGAGCAGACGCGCGAGACCCCCGAGGACCGCGCGATCCTGCGCAGCATCTTCGTGCGCGTGTGGGCCGAGCTCGGCCGCACGCACCTGCCGCTCGGGCACGCGCTCGAGCTCGCGCAGGGCGCCGTCGTCGAGCTCGACCAGCGCGCCGACGCGCCCGTCGAGCTGTTCGCCAACGGGCTGTGCTTCGCCAACGGCGGCCTCGTCGTCACCGCCGACGGCGCCTGGGGCGTGCAGGTGGCGCAGCTGCTGCAGTAGCCGTGGGGCTCCGGCGGGGCCCGCCTCGGCGGCGGCGAGAGCCTCAGTAGCGCGGCGCAGCACTCAAGACCGCGGGGTCAGGGCCGATAACGAGGGCGACTCTTCCTCGGAGTCGTCCCTCGATGACCAAGTTCATATCGCTTTCCCGTGCGGCCGCGACGGCGGCTGCGGCGTTCGGCGCCTGCGTGCTCGCCTGTGCCCTTCAGGGCGCGTTCGCGGGCCCCGCGTCGGCGTTCTCGCCCCCGTTGAAGACGGGCGGCGAAAGCACGCCGCTCAACCTCAAGGCGCCCAGCACCGCCTCCTCCGCCACCAGCAGCGGCGGCGCGAGCATCGTGCGCACGATCGTCGGCCTCGCGATCGTCATCGCCGTCATCTGGGGCCTCGCGTGGATCCTGCGCCAGGTCAAGGCCGGGCGCGAGGGCGGGCGGGATGGGCATCAATCCAGCGCCGGCCTCGCCTCCGTCGCCGCGCTCACGCTCGGCACCGGGCGCTCCGTGCACCTCGTGCGCGCCGGCAACGACTACGTGCTGCTCGGCAGCACCGAGCACGGCGTCGCGCCGATCCACCGCTACACCGAGGAGCAGGCGCGCGAAGCCGGCCTGCTGCCCGCCGAGCTCGGCGCCCTCGCCGAGCAGCCCGCGCCGCGCTCGCGGCTGCTCAGCACCGCCGGCCAGATCGTCGCCGGCACCGGACGCGCCGCCGTCCACGCCGGGCTGATCAACCGGCGCGAGCTGCCCGCCCCCGGCGAGACGTCGTTCGGCGACGGGACCTACGGTCCCTTCGACTCCTCCGCGCACAGCCCCGCCGTCGGCCGCCGCCCGGACCCCATGCGGATGCCCTCGCCGTCCTCCGGGCTGATCGAGCGCCTGCGCGAACTGACGGTGCGGCGATGAGCATCGCGGCCGCATTGCCCCTGGGCTCGGCGCTGCCCGCCGGCGCCGCGCTGCCCGTGACCTCCAGCAACGCCGTGCAGATCCTGCTGCTCGTCGGCGGCCTCGCGCTCGTGCCCGCGATCCTCTTCACCGTCACCGGCTTCAGCCGCATCCTGATCGTGCTCGGCTTCATCCGCACCGCCGTCGGCACGACCACCGCGCCCCCCAACCAGGTGCTCGTCGGCATCGCGCTGTTCCTCACCATCTTCGTCATGGCGCCGGTCGTCGGCGCGATCAAGAAGGACGCCGTCGAACCGCTCGAGGCCAACAGGATCAGCACCACCACCGCGCTCGTGCGCGCCGAGCAGCCGCTGCGCGAATTCATGTTCCGCCAGACGCGCGTGGAGGACATCTCGCTGTTCGTCAGCCTCGCCCACGCCAAGGAGCCGCACACGCGCGCCGAAGTGCCCACCGAGGTGCTGATCCCCGCGTTCATCGTCTCCGAGCTCAAGACCGCGTTTCAGATCGGCTTCCTGATCTTCCTGCCGTTCCTGATCATCGACCTGATCGTCTCCTCCGTGCTCATGAGCATGGGCATGATCATGCTGCCGCCCACGTTCATCTCGCTGCCGTTCAAGCTCCTCCTGTTCGTCCTCGTCGACGGCTGGGACCTCGTCATCAAGGCCCTCGTCCAGAGCTTCCACTGATGAACCAGGACACCGTCGTCAACCTCGCCTCGCAGGCCATGAGCCTCGCTTTGAAGATCGCCGGGCCGCTGCTGCTCGTCGCGCTCGTCATCGGCCTCGTCATCAGCGTCTTCCAGGCCGTCACGCAGATCCAGGAGCAGAGCCTGTCGCTGATCCCCAAGATCGCCGGCGTCGCCGTCGTGATCGTGCTGCTCGGGCCGTGGATGCTCGGCCAGCTGGTCGCCTACACGACCGCGCTGTACACCGCCATCCCGACGATGGTCGGCTCGTGAGCGGCGCGCGCGGGGAGGCGCCGCGGCGCGTGCGCGAGTCACGCCGCGGGGCGGTGGGCTCGTGACCAAGCTCCTCAGCGAGCTCGCCGGCAACGACCTCGCCGGCTTCATCCTCGTGCTCGCGCGCGTGACGCCGCTGTTCGTCGTCGCGCCGCTGTTCTCCTCGCAGATCATCCCGCCGCACGTGCGCGGCCTGATCGCCGTGGGGATCTCCGTCGGCCTGGCGCCGATCGCGCTGCACGGCCAGCACGTCCCCACCGACCCGCTGACCCTGTTCGCGCTCGTGATCGAGGGCATGCTCGTCGGCTTCGGCTTCGCGTTCACGCTCGCCGTGCTGATGGCGGCCGTCGAATCCGCGGGCTCGGTGATCGACGTCCTCTCCGGCTTCTCCTACGGCGCCCTGATCAACCCCATGGACAACCAGCAGACGGCGGTCGTCAACCGCTTCTACTCGATCGTCGGCACGCTCATCTTCCTGGTCATCGACGGCGACGCGTGGACGCTGCGCGGTCTCGACCGCACCTTCCAGCTCGTGCCGCTGACCAGCGGGCCGCGGATCTCCTCGCTGTGGGGCGGCGCCGAGCAGGTGTTCAGCACGGTCTTCGCCGCCGCCCTGGAGGTCGCCGCGCCGGTGCTCGTCGCGCTGCTGATCACCGACGTCGCCTTCGGGATCGTCTCGCGCGTGGTCCCCCAGCTGAACATCTTCGCCGTCGGCTTCCCCACCAAGGTGGCGGTCGCGCTGCTGGTCGTCGGCGCGTCGCTGCCGTTCACCGCCAACTGGATCTCCAACCAGCTCTCCGTGAGCGTCGGCGACGCCCTCGGCGCGCTGCACGTGGCCTGATCGACGATGGCTCGCGACGACCGCACCGAGAAGCCGACCCCGAAGCACCGCAAGCGCGCGCGAGAGAAGGGCCAGGTCGCCCGCAGCGCCGACCTCGGCGGCTCGATCGTCGTCGTCACCGGGCTGCTCATGCTCAGCCTCGTCGGCCCGCAGGTCGTCGACGCCGCCGCATCGACGTTTCGCTCGATGTTCGCCGAGATCTCGCAGTCCGGGCACGCCACCAGCGGCGCCGGCCTGAACAGCCTGATGCACGCGACGCTGTCGGTGATCCTGCTCGCCGTCGCGCCGATCGCCGGCGCCTGCATGGCCGCGGGCCTGGTCGCGGGCGTCGCGCAGGTCGGCTTCCGCCCCTCGCCGAAGGCGCTCAAACCCGACTTCCGCCGCATCAACCCCGCCTCCGGGCTGAAGAACCTCCTCGGGCCCAACGCCGTGTTCGAAGCGCTCAAGACGATCGCCAAGGTCGCCGTCGTCGGCGCCGTCGCCGCGCTGGCGCTGCTGCCCGGGCTCACCGGGCTCGCCTCCCACGTCGGCATCTCCCCCGCGGCGCTCGGCGCGCTGTCCGGGCGCAGCGCGCTCGCCGTCGCCCAGCACGCCGCGTTCGCCTACGTGCTCGTCGGCGTCATCGACTACGCGTGGAAGCGCCACCGCCACGAGAAGCAGCTGATGATGACCAAGCAGGAGGTCAAGGACGAGGCGCGCCAGTACGGCGTCTCCGCCGAGGTCAGGGCCGCGCTGCGCCGCCGCGCCATGCAGGCCGCGCGGGCGCGCATGATGGCCGCCGTCCCCGACGCCGACGTCGTCGTCACCAACCCCACCCACTACGCCGTCGCGCTCGTCTACGACGGCACGCGCACCGCGCCCGAGGTCGTCGCCAAGGGCAAGGACCTGATCGCCGCGCAGATCAAGCGCGTCGCCGAAGAACACGGCGTGCCCGTGATCGCCGACCCGCCGCTCGCGCGCGCCCTGCACGCGTCCGTCGAGATCGGGCAGGTGATCCCCGAGGAGCTGTACGCCGCGGTCGCGCGCGTGCTCGCGTTCGTCTACCGGCTCGCCGGACGCGCGCGCATGACCGGCGCCGGGGCGGCCGGGGTGGGCGGGCCTTCATCACCGCGCAGGAGGCTCGCGTCGTGAACGCCCCCGGCCTGCGCAGGGTGCTGCGCCACACCGACCTGCTCGCCGCCGTCTCCGTCGTGCTCGTCGTGACGATGCTCGTCGTGCCGCTGCCCTCGGCGCTGCTGAGCCTGCTGATCACGCTCAACATCGCCGGCGCGCTGATGATCGTCGTCGCGACCATGTACCTGGGCAAGGCGCTCGACTTCGCCGCGTTCCCCAGCCTGCTGCTGCTGACCACGATGTTCCGCCTGGCGATCAACGTGTCGGTCACGCGCCTGATCCTCACCTCCGGCGACGCCGGCAGCGTCGTCAAGTCGTTCGGCGAATTCGTCGTCGGCGGCAACGTCGTCGTCGGCCTCGTCATCTTCCTGATCCTCGTCGTCATCCAGTTCGTCGTCGTCACCAACGGCGCCGGGCGCGTCGCCGAGGTCGGCGCGCGCTTCACGCTCGACGCGATGCCCGGCAAGCAGATGGCGATCGACGCCGACCTCAACGCCGGCCTCATCAGCGACGACCAGGCGCGCGCGCGCCGCGCGGAGATCGCCCAGGAGGCCGACTTCTACGGCGCCATGGACGGCGCCTCCAAGTTCGTCAAAGGCGACGCCATGGCCGCGGTGATCATCACCGCCATCAACCTCATCGGCGGGATCGTCGTCGGCATGCTCCAGCGCCACCTCGGCTTCACCGAAGCCACCCACCAGTACTCGCTGCTGACCGTCGGCGACGGCCTCTCAGCGCAGATCCCCGCGCTGCTCATCTCCGTCGCCACCGGCATCATCGTCACCCGCGCCGCCTCCGACCGCGACCTCGGCTCGGACATCGCCAACCAGATCCTCACCCAGCGCAAGGCGCCGCTCGTCGCCGCCGGCGCGATCGGGCTGTTCGCGCTGATCCCCGGTCTGCCGAAGCTGCCGTTCCTGCTGATCGCCGGGATCTTCGGCGCGATCGCGTGGGCCGTGCGCAACGGCATGCCCGACGCCGCCGACGACGCCGCCAAGCGCAGGGCCGCCGCGCAGGCGGCGCTGCCCAAACCGGGCGAGGAGCCGATGTCCGAGGTCGGCGTCGACGCGCTCGAGCTCGCCATCGGCTTCGGCCTCGTGCCGCTCGTCGATGGGGGATCGGCTGGAGGCAGCTCGCTGCTGCGACGCGTGAGCATGATCCGCCGCCAGATCGCCGGCGACCTCGGTCTTGTGATCCCGCCCGTGCGCATCCACGACGAGCTCGGCATGGAGTCGCACGAGTACGTGTTCAAGGTGCGCGGCTCGGAGGTCGCGCGCGGGCGGATCATGCCCGGGCACCTGCTCGCGATGGACCCCGGCGACGCCAGCGGCAAGCTGCAGGGGGTGCCCACGCGCGAGCCCGCCTTCGGGCTGGAGGCCGTGTGGATCCAGGAGTCCGCCCGCGGCGAGGCCGAGGCGCTCGGCTACACCGTCGTCGACCCCGAGTCGATGATCGTCACCCACCTGACCGAGACGATCCGCGCCCACGCGGCCGAGCTGCTCACGCGCCAGGACGTGCGCGCGCTGCTCGACAAGCTCAAGGAGACCAACGCCGCCGTCGTCGAAGAGGTCGTGCCCGAGGCGCTGTCGCTCGGCGAGATCCAGCGCGTGCTGCAATCGCTGCTCGGCGAGGGCGTGCCGATCCGCGATCTCGGCACGATCGTGGAGGCAATCGGCGACAAGGCGCGAACAACACGTGACACAAGCCTCCTATCGGAGTACGCTCGCCAGGCGCTGGGCCGGGCGATCACGGCTCCACACCTGGACGAGCAGTTGCGACTGCAAGCGATAACCCTGGACCCCGCAATCGAGCAGGAGGTCTCCACGTCGATCACCCAGACCACCGACGGGGAGTTCCTCGCCATGGACCCGCCGCGCGCGCAGGCGATCGTCAACGCCCTGCGCGCCCAGGTCGAGCACGCCACCGCGCTCGGCGCGCGGCCGGTCCTGCTGTGCTCCGCGCGCATCCGCCGTCACCTGCGCCGGCTGATCGCCCAGGCCCAGCCGCACCTCGCCGTCTGCTCCTACAACGAGATCGCGCCGGGGATCGACGTCGAAACGATCGGGGTGATCCACGCGTGAGTACGCCCGGCGAGCTGCTGGAGGCGCTCGGACGCGAGGCGCGCGCGCGCTTCGGCGGCGGCGGCGACGCGTCCACGCGCGTCTACCGCGGACGCTCCGTCGAGGAGCTCGTGCCGCAGATCCAGCGCGAGCTCGGCGCCGACGCGATCATCGTGCGCCGGCGCGAGGGGCTCACGGGCGGCGTGATGGGCTTCTTCCAGCGCGCGTTCGTCGAGATCGAGGCGATGCCCGGCGGCCCCGGCGTCGACGTGTACGACGAAGATGTCGCCGGCGAGACGGCGGGCGCGCAGGCGTCTTCAGCCGCGGCCGCGGCCGCAGATGTGCCGGGGGCCGCCGCGCCGGGGGCAGCCACGCTCGTGCCGCCGGCGCCGCCCGCCGCCGAGCGCGCGCCGGCGTTGGAGCACACGTCCGCGCCACCGCCGGGGGCGCAGGCGGCGCCCGCGCCCCAGCAGTTCGCTCCGCCTGCGCCCACGCCACAGCAGTTCGCGCCGCCGCCCAGCGCACCGTCCCCCCCCGCATCCGCGCCGTCCCCGCCCGCGGGTCTGCAGCGCCCGATGCTGGGGTACGCGCCGAGACCGCCGGCGCCGGAGCGTCCGGCCGCGCCCTCGCCGTTCGCCCCACGCGAGCCGGCCACGCCCGCCGCGGGGGCCGGCAGCGCATACGTGACCGCGCATCTGGCCGCGCTCGCACGCGCCGATCGCGCAAAGATCCCGCCGCGCCCGTCGATCTCCGAGCGCCGCGGCGTCGCCGCGCCGCGCGGGCTCGACTTCCGCCAGCAGGGGGCGGACGAGGCGCTGAGCCTGGGCGAAGAGCAGGAGCCGTTCGCGCCCGCCGCCGAGCGGGCGCCCGCGCCGCCGTGGGCGGCGAGCGAGCGCCGCGAGGTGGCCCCCGGCTCGCAGGGACGCGCGCGCGCCGGCGTGACGCGCAGCCTCCAGCGCCTGGGGATCGGCGAGGAGCTGACGAACGAGCTGATCGACAGCGCCAGCGCGCACGCGCTCGCGCTCGCGCCCCGCGGCGGCCTCGCCCAGGCCGTGCGCGCGACGCTCGCCCAGCGGATACCGGTCGCGCCGCCGCTGCCGACGAAGGGCGCCGCGATCGTGGTGGTGGGCGCGGGCGGCGCCGGCAAGACGACATGCTGCGCGGCGCTGCTGGGCGCCTACCGCAAGGGCAGCTCGCTGCCCGCGAGCTTCGCGACGATCACGCGCGATGCCGAGCGCGGCGAGCTGCGGATGATCCTCAGCCCCTACATCATGAAGCCCTCGCCCGCGCGCGCGCCACGGGCGCTGCGCGCGCTGCGCAGGGCGCGCGGCGACGGCGTCGCGATCCTCGACACGCCGAGCCTTTCCCCCTCCGATCGCTCCGGCATCCGCGAGCTCGCCCGGCTGCTCACCGAACTGAAGCCCGAGCGCGTCGTCGTGGCGCTGCCCGCGACGCTCGGCGCCACCGCCGCCGCGCAGCTGCTGCAGGCGCTGAAGCCGCTCGGCGCCAACGCCCTGGCGGTCACGCACGCCGACGAGACCGATCAGATCGGCGTCGCCGTCGAAGCCGCCTGCAGGTTCGGGCTCGCGCCCGAGTACCTGCTCGAGAACGCGCGCGCCGGCGGCTGGCGGCTGCGCCAGATCGCGCCCAGCGCGCTCGCGGAGAGGCTGCTGCCATGAGGCTCGGGCGCGGGGGAGCCGCGAAGCCCAAGCCCGTGACGCTGCCCGAGCGCGCGCAGACGGTCACGCTCGTCCCCGCCGGCGGCAAGGGCCTGCCCGCGCGTGTGCTCGAGCGCGGGCAGGACACGCTGCTGGTCGCGATCATGGTGCCCACCGAGCCGCTCAGCCGGCGCCAGCTCGACGGCCTCGTGCTCGAGTTCGTCGGCGCCCAGGGGCGCGTGCGCCTGAGCGGCACCGCCACCCAGGAGGATCCCGCCGACCCGGACGTGCTGCGCATCGACCAGCCGCGCTCGATCGAGGTGCTGCAGGAGCGCGAGTACGTGCGCGTCAAAACCTCGCGCCCGGCTGTCATCACCAGCAGGCGCGACCCGATGCCGATTGAGAGCTTCACCATCGACCTCAGCGGCGGCGGCTTCCTGCTCGCCGGGCCCGCGTCGCTGAAGATCGGCGACGACGTGCGCTTCCAGCTCGACCTCACCCCCGGTGAGCTCGTGATCGGCGGCACCGGCAGGGTCGTGCGCGTCGACAACATGGGGCACCGCGCGATCGCGTTCGAGTCGATCAGCGAGCTCGACCGTCGCCGCCTGATCCGCTTCCTGTTCGAGTGTCAGCGCTCCGAACGCCAGCGCGGCCTCGCGACCGAGGATCGACATGGCCGCTGAGGCGGCGACTGCCGAGGAGGCCGCCCCGGTGGCGGCGTCGCCGGAGCCGCGTGCGCCGAAGAAGGGCGCCAAGGGCGAGGCCAAGGCCAAGGACGCCAAGAACGGAGGCAAGGAGGACAAGGCGGCCAAGGGCAAGGGCAAGAAGGGCGCCAAGGAGGCCGAGCCCGACGGAGATGGCCCCAGCATCGCCGCGCACCCGCGGGCCGCGCGCGCGGTCGCGCGCGCCAAGAGCTGGGGCGGGCTCGCCGGCTTCGTGCTCGGCGGATATCTGTCGCTGCCCACGAACACGCTTGCGGGCGCCGGCCTGCGCGCGCTGATCGCCGGCGTCGTCTGCTACGTCGCCGTATGGGCCGGCGCGGTGTTCCTGTGGCGCCGGCTGGTGATGCTCGAGATCAAGAGCCGCGAGCAGCAGCTGGCCGCGGCCGTCCAGGCCGCCCGCGCGCGGCGCGAGCTGCCCGCGCCCGCCGAGCGCCAGGGCGCGAGAGCGGCCTCCTAGCCCCGGGATCGAGAGCCTGCCGTGGACCCGATACATCCGATCGCGCCGGGTCCACCGCGGATCTCGCCCGCCGCGCGGCTGCCCGTGGAGCCGCTCGAGCGGATCACGCGCGAGCGCGACCGTCCCTCCAAGGACGGTCAGCAGCGCAGGCGTCGCGAGCCGCCGCCGCCTGCGCCGGATCTGGGCGAGGACGACGGGCGTCCGCACATCGACGTGCGCGCGTGAACGCGGGCGTTCGCGTGCAGGAATCGACGCGACGAAGGGGAATCCCGTCGGCAAGAGGAAAGCAGCCTCAAGTTTCCCGGTGCGCTGACGATAATCGGCGTGGGTCGACACGGAGTCGGCTCGGGACCTAACCAAACAAACGTCATCAAGGAGATGAACGCATGGGCCTCACGATCAACAACAACCTGGAGGCGTTGAACGCCAGCAGGAACCTGAACAACACCGAGGGAATGCTCTCTCAGGCGATGCAGCGCCTGTCCTCGGGCCTGAAGATCAACTCGTCCGCCGACGACGTCGCCGGCTACGCGATCAGCCAGAGCCTGCAGAGCCAGGTCAACGGCCTCAACCAGGCGGGCGAAAACATCCAGGACGCAGTCGCCCTGGCGCAGACGGCGCAGGGTGCGCTGAACGACGTCAACCAGATGCTTCAGCGCGTGCGCGAGCTCGCGGTGCAGTATGCGAACGGCACGACCTCCGAAGAAGACCAGACGGCGATCATCTCCGAGGTGACGCAGCTGACCGACGAGATCAAGCGTGTCGGCGAAACGACGCAGTTCAACGGCAAGAACCTGCTCAACTCGGAAGAAACGATCAAGTTCCAGGTCGGCGCCAACGACGGCGAATCGATCGGCGTGAACACGATCAAGCTGTACGCAGCGATCGAAACCAAGCTCGAACCGAAAACACTCGGGGAACGGCTGACCAGCCTTCTGGGCAAAGAAGAAAAAAAAGAAGTGGAAACTTTCCAGAAAGAACTGAAAGAAAAGACCGAAGCTGTTACGAAACTGGAAAAAGAAGTAACTGAAGGCAAAAAAACAGAAAAAGAAGCCGAAAAAGAACTAAAAGAAGGCAAAGAAGCCGAGACTAAATTCAAAGAAAAAATCGCGGGGATCTACGAAAAACACCCGCCCACAGGGATCAAGGAACTGGACAAAGCGATCGCCACGGTCTCAGGTCTCGCCGGCGAATTCGGCGCGGTCCAGGATCGCATCCAGTACACCCAGGCGAACCTGGAAGTGTACTCCCAGAACCTGACCTCGGCGGTCAGCGCGCTGGTCGACGTGAACATGGCCACGGAAATGACCAACTTCACGAAGGACCAGGTGCTCCAGCAGGCTGGCGTCGCGATTCTCGCGCAGGCCAACCAGCTGCCTGACGCAGCCCTGCACCTGATCGAATAGATCAGCTAGCAGCTCAGACCTTCCTCAGCGGTGGCGCCCAGAGGACGCCACCGCTGCAGTGAAGCCCAGCTGACCGCTGGCCGATGTTTTGCATCGGCCGCATGCGGGCAGACGGGTCATAACGCTTCGGGCGGTCCGGGAAAGGCCGACAGAAGCCATATACCGCCGCTTCATCGAGGGAACGGTGGTGGGCGGGCGGCGACGGCCGCCCGCCCTTTTTAATGGGCTCGCCCACCCGGCAACGGCCACTCTCAACCACGACGCGCCGCTGCCGATTACTCCGGTGATGACCCTCGAGGCCACGCTGGAGCGCGTCTCCGCGATCAGGCAGGCGCTTGCCGATCCCGCGGCGCTGGTCGGCTCGAGCGGCGTGACGGGCGGCACGGAAGCACCGGGGACGAGCTCCACGCCCGGCGGAGCGTCGTTCGCGAGCGCGCTTGAGCAGGCCAGCGGCAGCTATGAAAGCGCCGCCCCCGAAGGCGCGCCCGCGCCGGCGGGCTCCGCGGCGGCGACCGCCCTGCTCGACGGTTCCAGCGCCGCGGGCCTGAGCGGCACGCCCGGTCTGACCGGCGCGCCAGGCCCGACGAGCGCAGCGGGCCTCACCGGCACGGCCGGCCTCAGCTCCGCCTATCCGCTGCAGAGCCTCGAAGGCATCGCCGGCGCCTCCGGACTGTCGCCGACGTACGCGGCCGATGAGGGCTCGCCGGGCAGCCGCATCGTGGCGATCGCCGAAAGCCAGCTCGGTCAGACCGAGCAGCCGCCGGGATCCAACGAATCGCCCGCGATCGCGCAGTACCGCAGCGCCACCGCGGGGGCGATCCCGGGGGCGCCGTGGTGCGCGTACTTCGCCTCGTGGGTCGCGCGCCAGGCGGGCGAGCCGATCGGTGAAAACGGCCAGGGCGCGGGCGCCGTCTCGGAGGTGTGGTCGTGGGCGCAGAGCACCGGACGCGCGATACCCAACGGGCCCGGCGTGGTGCCCCAGCCGGGCGACCTGATCGTGTTCGGCGACGAACACGTGGGGATCGTCAGGGACGTGCTGCCCGACGGCCGGATCCAGACGATCGAGGGCAACTACGAAAACAAGGTCGCCGCCAACGTGCGCAGCCCCACCGAAGCGACGGGATACGTCAACATGAGCTAGTGGTTTCCCAGCGGATGTGGTTGAGGACGGTGCCGTTGCTCGCGCTGCTGCTGGGCATCGTCGCGGCTCTCAGCTTCGTGCTGATCAAGGGTCCGAGCAAGCCGGCGCTGCCGGGCAACGCGCAGCAGCACCCCGCGGGAAGCGGCTACCTCGGGACGCTCGCGCTGCCCGCCCAGCCGGCGCCGCCGATCCATCTGCGCAACTACCTCGGCCAGCCGGTCACGCTGAGCGAGTATCGCGGCAAGGCCGTGCTCGTGACCTTCCTGTACGCCGACTGCCCGACCGTCTGCCCGCTGATCGCGTCGAACCTGCGCGTCGCCCTGAACATGCTCGGCCGGCGCGCCTCGCAGGTGCAGGTGATCGCCGTGTCGGTCGATCCCCGGGGCGATACGCCGGCCAACGTCGCCAGGTTCGTGAGCGAGCACGGCATGCTCGGCAGGATGCAGTACCTGATCGGCTCCGCCGCCGAGCTCGCGCCCACGTGGGCGGCCTGGCACGTCGGATCCTCGCGCGAGGTCGGCCAGCCGGACCTCGTCGCGCACTCGGCGCTCGTCTACGGGATCAGCGCCGGCGGCAGGCTGACGACGATCTACCCGGCGACGTTCGAACCGAGCGAGATCGCCCACGACGTGCCCAGGCTGGCGGCCCAGTAGCTCAGCGCCCGCCGCAGGCGGCCGGCTGGCGTCCCCGTAGCTCGGCGCCCGCCGCAGGCGGCCGCTGGCGTCCCCGTAGCTCAGCGCTCGCCCGTGCCGCGGCGCCACAGCACCACGTACCAGACGGTGACGACGATCAGCACGCCCAGCGGCAGCACCAGCGAGAGGATCGAGCCGGTGAGGAAGTGCGATGCGATCGGAATGGCGATCTTCGGCATGAGGCCTCCTAATGCTCGCCGGCCAGCTGCCGAGGCCGGGGGCTGCCCGGGCTCGGCGGCAGCAGCCAGCGGTGGACGTATACGAACAGGACGATCAGGAACGTGACCGAGCCGGGCACCCACATGATGCCCGCCGCGAGCTGCTGGTCGGCCATCGCGGAGATGCCGCCGGGGCGGCTGGTGAGGTGGGCGTAGTAGCCGTACAGCGGATGCGGGGCGAGCGCGAGCACCACCGCGAGCGCCCAGCTGACGATCATCCCCCCGATCAGGAACACGACGCGCTGCGGCGCCAGCAGGCGGATGCGCAGCGGGGCCGACGGGATCACCTGCTTCCAGAACAGGATCGCCGTGCAGAAGAACAGCGTGTGCTCGAAGGCGTGCAGCGTGGTCGATTCCAGCGTCGCGTCGAACAGCGCCGGCACGTGCCAGCCGAGCAGCACGACCGAGAACACGACGAAGCTCGCCACCGGCCTGCCCAGCGCTCGGCCGATCGCACGCAGCGGCGCCGTGCGCTCCCCGTGGCTGAGCCCGCGCGCGAGCCAGCGGCGCGTGTCCAGCGGCAGGCAGCGCCACAGGCGGATCCACGGGGCGCCGATGACGAACAGCGGCGCCGCGACCACGATCAGCAGCACGTGCTGGATCATGTGCACCCAGAAGAGGTCCGCGCTCAGCCGCTCGATCGGCGAGGCCAGCGCGACGGCGAGCACGAACAGCGACACGTAGAAGCAGGCGTCGCGCCGGCGCTGCGCGCCGCGCTTGCGCGCGGGGGTCACCGTCCGCCTCGCACCCAGCCAGTAGAGGATCGCCAGGTCGATGACGAGAACGAGGGGTGGGTCGAAGGCCCAGTCCCAGAAGCCCGGCGTCGCTGCCGCCGTGCCGAGCACTACAGGAGATACAGCGTCACGTAGGTCACGATCCCGATCGCGGCCAGGAAGCTCCAGTAGAAGACCGCAGCGTCGAGCGCCGGCGCGATCAGCCGGTCGGGCTCGGAGATGTCCCCCTCGCTGCCCGCCGGCGCGCGGCGGGCACGCGCCTCGGTCGCCACCTGCGTCTCCAGCCAGTACATCGTGAACAGCACCGCGATCAGGTAGAAGCCCGTCCACGCGCAGAACACGCTCGCGTACGCGCCGTTTGTGGGTCCGAAGTGCTGGACGGTGTACTCGACGCACTGCAGCGCGACCGCGACCAGCCCGAGCACGACGGCGGCGATCCCCGGCGCCAGCCAGGCGCGCGATTTCGCCTTCATGCGGCGTCCGGCGACGATGCTCGACAGGGCGCTGAGCACGATGCAGACGATGAACGCCACGCCGAGTCCCTGGTTGGGCTTGACGTGCGCCGGGTGCCACATGCCGTCGGCGTCGATCGAGCGCAGGTAGAAGTACGCGAACAGGAACGCCAGGAAGAAGAACGTCGACGCTCCGCACAGCATCCGCGAGGCGACCGTCAGCGCGCGCCCGCCGATCTCCGGCGGCTCCGGCGGTATCTCCACCCCGCCCGCCATCGCCGGCACCATCGGCCCCTGTGCGGCCTCGCCGCTCGCACCCGACATCGTCAGGCCCCCGCCCCGGCCGTCTGTGGCCCGACCGTCCCGCCGCCTACCGGAAGCGGCGTGCCGTAGTCATACGGATCGGAGTCGAACACGGGAATCTGCGCGAAGTTGTACACGGGCACCGGGGTCGGCAGCTGCCACTCGGTCGACTTCGAGCGCCACGGGTTGGCCTCCGCGGGCTCGCGCACGAAGATCAGCGAGTAGACCACGTTGAACAGGAAGATCAGCATCGAGAAGCCGAGCACGAACGCCGAGATCGACACCCAGTCGTTGAGTCCCTGCAGGCTCGGTTCATACGTGCTGACGCGTCGCGGCATGCCCTTCAGGCCGAGCACGAACAGCGGCAGGAAGGTCGAGTTGAAGAAGATGAACATCAGCCAGAAGTGCCACTTGGCCAGCATCTCGTTGAAGCGCAGGCCGGTCATCTTCGGCACCCAGTAGTAGATCGCGGCGAAGAAGCTGAAGATCAGCCCGCCCATGATCGTGTAGTGGAAGTGCGCCATCACGAAGAAGCTGCCGTGAACGCCCGTGTCGGTGGGGACGTCCGACAGCACCACGCCCGAGAGCCCGCCGATCAGGAAGTTGAACGCCCACGCCAGGCAGAACAGCATCGGCACGGTGAACGAGATCCGCCCTCGCCACAGCGTGCCGATGAAGCACATGAAGATGAACCCGGTGGGGACGGAGATGATCTCCGTGGAGAGCATGTAGAACGGGCGCAGGTCGGCGTTGATGCCGCTGACGAACAGGTGGTGCTGCCAGACGAAGAAGCTCAGCAGGGCGACGCCGAGCATGCCCGAGACGGCCAGCTTGTAGCCCCACAGCGGCTTGCGCGTGAACACCGGCAGCAGCTCGAGCACGATGCCAAAGCCCGGCAGCGCGAGGATGTACACCTCCGGGTGCCCGAAGAACCAGAACAGGTTCTCGAACAGGTAGGAGCTGCCGCCGCCGCCGGTCACGAAGAACGACGTGTCGATCGTGCGGTCGAGCGCCGCCATCAGCAGCGTCGCGATAAGCATCGGCGCGGCGAGCACCATCAGCACCGCGGTGCCGAACACCGACCACACGAAGATCGGCAGGCGCCCCCACGTCAGGCCGGGGGCGCGCATCGTGACGATCGTGGCCATCATGTTCAGGCCGAGCAGCGCCATCGAGATGCCGACGAGGGCGAAGAAGCAGATGTAGGAGTCCATGCCCATCACGGCCTGGTCGTTGAGCGGCTCATAGCCCGTCCAGCCGGTGGGGAAGCCGCCGAAGAAGATCGTCGAGACGAGGATGAAGCCGGCGGCCATCAGCAGCCAGAACGTCAGCGACTCGATACGCGGGAAGGCCATGCGCCTGGAGCCGATCATCAGCGGCACGAAGTAGTTGGCGAACGGGCCGAGGATGCCCGACGTCATCATCCCCATCATCATCGTGCCGTGCATGCCCACCAGCGACAGGTACTGATTGGGGCCGATCAGGGTCGGCACGGGTTTCAGCAGCTCGGCGCGGATCAGCATCGCGTTGAGCCCGCCGACGAAGATGAACACGCCGATTCCCACCAGGTACTGCAGCCCGACGACCTTGTGGTCGGTGCACAGGCCGAAGTAGCGTCCGAGCCCCTCGCTCTCCTTCTCGCGCAGCGACGCCGGGCGGCCCAGCAGCCGCGAGATCGGATAGTTGGCGAAGCCGAGGCCGATCAGGAAGCCGGCGACGCCGAAGAAGTAGCCGAGCAGCAGCGCGACGTCGTTCTCGTCGGTCGCCGTCTCGTAGGCGAACGAGCCGCCTTTGATCAGATGGCCGATCCACCATCCCAGGTAGTAGCCGCCGACGCCGAGGATCACGGCGGTGAGCAGGTTGAAGCCGAGCAGGCGCCGCCACAGCGGTCGTCGGGTCGGCTGAGGGGCTGCTGCGGCAACGCTTGACGTGCTCATTCTGGTTCCGCTCGCTTGCTCGGTTCGGGTATGTATGTCTTGCCGTACTTCGGGAGCACCTTCGTCGCGGGGGCGAGCCGCTTCTGCTGTTCGTGGATCCACGTCTCGAAGGCCGCCGGGGTGACGACCCTGCCCGCGTTGTACATGTAGCCGTGCCAGATGCCGCACAGCTCTGCGCAGCGCACGGTGAAGCTCTCGAGCTTCGTCGGCTTGACGAACGCGACGTTGTCCACGCCGGGGTTGGCGTCGGCCTTGACGCCCAGCTTGTACGCCCAGAAGTCGTGGACGACGTCGAGCGAGGTCACGTGGAATTCGACCATCTGTTCGTTCGGCAGGACGAGTTCCGTCGTCTCCACGCCCCCGTAGGTGGGGTAGCGGTAGGTGAACAGCCACTGCTGGGCGATCACCTGCACCGGCAGCTTCGGCCCTTTCGGCACCGTCAGCGGATTCGGCCCGCTGCCGGAGCCCGCGCCGTTGTCGGCCTCCAGGCGCACGGTCCCGAACACCGCGACCGACAGGACCATCAGCGAGGTGACGACGATCCACGCCGTCTGCACGCGCGCGTGGCCGCGCACCGCGGGGCCTTCCAGCACGCCGCCCTTCGGCTGGCGGAAGAAGATGACGGCGTACACGAGGTACAACAGCACCAGCGTCAGCACGGGTGTCGCCAGCGCCGCCAGGACCGTGAAGTCGGTGCCCTGCCCGCTCGCCTGTTCGCTGCCGTTGCCCGGTCCGATCAGCGGGCCGATCACCCAGATCACGATCGGCAGCGCGATCAGCGTGCCGATCGCCCAGATGACCGTGAAGCGCAGCGCGTGGTTCGGTTCGCCCGACCCCTCGCGTGGCGCCGCCGCCGGCTCAGACGACATTCAGGAACCCGTCCATGTAGCCTAGCGTCTGCATCGGGCCGCCCAGGCCGTTCCAGAAGCCGGCGGCGCACGGGACGAAGCACTGCCAGCGGTAGTGGCCCTTCTTGCCGGAGTAGAAGCTGAATTCGACCGTGCGGTGGGCGGCGCCTTCGCAGGGGGCGTATTCGCAGGCGTTCTTGGCTTCTTCCGGCACGCCGGGCAGCGGGATGAACAGCCCGAGCTGCGGCACGACCCACGTGTGCGAGGTTTCTTCGGGGTTGATCGCGTCGACCGTCTTGCCGTCCACCGCCATCGTTCCGCCGATCGTTCCCTGCACCTGCGAGAGGAACGGGTTGCGCAGGCCGGTCGGCGAGTCGTACTGGTAGATCGTGACGTGGATGACCGAGTTGGCGGGCACCGAGAAGTTCGTGCTGTGGATCCACTTGCCGTTCTGCCTGACCAGGTAGGAGACCCAGTTGGGATGCGTCGGGCTGTACTTCGGGCCGATCGAGGCGACGGTCATCAGCGTGAGCTTGTCGCCGCCGCTGGACGCGGGCGCGGTGCTGGCGGCGATCGTCGGCGGCGAGCTCGTGGCCCACGCCGCGACGTAGAGGCCGATGAGCACCCCAAGCACCGCCAGCGCGAGGCTCACGCCCAGCAGCTTCTTCGCGAACAGGCTCAAGAGGCCCCCTCGCCGCACATGCGGCTCCCCGAAAGCCTTTGGCCTCTCCAAACGCTCATCGCGCCTCCTCAAGCGCTCACGCTGCTCGGCTAAGACGCTGGCCACTCTAGTCCTGGGCCGGACGCCCGTACAGGTTTATAAGAGAAATCTCATGAAAGTAAGGTCAACCAGCGGAGTCGCCGGCCGCCCAGGACTCGATCCGCGCGCCCCGGGGCTTCGACCCCCGCGCGCCCCAGGCTCCGACCCTGTTCCCGCGAGCCCTGCGCGGCCGGTTACGATCAACAGCTTGTCGCCGTCGCCGCCACCCGAGAGCGAGAGCAGCCCGAGCCCATCCGCGGACGCGGCGCAGGCTGCGCGGGCGCGCGTCCCCGAGCGCCCCACGCTGGAGGGCCTGGAGGCGAAGTGGGGCGCGGCGTGGGAGCGCGAGGGCACCTATCGCTTCGACCGCTCGGCCCCGCGCGAGCGGGTTTACTCGATCGACACGCCGCCACCGACCGTCAGCGGCTCGCTGCACGTCGGCCACGTGTTCTCGTTCACGCACACGGACACGGTCGCGCGCTACCAGCGCATGCGCGGGCGGGAGGTCTTCTACCCGATGGGCTGGGACGACAACGGCCTGCCGACGGAGAGGCGCGTGCAGAACCACTACGGCGTGCGCTGCGATCCGTCGGTGCCCTACGACCCCGAATTCCTGGAGCGCCTGCCCGCCGCGTCCGAGGGCGGCGCGCCGGAGGATCCCAAGGAGCCCGTGTCGGTTTCGAGGCCGAATTTCGTCGAGCTTTGTCTCCGACTCACGGAGAGCGACGAGCAGGCGTTCGAGGCGCTGTGGCGCACGCTCGGGCTGTCGGTGGACTGGTCGATGACGTACACGACGATCGGCAGGCTCGCCCAGCGCCTCTCCCAGCGCTCGTTCCTGGGGCTGCTCGCGCGCGACGAGGCCTACCAGCTGGACGCGCCGACGCTGTGGGACGTCGACTTCCAGACGGCGGTCGCGCAGGCCGAGCTCGAGGATCGCGAGCGCCCGGGGGCGATGCACCGCGTGCGCTTCGCCATCGATGGGAGCCCCGATGTCCCGGGCCCCGCCCGCCCGGACGCGCTGATCGAGACGACGCGCCCGGAGCTGATCCCGGCATGCGTGGCGCTGCTGGCGCACCCCGACGACGAGCGTCACCGCGCGCTCGTGGGCACGGAGGTGCTGACGCCGCTGTTCGGGACGCGCGTGCCGGTGCTGACGCACGCGGCGGTCGAGCGCGACAAGGGCACGGGCCTGGTGATGGTGTGCACGTTCGGCGACCTCACGGACGTGCTGTGGTGGCGCGAGCTGGGTCTGCCGGTGCGCTCGGTGCTCGGTCCCGACGGGCGCCTGGCGGAGGTTCCGTGGGGCACCCCGGGCTGGGAGTCCGAGGACCTCGAGCGCGCGCGCGCCGACTACGGCGAGCTGCAGGGCCGCACGATCAACCAGGCGCGCAGGCGGATCGTGGAGCTGCTCGAGCAGGCGGGCGATCTCGTCGGCGAGCCCCAGCAGGTGACGCGGGCGGTGAAGTTCTTCGAGAAGGGCGAGCGCCCGGTGGAGATCGTGACCAGCCGCCAGTGGTTCATCCGCACGATCGAGCACCGCGAGGAGCTGCTCGCGCGCGGGCGCCAGCTGCGGTGGCACCCGCCGTACATGCGCGCGCGCTTCGAGGACTGGGTCAACGGCCTGACCGGCGACTGGTGCATCAGCCGCCAGCGCTTCTTCGGCGTGCCGTTCCCCGTCTGGTACCCGATCGACGCCGGCGGCGCGGTTCTGTACGACCAGCCGATCGCCGCGGATGTGGACCGGCTGCCGGTCGACCCATCGACGGACGTCCCCGACGGCTACGACCCCTCCCAGCGCGGCCAGCCGGGCGGCTTCGTCGGCGACCCGGACGTGATGGACACGTGGGCGACCTCCTCGCTGACGCCGCAGATCGCGGGGCACGCGGCCGGCGGCGACGGTCAGGCCGGCGACGGCGAGGGCGCGGAGGAGCTGTTCAGGAGGGTGTTCCCGATGGACGTGCGCCCGCAGGCGCACGACATCATCAGGACGTGGCTGTTCTCGACGGTCCTGCGCTCGCAGCTGGACGAGAACGAGCTGCCGTGGGCGAACGCGGCGATCTCCGGCTGGGTGCTCGACCCGGACCGCAAGAAGATGTCGAAGTCCAAGGGCAACGTGGTCACGCCGATGCACCTGCTGGAGGAGCACGGCGCGGACGCGGCGCGCTACTGGGCGGCCAGCGGGCGCCCGGGCACGGACACGGCGTTCGATCCGCAGCAGATGAAGGTCGGCAGGCGCCTGGCGGTGAAGCTGCTGAACGCGTCCAAGTTCGCGCTCGCCGACCTGCCGGCATCCGGCTCGGCGCTGACCCACCCGCTGGACCGCGCGCTGATCGCGCGGCTGGCGGCGGTGGTCGCGGAGGCGACGAGCAGCTTCGAGGAATACGACTACGCGCGCGCGCTGGAGCGCGCGGAGAGCTTCTTCTGGTGGTACTGCGACTACTACCTGGAGCTGGTCAAGGGCCGCCGCTACGACGCCGAGCCGGCGGTGAGCGCGTCGGTGAGCCTTGCGCTGCGCCTCTCGCTGTCGGTCTTCCAGCGGCTGTTCGCGCCGTTCCTGCCGTTCGTCTGCGAGGAGGTGTGGTCGTGGTGGCAGGAGGGCTCGGTGCACCGCGCGGCGTGGCCGGACGCCGACGAGCTCTTGGCGGCGGCGGGCGCCGGCGCAACGGCGGCGAGCGGCTCGGAAAACGGCCACGCGCGCGAGGCCGTCGCGCTGGAGGTGACGGCGGACGTGCTGCGCGAGGTGCGCAAGGCCAAGTCGCAGGCGAAGCGGCCGATGCGCGCGCCGGTCAGTCGGGTGGTGGTGCGCGACACGGCGGAGCGTCTGGCGGCGCTGGCGCTGGGCGAGGGCGACCTGCTGCAGGCGGGGTCGATCGAGCTGCTCGAGCCGGTCGAGGACGGCGAGTTCGCGGTCGAGGTGGTGCTGGCGGAGGAGCCCGCGGACTCGAAGGGGCCCGTGGACTAAAGGCAGCGCGGCGAAGGGAGCAGCGCGGTGGGCGAAGGGGGCGGCGCAGAGGCTCGATCGGTGCTAGTCCTCGGTGAATCCGGCGGGCTCGGCGAGGCGCTCGCGCGCCGGCTCGAGCAGGGCGGCACGCTCGTCGAGCGCGCGATGGCGCTGAGCGACAGCGAGGTCTCGGCGATCCTGATCGAGCGGCGCTGGGGCGCGGTGGCGGTGGTGACGCGCGACGACGTGCTGGCGCTGCGCCTGACGCTGCTGAGCGCGCACCTGCGCCCCGACCTGCCGCTGTGGGTGACGATGTTCGACCGCACGATCGCCCGTGAGCTGCATCACGTGGTGCCGGCGGTGCAGGTGCTCTCGCCGGCGGAGCTGGTGGCGGCCGACCTGGCCGAGCAGTGCATCGCGGCGGCCGGTCCCGACGTGGCGGGAGGGCACAGCGGCATCCGGCTCGTCGACGACGCCCTGCGCCTGCTCGTGCGCGCCGGCGGGGGGCTGCTGCTGGCGCTGCTGGTCGAGGGCGTGATCGGGACGATCGCGCTGCACGAGAGCCTCGTCGACGCGCTGTACTTCAGCACGAGGTCGGTGGCGACGGTGGCGGGGCCGCCGGGGGCCGCGAGCGCTCCCGCCTGGTACAAGGTCGTCTCGGTGCTGGACACGCTGGCGGCGCTGGCGCTGGTGGCGGTGTTCACGGCGGCGCTCGTGCGCCGGCTGAGCCGCCGGCGCCTGACGACCCTGTTCGGCCCGCGCGCGGCGCCCGCGCGAGGTCACGTGCTGCTCGTGGGCTTCGGCCAGGTCGGCTTTCGCCTGGCGCAGGAGCTGCATCGACGCGGCGTAGCGGTCCTGGGCGTCGAGCGCGACGCCGAAGCGCCGTGCGTGCGACTCGCGCGCGGCGCCGGCATCCCCGTGGCGATCGGACGCGGCGACGATCGCGAGACGCTCGAACGTCTGGGCATCCGCCGCTGCGCGGTGGTCGCCGCGGTGACCTCCGACGATCTGGTCAACGTGGAGGTCGGCCTCGCTGCGAGCGATCTCGCGCCGCGCGTGCCGCTGGTGCTGCGCCTCGGCGACGGCGAGGTCGCGGCCGAGACGGACTCGCTGCTGCACCTGGGCAGGATCTGCGACGCGCACAAGATCGCGGCGGACACGCTCGTGCGGGGGCTCGGCGGGGCTGCGCCGGCGCGCCCAGAGTCGCCCCGGCTCGACCTCGGATAGGGTCCCCGTCCGTGACGAGAACCCTCATATCGGACCTCCCGGACCAGATCGACCAGCGCGTGACGATCCGCGGCTGGGTGCAGGCGATCCGCGACCAGAAGAGCGTGCAGTTCGTGATCGTGCGCGACGAAACCGGTCTCGCGCAGGTGGTCCTGCCGAAGGGGGAGCCGCCGAGCGAGCTGAACGAGCGGGTGTCGGCGCTGACGGCGGAGTCGGCGGTGACGATCGCGGGGACGGTGACCGCCGACGAGCGCGTGAAACTGGGCGGGCTGGAGCTGAAGCTGGAGGAGCTGGCGGTGGACTCGCCGGCGGAGCCGGAGGTGCCGATCGCGCCGGACTCGGCGCTGGACAAGCGCATCGACTGGCGCTACCTGGACCTGCGCCGCCCGGACAGGCGCCTGATCTTCGAGGTGCAGACGACCGCGGAGCACGCGATGCGCGACCACTGGCGCGAACAGGGCTTTATCGAGCTGCACACGCCGAAGCTGATGGGCTCGGCGAGCGAGTCCGGCGCGGAGCTGTTCAAGGTGGATTACTTCGACCGCGTGGCGTACCTGGCGCAGTCGCCGCAGTTCTACAAGCAGATGGCGATGGCGGCGGGCTTCGGCAAGGTGTTCGAGGTCGGCCCGGTGTTCCGCGCGAACCCGTCGTTCACCTCGCGCCACGACACGGAGTTCACGAGCGTGGACGTGGAGATCGCGTGGATCGACTCGCACGAGGACGTGATGGCGTTCGAGGAGCGCTGGCTGGCGCACGTGCTGGCGACGGTGAAGGAGACGCACGGCGAGCAGATCGAAGCGACGTTCGAGACGGAGCTGATCGTCCCGACGGTGCCGTTCCCGCGCGTGACGCTCGAGCGCGCGAAGGAGCTGCTGCGCGAGCACGGCCACGAGGCGCCGGGCGCCGGACACGACCTGGACCCGCCGAGCGAGCGGGCGCTGTCGACGATCGTCAAGGAGCTGCACGGCCACGAGCTCACGTTCGTGACCGACTACCCGACAACCGTGCGGCCCTTCTACCACATGCGCCATCCCGAGGACCAAACGCTGACCAAGAGCTTCGACCTGCTGTGGCGCGGCATCGAGCTGACGACGGGCGCCCAGCGCGAGCACCGCTACGAGCAGCTGCTGGCGCAGGCCGAGGACAAGGGCGTGGACGTGGGCCCGATCCAGTACTACCTGGACTTCTTCCGCTACGGCGCGCCGCCGCACGGCGGCTTCGGCTTCGGGCTGACGCGCCTATTGATGCAGCTGCTCGGCCAGGAGAACGTGCGCGAGGTGACGTTCCTGTACCGGGGGCCGCATCGGCTCACGCCGTAGGCGGACCTTTTTGGGAGACGCGTTCGCGCGTGCTCCGTACAGCCCTGCTGGCGCCGGTCACCACAGCCGGCGACGCTCGCTTCCTGTGAGTAGGAGCAAGGCGGGACGTCGGTACCGTACGACGCATGCCCGAATCTCCGAACTTCCAGGGACGCGCATACTCGTCACTGGAGCAAGTCGCGGTATCGGTCGAGAGATCGCGTGCTTGCTGGCCGAGCAGGGAGCGACGGTCGTCATAGTCGCGCGCGATCCAGCCGGGGTGAATGTGTGCGTCGCGGCGCTTGCGGGGAGCGGCCACCGCGCCCTGGCGATGGATGTGAGCGACGAAGGCGCCTGGAGATCGGATCAGGCGTTAGCGGCATTGGACGGGGTGGACGGAGTTGTGACCGCAGCCGCGGTGCTCGCGCCGGTCGGCCCGATCGGCACCTATCGACCGGAGGACTTCTGGCAGACGATGCGTGTGAACGTGCTCGGCACGCTGCTCGCGGTGGACGCGTGCGTGGACTCGCTAGAGGCCGCGCGCGCGCGGTCGTCACCTTCGCGGGCGGAGGCGCCACGTCCCCTCAGCCGCGATACGACGCGTACGCTACGTCCAAGGCGGCGGTCGTGCGCCTGACGGAGAACCTCGGCCTCGAGCTCTCCGAGCGTGGTGTGCGGGTGAACGCCGTGTCTCCCGGCTTCATCGCCACGGACATCCACGCCGCGACGCTCGAGGGCGGCTCCGCAGCTGCTCGCCGGGCACGGCGAGGAACTCCGGCCCGTCGCCGAAACCGTAGACGATCATGAGATATGAGGCCGAGGTGACGAAGACGATTCCGGGAGCGTGCGCCAGCCAGCGCCCCAGGCCGAACATCCTGGACATCCAGCACCAGCCCGCGTGGGCGGCGACGAGCCCGAGCAGATACGTAATACGTAGGTTTCCAGCGGTGCGTTGCCGAGGGCCAGCGAGAGAGCCCCCGTCAGAGCGTAGATCGTGCCTCCGTAGAACGCGTACAGGGGGTAGAAGATCCCGTGCGAATAGCTGAGGAAGAGGCTGGGCAGGTGGTTGGCGCGGATCGTGAGGCTCTGGTGCCAGATGTACCAGAGGTGGTTCAACCAGTCGTCGTTGAACGTGGCATCGCTGAACAGCAGTGGCCAGGCGAGCGCGCCCAGCAGCAGCAGGGGAGCGCCAACCGTCAACGCGACGTGCGCCGATGCGGACCACGATCGGCGCACGGCCGTGCTCGGTAGGGCCGGGCGAACGGGCACGGCCGGACGCGACGGCGCGGTCGGACGACCCCGCGAAACTCGAGCGACGGAGGAACGCGCTTGCGTGCGTGACCGGCGGCTCACGGCCAGGGATGGTTGCGCGATTGCTCGGCGACAATGCGCTTTAGTGGCATAACGGCCGCGAAGTCACGGGTGCTGCGTGTATCGCCGACCTTCGATGCCTCCAACTTGCGCGAGCCTCGGCACGGTGGTGAGGCGCACGGGCGTGCGTGGGACCACCTTGTCCCACGCACCCCGGCTGCTTACGCGATGATGTCAGCCGCGTCCTTGCGGGCTAGATGATTTCGACTTCTTCTTCGTAGGTGAGCGAATCCGTGCTCTTCAGACCGGACGGTTCGGGCCCGAAGCCTATCGAGCCAGTGCCTGTGGTTTCGGTTTTGTTTTCCTTCGTACCTTCTAAGTAATACGTCGTGTACTTCTGCACGCCTTTCGTCTGTTCGCAGGTGACCGTGCCTGTCGCTGACAGAACTTTGAAGCCGGAAATGGGGCAGGTCGTGGACCCCGTTACTTTCAGCGTCTCCAGGCTGGAGCATTTGATCGTCAAGCCAGCGGCCGGGAGCCCGATTAACTCACCAGGTTCCGATTCTTCGCTTTTGTTTAGCCAAACGAGCTCGCTGGTCGCTTTGAGCACGATTTCGCCTTCTTTCGCGCCTTCCGTTTTACATTTGAGCGTGACGATGTCCGTGGTCGAACACCCGGTGAACGTGATCGTCGATTCGTCCGAGGACGGACCGGTCAGTTTGCCCGTGTCCGAATCTGCGGTGCATTTGAGGAGGTGTCCAGCTTTCGTTTCGAATTCGCTCGCCCCGCTTGTGCTTTTGAATCCTGTCTTGGTCGGGAACTTCCCTTCTTTGTTGACGATTTCGGGCATCGCCGTCTTCGCCGATGCCGTCGCCGATGCGACCACGCTCATCGCGAATACCGCGACGAGCGCCAACAGCAGTGTCCTGACACGTAAGTTCCTCATTCGCTACTCCTCTTTTGGTTGCTGAGTCGCCCCAGAGCTTCACTCGTCCGGCCCGACGGCACTGAGGGCAATTATGTGTAGACTCCCGATCAGCCGAACTCCTCGGATCCCAGGAACTACGTCGGACCGCAGGACGACCATAGCCGATGTTCCAAGAAAGGAAAGATGTGTCTCTCACCACGTCGAGCACGGCCGATACGAGTTTCGAGAATTTGTCTCTATTTAGATATAGACAATCTCGCAATCTGGTGACGACTTGTCACGAAGGCTTCAAGGAATCCCCCGACTTTGGCCTCTTTCCGCGCCAGGGCTTCGGAGCTCTCGTCGGCCTGAGGGTGAGCGGGGAATCTGAAAGAACCGGAGTAACCAACGGCAGTAACCCGATCGACGTCAGCGGTAACCTCGAGCTTTCGCTTGCGAATGGTGAAAAGTGGAGCGTCTCATAGCTGGACCGTGAGTCGGAAGCACGACGCGCGCGTGGCGCGGCGACGGGTCTGCGGCGCCACGCGCACGTCGGTGACGTATGCACCTTCGCCGGGCAGTGCGGTGCGTCGGGCGCTCGGACTAACGGTGGGCGTCCGCGGCCACGTCCTCCCGCCCGCTCGTGCTCGAGGAAATGCTTGCTCAGCATCGTCTCCTGCCGCTGGTAATCCGTACCTCCAGCGCGCCGGGGCCGCCGCGCGCGGCGGGGTCGTGGCGGTAGCCGAAGCCGGGGTCGAAGAAGCCTGGGTACCCAGTTCGCCGGCGGGTCGATCCGTCCGAACGCGAGATCCGCGACGCGCGGGCGCGGGCAGATCTGGGGCTGCGCGGAGTCGGAGACAACGCCGGCGGAAGTAAGAAACAAGGCTGGCGAGCGTCGCATATATGGAACTACAGTTCCAATCGAGCGATCGGTCTCCTGTGGCGCGCGCACCTGAAAGCGCGGCGGCCAAGCGATGGATGGCGTGAGCTTGAGCATCGTCCCACCTCTCCGACGATGCTCGGGAAGAGATCGAGGCGTCCCCCGGCGCCAGGTCTCCGCGGGCGTCGCGGCCCTACCGGCGGCGGCGTCCGTGAAGGCCTGGCGCCGCCCTCGAGCAGTCTTCTTGGGAGACGCGTTCGCGCGCATCTCCGTACAACCCAGCCGGCGCCGGTCACCACGGTCCCGTCCGCACACGTCTTTACCGTCAGGCCATGCTCTTGAACGAGCTGACCGACGGCATGGAGATCGACCAGGTGCTCCTGGTGCGCGAGGTCGAGCGCCGCCAGCGGCGCGACGGCGGCGACTACCTGCGCGTGCAGCTGGGCGACCGCACGGGCGCGGTCGCGTGCATGGTGTGGGAGGCGCTGGGCGAGGTGCAGGAGCTGGCGCGCGCGGGCACGCCGGTGCATGTGAGCGGCCGCTACACGGTGCATCCGCGCTTTGGCCCGCAGATCAACCTGCGCGGCCTGCGGGCGGCGGAGCCGGGCAGCTTCGAGGAGGCGGACCTGCTCGACGGGCCGGCGCGCGGCGTCGAGCAGATGGAAGGCGAGATCCGCGAGCTGCTGGGCACGATCCAGGAGCCGCACCTGCGGATCCTGCTGGAGCGCGTGTTCGGCGAGGACGGCGAGCTGTGGGCGGGCTACCGCACGGCGCCGGCGGCGAAGTACTACCACCAGGCATACGCGCACGGGCTGCTCGAGCACTGCCTGGGGGTCGCGCAGGCTGTCAGCGCGATCAGCGCGACGTTCGGAGGCATCGACCGCGACGTGGCGGTGACGGGTGCGCTGCTGCACGACATCGGCAAGCTGGAGGCATACACCGACGATCCGGCCAACATCGACCTGACCGACGCGGGCAGGCTGCACGGCGAGATCGCCCTCGGCTACTACCGCATCCGCCGCCTGATCGAGGACATCGACGGCTTCCCGGCGGAGCTCGCGCAGGCGGTGGGGCACATCATCCTCTCCCACCACGGCTCGCTGGAGCACGGCAGCCCGGTCGTGCCGTGCACGCGCGAGGCGACGCTCGTGCACATGATCGACAACCTCGGCGGGCGCCTGGGCAGCTTCGACAGGCTCGAGAAGGAGCTGGCGCCAGGCAGGCGCTGGTCGCAGTTCGACCGCGCGATCGGCGCGGGCGCGTTCTTCGCCGAGCGCTCGTCGATCGCCGCCGGCGAGGAGCCGGCGCGGGCCGGCGAGTCGGCGCCGGCGCGCGAAGCCGCCTGAAACGCCGCAAATAGCGGGGCGGCCGTTCGACCGTGCAGTATCCGTCTCCCCGCCGGCTTCTATCTTTCATAGCCGGATGGCAAAGGACACCGAGAAGCTGATCCGCCAGCTCTCGCTGATCTCATACCTGATGGCCGAGCGCCGGCCCGTCACGGCCCTTGAGATCCGGCGCGACGTGGAGGGCTACAGCGGCATGAACGAGGACGCGTTCGCGCGTCGCTTCTACGCGGACCGCTCGGAGCTGGAATCGCTGCGCATCCAGCTGACGGTCGACCGCCCGGCGGACGGCGCGGCCGAGCAGGAGAACTACTCGCTGCGCCCCGAGAACTTCCACCTGCCGGCGATCGAGTTCAGCGACAAGGAGCTGGCGGCGCTGCAGACGGCGCTCAGCCTGCTGGACGGCGAATTCGCGTACGCCGAGCCGCTGCGCCTGGCGCTGCAGCAGATCACGTGGGGGCGTCCCAGCCCGCTGCGCGCGCCCGAGCAGCGCTCGGTGGCGCTCGGCATCACCGCCTCGGCCGGCGGGCACGAGCTGTCGGCGCGCCTGGCGAAGGTCGAGACCGCGATCTTCCGCAACAAGACGATCGTGTTCGAGTACTACACGATGGAGCGCGACGACGTGAGCACGCGCCGCGTCGACCCGTATCACCTGCTGTTCCAGGGCGGGCAGTTCTACCTGCTCGGCTACGCCCACGAGCGCAAGGCCGTGCGCGTGTTCCGCCTGTCGCGCATCCGCGGCAAGGTCTCCTACGCGACGAAGGCGGAGCACGACTTCCATCGGCCCGCGGACTTCGACCCGCGCGCGTACGCCAACCGCGCCGACTGGCAGCTCGGCGAGGAGCAGGGCGTCGCGCGGGTGCTCGTGGGCGAGCGGATCGCGTGGCAGGTGGAACGCCACTTCGGTCGCTACGGCGAGATCTTGGAGGAGGACGGCGAGACGGTGTTCGCGACCGGCTACTCCAACCCGCGCAGCGTCATCTCGTGGGTGCTGGGCCTGGGCGCGAACGCGCGGCTGCTCGGCCCCGACGAGCTCGTCGCCGAGCTCCAGCGTCGCCTGGAGATGCTGGAGGAGCGCCACGGCGAGACGCCTCCGTCCGCGCCCAGCGGGCGTGGCGCGGGCGCCGCCGCGGCCGCAGGCGCTACGGCGGGGGCGCGGATCACGGGGTCCTCGCGCTCGCGTGCCGCGCGCCGCTCCGACGCCGCCGGCGCGGAGGGCGAGGGCCGGCCGGACGCGGCGATCCGCCCCGAGCGCTTCGCCCGCCTGGTGACGCTCGCGAGCATCCTGATCAGGGCCGGCCGCGCGGGCGAGCGGGTGGCGATCGCGGAGATCTGCGAGCGCCTGCAGATCAGCGAGGAGGAGCTGCGCGAGGACGTGAACGTGCTCAACGTCGTCAACTTCGGCGGCGGCTCGTACGTGCTGTACGCGGAATTCAAGGAGGAGGAGGGGGAGATCGAGGTCGACCCCGAGCCCTACAGCGACAACTTCGACCGGCCGGCGCGCCTGCTGCCGGTCGAGGCGAAGGCGCTGGTGGCGGCGATCGACCTGATCGGCGAGCACATCCCCGAGGGCTCCCTGACGTCCGCCCGCGAGAAGATCGTCGCGGCGCTCGGCGAGGACCCGATGGAGCAGGGCCTGCAGGTGGCGGCGACCGCCGGCGACGACTCGGACGTGGCGCGCAAGGTCTCCAAGGCGATCGTCGCGCGCAGGATCATCGAGCTCGAGTACTACAAGGAGAACGAGGACGAGATAGCGCTGCGCCGGGTCGAGCCGTACGCGCTCACCAACGGCCGCGAGGGCTGGTACGTCGCGTCGTTCGACCCCGAGCGCGACGGGGTGCGCCACTTCCGCCTGGACCGGATCAAGCACGTGAACGTGACCGACGAGAAGTTCGAGCCGCGCCCGGAGGTCGACCCGGCGGCGGAGGTCGACGGCTGGCTGCGCACGGGCGAGGTGCCGGCGTCGGCGACCGCGCGCGTGTGGGTCTCGCCGGAGCGCGCGCGCTGGGCGCGCGAGGCGCGCCGTGTGGTCGAGGAGTGGAGCGACGGCGCGGTGATCGTCGAGCTGAGCTTCGCCGGCGTCGACTGGCTCGTGCGGGAGATCCTCAAGGAAGCCGGCGATGCGGCCGTGCTCGAGCCAGAGGATGCCCGCGCGGCCGTGCGTGCGGCCGTCGCCCGCCTGCGCGAGGCCAACGGCGTGCCGGCGCCGGCCTGAGCGCACGCAGGACGACAACTTCGATACAGCCGAGGGATTCGGAGGTACAAGTCTCTGAAGGCGTTGCGGGAGTACCCTCTAATCCGTGAGCCGCCGCGACCAGATTCGGATGACGGATACGGAGGTGGCCGCGTTCCTCGCCGAGGAACGGATCGTCACATGCGCGACGATGGGCCCGCGCGGCTGGCCCCACCTGATGCCGCTGTGGTACGTCGTGCGACCGGTCGAGGAGCGCCCGGAGCACGTCGACGCGCCCGGGCCGCGCATATGGGCGTGGACGTACGCGGCCTCGCAGAAGGTGGTCAACCTCGAACGCGACCCAAGGGCCACCGCGCAGGTCGAGGCGGGGGAGTCATATGAGGAGCTGCGCGGCGTGATGCTCGAGTGCGAGGTGCTCGTGCGTCGCGAGCTCGACGTCGTCAAAGCACTCGGGCACGAGATCTTCGCCCGCTACGCCGCTCCGCGCGGCGAGCCTCCCGCGGAGAACCTGCCCGCGGCGGTCGGCGAGATGATCGACAAGCAGGCCGTCAAGCGCGTCGCGCTCGAGTTCGTCGAGCTGCGCCGCGCCAGCTGGGACCATCGCAAGCTCGGCGGCGTCTACTGACGCCCGATAGGCTGCTGCGGCGATGGAGCCGCTCAAGGGGCTGATCCTCTCTGGAGGCAAGGGCACGCGCCTGCGCCCGATCACACACACGAGCGCCAAGCAGCTCGTGCCGGTGGCGAACAAGCCGGTGCTGTTCTACGGGATCGAGGCGATGGCCGAGGCGGGCATCGACGAGGTGGGAATCATCATCGCGCCCGACACCGGACCGGAGATCGAAGCGGCCGCCGGCGACGGCTCGCGCTTCGGCGTGCACATCACCTACATCGTCCAGGACGAGCCGCTCGGCCTCGCGCACGCGGTGCTCACCGCCGAGCCGTTCCTGGGAGCGAGCCCGTTCGTCATGTACCTCGGCGACAACCTGCTGCAGGGTGGCATCTCCGAGCTGGTCGCCGCGTTTCGCGAGAGCGCGCCAGACGCGCTGATCCTCCTGACCCCCGTGCCCGACCCGGAGAACTACGGCGTCGCCGAGCTGGCGCCGTCCGCGCCGGACGGCCTAGACGCCGATGCCAGTGCCAGCGGAGGCGCGCAATCGGCGGCTCTGGGCCGGGTGGTGCGCCTGGTCGAGAAGCCGCCCGAGCCCGCCACCGACCTCGCGCTCGTGGGCGTGTACATGTTCACCGCCGCCGTCCACGACGCCGCCCGCGCGATCTCGCCCTCGCCGCGCGGCGAGCTGGAGATCACCGACGCGATCCAGCACCTGGTCGATGCGGGCATGCGCGTGGAGCCGCACATCGTGCGCGGCTGGTGGAAGGACACGGGGCGCCTGGAGGACATGCTCGAGGCCAACCGCCTGATCCTCGACAACCTGAGCGAGCGCGTCGAGGGCGATCTGATCGACTCGCAGGTCGATGGGCGCGTCGTGATCGAGCCGGGCGCGCGGCTGGAGCGCACGACCGTGCGGGGCCCCGCGATCATCGGCGCGGACGCGCGCCTCAGCGACTGCTACATCGGCCCGTACACCGCTATCGGCGAGCGCTGTACGATCTCCGGCTCGGAGGTCGAGCACTCGATCCTGCTCGCCGGCTGCACCGTGTGCGACCTCGACGGGCGCATGGAGTCCTCGCTGCTCGGACGCAACGTGACCGTGCGTCGCGGCGAGCGCCAGCCGCGCGCGTACCGCTTCATGGTCGGCGACAACTCCGACATCTCGATCCTGTGAGGCTGCTCGTCACAGGCGCCGCAGGGATGCTCGGCCTGGACGTGCTGCGCGCGGGCGAGCGTGCCGGGCACGAGCTCGTGGGGGTGGACCTGCCCGAGCTGGACATCACCGACCCCAAGGCGGTCGAAGGCGCGTTCGCGCGCATCCGCCCCGAGGCGGTGCTCAACTGCGCCGCCTGGACCGACGTGGACGGCGCCGAGAGCCACCGCGAGCAGGCGCACGCGGTCAACGCCGACGGAGCGCGGAACCTGGCGCTCGCAGCCGCGTGGGAACGCGTGCCGCTGCTGCACGTGTCCACCGACTACGTCTTCAGCGGCGAGGCGTTCCTGGACGCCGGCGGCGCGCCGCGCGCGTACGTGGAGTCCGATCCGACGGGGCCGCGGTCGGTGTACGGCCAGACGAAGCTCGCCGGCGAGCGCGAAGTGCTCGCCGCCTCGCCGCGCCACGCGGTCGTGCGCAGCGCCTGGCTGTTCGGGATCGGCGGGCGCAACTTCGCCGACACCATGCTCACGCTCGCCGGCGAACGCGACGCCGTGCAGGTCGTCACCGACCAGGTCGGCTGCCCGACGTGGACCGGCCATCTCGCTCCCGCGCTGCTCGGGCTGCTCGAGCGCGGTGTCGCCGGCCTCGTGCACCTGGCCGGCGCCGGGCACATCTCGTGGAACGGCTTCACCGCCGAGATCTTTCGCCAGGCCGAGGTCAGCTGCCGCGTGGAGGAGGCGACGACCGAGCAGATGGCGCGCCCCGCGCCCCGCCCGGCGTGGTCGGTGCTCGAGTCAGAGCGCGAGGACGTGCTGCCGCTGCCGCCCTGGCAGGATGGCCTTGCCGGCTACCTGGCGGCGCGGGCTGGGATCGTCCGCACTTGACGGGGATTGGCCGCGCTACTGAGAACCGCCGTCGGTGGTGGTTGTAGGGAGCGTGAAGATGCGCGCGATCTCCATCGCGAACCCCTCCAGCAGATCGCTGGTCAGGACGGACCTCTCTTCGAGCAGCTCATCGGGCGAGGCGTCCGGGCGCACCTTCGTGACAGTGCGCGCATCGGGGTCCACCAGCCACAGCTCGCGCACGCCCGAGTGCATGTACAGGTCGCGCTTCACGCCTTCGTCGTTCGCGCGCGTGGATGGAGAGAGCACCTCGACGACGAGGTCGGGGACGCTCTTCACTGCACCGCGCGACACGGGTGGACGCCGCTCGGCGCTCCACCACGAGATGTCCGGCGCCGGGCGGCTGCCATCCGGAAGCGCGACGAAGACGTCCTGCAGGGCGAGGCCCTCATCGGCGGCGTCATCCTGCCAGCGGCGCAGCGCCACGTAGAGCTCCCCCTGTGCAGAGGAAGCAAGGTCCCCAAGTGGCGGCACTAGCACTGCCTCGCCGTCGATGAGCTCGATGTCCATGTTCCAGCCAGCGTTGAACTGGAGCGCGTCGAATTCCCAAGGCTCGACGTGCGGATGGACGACAGTGGCCATGGACTTATGCTAGCCGTGGAGTCCACGGTGCGGGTGAGTTGCAGTGGTCATGCGCGACATCCAACCGCGCGCTTGGGATGGAACGCACGGGCGAGGGACCGCACGCGGCACGCATGGCTGGGATGATGCGCGCATGAGATTGCTTGTCTGCGGCGGCGCCGGGTTTATCGGCTCGACGTTCGCGCGCCAGCGTCTGCGCGAGCACGGCGACGAGGTGACCGTGCTCGACAAGCTCACGTACGCCGGGCGCGAGGAGAACTTCCACGACCTCGTCGACGACGCTGGCTTTCGCTTTCTCCGCGGCGCGATCGAGGACCCGGAGGCGGTCGCCGCGGCGATCGAGGCAGGCGCGCCCGAGGCGATCGTCAACTTCGCCGCCGAGACGCACGTCGACCGCTCGATCGCGCAGCCCGACGCGTTCGTCTCCACGCACGCGCTCGGCACGTACGTGCTGCTCGAGGCCGCGCGCGAGCACGGCCTGCGCCACGTGCAGGTCTCAACCGACGAGGTGTACGGCTCGATCGAGGAGGGGACGTTCACCGAGGACAGCCCGCTCGCGCCGTCCTCGCCGTACTCGGCCACCAAGGCCGGCGCCGACCTGCTCGTGCAGAGCTACTTCCACACCTACGACCTGCCCGCGCTCATCTGCCGCGGCTCCAACAACTACGGCCCCTACCAGTACCCCGAGAAGCTGATCCCGCTGATGATCCTCAACGCCCTGCACGGGGATTCGCTGCCCGTCTACGGCGACGGCATGCAGGTGCGCAACTGGATCCACTCCACCGACTTCGCCGCCGCCATCGGGCACGTGCTCGAGCACGGCCGCGAGGGCGAGGTCTACAACGCCGGCGGCCCCGACGAGGAGGCCAACATGACCGTCGTCGCGCGCATCGTCGAGCTCACAGGAGCGTCCGAGTCGCAGATCGAGCACGTCGCCGACCGGCCCGGGCACGACCGGCGCTACTCGCTCTCCTCCGAGAAGGTGCGCGCGCTCGGCTGGTCGCCGCGGGTGCGCTTCAGCGAGGGCCTCGAGCAGACCGTCGCGTGGTACCGCGAGAACGCATGGTGGTGGGAGCCGATCCGCTCAGGCGAGTACCGCGCGTACTACGAGCGCCAGTACGGCCGCTCTCTCAGCGGGCCGACAGCCGGCGCGTAGCTAGGTGGCTTCCCTACGAGTCGCTCGGTGGCCATTCGATGCCGTCGGCGAGCTCTGACGCGCGCATGTCGATGAGCTCGCTCCGGTCGACAGGCCGGTACTCGCCCTCTCGCAATGCGAGCCACGTGACGGAGTGGGCCTGCGGGTCCACGATCACCAGCTCGTCGACTTCGTGCTCGGCGTAGAACGGGAGCTTCTCCCACGTCTCGTCTTCGGGGGAGAGGACCTCCACCGCGATCGCCGCCGTCGGGATCCAGACGCCGCGTGGGGTTCTCCGATGCACGCCGAGGTCGGGGATGCGGAAGTCGTCCTTCACGCCCATGTTGAACTCCACGCTGACGCGAAGGCCGGCCGCGCGTGCCGGAGCGTCGAGGAGCACAACGAGCCGGGAAACGATCAACGAGTGCGCTGTGTCCGGACTCGGGACCATGTGGTAGACGCCTGCCCAAACCTCGTCACGCCGGTCGGCGCCCATGCGGCGACGGCGCTCGAGCAGCTCCTCCAGCTGGGGCGGAGGGGGATCCAGGACGAGCGTGCGCATCGGTTTCTAGGGTATCGCGGACGTTGGCGTTGGCGGTCATGGCGCCTCATCCAACAGCGCGCTTGGGATGGAACGCTCGGCCGGCGGCGAGGGAGCGGAAACGCGGACAGAAACAAACCTTCCGTTCCGTTGACATCGTGCGAACTTGTCGACTAGCGTCTGCTCGCTCGGATCCGCTGCCGGTTGCGGCGGTGCTCGCCGTGCCAGCCCTCCAGTTCCGACGCCCGACGATCGATGCCACCTGACAGCTCACGCCAAGTCCGCCGCGCGAAGGCGCGCGAGGCGCAGAAGCGCGGCTCCTCCTCCAAAGATTCCGGCGGTCCGGGCTTCCTCGGCAGGGTTCCCAAAGCCGGGTGGCTCGCCGGCGGTGTGCTCGCCGTCGCCGTCATCGCAGCCGTCGTGCTGCTCGCCACCGGCTCGTCCTCCTCGTCGGAAAGCTCGCTGCTCACCGGCTCCGGCTATCCCAACGTCGACACCTCCAACACGCGCTACGTCGGCGGGCCCATCGACAGCTCCAACGTCGCCACGCTCGCCACCGCCTGGACGCTGCCCATCACCACCAAGAGCGAGTACGGCAGCTACTCCTCGGCGCCGATCGTCAGCAACGGCGTCATCTTCTCCCAGGACCTCGAGTCCAACGTCCAGGCCATCAACCTCAAGACCGGCAAGGTGATCTGGACGAAGAAATACGAATCGCCCGACCAGGGGCCCAACGGGCTCGTCGTGCAGGGCGGGCGCGTGTACGGCGCCACCACCAACGCCGCCTTCGCGCTCAACGAGAAGACCGGCGAACAGCTGTGGTCGGTCACGCTCGTGCGAAACGTTCACGAGGGCATCGACATGGCGCCGGGCTACCACGACGGGATCGTCTACGTGTCCACCGTGCCCGGCAACACCACCCAGTTCTACAAGGGCGAAGGCGTCGGCATCCTCTGGGCGCTCGAAGCCAGCACCGGCAGGAGGCTCTGGCACTTCGACACCGTGCCGGAAGACCTGTGGTCGCCCTCCAACGTCGACATCAACACCGGCGGTGGCGTCTGGTACGCGCCCGCGTTCGACGAACACGGCTCCATGTACATCGGCACCGGCAACCCCGGGCCGTTCCCCGGCACCAGCCAGTTTCCGTGGGGATCCAGCAGGCCAGGTCCCAACCTGTACACCAACTCCATCGTCAAGCTCAACGCCGCCACCGGCCAGCTCGAGTGGTACTACCAGCTGATCCCGCACGACCTCTACGACCGCGACCTCCAGGACCCGCCGATCCTCGCCACCGTCGGCGGCAAGCAGGTCGTGCTCGCCGCCGGCAAGGGCGGCTTCGTGATCGCGCTCGACGCCGAAACCGGCAAGCTCCTGTGGAAGCGCTCCGTCGGCACCCACAACGGCCACGACAACGACAACCTGTACGCCATGAAAGGCGAATACTCCAAGCTGAAAACGCCCGAGACCGTCTACCCCGGGCTGCTCGGCGGCGTGATCGCGCCGATGGCCACCAACGGCTCGCTCGTGTTCGTGCCCGTCGTCAACCACTCCGTCACCATCAACTCGCAGACCGAAACCGAAGAACGCAGCCCGCTCGAAGGCGAACTCGTCGCGCTCGAAGTCGCCACCGGCGCCGTCAAGTGGGACCAGAAGCTCCCCTCCGCCGCCTTCGGCGCCGTCACCGCCGTCAACGACGTCGTCTTCGTCACCTCCTTCAACGGCAAGCTGTTCGCGTTCAACGACAGCAACGGCAGCATCGCCTGGGAAGCCGGGCTGCCCGCCGGCACCAACACCGGCGTGTCCGTCTCCGGCGACACCGTCGTCGCCCCCGCCGGCATCGCCACCGAAAGCGGCCAGACCCCCGAAATCGTCGCCTTCCGGCTGCCCGGCGGGTAGCGCGCGGCGCAGCGGCGGCGGGGACGGAGCGCGGTGCGCGCTCCAGCTACGCGTGTGCGAGAGCAGGATCCGGCTCGCCCGTGAACAGCCACGGGGCGCGCTGACCGATGACCTCACCACGGAAGCGCTTGCGCCTGCCGTACACCACCCACGTCGTGTCCACCGCGCCGTACACCTCCTCCACGCGCAGGATGTCCGGGCGTTCGTCGGCGTGGTGCAGGTGCGTCAGGCCCGCGTCGTAGCGGCCCTCCAGCAGGTGGCGCGCGACCACCGGCTTCGACGGCTCGTCCACGATCCGCTCGAAGCGCGCCAGGTCGAGGTAGCCGCGGGTCGCGTTCACGATGCCCAGGCTCGCCGGGCGCTCCACGTCCGTGCGCACCAGCAGCGCCAGCTCCTTCGTCGGGTAGATGAACGTGTCCAGCACGAACACCTCCTCGTGGTGGCGCTCCGTCACCAGGTGTACCTGCAGGTGGGCGCTGCACTGCACCAGGAACGTCCGCTCGCGCTCGCGCACCAGGTCGATCCCCGCCAGCAGGTCTTCCATCAGCACGATCTCCGCCGACTCGATCCCCTGGAAGTCCAGGTAGCGCCTCAGCGCCGCCTCGTGGCACGTGCCCGACGGGCCCAGCGTGATGAACGTCGGGCGGCCCGCCGCCGCATCGTCCGGGCGCGTCATGCCGCGTGGCCGTCCGTCGGGCTCGGGACGCCGCGCGGGCGGATCACCGGCGGCGGGGGCGGCTCGATCAGCTCCTCGTGGGCCACCCCGCCGATCAGCTCGTCCTCCATCCTGCACGTCGCCGCGATCAGCACCTCGAACAGCGCGTCCGTGAAGTCCGGCGGCAGGTCGCATTCCGCGCCGCGCGCGCGGTAGCGCGCCCGCACCTCCGCCACGCGGCCCGGCTGCATCATCGGGATGCCGTGCGCGCGCTTGTGCAGCGCGATTTCCCGGCACACCTCGAAGCGCTGGCCCAGCAGGCGCGCGATCTCCTCGTCCAGCGAGTCCAGGCGCCGGCGGAACGGGTCCAGGCCGGTCACGACGCCTCATCCCCGTCCAGCAGGCCGCTCGCGAACGCGTAGCCGCACTCCGCCAGCGAGTCCAGCGCGTAGCCGCCCTCCTGCACCACGCACACAGGCAGCCCCGAAGCCGCCAGCAGACCGCCGATCTCCTGGAACACGTGCGGCGAGAAGCCCCAGCAGCCGTGCGGGTCGCCCGCCACCGTGTCGTAGCCGAGCGACAGCACCAGCGCCGACGCCGAGTCCGCCAGCGCGTCGATCGAGTCCGCCACCGCGCCCAGGTAGCGCTCCTCGCTCGGCGCCTCTTTGAACTCGACCACCCGCTCGTCTCCACCGCACGGGTGCGCCGACTGCGACGGCACGTTCACCACCGGCCACGAGTGCAGCGAGTACAGCGTCGTGTCGCGCATCCGCGCCGCGATCGCCGCCGTGCCGTTCGGGTAGTGGATGTCCACGTCGAGGATCGCCACCGGCCCCGCGCCGCCCTCGCGCAGCGTGTGCGCCGCCGCCGCCGCGTTGTTCAACAAGCAGCAGCCGCCCAGCCAGCCCGGGCCCGCGTGGTGGCCAGGCGGGCGGCACAGCGCGTACGCGAAGCGCTCGCCGTCCACGATCGCCCGCGCCGCGACGATCGCCGTGCGCACGCCCTCGTACGCCGCCCGCGCCACGCTCGCGCACACCGGCGTGTCCGGGGCCATGCCCGGCGCCGCGAACTCCGCCATCAGCACCGGCTCCTCCGACTCCACCGCCGCCAGCGCGCGCAGGTAGTCCGGCTCGTGCAGCGCGCTCAGCGCCAGCTCCACCTCGTCCGCGCTCGCCTGCGCGCGGGTGGAGCGCACCGCCGGGTGGCGCGCCAGGCCCGCGCGCAGCTCCGACAGGCGCCTGTCGTGGTCCTGGCCCGCCAGGCGCAGGCCCGCGCGGCTCAAGAGCCACGGCTGCAGCGCCGGCGGCCCCTCGCGCTGCTCGACCAATAGCATCCCGCGTCTCACGACAGCAGCCGCCGCATCCGCGGGCCGTTCGGCGTGAAGCCGTTGCCCAGGTAGAACGCCTCCGTCGCTGCGAAGCGCGCGAAGCTCTCGCGCGGCAGCCCCACCTCCACGCGCACGAAGCGCCTGGAGCGCGCGAGCTCGAACAGGGCATCCAGCAGCCTGGAGCCGACCGCGCGGTCGCGCCAGTCCGGGCGCACCCACAGGTCCTGGATCAGCGCGTAGCTGCCCGGCACGTGGATCGCCATCTGCCAGCTCGCGCCGAGCACGCCCACGATCTCCGCCTCCGCCTCTGCCTCCGCGTCGGCCTCCGCCACCAGCACCGCGCCCGCCCACGGGCTGTCGATCAGCGTGCGCGCCGCCGCCCGCATCGCCGCCGGCGCCGACGGCGTGCCGTCCAGCTCCGCCAGCAGCTCGCGCACCGCCGCCGCCACCGCCTCCACGTCCGTGCGCTCCGCGCGGCGCACGACGCACGCGCGTGCCACCTCGCTCGTCGTGCCCCTGGCGCTCACGGCGCCCCCGCGACCTCGTACGCCGGCTCCAGCTCGACCGTCCACGCCTCGCGCGCGCCCGAGCCCGTCACCGCCTGCGCGATCGCCGCCATCGGCGCGCGCGCCTTCAGCAGCAGCTCGTCGAACTCCTCCGCCGGGTCCGACTGCATCACGATCGCGCCGCCCGCGCCGATCGTCGTGCGCCCCGGCCGGATCACGATCGTGCGGATCACGATGCTCAGGTCGACGCTGCCGTCCAGGCCGAAGTAGCCGAGCGCGCCCGAGTACACGCCGCGCGCGACGCGCTCGACGTCGTCGATGATCTCCATCGTGCGCAGCTTCGGCGCGCCCGTCATCGAGCCGCCCGGGAAGCACGCGCGCACGCAGTCCACCGGCGAGCGGCTCGCGCCCAGCACGCCCGTGATCGTCGACGTCAGCTGGTGCACCGTGCGGTAGCGCTCGCCCGCCATGAACTCCGACACGCGCACGCTGTCCACCTCGCACACGCGGCCCAGGTCGTTGCGCAGCAGGTCGACGATCATCAGGTGCTCCGCGAACGTCTTTTCGTCCTGCAGCAGCTCGTCGCGCAGCTGCTCGTCGCGCGTAGGGTCCGGGTGGCGCGAGGCGGTGCCCTTGATCGGGCGCGCCTGCACGCTGCGGTCGCGGTCGACCGACAGGAAGCGCTCCGGCGAGGAGCTCACGATCGCGACGTCGCCGAGCTTCAGGTACGCCGCGAACGGCGCCGGGTTGCCGTGGCGCAGCACGCGATACAGCGTGAACGGGTCCGGGCTCTCGTCCGTGGAGATCTGGTCGGTCAGGCACACCTCGTAGGACTCGCCCGCCGCCAGCGCCGCCTGGCAGCGGGCGATGTCCGCGAGGTACTGGCGCCGTCCGCGCCCGCATCGAAATCTCACCGGAGCGAGCGGGCCGCCGCCATCCCCATCGGTCCGCGCCCGCTCCGGTGGCGCCGCCGCGGGGGCAGCCAGCGCCCCCCGAACGGCGTCCTGCGCGTCGTCCAGCCAACGCTCGGCGTCCGCATCCTCGCTCCCACACAGTGCGAGTAGATGCGTGCGCTTGCCGACGTGGTCAACAGCGACGACACGATTGGCGAGCATCATCACCGCGTCCGGCACGTCCGAGCGGTGGACGTTGCGCGAGCCGCAGTCCGCCTTGCACTCGTAGCCGAGATAGCCGACGTAGCCGCCAACCAGGCCGCGCGCGAGGCCCTCCGGCGGCTCGACCGCGCTGCTCGCCAGCTCGCGCTCGAGCACGTCGAAGATCGAGCCGTGCTCGACTCGCGCCTTCCCGCCGCGGCGGATGCTCACCGCCGACTCCTCCACGTCGTACTCGAGCACGCACTCCTCCGCGCCGGTCGTCGTGCCCATGTACGAGCACTGCGCGAGGCGCGTCGGCGCGTCCACGCTGTCGAGCCAGAACGCGTAGTCCGCGTCCGCGAACAGCGCTTCGAACAGCGCCTGCGTCGAGGGCTCGCCCTCGATCGTGCGCGTCCGCAGCTGCAGGTGCGAGTCGGCCACGGGGCGCGCGAGCGGGCGCTGCGAGGGGGTCACCAGCCGTCTGGAGCCGAACGAGCGCGGCGGCTTGTGCTCGCGCGCCAGCTCGTAGAAGTTCTCGATCAGCTTGCGGCCGTGCTCGGTGGAGACCGACTCGGGGTGGAACTGCACGCCCCACATCGGGCGGCTGCGGTGCTCGATCCCCATCACCACGCCGTCGTCCGTCCACGCCGTCACGCGGCCTTCCGGGCCGATCGGGCCGGTCACCGCCAGCGAGTGGTAGCGCACGACCGAGAAGTCCTGCGGGATGCCCTCGAACAGGCCGTGGCCGACGTGGCGCACGAGGCTCTTGCGCCCGTGCATCGGCATCGGCGCCGCCGCCACCGTCCCGTCGAGCAGCTGCCCGAGACCCTGGTGGCCGAGGCACACGCCGAGGATGGGGATCTCGCTCCAGCGCAGGATGTCCGCGCACACGCCGAAGTCGTGCCAGCGCTCCGGGCGACCCGGGCCGGGGGAGATGACGATCGCGTCGAAGTCCCAGCGCGACAGCGCGCCCCACGAGACGGTGTCGTTCTGGATCACGATCGGCTCCTCGCCGGAGACCGCCGCCAGCAGCTGGTAGACGTTGTACGTGTAGGAGTCGTAGTTGTCGACCAGCAGCGTGCTCATCGCGCTAAGCCTCCTCCAGTCCCAGCCCGCGCGCGCCCCGCTCCAGCAGCGTGTGCGCGACGCGCGCCACCGGCTCGCTGCGCTCGGCCTCCAGGTACCAGCGCCCGAGGTGCACCACGTAGCGCGCGAGCGGGCCCGGGTCCATGCGCTCCACCGCGATCCGCAGGTGGCGGCGGTGAAGCTCCGACTGCACGACCGCGAAGCGGTAGTCGGGGTCCTGGGCCAGCTCGCCCGCCGGCACCTCGCCGCGGCCCTGCCGCGCCCGTGCGTGCACGAGCTCCCAGCCCGGGCTCTCGCGCAGGTCCAGCAGCTTCTCCGGCTGGAAGTCCACTTTCGGGGCGACCGGGCGCGGCACGAAGAACCCGAGCGCCACCTGGCCCGCCACGCGCTCGGCCGAGCCCAGCCTGCCCGCGATCTCCGCGCTCTGCGGGTCCGCCTCGATCTGCGCCTGGAGCCACTCGGTCAGCTCGTCGATCAGCAGCGCGCCCTCGTCGCTGGAGGACATCGCCCGCTTCTGGCGCGCGACCATCCCGTGGAAGATGTCGCTCGTCGGGTGCATGCCCGCGCCGCCGTCCGGCATCAATTCGCCCATCAGCTTGCGCCTGCACGTGACGTGCCCGAGCCACTCCGAGCCGCACACCTGCACCGAGGTCATGCCCTCCAGGCCCGGCGCCGCCATCCAGTAGGCCATCGCGCGCATGTGCTGGGTCGGCAGGTCGTCGCCGCGCACGAGCGGGAACTCGTCGAAGTCCTCGCGTTCGGTCGGGTAGATGACGACGCCGTCCGCGCGCCGGCGCAGCAGCCCGTCGCGCAGGCCGCACGCGGTCAGCTCGGCCGCCTCCGAGAGGAAGTCAGACTCGAAGAACACGCGGTCGAAGGAGATCCCCAGGCGCGCCAGCGTCTTGCGCTGCCCCGCGATCACCCACGCGCGCGTCTTGTACCAGAGCTCCAGCGCCTGGCGGTCGCCGCACAGCACGCGGCGCAGCAGCTCGTCGGCGTCGTCGTCGCGCACCGTCAGCTCGCGCGTCAGCGACGCCTCCGGCTCCTGCGCGCCGTTGCCGTTGTACGAGCGTCCCGCCGCCACGTACTCGGCATAGCAGCAGCCGACGAAGTGGTCGCTCTTCTCGTTGCGGTCCGGCCACGCCTGCGCGTGGCGCCCGCTCTTCATCACGCCCGCCATCGCCTCGCCCATGCTGCGCCCGGCGTCCGAGATCAGCGCGCGACGCTCGACCCGCCCGCCGCCCTGCGCGAGCGCCGCCGCCAGCGCGTTGCCGATCGCGAGGTTGCGCAGGTGCCCGACGTGCAGCGCCTTCGTCGCGTTCGCGTCCCAGAACTGCACCGAGAAGCGCTCTCCACGCGCGAGGTCGCGCAGGCGCTCCTCGCCGCCGTCGCCCTCCTCCAGCGCCGCGCCGGCGCTCTCGATCCAGCTGTCGTCGAGCCGCAGCTCCACGCCCTGGTCGGTCCGCGCGACGCTCGCCACCCACGGCTCGCGTTCGATGCGCTCGAGCGACCGGAGCGTCGCCGCGTCCTCGCGCCAGCCCTCCGCGCGCGGCATCAGCTTCAGGTCGAAGCGATCGCTCGGGCGCAGCGGCGTGCGCGCCGCCCACAGGCCGCCGTCGCCACCCTGCTCGGCGGGCGGCTCGAAGTAGTCGAAGATGTTCGTGGGTGCGGGCATCGTTGGCTGAGGGTTGGGGGTCTGCCGATGCACCAGCCGGGGCTCGAACCCGGATCAACGGCGTTTAAGGCCGCTCCCTTAACCGATTAGGGCACTGGTGCGAGGGACCCGACAGGACATCCGCGCCGATGCTTCGGCGCAGTTTGCGCAGTCGAGCCTGAGCGAGGCACCATACGACGCGTTGTGAGCAATCGCACGTTTTCGATTCCGCCTACCCGGACGGCGCCCGACGCGCCGGCCCCCGACTCGGCGCTGCCGCCCGGGCCGCGGATGCCGAGCGCGCTGCAGGCCGTCGGCTGGGCGCTGCGCCCGCTGCCGTTCATGCAGCGCTGCCGCCGGCGCTACGGCGACGTGTTCACGCTGCGCGTCCGCCGCGGGCGCCCGTGGGTGCTGCTGAGCGACCCCGCGGACGTCGGCAAGGTGCTGACGATCACGCCCGAGCTCGTGCGGGCCGGCGCCAGCGAGGCCAACCCGCTGCTCGGGCCGCTGCTGGGGCCGCGCTCGGTGATGCTGCTCGACGAGCCCGAGCACATGACCCATCGCCGCTTCATCCTGCCCTCCTTCCACGGCCAGCGGATGCGCGGCTACGGGGAGATGATGGTCGACGTCGCGCGCGAGGAGATCGCGCGCTGGCCGGTGGGGGAGCCGTTCGCGCTGTGGCCGCGGATGCAGGCGGTCAGCAACGAGGTCGTCATGCGCGCCGTCTTCTCCGACACCGACACGCCGCAGATGCGCGAGCTGCGCACGCTGCTCAAGCGCCTCACCGACTGGCTCAACGACTCCGGGCGCCTGACGCTGCTGAGCGCGTTCGGCTCGCGCGTGCTGACCGGCAACGCCGGGTTCCGCGCGGTGATCGAGCCGGTCGAAGCGGCGGTGCTCGCGGAGGTGCGCCGCCGCCACGTGCTCGCCGGCCCGCCCGACGACGGCATCCTCTCGCTGCTCGAGCAGGCCTACGACGAGAACGGCACGCCGATGACCGAGCAGGAGCTGCGCGACGAACTGATCACGCTGCTCTCCGACGGCCCGACCGCGACCTCGCTGGCATGGGCGTTCGAGCGCCTGCTGCGCCACCCCGACAAGCTCGAGCGCCTGCGCGCGGAGGTGCTCGCCGGCGAGGAGGAGCTCTACGCCGACGCCGTCGTCAAGGAGACGCTGCGCCTGGCGCCGGCCGTGCCGCTGGTGATGCGCAGGCTCGTGGAGCCGATGGAGCTCGGCGGGTACACGATTCCCGCGGACACGATCGTCGCCCCGTGCATCTACCTCGTCCACCACCGCGAGGACATCTACCCGCGGCCGTTCCGCTTCGAGCCCGAGCGCTTCCTCGAGCGCCAGCCCGACAACTACACGTGGATCCCGTTCGGCAGCGGCGTGCGCCGCTGCGTGGCGGCGCAGTTCGCGCAGATGGAGATGAGGCGCGTGATCCAGACCGTGCTGCGCGAGGTCGACCTCGGGCCCGCGACCGACGCCACGGGCACGCAGCACGCGACGCGCAGCTCGGTCGCGTTCGCCCCCGGCGAAGCGCGCGCGGTCGTCATCCGCCGCCGGCCGAAGGCCGGTCAGCAGCCGAGCTTCAACGGCGGGCCGCGGCCGGCCGCGCCGCTGCCCGTCGGCTGACCGCGCGGGTGCCTGCGGAGGCGCCGAACGGCGCCAGCACCCGGTCGGCGAGGACGCCCAGCGAGCCGAGGTTCGAGAAGCCCGGTCCCTGGCTGAGCGCCGCCAGCCCCGGCAGCTGCATCCGCGGCTCGAGGCCCTCCAGCTCCAGGAAGCGCCCCATCGGGAGCTCCGCCTCGGGCGGGCGGTCCCACACCGGGCCGACGCGGCGCTCGATCTCCGCGCGCGTCTCGGGCGCGCAGAGCGTGCGCAGCTGCTCGAGCAGGTCGAAGCCCGTGCCGTTGATCAGGTAGTCGTGCTCGTTGGCGCCGGCGCCGAGCTCGCCCGCGTATTCGACGGAGATGCCCTCGCCGCCGCGCGCGGAGGCGACGTGCACGACGCGCCCCGGCACGAAGCGGCAGCGCTCGTCGTAGGCGAACGCCGCGATCCGCTCGGGGCCGAACACGCCGCGGTCGGAGCGGGCGATGAAGTCGCGGCGCGTCTGGGCGCTCAGCGAGGGCCAGTCGATCACGTCGGGGTTGGAGAAGATGCGGTTCTCGACGAAGCTCTCCACGCGGCTCATCGGCAGGCCGGGCGTGTAGACGGTGAGCTGCGCGTCGGGCCTGGCCGCGCGCACGAATTCCATGCAGCTGAGCGCGCTCTCGCCGCCGCCGACGATCGCGATGTCAGAGCTCTGCTCGACCGGCGCGCGCGCGATCTCCATGCGCCCGCTGTCGCAGTCGAGCACGCGCGGCGCGGCGTCGAGGTCGTGGTCGAGCGTGCGGTGCACTCCCGGCCCGGTCAGCACGAACGCGCCGCAGCTGTACTGCAGCGCCCCGGCGTCGCCGGCGACGTCGACGATCCAGCGATCGCCCTGCGGGCTCAGCGACACGCGCGCGACGCGGCCGTGGACGAGGTCGACGCCGTCGGTCGCGCGCTCGAGCACCCACGTCAGGTAGGCGCCGCAGACGCGGCGCTGCACGGATGGCGCCCCGGCGTCGATCCAGCGGCCGTAGCCGCCTTTCTCCACCAGGTAGCGCTGCCAGGAGAAGCGCAGCGCGGCCTCGTCGATCGCGCCGCCGTGCTCGCCGAACGAGCAGGCGCTTTCGTAGGGGAAGCCGACGTCCTTGGCGGGGCTGATCGCGAGCACCTCTCTGCTGGAGGTGACGCCGTTGCCGTCCATCCACGCGGCCGCCGGCCCCGTCGCCTCGACGAGCGTCATCCGCACGGGCCCGACGCCGAGGCTGTTGAGCACGCTCGCCTTCATGGCGATCGCGGTGCCCTTCGCGCCGGCGCCGACGACGAGCAGGTCGGTGTCGATCGTCACGGCGTCAGCGGGACCAGCTCTCCGCAGCTGGGGCACACGAGCGTGCCGGCGTGCGCGGTCGCCTGGTGCGGGTCGTCCTCGGCGGGCGCCTGCAGCGCGCGCCGCCAGCTGCGGGACTCGACGCGCAGGTCGGCGACCGACAGTTTGTCGACGACGGCGCGTCCGAGCCAGTATTCCTGGCTGGGCACGTCGAAGGAGGCGACCGTCGCGTGGTGGCTCCAGGAGAGGTTCTCCCGACGTCGGGAGATCTCAAAGCGCGACGCGACGTAGACCATGTTCATCAGCGACTGCACGTCGTAGCCGGTGAGCTTCGCCGCGCGCGAGTAGCGCTCGCCGAACTTCGCGTTGCCGTAGTGGATCCAGTCGCCCAGCCACCACTGGCTGCAGCGCCCGATCTCGCCGAAGCGCCGCCCGAAGGCCGACCACTCGTCGAGGCCGATGTCGGCCCGCGGCGTCCAGCCGACGCGCGTCAGCTCCGGCAGTCGCTGGGCCGAGCGGGCCGGCCGAGCGGGCCGGCGAGGGCGCGCGGCGTCCAGCTCCGGCGTTCGTATGTCAGACGCGGCCCCCACAGGTGCACCTCGATGGACGATGGCGGGACGGAGGCCTCCTCACGTCGGGAGACTTCCTTACCGGCGAAACCTTGCAGTAGGTCGCCAATTTGTCAATGGAGACGCCAGGTGCGCTTGCGGACAAGCCGCACAGGGCCGCGTTTCCCCCCGTAAAACGGCGATTCTCCGCGGTCGGAATGATTGTGGAGGTCGGAAACGCTGCTACGGATATCGGTAGATCGCGGGTGATATCGGTAGATCAGCGGTGCTTCAGGCAAGGCGCGCGCGGGAGGCGGCGGGGGCTCAGCCTGCCCCCGAGATCCTCCACTTCCCGCCTTCCTTGACGAGGGAGACGCCGCTCGGGCGGCTCTTGCCTTCGTGGATGCTCTTGACGGTGGCGGTGGCGCTCCTGCCGTCGGGGGCGACCGTCACCGACTCCACGCTCGTTTCGAGGCTGTCGACCTGGGCGAGCTGGCTTTTGATCGCCGCTTCGCAGCCCTTCCTGCCGCCGAGCTTCGTCACGAGCGCGGCGGCGAGGTCGTCGGCGCAGATCTTGCTCTGTTCGCCGGCGGTGGCGTCGGCCTGGAGGTTGGAGACGGTCTGCGCGACTTCGTGCTCCGGGCCTTTGAAGCCGGCGGTCGAGACCGTCGTGCCGCACGCGGCGAGCGCGAGCGCGGACAGGGGCAGGCAGAGCAGGGCCAACGGGCGGCGCATGGCCGCGAAGCGTATTTGGTTCTCCCCGTCTTAGTTCTTCTCGTCGTCGCGGCGATAGCCGAGGCGCGCCGAGATGCGGTCCGCGGTCGAGACGAGGTGGGGCCCCAGCGCGTCGACGAGCTCCTCCAGGGAGATCATCGAGCTGTGGGCGGCGAGGTTGACGGCGGCGACGACGTCGCGCGCCTCGTTGCGCACGGGCGCGGCGATCGCATAGAGTTCGGGGGCTAGCTCCTGGTCGTCGACGGCGAAGCCGGCGGCCAGGATCTCGTCGAGCTCGTCGCGCAGCGCTTTCTTGGAGGTGATCGTGTTGGGGCCGCGCTTGGTCAGCTTCATCTCGGCGATCAGGTCGCGCTGCTCGGACTCGGGGAGGTTGGCGAGCAGCAGCTTGCCCATCGCGGTGCAGTACGCGGGCAGGCGCGAGCCGGTGTGCAGGTCGAGGTCGATTTTGCCCTGGCCGCGGCGGAAGCTGCGGACGCGGTCGACGTACAGCACGTCGGTGCCGTCGAGGACGCCGAGGTTGGTCGTGTAGGAGGTGCGCTGGCGCAGCTCCTCCAGGTAGGGGTGGGCGTGCTCGCGCAGGCCGGTGGAGTTCAGCGCGGACATGCCCAGGTCGGTGACGCGCAGGCCGAGGCGGTACTTGCGCGAGGCGCCCTGCTCGAGGTAGCCGAGCGCCACGAGCGTGATCACGTAGCGGTGCGTCGTCGAGCGGCTCATGCCGAGCTCGTCGGCGATGTCGGCGATCCCGAGGACGGGCCGCTTGGGCGTGAAGCAGCCGAGGATCGCCAGACCGCGCTCCAGCGACTGCGAGTAGCGCGGCTCGCGCAGGCTGGGGATCGACCAGGCCGGCTCGCTCCCATTGTTGGGGGCTTTGGAAGCTGCTGAACGCGTTCTGGGCATTGGCACCTTGATCCCTATCTTGTCAGGAGTAGACCTGGACGGTCGAGAAGTTCAACTGGCTGATGTATGGACCATAGTTCGATATTTCGGCAAGGACAATCATAAACACTGGAGTTTCAAGCGAGACCGCTAGCCTCAGGCCTTGTCCTTGTCCAGCTTCAGCCCGCGGGTCCGTGAGTGGTTCGAGCAGGCCTTCGCCACCCCCACGCCCGCCCAGGCGCAGGCGTGGCCGGCGATCGCCGCCGGCGAGCACGTCCTCGTCTCGGCGCCTACCGGTTCTGGGAAGACGCTGGCGGCGTTCCTGTGGGCGCTCGACCGTCTGAGCGCCGAGAACGGCGCGCGAGCCGCCGGCGCCGGGAGTGCCGCCGGCACCGGGGCTGGTCGGGGCACGCGCGTCGTGTACGTCAGCCCGCTGAAGGCCCTCGCCTACGACATCGAGCGCAACCTCCGCGCCCCCCTGCGCGGGATCGGCGCCGAGGACGTGCGCGTGGGGATCCGCACGGGCGACACGCCCCAGCGCGAGCGCGCCGCGATGGTCCGCAACCCGCCCGACATCCTCGTCACCACACCGGAGTCGCTGTATCTGATCCTGACCTCGCAGGCGCGCTCGATGCTGGACGGGGTCGAGGCGGTGATCGTCGACGAGATCCACGCCGTCGCGCACTCCAAGCGCGGCGCCCACCTCGCGCTCACGCTCGAGCGCCTCGAGGCGCACGTGCGCTCGCACCGGCCCGCCGAGGCCGCGGTCGGTGCGCCCACCGAGATCCAGCGCATCGGCCTCAGCGCCACCCAGAACCCGCTCGAGGAGATCGGCCGCTTCCTCGTCGGCCCGCACCGCGAGGTGACGATCGTCGACGCGAGCGGCACGGGCAAGGAGCTGGACCTGCGCATCGAAGTGCCGGTCGAGTCGATGGCCGAACCGGACGCCCTCCCCGGAGGCGAGCAGCCGGACCCGCTGGCATCGCCCCCGGAGCTGGAGCCGGTCGCCGGCGGCGAGTCCACCAGGGGCTCGATCTGGCCGGCGATCTACCCCAAGCTGCTCGAGCTCGTCCAGGCCCACACCTCGACGATCGTGTTCGTCAACAACCGCCGCTCCGCCGAGCGCGTCGCGCTGCGCCTCAACGAGCTCGCCGCGCAGCAGCACGCCGCCAACGCCGACGGCACCGACGCGCCGCCGCCCGGCGACATCGCCCGCGCCCACCACGGCTCCCTGGCGCGCGAGGAGCGCACGAAGGTCGAGGAGATGCTGAAGGCCGGCGAGCTGCCGTGCCTCGTCGCCACCAGCTCGCTGGAGCTCGGCATCGACATGGGCGCGGTCGATCTCGTGCTGCAGATCGAGTCGCCGAAGTCGGTGGCCCGCGGCCTGCAGCGCATCGGCCGCGCCGGTCACGGCGTCGACCAGGTCAGCCGCGGGCGCATCTTCCCGAAGTTCCGCGGCGACCTGCTGGAGTGCGCGGTCGTCGCCCGGCGCATGCAGCAAGGCCTGATCGAGCCGACCGTCGTCCCGCGCAATGCGCTCGATGTCCTTGCCCAGCAGATCGTCGCCATCGCCGTCTCCGCCGAACCCGCGGGCGCGGCTCCGGGCCGTGGACGAGCGTCGGCCGGGGACGAAGCGGCAGACGGCGCGCCGGAGGACCCAGGCGTCTCGGTTGACGCCCTGCACGCCCTGGTGACCAGCACGCACTCCTACTCGACCCTCTCACGCGAGCTGCTGGAGAACGTGCTCGACATGCTCGACGGCCGCTATCCGTCGAAGGAGTTCGGCGAGCTGCGCGCCCGCATCGTCTGGGACCGCCTCGCGGGCACGATCCGCGCGCGCAAGGGCTCGCGCCAGCTGGCGATCGCGAACGCCGGCACGATCCCCGACCGCGGCCTCTATGCGGTCACGCTCCCCGACGGCCGCCGCGTGGGCGAGCTCGACGAGGAGATGGTCTACGAGGCGCGGCCCGGGCAGGCGTTCCTGCTGGGCGCGTCCACGTGGCGGATCGAGGAGATCGGCCGCGACCGCGTGGTCGTCACCCCCGCCCCCGGCGCCCCCGGCGCGGTGCCCTTCTGGAAGGGCGACACGGTCGGGCGCCCGGTCGAGCTCGGCCGCGCGATCGGCGCGTTCTCGCGCTGGGCCATAGACCAGGAGCCCGAGACGCTGCAGCGCGAGCACGACCTCGACGAGCGCGCCGCGCGCAACCTGATCGCCTACCTGCGCGAGCAGCAGGCCGCCACGCGCGTGCTCCCGAGCGAGCGCACGATCGTGCTCGAGCGCTTCCGCGACGAGATCGGCGACTGGCGGCTGTGCGTCCTCTCCCCGTACGGCGGGCGCGTCCACGCCGCGTGGGGCCTTGCGATCTCCGCGCGCATCCGCGAGCGCTTCGGCCTGGAGGCGGACACGCTGTGGTCCGACGACGGCATCGTCCTGCACCTCCCCGACCTCGACGCCGACGAAGCCGACGCGCGGGGTGGGTGGGCATCGGACAGGGAGCTCGTGCTGCTCGAGCCGGACGAGGTCGAGCAGGCGGTCACCGCCGAGCTCGGCGGCTCGGCGCTGTTCGGCGCGCGCTTTCGCGAGAACGCCGCCCGCGCGCTGCTGATCCCCCGCGCGTACCCCGGGCGGCGCACGCCGTTGTGGCAGCAGCGGCTGAAGGCCCAGAACCTGCTTGAGGTCGCGCGCCGCTACGACGACTTCCCGATCGTGCTGGAGACCTACCGCGAGTGCCTCAGGGACGTCCTCGACCTGCCGGGCCTGCAGGAGCTGCTGCGCGGCCTCTCCACGCGCGAGGTCTCGCTGGTGGAGGTCGAGACGCAGACCGCCTCCCCGTTCGCGTCCTCGCTGCTGTTCGACTACGTCGCGACGTACATGTACGAGGGCGACACGCCCTCGGCCGAGCGTCGGGCCGCCGCGCTGTCGCTCGACCGCGACCTGCTGCGTGAGCTGCTGGGGCAGGAGGAGCTGCGCGAGCTGATCGACCCGCGCGCCCTGCAGCGCGTGGAAGACGACCTGCAGCATCGCTCCGAGATGACGCGCGCGACCGGCCGCGACGGGCTGCACGACGTGCTGCGGCGGGTCAGCGACCTCACGCGAGCGGAGGTCGAAGAGCGTGTCTTCGAGGGCGTCGAGGCCGAGACGCTGCTGCGGGAGCTGGAGCGCGAACGGCGCATCGTCCGTGCAAGGATCGGAGGGCAGGAGCGCTACATCGCCGCTGACGAGGCCGGCCTGTATCGCGACGCGCTCGGCGCGGTCCCACCCGGCGGCCTGCCGGAGGCGTTCCTCGCCGACGTCCCCGACGCGCTGAGCGAGCTCGTCGCCCGCTACGCGCGCACGCACGGGCCGTTCACGAGCGAGGAGCTGCGCGCGCGCTACGGCGTCGACGCCGGCGCCATCCTGCGCGAGCTCGAGCGCGCCGGCGACCTCGTCAGGGGCGAAATCCGGCCGGGGGGCACCGAGAGAGAGTGGTGCGACGTGGAGGTGTTGCGGCGCCTGCGCCGCGCCTCGCTCGCCGCGCTGCGCAAGGAGATAGAGCCGGCCGACCAGAGGCGCCTGGCGGCCTTCCTGCCGTCCTGGCAGGGCGTCGACCGCCATTCGGGCGCGGGAGCGGGGATCGACCGCCTGCGCGAGGTTCTCGTGCCTCTGCAGGGGCTCGCGCTGCCGGTGGAGACGTGGGAGCGCGACGTGCTGCCGCGGCGCGTCGGCGCGTACTCGCAGTCGTGGCTGGACAGCCTCTGCGCGAGCGGCGAGGTCGTGTGGGTGGGAGCCGGCGCCAGCGGGCGCTCAGGGCGCGTCGCGCTGTACTTCCGCGAGGATGCCGCCGCGATCGGCCCGCCCGCCGGCGGGGGCGCCGCCGGCCGTGCCTCCGCCCGCGACGGCGCGTCCGCGCCTGGCAACCCCGAGCACGAGCTGCTGCGCGCGCGGCTCGATGTTGGCCCCGCCTTCTTCACCGACCTGCTCGCCGAGCTGGCGTCGTCATCGAAGGTGGACGCGCCCGCGGAGGCGCTGCGCGAGGCACTGTGGGACCTCGTGTGGGCGGGCGAGGTCACGAACGACGCGTGGGCGCCCTTGCGCGCGCCGCGGCTCGCGCTGGCACGCGGGGAGAGGTCCGCCAGCGGCCTGGACATGGGCGGTCTCTCCGCCGAGCAGGGAGCTCGCTCCGGCCGTCCCAGCGTCGGGCGCTCGCGCTTCGCCGGCCGCCGTCGCGGCGGCGCGCGCGCGGGCGGAGACCAGGTCCAGGGCCGCTGGTCGCTGACCGCGCCCGTCTTCCGCGGCGGACCCGCCGACGGACCTGCGGGGGCCGCCGAGCGCCGGCGCACGCTGGCAGAGCTGCTGCTCGAGCGCTACGGCATCGTCACGCGCGAGCAGGTGCTCGCGGAGGGCATCAGGGGCGGCTTCGCGATGCTGTACGACACGTTCGCCAACCTGGAGACGCTGGGAGTCTGCCGCCGCGGCTACTTCATCGAGGGCATGGGCGGCGCCCAGTTCGCGCTGCCCGGCGCCGTCGAGCGCCTGCGCGCGGCGCCCGCCGGCGGTGGCGCTGCCGCCTCGGCCGCAGACGGCCGACCCCCCACGCTCGTGCTTGCCGCCGCCGACCCCGCGCAACCATACGGCGCCGCGCTGCCGTGGCCCAAGCGCGAGGGCCACGACCGACGCCCTGCGCGCGTCGCCGGCGCATACGTGGTGCTCGTGGCCGACGAGCCGGTGCTGTACGTCGAGCGCGGTGGCCGCGGCCTGCTCACGCTCGTAGAGCGCCCGATGTCGGGGGCGATCGCGCCCGTGCATCTCCCCGGCGAGCCCGACCCGCTGCACGAGGCGCTCGCCGCGCTCGCCGACGCCGTTCGCGCCGGAGGGGTCGGAAAGCTGTCCCTGGAGCGCATCGACGGCGAGCCGGCGATCGCGTCGAGCCTCGCCGGAGCGCTCGTCGAGCTAGGCTTCCACACCGGTCCGCGTCGCCTGACGCTCACTGCCTGATCGGACGGTCCGAAGGCGCGAGCAGGTCGCGTATCACGCATAGTGTGATGTCGTATCACAAGAATCGTGATACGACATGGGGTGCGCCGTCTACGCGGATGGCGTCGATGATCCCGGGGATGCCGGCCATCCCGGGCGTTGACTTCAGGCCAACCAGCTTGGCCCCTGCTCTGATCGCCTCGGCTGTGTTGTTGACGAGCGCGGCGTAGCCGCCGGTCACCGTGAACACGCTGTTGATCTCGTTGGGGCCGCGGAGTCGAACGCCCTCGTCCACGCCTTCACGTCGAAGTCGTCGCCGAACTGACCCATCGCTTGGCGTAGCGCCCTCCTCTGGGCGGAAAGTCGCTCGAGCTTGGCGCTCACACGGTCGAGCTCAGCCGTGCGCGGACCGCCCTCGCCCGGGCGCTCTCGTCTCCCACGGTCTCCGTCTCGTGGTCCGTCACGGCCCTGCGGCCAGCAGCTCGCGGACGGAGGCGCGGGCGCGTTGACGCCTGGCCACGTGTGCAAGGCGAGCACGTCGGGCGATCTCGCTCCGGCGCGCCTTCACCCTGGCCCACTCGCCGTCCCGGTCCAGCACGAGCCTGCCCTCGTCGATGGCTCGCAGCAGCAGCAACGGCGCGGTGTCCTGTACGCGGTTCAGTCGCGTCACGTCCACCTCGCGGCCTACCGTGCGCTCGAGGCGCACGGCGAGCTTGACCGCCGCGTCGGGACGGTCCGCCCGGAGAGAGACCAGCAGGTCCAGGTCGGAGCCAGGCCCGTCGTCGCCTCGCGCGAACGAGCCATGCAGCACCGCCAGACGGACATTCGGCTCGGTCCGCAACGCGCGTCGCAGCTTCGACAGCAGCGGCCAATGCTCCCTCGCGTAACGCCGCTCATCCTCATCGACATGCTGCCGGTGGGCGCTCACACGCTCACAGCGGATCGTCCCGCCCGCCGCGGCGCGACGCAGCGTACGCGCGTCCGCGCCCAGATCGTCTGCGAGCTCCGAGAGTTTCAGCACAGCCCATAGCCTATGGCTTCGTATGACCGTTACCCGTTGGATCGGCCGCTGACCGCTCGATCATCGAGTGGCCGAGCGCCGGTCCGCGACGCCTGACGCTCACTGCCTGACCGCGGCTATCGGCCGAACGTCCAGCCGCCGCGGGCTGTTCTGAGGGTCTGTCCGAGCCCTCCCGGCAGCCCGAATCCCCAATGTACGCGGGTATTTGACCGGTGGTGCGAATCTGATTGTCTGTCGGACGTTTGAGCGGGATGGAGACACGGGTGGAATCGTTTGAGAGGACTTGTTATTAAAAGTCGAGAGAACTTGCACAGGGAGGCGTTATGGTCTACCTTTCAGAACAGTGGGGATGAGCCGAACAGGGAGCCAAGTCGCGCCGCTATATCGCCGGTTGCCTCACGGACCGAGCGGTATGGAGCGTGAGGAGGTGGCCCGCAACCAGCGGGCGCGCCTCTACGGCGGGATGATCGAGTCGATCTCCCAGCGCGGCTACCAGGCCACGACCGTGGCGCACGTGATCGGTCTGGCGGGGGTGTCGCGCAGGGCGTTCTACGAGCTCTTCTCGAACAAGGAGCAGTGCTTCCTCGCCACCTACGACATCGTCGTCGCACGCTCGCGCAAGCGCGTGCTCGACGCGTGGGGAGCGGAGCGCGGCTGGGCCAACCGCCTGCACGCGGGCTGCAAGGCGCTGCTCGACGACATCGCCGAGCAGCCCAAGGGGCCGCATCTGGTGCTCGTCGACGCGCTCGGGATCGGGCCGAAGGCCAGGGAGCGCATGCAGCTGGCCGGCTTCACGTTCGAGCGGCTCGTCGCCGGCGCCTTTCAGATGGCGCCCGACGGCGTCGGCTTCCCGCGGCTCACATCGCGCGGGATCGTCGGCGGCGTGCGCCAGGTCGTGTTCATGCGCATGCTCGAGCACCGCGAGCGCGAGCTGTACGCGCTGACCGACGAAGTGCTCGACTGGATCGAGTCCTACCGCGTCCCCGCCGCCGCACGCCTGGGCGTGCCCGTGCCGACGGCGCCCGCGCACCAGCCGCCGACGCCCGCCGCGTTCCTCGCGCGCGACGACAAGCGCGCCCGTGTCCTCGGCTCGGTCGTCCATCTGACGCTCGACGAAGGCTACTCGCGGCTGACCGACCCGCAGATCGCGCAGTTCGCGGGCATGTCCACGGAGGCCTTCCACAAGCAGTTCGCCAACAAGGAAGAGTGCTTCCTCGCCGTCCTCGACGAATTCGTCCGCGAAGCGCTCGACTCCGTCAGGGACAGCTTCGAGGACGCGAAGGACTGGCAGGAAGGCGTCTACCGGGCGATGGTCGCGTTCGTCGAATACCTCGTCCAGCACGAGGCGCTGCTGCGGATCGCGTTCATCGACCTGTGGGAGGTCGGGCCCGGCATGGTCGGGCGCATGACCAAGTCGGTCGAGGAGTTCACCAGATACCTGACCGAGCAGGGCCCCGCTCCGCGGCGCGGACCGGAGGTCGCCCACGAAGCGGTCACCGGCGCCCTGTGGGCGATCATCTCCGGCTACGTCGCCGCCGGGCGCCTGTCGCGGCTGCCGTGCCTGGTCGACCACCTCACGTTCACCGTGCTTGCCCCGTACGTAGGGCCGAAGGCCGCCGTCGAGTCGATCCACGCCGCGCGCAAGCCGCTGCGCTCGCTCTGAGCGCCGGTTGCGCCGCCGCCGGCCGGGCCTGCTCGGGCACGTCGGCGCCGAGACTTCTGCGATCGTGGCGGGCATGATCGACTCTTCGCCGCAAGGTCCACGCCCGCGCCGCGTGGGCCACAAGGGGGCCGCGCACATCGAGCCCGGCAACACGCTCGCTAGCTTCGACGCGGCGCTGCGCCACGGCGTCGACATGATCGAGCTCGACGTGCTGAGCGAGCGCGCGGGCGGCGGCGGCCGCCTGCTCGTCGCCCACGACCACGAGGACGCGCGCGAGCGCGACCCCGTCACGTTCGAGCAGGCGCTCGAGCACCTCGCGGGCCCGCGGTTCGCCGGCATGGAGCTCGACGTCGACGTCAAGCTCCCCGGCTACGAGTTGCGCGTGCTCGACGCGCTGCGCGAGCACGGGCTGGTCGAGCGCACGCTCGTCAGCGGCATGTTCCCCTCCGGCCTCGCCCAGATCCGCGCCGCCGAGCCGGCGCTGCGGCTGGGCTGGTCGGTGCCGCGCGTGCGCCGCGACTACACCACCGACATGCTCACCGCGATCCCGGCGCTGGCGATGCTCACCGGCTACCGCGCCACGCTCCCGCACCGCGCCCGCACCGCCCTGCTGGAGGGCCGCTTCGACGCGATCATGGCGCACTGGCGCGTCGTCACCAGGGGCCTCGTGCGCGCCGTGGCCGAAGGCGGCGGCGAGCTGTACGTATGGACCGTCGACGACGCCCGCATGATCGCGCGCCTGAGCGCGATGGGCGTCGACGGCATCATCACCAACGACCCGCGGCTGTTCGAGCCGGACGCGGTCAGCCGATGATGCAGGTGGCGGCGGAGTAGTTTTCGGGGTCGGCGCCGGCGAGGCTCCTGTGCCCCGCGGCCGTCGGCTCGGCGCCCGCGACGATCACCGTCTTGCCGCGACGCCACTGGAAGTCCACGACGCCGCGCAGCGTCACCGCGGGCTTGCCCGCCACCGGCTTCAGTTCGAAGCTCGTGCCGCCCTGGCGCGCGGAGGCGCCGGTTCCGACCGCGACGAAGCCCGAGCTGGCGCCGCTGGAGAGGTTGACCCAGCGCCCGCTCGCGTTCATGTACTGCAGGCGGAAGCTCATGTACATGCTGTCGTGCGCGTGGCCGTCGCCGGGCATCGAGCCGCGGATGCCGACCGTGCTCGGCTGGTCGGCGGGGTCGCACACGTCGATCGTCGCCCACAGTTCGTGCGAGTGCAGCAGCGCGCGTTCGAGCGCGCTCGGCTTGCCCGTGCCCGAATGGGTGCTGGCCTTCGCGGACGCCGATGTGGCGAGCGTCGCTGTCAGGGCCAGCGCTCCCAGCGCGACGGGAAGAGCGAGAAACCGCATGCGGAAAGACATGCTTGTGACGATAGCGCCGGCTGTGGCCGGCGGGCGCCGGCAGGGTTTCGCGGCGCCGTTGTGGTATTCCGTGGAGCGATGGGGGCGACACGCTCAGCGGACGTGGTCGAGCTGCTCGGACGCGTGCCCGTCTTCTCCACGCTCGAGCCCAGCGACCTCGAGCAGATCGCGCAGATGGCCGTGCCGCGGCGCTTCGAGCCGGGGCAGGCGGTGTTCCGCGAGGGCGACTCCAGCGACACCTGCTACATCGTCCGCGAAGGCCATGCGCGGGCGGTGCGCAGCCACGGCGATGGGCGCACGATCACGCTCGCGACGTTCGGGCCGGGAGACATCTTCGGCGAGCTCGCGATGTTCGAGGACGAGCGCCGCTCGGCGACCGTCGAGGCGATCGAGCCGACGAGCGTCGTGGGAGTGCTGGGCCCGGACATGCGCAGGCTGATGAACGAGCACCCGCAGATCGCCGCGCGCCTGGTGATCGCGCTCGGCCGGCGCCTGCGCGAGACGAACGAGCGCCTCTCGCGCCAGTCCTTCCAGACCGTGCAGAGCCGCGTCGCCGTCGTCCTCTCGGAGCTCGTCGAGCAGGAGATCGCCGCCGGCAAGGACTCCTCCGACGTGCTCGTCACCGCCACGCAGGCCGACCTCGCGCAGCTCGCCGGCTCCTCGCGCGAGTCCGCCAGCCGCTTCCTCGCCGTGCTCGAGCGCGCGGGGGTCATCTCCCAGGGGCGCGGGCGCCTGACCGTCCACGACCCGAAGGCGCTCGAGCAGTATGTCTTCTGAGCCCCGGCGCAAGCGGGCCTCGAAACGGGCCACCGGCGCGAAGCGCGCCAAACGCCCGAGCGGGGACGGGGGAGGGCAGGCGCGCGAGTTCTCCGCCGGCGGCGTCGTCGTGCGCGACGGCGAGGTCGTGGTGATCGTCCCCACCCGCCGCGCCGCCGACGGCTCGCGCGTGCTCGCGCTGCCCAAGGGCCACGTCGACCCGGGCGAGACGCCGATCGAGGCGGCCGTGCGCGAGGTGCGCGAGGAGACAGGGGTCGTCGCCGAGCCGGTGTGCGAGCTGGGCGAGTCGCGCTACTGGTACAGGCGCGACGGGCGCACGATCGGCAAGTCCGTCGCGTTCTTCCTGTGCGAGTACGTCGAGGGCGACACGGCCGACCACGACGACGAGGTCGAGGAGGTGCGCTGGATCGGCCTCGAGCAGGCGCACACGGCGCTCACCCACGCGGCCGAGCGCGAGATGGTCGGGCTCGCGCTGGCCCGCCTGGACAAAGACCGGTAGCCTGCCGGGGCGCGATGCAGGTCCTCAACTTCTACTCCACGATCTTCGCCGACGAGCTCAAGCGCGGGCGCAAGACCGCGACGATCCGCCTCGGCGACAAGTCGGGCAAGTACCGCAAGAACCAGGCGGTGCTCGTCACGATCGGCTACCAGTACTCGCCGCGCGAACGCATCTTCGAAGCGGTCATCGACCAGGTCGAGGTGATGAAGCTCAGGGACCTCTCCCCGCGCGACATCAAGCACGACAACCCCGAGTTCCGCCGCCACGAGGAGCTGATCAAGTTCCTCGAGCAGATCTACGGGCGCAGCGTGTCGATGGACGACACCGTCACGGTCGTGCGGTTTTCGCAGATCCTTGAGAACCCTACGGGGATGACCGAGGCCATCAAGGGGTTCGGCGGGGCCCAAAACTGAGCGGTGAGCTCGTGCCTGCCGAAGAATGCAGACTTCGCGTGCATCCTTCGGCAGTCACGCCCCACCTTTGCCGAGATAAAGCTTGAATTCCTTTGGCTTTCGTCTATATTGGGCCTGCAGTTGGCACTCTCCCCTAGAGACTGCCAAGCAATGAAGAGGCGGTTCGCCCAGTCATAGAGGGGCGCGGGCCGCCGGTCGCATTCCTAAGACGGAGGTTTCCAACATGAAGCTCAAGCCCCTGGGCGATCGTCTGATCGTGCGGGCGATCGAGGAGGAGCTGACCACTGCTAGTGGTCTCGTCCTGCCCGACACCGCTAAGGAGAAGCCGCAGAAGGGCGAGGTCCTTGCCGTCGGTGATGGCAAGGTGGATGACAACGGCAAGCGGATCCCGCTGGACGTCAAGGAGGGCGACGAGGTCCTCTACAGCAAGTACGGCGGGACCGAGATCAAGGTCGACGGGGAGGACCTGCTCGTGCTGCGCGAGTCGGACGTCCTCGCCAAGGTTGCCTAGAGGGTGGCGCAGCCGGCCGTCAGGCCGGCGAGCCGGGCCCCTCGCTTTTTAAAAAAGGAGAACTGAGAGATATGGCTCACAAGGAACTGAAGTACGGCTCGGAGGCGCGCAAATCGCTTGAGGCGGGCGTCGACGCGGTCGCCGATGCGGTCAAGGTCACGCTCGGCCCCAAGGGCCGCTACGTGGTGCTCGACAAGAAGTTCGGCGCGCCGACGATCACCAACGACGGCGTCACGATCGCTCGTGAGATCGAGGTCGAGGACGTGTTCGAGAACCAGGGCGCGCAGCTGGTGCGCGAGGTCGCGACCGCGACCAACGACGTCGCCGGCGACGGCACGACGACGGCGACCGTGCTCGCGCAGGCGATCGTCAAGCAGGGCCTGAAGAACGTGGCGGCGGGCGCGAACCCGCTGGCGCTCAAGCGCGGCATCGAGAAAGCGGTCGACGAGGTCGTCAAGAACATCGCCTCGCAGTCCAAGGAGGTCTCCGGCAAGGACCAGATCGCGCGCGTTGCGACGATCTCCGCCGGCGACGAGGAGATCGGCGACGTGATCGCGGACGCGATCGAGAAGGTCGGCAAGGACGGCGTGGTCAACGTCGAGGAGGGCCAGACGTTCGGCATGGACCTGGAGTTCACCGAGGGCATGCAGTTCGACAAGGGCTACATCTCGCCCTACATGGTCACCGACCAGGACCGCATGGAGGCGACGCTTGAGGACCCGTACATCCTGATCGCCAACCAGAAGATCGGCTCGGTGCGCGACGTGCTGCCGGTGCTCGAGGCCGTGATCCAGTCGGGCAAGCCGATCCTGATCATCGCCGAGGACGTCGAGGGCGAGTCGCTGGCGACGCTGGTCGTCAACAAGCTCCGCGGGACGTTCACCGGCGTGGCCGTCAAGGCTCCCGGCTTCGGCGACCGTCGCAAGCGGATGCTCGAGGACATCGCGATCCTGACCAACGGCGAGGTGATCACCGAGGAGATGGGGCTGAAGCTGGAGAACACCCAGCTCTCCCAGCTCGGGCGCGCCCGCCGCGTCGTCGTCGCGAAGGACACGACGACGATCGTCGACGGCGCCGGTGACGCGGAGGCGATCAAGGGCCGCATCAACCAGATCAAAGCCGAAATCGAGAACACCGACTCGGACTTCGACCGCGAGAAGCTGCAGGAGCGCCTGGCAAAGCTCTCCGGCGGCGTCGCCGTGGTGAAGGTCGGCGCGGCCACCGAGACGGAGATGAAGGAGAAGAAGCACCGCGTCGAGGACGCGTTGCAGGCCACGCGGGCGGCCCTCGAGGAGGGCATCGTGCCGGGTGGCGGCGTCGCGCTGCTGCAGGCCTCATCGTCGATCACGATCGGCGCGAACGGCGCCTCGGCCGACGGCTCGGACGACGAGCGCACGGGCGCGCGCATCGTGCTCCGCGCGCTCGAGGAGCCGCTGCGCCAGCTCGCCGAGAACGCGGGCCTGGAGGGCTCGGTCGTCGTCAACGACGTGCGCAAGGCCAAGAAAGGCCAGGGCCTGAACGCCTCGACGAACGAGATCGTCGATCTCGTCGCCGAGGGCATCATCGACCCGGCGATGGTCACGCGCTCGGCGCTGCAGAACGCCGCGTCGATCGCTAAGAACATCCTCACCACCGAGGCGATCGTCGCCGAGGTGCCCGAGAAGGAAGGCGCCGGTGGCGGCGGAGGCATGCCGGACATGAGCGGGATGATGTAAGGAGTGACGCGCACGCGGGACTCACCTCCCGCAGTGGCGGTCCCGAGACCAGATCTGCGAAAAGGGCCCGGCAAGCATGCCGGGCCCTTTTCGCGCGATCGATGCCTGGAGGCAACGGCGCCCTGGGTCGATCCGTTCCACAAGTCGAAAACACGACTTGCCGTCTTCCGGGCGCCGGGGATAGCCTTGGAAATGGTGCGGATTTGTCTTTGGGGAATTTCTCTGTCCTCGAAGCCAGTCGGATCTATCCGCATCGTCTTTACTTGGCGCGACTAATAAATGGAAGGTGGGAATTATGACCGAGAAGCATACGGGCCGTTTGGCGCGCTTGGGTAGGCGCGCGCTCGTCACCACGGCGATCCTCGTGGCACCCGTGGCGACGCTGGGGCTGGCCTCGCCGGCGCTGGCAAAAGAAAATCACCCGAAAGGCGAATATGCACAGTTCGCCGAATGTCCTCTAGGCAACTCTAAAACGCAAGACTGCGTCTACGCAAAGACCGAAAGCGGCAAATTCATCGTCGGCAACCAGGCGGTGCCGATCGAAAAAACGATCACCCTGCAAGGCGGCTTTTACGAAGAAGGCGAAACGCTGCACTTCCTCGGCGCCGAAAATGGCAACACGATCTCGAAAACACCGCAGAACGTCCCCGGTGGGCTGCTCGATTTCGTCAACTGCAAAGAAATCAGCAACTTCATCGAGCGGATCGCGTGTGAACTCTTCTTCGAAACCGGACCGACCGCGGTGACGGCGACGACCGAACTGGCCGGATCGGCGACCACGATCGGGATCAACGTCGAAAACCTCCTCGAAGGAACGGGAACCGCCCTGCAACTGCCGATCAAGGTTCACCTCGAAAACACGTTCCTCGGCAGCAGCTGCTACATCGGCTCGAACTCGGCCCCCGTCGTCATCCCATTCACCACGGGCACGACCAGCCCGCCGAAACCAAATGAACCGATCACCGGTAAACCAGGTCACGTCTCGTTCAACGAAGCGTTCACGATCGTGACCGTCAAAGAAAACGAATTGGTCAACAACTCCTTCGCCGCTCCCGGCGCCGAAGGCTGTGGTGGGATCTGGTCGTTCCTGATCGACCCGATCCTCGACGCGAAACTCGGTCTGCCGGCAGCCGCGGGTCACAACACGGCGCGCCTCGCAGGTTACCTGCAGACTGCTAACGCGAAAGCGGTCAAAGCTAGCGAATAGGTGAAGCAGACATAGCAGGGGTGCGCCGTATGTAGGGTTCCCCGAAGCGAAGCAGAAGCAGCAGACGGAGGCCCGCCATGGTGGCGGGCCTCCGTTCATGTACGCCGGGCATGACCAGCTGCTCGGGGGTGCGAGTCCCCTGTGGAGGTTGATGGCACCAACCACAAGTCGAGGGCAACTGCGTCGCTGTGAGGCGGGGTGGGAAGGAAGCCGGAGGCGAAGTCGCGATCCGAGGGACACGAACCGCATCAGGGGCGGGGCGGCTTGGGCGAGCCAGCAATGCGTGGCGAAGCCCGATGTTATCAAGGGGCCGTCATGTAAATGCGGCGGGTGCGCGAGGAGGGTGGCTGGTCTTCTCCCGGGAGATCTCCGCGGGTGTCGCTCGATGCCCGGCCGGTGCTTCGGCGTTGGTCGTCGGGTGGGTGCGACGGTGGTGGCCGGGAGGTTGCTGCTCGCCGTGGAGAAATCAGCAGAGGTCGTAGTACCGGCGGGGTCGGTGGTTGCCGGGAAGGGCCGAACGCGAAGCCGAGCGTCAGGACGTTCGTGCTCGTGGTCGTTTGCGTTGACCGCAGCCAACCCCTGTGTTGGGGGCCTGGGAGGGCCGGAGGGTGACGCCCGATGGTGCCCGTCCAGAGCGCAGCAGCGATCCGGCGCCGGATGACACCGCCGTTCACCCCGCCGAGGCGAGCCTTTGGGAACTGGTGTTCTCCCGCGGGAATCTTGCTGAGGCGCTCAGACGCGTCGAGCAGAACGCTGGTGCTGCTGGCATTGACGGGATGAGTACCCGGGAGCTACGGCTGAACCGCCCCGGGTTTCTTGGAGACGGTTTGTTTGAGTAATTATATCATGTATGTGTGTGGTTCTCTCTTTTTCACTGCGTGTAGGCGAGCAAGTGGTTAGTCTCGTACTCGACAGGCGGGAGGTTCTCGCAGGCGCTGTGCAACCTTG